>OGIR01000070.1_pt1 | contig 105918 bp, 88 predicted proteins | sample 1571831 | NCBI WGS metagenome assembly OGIR01 (sample SAMEA2582124, study PRJEB24529) | metagenome | biome: Human gut stool | place: China | collected 2011 | reverse complement strand
CGTGATCTTTTCTCACTGTCACGTTCCTTCCTCACTGCCGTGATCTTTTCTCACTGTCACGTTCCTTCCTCACTGCCGTGATCTTTTCTCACTGTCGCGATTCTTCTCCTGCTATCTGCAATATTCTGTAACTTTTTCAAAAGGCATCGATCCTCCGAACAAATCCAGTGCACTTCCGATCGTCACATTCAGCCTGTCACATCCAAGCTCTCTCAAAAGTGCAAGGTCATCAAAGTCCCGCACTCCGCCGGCATAGGTAACCGGTATCCTGCCCCAGGAGCCAAGCAGACTTGCAAGTTCTCTCTCAATACCGTTTGCCTTGCCCTCCACATCGACCGCATGTACTAAAAACTCGTCACACTCACTGCCGAGGCGTTCCAAAAGTTCTGTTGTCACACGTTCCCTCGTATCTTTCTGCCAGCGATCGGTCACAATATAATAACCATCCGCCCGCTTTGCACAGCTTAGATCCAGAACCAGATGTTCTTTTCCGACATTTTTCCTCAATGTTGCAAGCCGTTCATAGTCAATTTTTCCGTCACGAAACACATAGGAGGTGACAATCACATGACTTGCGCCCGCATCCAGAAACTGCTTTGCGTTCGCAGCATCAATGCCTCCTCCGATCTGAAGTCCGCCCGGATACTCCGCAAGCGCCTGCAGGGCCTGTGCCTTTGTCGCCTCATAGTACGCACTGTCTCGCGAATTCAACAGAATGATATGTCCGCCGCGAAGTCCCGCTTCCTTATATAGATGTGCATAATACGCAGCATCCGCTCCGGCGACAAAATTCTCCACTGCCCGGTCTCCCTCATCCGCAAGACTGCTGCCGACAATCTGCTTGACCTTGCCGTTATGTATATCAATACAGGGACGAAACTCCATACTGCCTCCTTATACACTGCTCTCGTAATATAAATTTAGGCAACGTACCCCCTGTAACAGTGGCCCCGTCGCCTACTGCCATCATAGCACACATCTGTCCGTTTGTGAATATTTTTATATATTAGTCTAACTTATCAATATATTTTTTTATCAACTGACACTTATACTACGTTGACACACACATTTTTTTTTGCTATTATAGAGAAACTAATATACTTTTTTAACAAACATTTATACAAGGAAAGCGAGGAAAATAAAAATGGGAACAATTATCGGTGAAGGAATTACTTTTGATGATGTGCTTTTGGTTCCACAGTATTCAGAAGTAACTCCGAACATGATTAATTTAACGACACACCTTACAAAAAAGGTCGTGCTCAATATCCCTATGATGAGTGCTGCAATGGATACTGTCACAGAGCACAGAATGGCCATTGCCATGGCAAGACAGGGTGGTATCGGTATTATCCACAAAAATATGTCCATTCAGGCTCAGGCAGATGAAGTCGACAAGGTAAAACGTTCAGAAAACGGCGTTATCACAGACCCATTTTTCCTTTCTCCAAGCCATACACTGCAGGATGCTGAAGACTTGATGCGCAAATTCCGCATTTCCGGTGTTCCGATCTGCGAGAATAACAAGCTCGTCGGCATCATCACGAACCGTGACTTAAAGTTCGAGACAGATTTTTCCAAGAAGATCAGTGAAAGTATGACTTCCGAAGGTCTTATCACTGCTCCTGAAGGCATTACCTTAGAAGATGCAAAAAAGATTCTTGCCAAGGCGAGAAAAGAAAAGCTGCCGATCGTCGACAAAGATTTTCATCTGAAGGGACTTATCACCATCAAGGATATCGAAAAACAGATCAAGTATCCGCTCTCCGCAAAGGATGAGCAGGGTCGTCTGCTTTGCGGTGCAGGTGTCGGCATTACCGGCAACATGATGGAACGTGTGGAAGCTCTCGTAAAAGCTCACGTAGATGTCATTGTTGTGGATTCCGCTCACGGACATTCCAGAAATATCCTTGAGGCTGTCAAGAAGATCAAGACTGCTTATCCGGATCTGCAGGTCATTGCAGGTAACGTGGCTACCGGAGAGGCAACACGCGACTTAATCGCAGCCGGCGCTGATGCAGTAAAAGTCGGCATCGGTCCTGGTTCCATCTGTACCACCCGTATCGTTGCAGGTATCGGTGTTCCGCAGATCACTGCTATCATGGACTGCTATAAGGTTGCAAAAGAAGCCGGTATTCCGATCATCGCCGACGGCGGTATCAAATACTCCGGCGATATGACAAAAGCTCTCGCAGCCGGCGCAAATGTCTGCATGATGGGAAGTATCTTTGCCGGATGTGATGAGGCTCCTGGAACTTTCGAGCTGTATCAGGGAAGAAAATACAAAGTTTACCGCGGCATGGGTTCTCTTGCAGCTATGGAGAACGGCAGCAAAGACCGCTACTTCCAGGAAGGTGCCAAGAAGCTGGTACCGGAAGGCGTCGAAGGCCGTGTGGCTTACAAGGGCAATGTGGAGGACACTGTTTTCCAGCTGGTCGGCGGTATCCGTTCCGGTATGGGTTACTGTGGCTGCCCGACGATCGAGGATCTCAAGGAAAAGAGCAAGTTCGTAAAAATCTCCGCTGCTGCTCTTCGTGAGAGTCATCCGCATGACATCCACATCACAAAGGAAGCTCCAAACTACAGTATTGACGAATAGACATTTTCTTTATATAATGTCATTTATATTACACTTTTGTATTCCGGCGCCCTGTGTGCCGGAATACTATTAACCAAAGGCATGGCACATACATCTGTGCGCATCCTGCTATTTAATGAGGTGAACATACTTGGATTCAAGTGACATATTTCAAATAATTTTCTTAGTGCTCTTACTTATGCTCTCTGCATTCTTTTCATCCGCAGAGACGGCTTTAATTACCGTCAATCGCATCCGGATGCGTACCCTGGCAGAAGACGGGAACAAACGCGCTGCCACAGTTCTTCGCATCACAGATAATTCCGGAAAAATGCTTTCTGCAATCTTAATCGGTAATAACATCGTGAATCTGTCGGCATCCTCGCTCGCCACTTCTCTGGCAATCAAGATCTGGGGCAGTGTAGGTGCAGGTATTGCAACCGGCATCCTTACCGTACTCATTTTGATTTTTGGCGAAATCTCGCCGAAGACACTGGCGACGGTCAATTCCGAAAAACTGGCTCTCACCTATGCAAATGTGATTGAGGTACTGATGAAACTTCTGACTCCGGTCATTTTTATCATCAATAAGCTTGCCAACCGCATCTGCAAATTATTCGGCGTTGATCCGAATGCCGATACCCAGAAGATGACCGAAGAAGAACTGCGCACAATCGTGGATGTCAGCAAGGAATCCGGCGTCATCGAGTCTGAAGAACACACCATGATTAACAATGTGTTTGATTTTGGCGATGCACAGGCCAAAGAAGTCATGATTCCGAGAATCGATATGACCTTTGCGCAAGTAGACAGTTCCTACGATGAGCTGATTCAGATTTTTCAGGAGGATAAGTTTACCCGGCTGCCAGTCTATGAAGATACGACCGACAACGTGATCGGTATCCTCAATATGAAAGATCTGCTTCTCTGTCACGACAAGGATCATTTTTCTGTTCGTGATATTATGCGTGAACCGTATTTTACATACGAGCACAAGAACACTGCAGAATTGTTTATGGAAATGCGTAAGTCCTCTATCTCACTTGCTATTGTTCTGGATGAGTATGGTGCTACTGCGGGTCTGATCACGCTGGAAGATCTTCTGGAAGAGATTGTTGGTGAAATCCGTGATGAGTACGATACTGACGAAGAAGATCCGATTGTCCAGCTTAGCGACCGTGAATACATGGTTCTCGGCTCCACCAACCTGGAAGATCTCTGTGATGAGATCGGCTTGAATTTTACATCCGAGGATTATGATACGATTGGCGGCTACCTCATCGGTCTGCTGGATCACCTTCCGGAAAAGAACGAAGTGATTATTACCGATGATGATGTGTTGCTTCGTGTGGAACAGATGGATAAAAACCGGATTGAAAAGATCTATATCAAGAAGCCGGAAGCTCCGGTCTCAGATGCAGAAGAACACACATAAGGGCTGTCCGTAATCAACAAGAATATATTAGGGAATATCCTCTCCGCTCTTCCTCACAGAAGAATGAAAGAGTTGCAGCCGGCAGGCAGGAAACGCCTGCCGGCTGTTTTTTATTTTCATCTTACACAATTTGGCACAAGATACCGATCATACATTTCCTGTAATGCTCCGGCTTCTCTGCTGTCTCCGAATCCGTGCGCATCCACATATTCGCGGATCTTCCGGCGCGTCTCACCGTTAATCATATAGGTTTCAACCGGTGCATCATTTTCCAGATTTCCAAACGCCGTCCGAAGTGCAGACACGTACGCAGTATCCGTCTTCCAGATCGAATCATCCAAAAGCCCTCCCCGTTCATAAGAACTTCCGTAATATTTTTCATCAATAAAGCGTGTTGTTCTCTCCGTTCGTTCATCTGCAGGCGTTGTATCCACCACATAAACCGTTATCTGCTTACAATAGATACTCCCAGCGCTGTCAACTACCGTGAGATTTTCCGTACAGCTTCCTCCACGCAAAAACTGAGTAAAATCCGATGCCTGATAATCCGGAATCGAAAAAGATGTTCCATTTTCATGAAATCCTGCCTCGATCGGGCTTCCATCTTCACGATCCGATGCAGTCGCATGGCTTAAAATCTCACTGTCTGTGATAACCCCCTGCTGTGCCTGCTCCAGTGTATAGTAGAGATTTGTGGCAACAATCCACGGACAGTCATCCCACGACGCATACAGCGTGATCATCGCACCGTTCTGATCTGCCACGCCGGATGCTTCTATCAGATCCGCCACACTGACCTGCATTCCTGCTGTCCATTGCGGTATAAAGCTATCGCGCCCATCCTCGAGCGACCACCCCATAAAAACAGCCGCATATGCCTTTTTATCCAGCACCGGATCAGCAGCCGGAGTTTCCGATTCTTCCAGAACTTCCAGTTCTTCCACATCCGCTTCTGCTTCTGTTGCATCTTCCTCCGGTGCTTCTGTCGATTCACTGGAAGCATCCGCTTCTACTACTTCCGGATCTGCTACGCTTCCATCTGAATTCGTGATGCTACCATCCAGCTGCGTAATACTTCCATCCTCATTTATAATGCCACCTGCCGGTGTCATCATCAGACCCGTATCCGCATCCATCACCATAATCACTACGCCAGAATCATCCAAAACAATCGTGCCGTCTAATACCTGCTGCGTGATATCCTCTCCGTCCAACGTATAGCGGATATAACGTCCCGTAACATCCGGCAACGTCACATTCTGATCGTATATGATCGTTATATCATCAATCAGCGCTTGTTCTTTGCCATCGTTTGGGTCAAAATGCAGCGTATAGCCGTTTGCTGTCCAAGACGCCGTCAGAACATCTGTCGCATCATCTTCTGCGCCAAACGTATACACCGCATTGTTCAGACTACCGTTAAATGGATCCGATTTCACCCAGCCTGAAAAAGTATATCCGGTTCTTACCGGATACGGAATGGATTTAACCGTTCCATAGTGCTCCGTAAAACTCTGCACAGCGGTACTTCCCTGCCATGTTCCCCCATTGGGATCAACTTTTAAAGTTGAGTGGTTAATCTGCGCGTTTGCAATCATTCGCACATTTTGTGCAGGCATGGCAAACGCATACTGCTTTCTATCCGTCTCATACGTGCCAGTCCATCCCGTCCAATGGTAACCATTTTTTACCACCGCATCAATTGTAACCGCTGCCCCAGACATATAATTGCGTACACCACTGACACTCTGAATTCCATTTCCTGCAATCAGATCAACCCGGAATAAAGCATTGCACCAGCTGGATGCAATGCATGCTTTGTCGATCCAGTGTCCCGTGTCAACTCCTGCAGATTTTAAATACCCATCAAGTTGATCCCTGTTATCAAACCGACTCATACCGGATCCGCTGATCCGGCAATAGATCGTATACTCAATCTTATCTCCCTTAAACCAACTTGATATGCCACCACCAGAAAAAATAACCGTATTATGTACTGTCCCGTCCGCATCCGTCACCGTACCCTGCCGCACAGTAGCACCGGACGCAATATTGCCATTTACTGCAATGCTGTAATTCGTCAGATCCGGAGTCAGATTCGGATCCAGTGTCACCGTCAGTTCGCCGTCATAAATACCAGTATCATCCTGTGCAGATGTATTTTCAATCTTCCCTTTTACGATAACCTTTCCATCCGATATACTTGTTGTCTGCTGCGACTCAAACTCCGGAAAAGCAATGTCTACCGCCGCTCCGATGTAAAGCTGGGTATCCCAACGGACATTGGCAACATCCACCCCAAACACTGTCGCACCATATGATAATCCCGAGACGTTATACAAAACAGAGCACATATCCGTTTGTTGGCAAAATAGTGATCCATCACGGTAAAGCCCCTCTATTACAGTCCCGCCGTTCCTTACATTTTTTTCACTATCCCGAGCCTGTTGTGTAAACATGGATATCAGTTTGGGATTTTCCGTAACCCTCGCCGCATCGATACATCCAAAAAGTATCTGTCCTGTCACGTCTCCGTATTCTTTGGTTTTTAAACCATCAAACAACTCTGCCTGCATCGTAACAGTTGCTCTGGAGACAGGATCGAAACCATAATCATCGCCCTCCCAATCAACATCTCCGAACCGGAATCTCGATCCCACACTTAAAGTCACCGCACGTACCGGATAAGAAGCATTTTCCTCCACGACAATCAGCTGCCAGCCGGTCGGCGTTCCACCGCCTCCCGTATCCTGCTCCCAGAGATCGGATGCACGGCATACCGGTATATTGGCTACATAGTAATCACCATACCCGTATGTTTTAACGATAGTTGTTACATCCGCAACGTTGCAGTAAATTCGGGGGCGGGACTGCTCCCATCCAGAAACATACCGCGAACTGCGATCGTCCGCAAAAACCCAATCAGGATAAATATTCCAACGAGTTCTAGCATCTCGCATAAGAAAACTTACATGATTAGCATTATTATCATCTTTGTTATACCTTTTTCGAGTTTCCCATATCAAATACGCCCTTACAATATGAGTTGTGCTATTGTCCCCATGCAATGTTGCCCTTGAACTATTAGACCATCCCGACAATGTCTGACTGCAATAGGATATATCATCGTTTCCTGATGACGGCGAAGAATATACATTGATATTTCCAGTATAATTTAGCGCATAACGACCTACCGTTGTATTTTCTCCACTCTGCCCCACTGGCAACTCTTTAAATACATTTTTCTGTACCTCATTCGTAGCATGTTCCGCCAATGTTTCTGCCATAACTTTATCAGAAAATAATAATGCACTTACTACCAATAATACACACAAATAAAATTTATATATTATACTCCTATCGTATCTGAGCTTTCGCTCACTATACATATAATTATCCTCCGTTACATTTAATTAAATGTGATCGTGGAATTTCCGCCGCCATTTCCACCTGTTCCTGTATTGTCGCCAAGTGACGGATCTCCCTCAATGACATCATCTGGTTCTGACATTGTATGATCACCGCTTCCGTTGTTGCTACTTCCACTATCACCGCTTGGTGTTGTACTTTCGCTGTTGCTGTTTCCGAAATTACTGCTTTCGTTGTTGCTACTTCCACTGTTGCTGTTTCCGCTATTGCCGCCTCCACTGTTGCTACTTCCGCTATTGTCTCCGGAATTGCTGCTTCCGCTGTTGCTGTTTCCGCTATTGTCTCCGGAATTGCTGCTTCCACTGTTGCTGTTTCCACTATTGTCTCCAGAATTGCTGCTTCCACTGTTGCTGTTTCCAGAATTGCTGCTTCCGCTGTTGCTGTTTCCGGAATTACTGCTTCCACTATTGCTACTTCCGCCGTTACTGCTGTTGGTTGATCCGGTTTCAGCCTTTGTTGTCTCCGACTTTGTTACAGCAGATTTGGTATCCTTTTTAGAGGTCTTTCCATCTGCAACTGTCACCTTGGCTGTCTGCTTTGCAGTAAACCCGTTCTCATCTGTTACCGTGTAAGTAATCTCGTACTCTCCTGCCAAAGACAGATCTGCTTTGCTGTCATCACATGTGATCTTATCTGTCAGATCATTTCCATTGCTGTCTGTTGCTGTCACACCCGAAAGATAGTCCACATCCTCTGCTCCAGTTGTTACGGTAAGATCCTCAATTCCCCAAAATGTTGGTTCTGTACCAACCAGTACCGGCACTTCTACCTGCTTGCTATTTCCACTCTCATCTGCAAGTGTTAAGCTTACACTGTACTCGCCCACTGTAGGAAAGACTATCGCGTCATTTGTTACCGTTACATCGTCTAACACAAATGTTTCCATATCTTCTGACGCTCCGGTGGCCTCTACTTCCTCGTTGACCTCCATGTCCTCAGTGGTCTCCACATCCTTGGCAGCCTCTACACCCTCGGTAGCCTCTACACCCTCAGTGGTCTCTACTTCCTCGGTGGCATCGGTAGACTCATCTGCCAGATCGTCAAATGTTGCCATTACATTCCCGGTCAGCTCGGTTACACTCGTTAAAACATCCTCCACGTACAATGGCTCGTCCACACCGACTGTAACCTGATTCACCACCTCCGCCTCCGGCGCTGTGGTATCTACTACGTCCACTTCAAGGGACGCTGTCTGATCCTTATAAGTAACCACTGCCGTATAAGTTCCAAGCTTACTTACATCAACCGCCCCAAAATCAATTGTTGTCTCCACTGCGATATCCGCATCCGCCACATAAGCCGCTACATCCGTATTAAGCTCATACCCCAGTTCGACACTTACCCTATCTGTTGCAAGCGCAAGCTGCTTATCTCCGCAACCTGTTGCTGTCATTTCTATCACCATTGTTACTGTTAATAATACTACTACGCTTTTCTTTTTCATAAACTAATCTCCCTGATTCTTATAATTTTCTTTTCTGTCTTTGCCGCTTCCCTTTAAAAAACTTCATTCATAAATGCTTCCACCAGTTTCTCATAGCTCCTTTCACTTGAATCCAATTCTTTGAACACTTGCCATACAAATCAACACTTTCGTTCGCTTTTAAAGAGGCATATCTTCTACTACTACATTAGTATACACTACACAGTACGTTTTTTCTATATTTTTATAATCTCAGCTACGCTTTTAATGCTTCCCTCTATCACTTCCAGTTAACCCTCTTTTTACCGATTCTCTCTGTAGATCGTATCATCGCATTGATAATATAGTCTACAACTGCCTGTCATGATCCGGTGCCACGATCTGCACCATACACATTTGCCGTATTCCCTGCAATTCCCATATCTATTCCCAGGCGGCATAATAATCACGATTTTCTTCTATCGGCAGGGAAAAGTCCGCTGCGTAATCATTCCAGTCATGCCAGCCGGCAAATACCACACCATTGCCTCCCGGTTCTGCCGGTGGCTGCAGACATTGTCCCTCCTCCACGGTATATACCTTATAACAGCTTCCCGCACCGAGCATTCCCTCCCGGTTCTGGTAAAACCGCACCCGGTACTGCTCTTTTGATACATTCTCCCTCTCTTCCCGGATAATTGTTCTGACCGCTTCTGCCGTACCTTCCATTCCATTGGGATGTTGAAACTTTTCCTGTAATTTCATTGACAATACCCCCTTTTGCACATCATTCTGATAGACCTTCAAAACCACATCGGAGTCTGTATCGATTTCCGCCGCCAGAAGTTCCACACACTCCGCAATCACCAATTCTCCGGAAGAACACCCCGCCTCCGCAAACGGCATCCCCTCGACCGTCTTTTCCATTGCGGAAGGAAGAATCGTCTCCACCTCACATCTGCGGTTCATGCTTCCGCCAATCGTCAGCACAATCCCGAGTATCAGAAATCCCATGATTGCACTGACAATGATCATCGCTGCATTTTTCACATATATCTCCTTTCCCGGCTTTCTGTCTTCTCATCGGTTCACGGGTATCTGAAACTCACAGACGCTTCTGCGGTTTGCTTCGTCTGTCGCGCAGACCCGCACCGTATAGATCCCCTCCACATCAAACACAACCTCACCTTGCTGTGATTCTATTGTGCAGCTGTTTCCATGCGGATCTGTCATCTCACACCACAAAACACTCCGTTCTTCTCCCATTCCGTCTACCGCAGAAAATAAGTCTCCCGGCAGATATGCTCCCCTGTGCAGCATACCATTGTACGCATACCGGATCGTGGGGTACGCCACCTCCCCCGCCTCCGCAAAAGCGTCGATGGCAGCGTTTTCTGTGATTGTCTCTTCCTCCGGTATCCATGTCTTTACGATGTTAATAATTCCCCGTTTGCCCTGCTCGTCACGAATTCCTGCAAACAGCAGTACCATGACTGTTATCAACACAATTCCTGCCGCAATTCCCTTTCCATAGCATTGAAGTACCTGCTCCATCTGATCACCTCTGTTCTTTTCCTGTTGGACACTTAACTCCCACAGATTCCCGTCATATAATACCGCAGGACCATACCGATCATCCCCTGCCCATCCACGGCATGGAAGAATAAGAGCAATGCCCCTATTCCGCCTGCAATCTGCAAAAATCCATTGCCATAAACCTCTGCGATCTCTTTCATCTGTACGCTCCTTTTCTCTGACACGTCCGGGCACGAAATCCCCCTATAGCATGCCAGCCACCTGCATCCATATCTCCTGAATTGCCGTGCATCCAAACAAGCCCACCAGCAATACCAGCATTGTCATTCCAAGTTCTTCCAGACTCCATTGCATCCTGCTCCTCCTTTTACCGTGCGATTCCCCTCGTCACCCGCTGCTGCGAGACCCCTAACAGTGGTATCCGGTATCTATAATAGAGATTGATCCCCGCAATCCTGCGGTCGCTTTGTCCACCGTAGGTGTAGGACTGCACTTCCAGTTCGTACCCTTCTGTTCTTGCCTGCGCCTTGCAGCCATCAATCACGTACGGATTAAAGTCACTGTTCTCAATTTCTGCAATCATTGCAGCTTTAAATTCCTTCGCCGCTGCCACATCGGCACTCACCCCGAGCATACTGATGCACAGCAGCAGATTAAAAACCAGCACCAGCATCACACTGAACACTTCTATGATATATTTCACTCACGCACCTCCCATGCCTCCAAGAACCTGCATCATCAACGCCATTCCGACCGTAAGATCTGCCAGCAGTTTTCCAGTGGCTGCCAGCACCGGATATGCAAAAATCAACTTCATCCGGAATGCACGCTCTTCACTGCGCAAAACATCGGCGCGCTCCTGCATCAGAACCACACGCTCAATCAGATGATTCATCTGCACATCAATATCTCCTGTTCCGTTTTCAGAAAAAGCATGCAGCATTTTCATACAGCTTAACATCTCAGGGAGATCAAATTTTTTGCAGAAGTCCGTGTATGTCTGTAACTGATCCGGACGCTCATCCATTCTCGCGCAAAGCTCCGCAAGTTCGCTCCCGAGCACCGCCGGGGCATGTTGTGCAGATTTTGTAATCGCCATCTGAACGTTATTGTTCTGTAAAAGTAATACCATCTCAAAAAGCCAGCGCGGCAGCGCCTGATACAATTCCGCCGTCACGTCCCGCTCGGCAATGCGGTAACTGATTCTCGGCTGCATTGCAACCAGTAAACCAGTCACCAGCAGGAGTATTCCCGTAATGCGCCATCCCACAGTCCAAAACACAAACGCAGTCATAGTCACAATTCCTGCAGGAATCAGGCGCCGATACTGCTGTGCTTTCTTTTCATACCCCATTACCAGTTCATAGCTGTGTCTGATATATGCCGTGTCATACAGCGGCTTTTCCTCCAGCCAGTCAGCCGTCAGGCTTCTGACACTCTTCACATAAAATGCAAGCAGCAACAAAAGAAACACCATCGAAGATATCTGGATCACAGGAACGGTAAACACCGATACGTCAGCCTCTGATGTAAACATCTCCTGCATCTCATTTAAAAGATACAATGCAGCCGCGCACAAGAGCACTGCCACCACAATGGAAATCACATTATCCGTATGACTCTTCCGCTTCTCCGCCTGAAGCTGATATCCGCGCTTTTTGAACCGCTCAATATCCTCCAGAACAAGCGTGACCGATGCCTCCACATCCCCGCCATATTCCTCCGCATTCAGTAGAAGTTCATGTACCGTCGCCAGCTTATCACAGGCATAATACCGTTCGATTTTCTGTAAACCCTCACGCAGAACGCCCTGCTCTCCGACCGGATGCCCGTACTCCATATGCGCAATCGCTTCCTCCACGCAGAGTCGGATCTGCCCTTCCCCAAAAATTCCGCGCACCTCCTTCAATGCACTCACAATCTTTCCGGTCTTCTGAAACGCATAGAGCAGCTGTTCCATGTAGGCACATGCATCTCCAAAACGCTTCTGCTCATACATTTTCTTATACATGTCAAGTATCAGTACCGGGAATACGAAAAACACTGTCAAAAGCACCCCTGCCAAAAACAGCGGTTTTAGCTGAAACACCATTCCAATCCCACCGATTCCAACCAGAGCGGCAATCACCGCCATAAGATGCGTCCTCCATGAAAAACGATAACCGTACACATGCACTTCGCGCTGCAGATTTTTCGGATTCAACAGCCGCAGTTTCTCCCACAGTCCTTCTCTTTTCATCTATTTTCCCTCTCTCCTGTATCTCTGCCAGTGTGCGCAGCAAAACGGATCCTCTATTCCCGCCTGTCCAAGGCGTCTCACAATCGCAGGCGGTAGCTCTTCCGAGAGCAGTTCCCCATCCTCCAGTATCATATAAATACGATTCTCATACTGCTCCCTGCTGTAAAAACACAGCTGATCCATATATCTTCGGATCTTTCCGTCCGGCTGTCTGACGCAGCGGATCAGAATCCCCACATTCACATAGCGGTAGATCCGGTTCTCCATACGCTCTGCGTCACGCGCATCGCTCATCATATTCTGAATGCGGTCCGGAAGTTTTCTGACATCATCCAGATGGATCGTCGTAAAGCCGCTCACACCGGTACTCCACTGCTCGAGCAGCGATGTTACCTCCACCGACCTTGCCTCTGAGAGAACAAGCCACTTCGGGTTCTGCCGCAGGCTCGCCTTGATGGCATCCGTGTAGGAAAAATCTTCTCCGACGCGAAGCTCCACCGCATCCGCACCCGGATTGATGTCCCTGTAATGAATCTCTAATGAATCCTCAATCGTAATCACCCGCTCCTCGCGCGGTATAAACTGCATAAAGAATTTTGCGCACTCCGTCTTTCCAGCACCGGGTTCTCCTCCGAACACAAAATTCATGCCCGCCAGCACACAGTTCATCAAAAGCTGCAAAATCCGTTCCGGGCAATAGGATTCTTCCAGCATTCTCTCAATGTTCATGCGCACCATGCTCGGCGACTTCCGGATACAGATACTGGTGCCGGATGCGGCCGCCGCCTCATGGATAATACTGATACGCAGTTCTCTGGTATCAGCCTCCAGCACCTTATTGGCATTATTGAACTGACGATTCACGCAGTTGGAAATATTGTGCGTAAAAGTGCTGATAAATGCATCGGACAGATGCTCTTTTACACGATACCTTCCGATCTTTAAGTCCGTAATCCACAATTCGCTTCCGTTGTAGTCCACATCGGTAACATTCGGGCGCTGCAGATATTTCCAGAAAACCCCAAACTGCGCTTCCGTTGGTTCAAATGTCATGATCTCCCCCATGTCATCCTCCCTATGGCGTTAAGCCATTCATGCGGGAAAAGAATCCCGTCAGCGCATTCTTGAACTCCGTCGCCACATATCCGTCCGAGGAGAGCGCCGCAATAATGATTGCGCCGAGTGCAAGCAATACAATAATTGCAAGGATTGCATTTCCATAATGTTTCATTACCTGTTCCATAATAATTTCCTCCTTCACCCTTCTGTTGTGTCTTTTTCTTTTACCAAACATGTCCGGTTTTATCGATCTTACATACCTCCCTTAAAATACGATCCGCCGCTTTTACTAATCCGTCGATAAACTCCTGATTCCTGCCGCTTCTCGCAGACCCGTATTCCTCCGCTATAAAAGAGCTGCCCAGCCCGCGCTTCAATGCACAGTCATACGCTGCATTGTACCGCACGATGCCAATCTGCCCCTCATCCACCCGATATACTCTGTTTAGCACATCCGGCTCCGGTGTCCCGATGCAGTTGGCATACAGATACACCATGCGCTTCTCCAGATACATATGGCGCAAAAAGAACTGCTCCATTCCGTCGTAATCCTGCGGTTCAAAATTTACCACCACAAGATCCGCTGTCAAAAGGAGCTTCTTTTGACCCGCCGGACTGCACACTCCCGCATCCCACAAAAAGAGTGCCGAATCCTCGCATCGCTCCCTCTGCAGGCTGCCGCACACAATCTTCCTGTCCGGGCATAAGTGCGGCAAAATGCCTGCCATTGCAGTATAGTTCGCCGTCGTACCGCTCCGGTGTGTTTCTCCCCAAAATACAATATTCATTTGTTCCTCACTTCACTCTGTGCTGTGTGATTGTCCTTACTGGAATTATGGATGAAACTGCCTCCATATAGCGTGATACTTAGAAATGTGGATAAAATCCAACTATTTGATAAAAGATGTGCTTATTTTACATCGTTTTCTTACATATGTAAATAGCATTTTTCAAATTTATATTTTTTTTAGAAATTACTACCGGAAACTTTTCTTTTCGCATTGCTTCCATTATAATAAATACAAATACATGTATCAGGAGGTCTTATGAATAATTTTATCATTACAACCGATACCACATCCGATCTTCCGGCTGCCTATGTAGAACAGCATCAGATCGGCATGCTTTCTCTTACATATACGATTAACGATACTACTTATTCTTGGGAGCATCCGCTTCCGGTAAAGGAATTTTATGACTGCATGCGTCAAGGTTCTCTTCCCACGACCTCCCAGGCCAATCCCGAGGAGGCTGCCGCTGTTTTTGAAAAAATAATCAACGAACAGAATGCCGATATTCTTCATATCGCCTTTTCTTCCGGTTTAAGCGGAAGCTACAACAGCGCAAGGCTCGCGGCGGAGGAGCTTTCCGAAAAATACCCCGACCGGAAAATCATCGTCATCGATTCTCTCTGCGCTTCTCTCGGCGAGGGACTTCTGGTGCACAAAGCCGTCACCTTAAAGGAGCAGGGGCATACACTGGAAGAGACGGCAGACTGGATCGAGGCTAACAAGCTCCATCTCGTCCATAATTTTACCGTCAATGATCTGTTTCATCTCTACCGCGGCGGCCGCGTGTCAAAAACCGCTGCTTTTCTCGGTACGATGATCAGTTTAAAGCCGCTTCTCCATGTGGATGATGAGGGGCATCTGATTCCGCTCTCCAAAGTGCGCGGACGCAAAAAGTCGCTGATTGCCCTCGTAGATGCCATGGAAAAACAAATCGGCAGCTGGCGTGACAAGAATGACACCATTTTCATCAGCCACGGCGACTGCATCGAAGATGCACAATATGTTGCTGATCTCATCAAAGACCGTTTCGGCTATGAAAGCTTTCTGATCAACCATGTCGGTCCGACCATCGGCGCTCACACGGGTCCCGGCGTCGTTGCACTGTTTTATATGGGCGATTACCGTTAATTTGGATAGTTTTTTTATGGAATTGCCACAACAAGCATAGACCTCTTTGGGTTGATAAGTAATATTATCAGAAACACACTTCGGGATTTCATGTGGAAATGCAGCCGGAAATTCGGTTCAAAAAATGTGGAATTTCTAACCAGTCGAATGTTTGCATCTTCGATGAATCCGTGTCTTTCCAAGTTTGGAGCACTCCGCGGACTGTGTCCGCAAATCATGAGACAATTTAAGAACTTTCGTGTGGCGCTTTTGCCGCTGCTGAATAAAACATAATCGCGCGAAGCCGATGTCTGAGTTGCCATCTGCCTTATTTTCAATAGCAGATGGCAGCGAGTTTCGGTTCGCGCGATTTTATAGTGTCTGTGAGGCAGCGGCATTAGCCGCCACTAGAAAGTTCGCTCATTGTCTCTGATTTTGCGGACACACTCCGGGAGTGTTCAAACGTGGAAGAGACACGGAATCCGATGCAAACATTCAGCCGGAAGAAATTCTCGCATTTTTCTCAAACGAATACTCCATCTGCATTTCCAGCTGAAATCCCACGATGTGGTCTTCTTTCTGATAATATTACTTATCAAAGCAAACATGATATGCTTATTGGAACAGTTCCATAAAAAAACAGGCCAAAGCACCACGGTGCTTCGCCTGTTTTTTAGCCACTTCTCTATTATACGTTGATCTCCGCCTTTACGCCGAGTTCGTCTTGATTCTTCTCCAATACCGGATTTACAACATTTGCAAGGAATGCATCCACCTGTACCGGTGCGCGTCCGACATACTTGGACGGCTCCATGGTTGCCTGCAGCTGCTCTAATGTCAGATTGAATTCCGGGTCTGCCGCAATCAACTCCAGCAGATTGTTGTCCCTGCCCTCTTCCTTGACATTCTTTCCTGCCTGCATGGACAGCTGGCGGATCTTCTCATGCAGCTCCTGACGGTTGCCACCGTTCTTTACCGCGTCCATCATAATATTTTCCGTTGCCATAAACGGCAGTTCCGCCATCATATGCTTCGTGATAACTTTGTCATAGACCACCAGTCCGTCGACAACATTTAAGCACAGATCCAGGATTCCGTCGATCGCCAGAAATCCCTCCGGAATAGAAAGACGCTTATTGGCAGAATCATCCAATGTGCGCTCAAACCACTGGGTTGCAGAGGTGATCGCCGGATTTAACGCATCGATCATCACATAGCGGGAAAGAGACGCGATACGCTCTGAACGCATCGGATTGCGCTTATACGCCATCGCGGAGGAACCGATCTGGTTCTTCTCAAACGGCTCTTCCACTTCTTTTAAGTGCTGCAGCAGACGGATATCGTTGGACATCTTGTGTGCACTTGCTGCAATACCGGCAAGAATATTTGCCACTCTGGTATCCACTTTTCTGGAATATGTCTGTCCGGATACGGCATAGCACTCCTTGAATCCCATCTTCGCTGCGATCATCGGATCAATCTTATCGATGGTCTCCTGATCTCCCTCAAACAGCTCCAAAAAGCTTGCCTGCGTGCCGGTCGTTCCCTTGGAACCAAGCAGCTTTAAGGTGCCCATCACATATTCCAGATCCTCGAGATCCATCAGAAACTCCTGTGTCCAGAGTGTGGCGCGCTTGCCGACCGTTGTCGGCTGTGCCGGCTGGAAATGCGTAAATGCGAGCGTCGGCAGATTCTTGTAGGTGTCCGCAAACTTTGCCAGTTCCGCTATGACATTGACCAGCTTCTTGTGCACCAGCTTTAACGCCTCGTTCATGATAATAATATCCGTATTGTCGCCCACGTAGCAGGAAGTCGCTCCCAGATGGATGATGCCTGCGGCCTTCGGGCACTGCTGTCCAAACGCGTATACATGGCTCATGACATCATGGCGCACCAGTTTTTCGCGCTCTTTTGCCACATCATAATTGATGTCGTACACATGCTCCTTCATCTCATCGATCTGTTCCTGTGTGATGACCGGCTTTCCGTTCTCGGAAAGTCCCAGCTCCATCTCTGTCTCGGCAAGTGCAATCCACAGCTTTCTCCATGTGGAGAACTTCATATCCTGTGAAAAAATATACTGCATCTCTTTGCTTGCATACCGCTCTGAGAGCGGACTTGAATATCTGTCTGTACTCATTTTTTCTCCTTACCTTTATCCATAGGCTTGCTGCATTTTCTAAAATTCAAGATATCCTGCCACCTGCTGCATTTCCCTTTGTTCCCGGCGCTCCTGCTGCCTGCTGCATTTCCCTCGAATCTAAACTTTTCTGCTGCCTGCCACATTCTTCTATATTTTTAAGAAGCTTTCTACCTCTCGTAGTCTCCCCGGATATCTTCCTTCGGCGGCTCCATCGGATAAATGCCGTTAAAGCATCCCTTGCAGATCGGCAGTCCATCCGCCATCTCGCTCAGACGGTCAATTCCGAGATAGCCGAGAGAATCTGCTCCGATGATGTCCCGGATCTCCTCGATGGTGCGGTTGTACGCGATCAGTTGTTCCCGCTCCGGAATGTCCGTACCAAAATAACACGGCCACAAAAACGGCGGCGAGCTGATGCGGACGTGCACCTCCGTCGCTCCGGCATCCCGCAGCATTTTTACAATGCGGTCGGATGTGGTTCCGCGCACAATCGAATCATCGATCATGATAATGCGCTTGCCGTCCACCGCCTCTTTTAAGACATTCAGCTTCACGCGGACGCTGGACTCACGGCTGCTCTGTTTCGGCTTGATAAACGTACGTCCCACATAGCCGTTTTTGACAAAAGCGGTTCCGTACGGGATGCCGGACTGCAGCGAATAACCGAGCGCAGCGGCATTGCCGGACTCCGGCACGCCCACCACAAGATCCGCATCCACCGGCGAATCCATCGCCAGAAAACGACCAGCCTTGATGCGGGATGCATACACGCTTACGCCGTCGATATGGCTGTCCGGTCTTGCAAAATATATGTACTCGAAAATGCATCTCGCTTCCTGCTCCTTTGGCAGTGCGCGGGACATATCCGAAACAATTCCATTCTCCGGCGTGATCGTCACCGTCTCTCCCGGCAGCACGTCACGCACATACTCCGCGCCGATCGTATCGAGCGCGCAGGTCTCCGATGCAAGGATATAGGCATTGTCACGCTTTCCGATGCAAAGTGGCTTAAAACCATAAGGATCCCTTGCTCCGACCAGCTTTCTCGGGCTCATGACCACAAGGGAATACGCTCCCTTGATCTTGCGACAGGCGCGTCCCACCGCTTCCTCCACCGTACTGGATTTCAGGCGCTCCCTTGCAATATGGTAGGCAATCACCTCCGAGTCAATGGTGGTCTGGAAAATAGCTCCTGTATATTCCAGATCATGTCTGAGTTCCGCCGCATTGATCAGGTTACCGTTGTGCGCCAGAGCCAGTGTTCCCTTGACATAGTTGAGCACCAGCGGCTGCGCATTTTCTCTGGTCGACGCACCGGCTGTCGAATAGCGCACATGTCCCACGCCGATATCCCCGTGCATGGACTCTAAATTCTCCTCGGTGAAAACCTCATTGACCAGTCCCATTCCCTTGTAGGAGGTCACTTTCCCTTTCGGCCCGTCCGTCTCGCTGACTGCAATACCGCAGCTCTCCTGTCCGCGGTGCTGCAGTGCAAACAGTCCGTAATATATTGTGGATGCCACATCTCCACCGTCAAAATCGTACATTCCGAAGACGCCGCACTCCTCATGCAGTTCATCCCCCACCGGCTGCTTTTTATTGATTCTATTATCGCTCATTGATTTCCCCATCTACGAATCTGATATTCTGTCTTGCTATGCCTGAAACGGCTTTCCGGTAAGAAGCTCAAATGCCTCCTTGTACTTGTCCACGGTCTTCTCCACCACTTCATCCGGCAGAAGCAGATCGTTGTCCGGATTTGCCTTTAACCAGTCTCTGACGAACTGCTTGTCAAAAGAAGGCTGACCCTTTCCGGCTTCATATCCCTCCAACGGCCAGAATCTGGAGCTGTCCGGAGTCAGCATCTCATCTCCCAGAACAACATTGCCGTTCTCATCCAGACCGAACTCGAATTTGGTATCTGCGATAATGATGCCCTTGCTCAGTGCGTACTCTGCACACTTTTTGTAGAGAGCAATCGTCTTGTCCTTAATCTGTGCCGCGTAATCCGCACCCTTGCCCGGGTAAATCTTCTCAAGCACCTTTACGCTCTCCTCAAAGGAGATATTCTCATCATGCAGACCGATCTCTGCCTTTGTGCTCGGTGTGTAGATCGGCTCCGGCAGCTTGTCGGACTCTACCAGTCCTTCCGGCAGCTTAATACCGCATACGGTACCGTTCTCCTGATAGCTTGCCCAGCCGCTTCCTGTAATATATCCGCGCACGATGCACTCGATCGGAAGCATCTCAAGCTTCCGGCACATCATGCTGTTTCCCTCAAAACGTTCCTGCTGGAAAAATTCCGGCATATCCTTTACGTCCACGGAAATCATGTGGTTCGGCACGATATCTTTGGTGTAATCGAACCAGAACTTCGACATCTGGGTAAGAATTGCGCCCTTCTTTGTGATCTTATTCTTTAAAATATGATCAAAAGCTGAGATTCTGTCTGTGGCTACAATAATCAGACTGTCTCCATTATCATATACCTCACGTACTTTTCCCTCTTTTACCGGCTTAAATTCCTGCATTTCATCCTCTTTTCCGAAGCCTTCCCGGCTTCTTTTGTTGATATTTACAGCTTTACCCACTTCCGCAGACTATTTCTGCACTGTACTTCAAAATTATAATACAGCCGCTTTTGGAAAGTCAATGTTTTTACCCTCTCACACGATTTTCACCATATAGAAAATAAAGTTCTTTTTATTAGTATTTTTGTACATTTTCATTATTTCATTAGCGTCACTTATAAGCTTGTTCACACAGTCTAATTCATATTTTGTTTTCAAAAAAATACATATTTCTCCCTTGACGTACTTTAGTACCAGAGTTATAATAACTGCGTAGATAGGACAAAAGCACTACTTTTGCAATTATCTAATTTCATATAACTCCTCTTTATCTGCCACTAGGGCAGATGTTCCAGAAAACGGTCCCCCCGTTTTCTGAATCCTAACACAAGAAAAGCAGCCCCTCCCCCGGGACTGCTTTTCTCGTTCTATTCTTTATTTTCTGACCAGAAGTGACTTTCCTGTCATCTCTGCCGGCTGCTCCATTCCCATCAGCTCGATTAACGTCGGGATAATATCTGCCAGGCATCCGTTCTCTCTGAGTGTGTAAGACGGATCTGCATTGACCAGAATAAACGGTACCGGATTCGTCGTATGTGCGGTAAACGGTGCACCTGTCTCATAATCCACCATCTGCTCTGCATTTCCGTGGTCTGCACAGATGAACATCTGTCCGTCGACTTCCTTTAACGCCTCCACTGCCTTTCCGACGCAGGTATCTACGGTCTCGATTGCCTTGATGGCTGCCGGAATGATACCGGTATGTCCAACCATATCCGGGTTAGCAAAGTTGATGACAATGACATCATACTTTTCGGAACGGATGGCTGCACAAAGCTTCTCGCACACTTCCGGTGCACTCATCTCCGGCTGCAGATCGTAGGTAGCCACCTTCGGGGACTTCACAAGGATACGATCCTCGCCAACGTTTGGCTCCTCAACACCTCCGTTGAAGAAGAATGTGACGTGCGCATACTTCTCTGTCTCGGCGATTCTCGCCTGCGTCATGCCGTGCGCTGCCAGATACTCGCCAAATGTGTTCTTAAGCTCCACTTTCTTAAATGCAACTTCTTTGTTCGGGATCGTCACATCATACTCGGTAAAGCAGATATATTTCACGTTCTTTCTCGCACCTCTGTCAAATCCGTCAAATTCATCGGCACAGAAGGTTCTTGTGATCTCACGTGCGCGATCTGGGCGGAAGTTGAAGAAGATCACGGTATCTTTGTCCTTGATCGTCGCTACCGGCTTGCCGTTCTCGGTAATCGCGGTCGGTACGAAGAACTCATCCGTCACATCCTTTGCGTAGGAAGCTTCCATTGCAGCAACAGCGCTCTCTGCGGTCTCTCCCTCGCCCTTGGTCAGCACATCATATGCCTTCTGCACACGATCCCAGCGGTTATCGCGGTCCATCGCATAATAACGTCCGGAAATCGAAGCAATCTTACCGATGCCCAGTTCCGCCATCTTTGCTTCCAGTGCCTCGATAAATCCCTTACCGGAAGTCGGAGCCGTGTCACGTCCGTCCAGGAAGCAGTGTACGTATACATTCTTTACGCCCTGTCTCTTCGCAAGCTCGAGCAGACCGTACAGATGTGTAATATGGCTGTGTACGCCGCCATCCGAAAGAAGTCCGTATAAATGCAGATCGGAATTGTTCTCCTTCACATTGGCGATACCGTCAAGCAGCGCCTGATTGCTGAAAAATTCGCCGTCGTTGATCTCTTTGGTAATACGTGTCAGCTCCTGGTATACAATTCTGCCGGCACCCATATTTAAGTGTCCTACCTCAGAGTTACCCATCTGTCCGTCCGGGAGACCTACTGCCAGTCCGCTGGCATTTCCCTTTACAAACGGATATTCCCTCATCAGTGCGTCGATATTTGGCTTCTTCGCCTGTGCAACGGCATTTCCTTCCGTCTTATCGTTTAATCCGAATCCATCCAGGATCATCAGTACTGTTGGTTTTTTACTCATTGTTCTTCCCTCTCTCTTTATTTTCGGTTGCCAACAATGTCGATGGCATACCCATCATTATCTGTCGTGCCGCGAATCTTCGTCTTGCTTGTATCCGAATCGTACACGATTGCCTGCGCAGGGTAATCCCCCGCTGTTTTATCATAAACATTACCGTCCGCATCCATTCCGATGTCATCGGAAATTGCAGCCAGGTAATGATAAAACCCGTCTTTATCCTCCTGCTCTGTCAGAATGCTTGTAACTAGTCCCTTCTGTATACATGGGACATAGGAAAGTGTCACCGCGCCGTCCTCTGTGATCGTAATCTTGGCAAGCGTTGTATACAGCGTCCCGGTGGAAAACCAGAAATTTCCGAGACTGTACGCAACCGGCACACCATCGGTAAAACCACATCCCTGCAGCCGGTGCGGATGTCCGCCGATCACCGCATCCGCTCCTGCCTCCGCATATAGCTCCGCCAGAAGACGCTGGGATTTTTCTTCGTGCAGACTGCCTTCCGTTCCCCAGTGCACTTCCACAATCACATAATCACTTGTGGCGTCCGCTTCCCGGATCACCTCCAGAAATGCGGCAGGATTCAAGGTCTTTAATACTCCCGGTTCCGTCTCCGTCGCCTCTTTTGTATACTTGGTCGCCCGCTCAATCTGTGTGGCGGAAACAATGGCAATCTTTCTGCCTCCAATCACAAAAGAGAGGATCTTGGATGCCTCTTTTCGATTCTCGCCCGCCCCCGTATAGGGGATGTCCGCTTTCCGCAGACAGTCTAAGGTCGACAGCAGTCCTTCTTCCCCGTAATCATACACATGATTGTTGGCAAGCGTCACAGCATCCGTTCCAAAAACAGAGAGGAGTTCTACATCCCCCGGATCTGCCCGAAAGGTATATGCCTTCCCGGGAACCACCTCCACGCTCCCGCTCTCTGCGTAGGTGAACTCATTGTTCATCACCATCACATCCACGTTCTGCATCTCCGAGAGCAAATCCTCCGAAAAGCAGTCATAGATGCCATTCGTCTGCCGGTTCATATACTCCATCGTATACCAGTCGTCGGCAAAATTGATGTCGCCCGCAAAGCCGAGCACGATCTTTCCATCCTCTCCGGCCTCTTTCCAGTATACATTTTGCAGCCGGTACTGCTGAAAACCACTGTCCCTGCAATACATCAACCACAGTACATGGATGGAGCTGCCGGTAATGTCATACCAGACTTCCGGATCCTCCGTTCCATCCAGAACGGCACTCGCGATCCGCACTACCTTCTCATCTCCGTATCTGGCAGCCAGCCACATCAAAAACGAATCATCGACTGCATATCCTGCGATAAATTTCTTCGTCGCACCTTGTAATATCACTGCAAATGCGTCTGTCAGGTCCATTCTCTGTGTTGCGCTCTCTGTCATCTGCGTACGTTTTGTATCTCCGGCATTCCAGGTCTTCTGTTGTGCCGGAATATTCTGTCCTCCTGCAAAAATATCTCCCAGAAGTACAGCCGCCACGGTTACTACAAGTGCATTTCTTTTTCCCTTGCACTTTTTGGGCATACATTTTCTCCGCTGTCACTCAAAATTCTCTTATATTACCACTTACAAATTTTCACGAAAACCCGTCTCTCTCCGCCTGTTACCGCAGAGAGAAGCGGGTCCCCGTTCCAGGATCGTACCGCTCCGCAGCGATCCTGATTCCCTGTAATTTTAAACTATTACTTATAGTTTACAATCTTTCCAAAGTCAGCCTTTAAGGATGCGCCGCCTACAAGACCGCCATCGATATCCGGCTGTGCGAACAGCTCTGCCGCATTTCCTGCATTGACAGATCCGCCGTACTGGATACGAACCTTCTCAGCTGTATCGGTATCATATACCTCAGCGATGCAGTCACGGATTGCCTTGCAGACTTCCTGTGCCTGTGCGGTTGTTGCTGTCTTGCCGGTTCCGATTGCCCAGATCGGCTCATATGCGATTACCATGGAAGCAACCTGCTCTGCGGTAATATCCTTTAAGTCGGATTTGATCTGAAGACGGATCCAGTCAAGAGTAACGCCCATCTCTCTCTGCTCTAATGTCTCTCCGCAGCAGAGGATCGGGGTCAGATTGTGCTCGAATGCTTTCTTAACTTTCTTGTTCAGCATGCAGTCGCACTCTTTGAAGTAGTCACGTCTCTCGGAATGACCGATGATAACATACTTCACGCCTGCGTCTACCAGCATCTCCGGAGAGATCTCTCCTGTGTAGGCACCTTTCTCCTCGTAGTACATATTCTCTGCACCGACTGCAACGTTAGTACCTTTGACTGCCTCTACAACCGGTACGATATCGATTGCCGGAACACAGTATACAACCTCAACATCATCGCTTACTACGAGCGGCTTTAACTCTTCTACTAACTTTACTGCCTGGCTTGGAGTCATGTTCATCTTCCAGTTACCGGCTACAATTTTCTTTCTTGCCATTTTAAAATCCTCTTTCCCTTAAGAATGATCCCATTTATGTATCTGCTGCCATGACGTTTTGTACCGTCACGACAGCAGGTTTTTGTTATTTATTTGTCGTCTGCTGCTACAACACCCGGAAGTTCCTTACCCTCTAAGAACTCTAAGGATGCGCCGCCGCCTGTGGAAATATGGCTCATCTTGTCTGCAAAACCAAGCTGGTTTACTGCTGCTGCGGAATCGCCGCCGCCGATGATTGTGGTAGCATCTGTCTCAGCAAGTGCCTTTGCTACAGCGATCGTACCTTTTGCAAGTGTCGGGTTCTCGAATACACCCATCGGTCCGTTCCATACAACGGTCTTGGCTGTCTTAACAGCCTCTGCATATAACTCAGCCGTCTTCGGTCCGATATCACAGCCCTCTCTGTCAGCCGGCATATTCTTAACGTCGCAAACCTCAACCTCAACCGGAGCGTCGATCGGGTTCGGGAAATCAGCGATTGTCACTGCGTCTACCGGAAGTAACAGCTTCTTGCCAAGCTTCTCAGCCTTTGCCATCATCTCCTTGCAGTAGTCGATCTTGCTGTCGTCCACTAAGGATTTACCGATCTCATAACCCTGTGCCTTTAAGAAAGTGTAAGCCATACCACCGCCGATGATCAAGGTATCGCACTTCTCAAGCAGGTTGGAGATAACGTTTAACTTGTCTGCAACTTTTGCACCGCCAAGGATTGCAACAAACGGTCTTACCGGATTCTCAACTGCATTGCCAAGGAATGCAATCTCTTTCTCCATCAGGTAGCCGACAACGTTGGAGCCGCCCTTTGCGCTGATGAACTTTGTCACGCCTGCTACGGAAGCATGTGCTCTGTGGGAAGAACCGAATGCGTCGCATACATAATCATCTGCAAGATCTGCTAACTCTTTGCTGAACTGCTCGCCGTTCTTGGTCTCTTCCTCGCCACGGAAACGTGTATTCTGAAGTAATACAACATCTCCCTCTTTCATAGCCTCTACCGCCTTGGTAGCCGCCTCTCCGGTTACGTTGTAGTCAGATACAAACACAACTTCCTTGCCAAGCTTCTCGGAAAGTCTCTTTGCAACCGGTGCTAAGGACTCGCCCTCGTTTGGTCCGTTCTTTACTTTTCCAAGATGGGAGCAGAGGATGACCTTGCCGCCATCGTTGATCAGCTTCTGGATCGTCGGAAGTGCAGCCACGATACGGGTCTCATCTGTAATCTCGCCATTCTTGAGCGGTACGTTGAAATCGCATCTTACGAGCACTCTCTTGCCTTTTACATTGATATCATCTACGGATTTTTTGTTTAATGACATATGTCATGTCCCCCTTTAATATGCAAAATGTCAAAAAGGGACCCGGTCCATAAAAGACCGGACCCCTTTCTGAGTCTATCACGTGATTGTCCGAGAACAATCTCTTTCTCTCAATTATGCTAACTCGGAGAAGTATTTGATGGTTCTTACCATCTGAGATGTGTAGGAGTTCTCGTTGTCATACCATGAAACAACCTGAACCTCATACTGATCATCAGATACCTGATTTACCATGGTCTGAGTTGCATCGAATAAGGAACCAAATCTCATACCAACGATATCAGAAGATACGATCTCATCCTCGTTGTAACCGAAGGACTCGTTTGCTGCTGCCTTCATAGCTGCGTTGATGTCTTCCTTTGTAACGCCGGCTTTCTTAACAACTGCTGTTAAGATTGTGGTAGAACCTGTCGGGGTCGGTACACGCTGTGCAGAACCGATCAGTTTGCCGTTTAACTCCGGAATAACAAGACCGATTGCCTTTGCAGCACCTGTGCTGTTCGGAACGATGTTGACTGCTGCTGCACGGGATCTTCTTAAGTCACCCTTTCTCTGCGGTCCGTCAAGAGTCATCTGATCTCCTGTATAAGCATGGATGGTTACCATGATACCAGACTGGATCGGAGCGTATTTGTTAAGAGCGTCCGCCATCGGTGCCAAGCAGTTTGTTGTACAGGAAGCTGCAGAAATGATGGTATCAGAAGCCTTTAATGTCTTGTGGTTGGTGTTGTATACGATAGTAGGAAGGTCATTTCCTGCTGGAGCAGAGATAACAACTTTTCTAGCGCCTGCGTTGATATGAGCCTGAGCCTTCTCCTTGGATGTGTAGAAACCGGAGCACTCTAATACAACGTCTACTTTTAACTCTCCCCATGGGCAGTTATTTGCATCCGGGAATGCGTAGATCTTGATCTCCTTGCCGCATACGATGATGGAATCGTCTGTAAAAGATACCTCATCTGCATGCTCGTACTTACCCTGAGATGAGTCATACTTTAACAGGTGTGCTAACATCTTCGGGCTTGTCAGATCGTTGATTGCTACTACTTCATATCCTTCTGCTCCAAACATCTGTCTGAAAGCAAGACGACCGATACGGCCAAAACCATTGATTGCTACTCTTACTGCCATTTTTAATTCCTCCTAGAATTTGTAAATGTAATCGCCGGGCATAAATCCCCTGGAACCGGCAAGCACAAGGTACTTATGCTTATTGGCTCCGTGCTTCCTATATTCTAACCAATTTCCATAGAAAGTTCAAGCCTTTTTCTCCACTTTATTGCCACTTTGTTAAATTTTTCACTATATCATAGGTTTTTTTTCCCTTTTCCGGAAAAATATACAAAATCTGAAAATACACCGGAAAATCTGCTGACGCTGCACGCCCGCTGTGTTATACTTTTTTCTGGTAACCTGTAAACATACCAAAGAGGAGTTTTCTTATGTCAAAACTTATTTTTTTACTGATTTTGTTTGTTTTTGTTCTTATATTATCCGCGACGCCGCTGTTTCGCAAAAGCCGCAGCCAGCGGGAATATGAGAGTTCCGGCATGCAGCTGCTTGCCACTTCCCGCGGCAGGGTCCTGCTGCTCCCTGCCCTAGGCTGTCTCTGCGCGTGTATCGTCACATTTTTTATGGTGCTTATGTATCAGGACATCGGTTTTGAGGCATCGGATATAGGCTCTCTGCTCTCATGCATCGGCGTCACCATCCTGTTAGTTGTCGTCTGCTTTCTCGGCGGTTACGCCATGCAGGCACGTCATGTTCTATATAATGAAGAAATCCTTCTGATCGGGAAACCGTTCCGCCCCTACCAGACCATTCACTGGTATGAAATCTCTGAGATGCGGATCAAAAATCAGGACTTTTTTGATCTGTATGACAGAAACGGCCGCCGCTGTGTCAGCGCAAATGCGAATCTGGAAGGCTACCGGCAATTTTATCAGGCATCGTTACGGTTCACCCGTCCCGAATACACCGCAAAGCAAAAAAACACCCCGTACGACAATCCGGTGTCTGCGGCATCCGGCTGCGGAACACTGCGCTACCGGACCGGCGAATATTACGCGCTCCTCATCCTCTATGCGGTTGTCATGTTTCTGTTTTTCGGCTTAACCGTTTTTTCCGGGGAAAGCATTTCGGGAACGCTGCAGATCATCCGCGAAGAAAAGCTCTACGGCGCCCTTTTCTTTCCGGTCGTGTTTGTCGGCACCGTTCTGGCACTGTTTTATGTCAGTCTGCAGAAAATCACCTACGACCGCGAAAAAATTGTTATTTCCCGTTTCCCCCGCCGGACACAAACCCTGCTGCGCCGGGATATCCGCCAGCTTGAATGTACCTCCGACAGTCAGGGGCTCCGGACGCTCACCCTGCACACGGATAACCGCAGATATGTGATCCGCGAGAAACAGTTCCGCGTAGGGTTCCCGGAATTTTTCAACGAACTGATCCATTAAACTCACACAGAAAGGAAGATCTCTATGTTATGGGATACACATATGCACAGCCAATATTCCGGTGACAGCGACGCCCCGCAGGAGGACATGATCCGCGCTGCAATCAGGGCACAGCTCCCCGGCATCTGTTTTACGGATCATCTGGACATCGACTATCCGGACAACCCGGAAGCGTTCCTGTTAGACCTGCCGAACTACACGTCATCCGTTTTCGCCATGCAGGAACAGTACCGGGATCAGATCAGCGTGCGCTACGGCATCGAGCTGGGGCTCCAGCCGCATCTGGCAGCGCTGCATGCCGATATTCTCTCGCAGTATGACTTCGACTTTGTCATCGGTTCCTCCCATGTGGTACACGGCTATGATCCGTATTTTCCGCCATTCTGGAAGACGCACACCGAGGAGGAAGGATACCGCGAATACTTTGAGTCCATCCTGGAAAACATCCGGGCATTTGATGACTTTGACGTCTACGGTCACATCGACTATGTCGTGCGCTACGGTCCGACGCGCAACGAGAATTATACCTACGCCAGATACAGCGACGTGATCGACGAGATTCTAAGACTTCTGATCGAAAAAGGGAAGGGCATCGAGATCAATACCGGCGGCTTCAAATACGGGCTGGGACACCCGAACCCCTGTGAGGAGATCCTCGCGCGCTACCGTGAGCTTGGCGGTGAGATCATCACGGTCGGCGCGGACGCCCATGCTCCGGAGCATGTCGGCTTTGCCTTTGAGAAAGTGCCTCAGATTTTAAAGGACGCCGGTTTTACTTACTACACGGTCTTCCGGAAACGCAAGCCGGAATTCATAAAAATTGAGGACTGACCGCCGCATCCGGCGCTCCAGTCCTCATTCTCACTGACATTTTATACGTTGATGTCCTATTTTATTTACGCATCTCTTCTGCGGCGCGCTCTATGTAAAAATCAAGCAGTTCATAGATCCAGTCTTTCAGATTGGAAAACACAAATCCCGTACGCCCGGCGCGCTCTGTATTGATGCTGTAGCCGGGCGTCCCATTATATGGCGCCGGATCGCCGGTCTCATCAAGAAACGCCTCTTTTCCGGTGCGTCTGTACACGTAAGTCAGGATCTCCCGCGGCGAGATGGTCCCGCGGCTCGCTCCGTTGACGGCACCCTGGATCTCATCCCCACCGAGATGCGCCAGAAGGCGCCCCGCATCGTCCACGCTGATAAAGCTCATCTGTGCGTCCATATTATCAATATACATCGGTTTCTGCCGCACCACATGTTCCACATAAAAGTACAGCCGGTCCGTGTAGTCATCCCTGCCGATGACGTAGGGGAATCTCACAAAAGCCGCATTTTTCATCGGATACTGCTGCACGAGCGCACATTCCGCACTTTTCTTCAATACGTCATACGATCCGCTGTAATCCGTATACCAGACCAGTCTGTCATGTTCCGGCGCATAGTCCGTCTCCACGGTCTGAAAATGCAGATCATACACGGATACCGAGGACACCATCACATACCTTCTGCAGGGCACCGCCTCCAGCACGGTGCGCACATCCCCCGCACAGTAAGCCAGATCGTCGTAGAAAACGTCATAATATTTATGAGCAAACACCTGCTCCATCTGCCGGACATCCGTCCGGTCGACGATCAGACGTCTGACTCTGTCTCCAAAATCATCCGGCGTCCGGCCGCGTGTTGCGATCGTCACCTCATGTCCCCGGTGCAAAAGTTCCCACACCAGATGTTTTCCGAAAAATCCCGTTCCGCCCAGCACTAAAATATTCATACGTTTCTCCATCTTTCTTCTTCCCGTTTTCCGTTCCCTTTCGCACTATTATACTCATTTTGCGTTGTTTTATCAACAATCCCCCAAGAACCGAACGGCAAAAGACCCCGCAGAAAGGTTTTTCTCCTCGCTGCAGGGTCTCTTTTACTTCCCGTTATTTTTTCTTTTACTTAAAATATTCCACGCCGGACTCAAACAGTCTCAAATCCTGCTCACCGTAAATATTCATCGCCACACTCCGGTCACGACGCTCCGAATGTGCCATCTTGCCGAGCACTCTTCCGTCCGGGCTTGTGATTCCCTCGATTGCCATGTAGGAGCCGTTGACATTCCACTCCTCATCCATGGTCGGAACCCCCGCCTCGTTGACATACTGTGTTGCCACCTGACCGTTTGCAAACAGCTTCTCCAGCCATTCCTTCGGAGCGACAAAACGTCCCTCGCCGTGGGAAGCCGGATTGCAATATACCTCGCCGGTCTTTGCCTGTGCCAGCCACGGGGACTTGTTCGTCACAACCTTCGTGTATACCATCTTGCTGATATGACGGCCGATCGTGTTGTAGGTTAATGTCGGTGAATCTGCGGTCTGCGGACGGATCTCTCCGTACGGTACCAGCCCCAGCTTAATCAGTGCCTGGAAACCGTTGCAGATACCGAGCGTCAGTCCGTCGCGCTCGTTCAAAAGCTTCATGACCGCCTCTGTCATCTTCGCATTGCGGAACGCGGTCGCAAAGAACTTCGCGGAGCCCTCCGGCTCATCTCCCGCGGAGAATCCGCCCGGGAACATGATAATCTGTGCCTGATCGATCGCCTTTGTGAACTCCTCAACCGAATCACGGATGTCCTCTGCATTCAGGTTCTTGAATACCTTTACGATCGTGTCCGCACCTGCGCGCTCAAATGCTCTCGCACTGTCGTACTCGCAGTTCGTTCCCGGAAATACCGGTATAAACACGGTCGGTTTTGCCACCTTGTGTTTGCAGACATAGATACTGTCTGCCTGATAGATGCCGGTGTCAAGTTCGTCCTTATTATCTGTCACGCGGGTCGGGAATACTTTCTCCAGCGTGCCGCTCCATGCCGCGATCGCCTCGTCGAGTGCAAGCTTCATGCCGCCGTAGCAGAAATTCTGCTCTTCGTTAACCCAGCCGACAAGCTCCTCATTTCCGGAAAGTCCCGCTGCCTTTAATGCCTCCTTGACAATACCAACCTTCTCCACCGGAACCTCCGCCACAATATTACCAAATCCCGGTGCAAACAGTGTCTCTTCCGACACTTCCTTCTCAATCGTCACACCAAGCTTATTGCCAAATGCCATCTTGCTGACTGCCGCCGCAAGTCCTTTTCCATCCAGCGCATAGGCGGATACGACCGCACCCTTTCCGATCAGCTCATGCAGCACCGCATAGAGCTTCATTACCTGCGCATAGACCGGAAGATCATAAGAATCCTTCTCGATGGAGAAAAGTACCAGCTGATTTCCCACTGCCTTAAGCTCCGGCGTGATGATGTCGCCCTCTTTTGCCACATCCACGGCAAAGGATACCAGTGTCGGCGGTACGTCGATCTCGTTGAAGCTTCCGGACATAGAATCCTTTCCTCCGATCGACGGCAGCCCGAATCCGATCTGTGCATTGTATGCGCCGAGCAGTGCGGCAAACGGCTGACTCCAGCGCTTCGGCTCCTCGCTCATTCTACGGAAATACTCCTGGAAGGTAAAGCGCACCTTGCTGTAATCGCCGCCGGCAGCCACGATTCTCGACAGAGACTCAAGCACTGCATAGACCGCACCGTGATACGGGCTCCAGGAAGACAGATACGGATCGAAACCGTACGCCATCATCGTGACCGCATCGGATTTGCCGGTCATCACCGGAATCTTTGCCACCATGGACTGTGTCTCGGTCAGCTGATATTTCCCGCCGAACGGCATGTATACGCTTCCCGCTCCGATGGAACCGTCGAACATCTCCACCAGTCCCTTCTGAGAACACACATTCAAGTCGGCAAGTTCTGCGAGCCATGCCCTCTTCATATCGCCTGCTGCTAACGCCTCGGAAACCGCCGGTGTGTCGATCTTATTCAGATAGTTTTCCTTCGGATCTGGCATGTCCACCGCCACATTGGTCTCCTGATGTGCGCCGTTGGTATCGAGGAATGCACGGGATAAGTTCACGACTTCCTTTCCTCTCCACGTGAGCACCAGTCTCGGCTCCTCTGTCACAACCGCAACCTCGACAGCTTCCAGATTCTCCTCCTTCGCAAATGCAAGGAACTTCTGTACATCCTCCGGCGCCACTACAACCGCCATACGTTCCTGGGACTCTGAGATTGCAAGTTCGGTTCCATCAAGTCCCGCATATTTCTTCGGCACCTTATCCAGCTGCACGCGCAGTCCGTCTGCCAGCTCTCCGATGGCAACCGATACACCGCCTGCACCGAAGTCATTACACTTCTTGATGATATGCGCCACTTCCTCGCGGCGGAATAATCTCTGGATCTTGCGCTCTGTCGGCGGGTTACCCTTCTGCACCTCTGCACCGCAGACTGCGGTGGACTCTGTGTTATGTGCCTTGGAAGAACCTGTCGCACCGCCGATACCGTCACGACCGGTACGGCCGCCAAGCAGAATGATGATGTCTCCCGGATCGGAGGTCAGTCTCTGCACCGCACGTCTCGGAGCCGCACCGAGCACTGCACCGATCTCCATGCGCTTCGCCACATAATTCGGATGGTATACCTCCTTGACATAACCGGTTGCCAGACCGATCTGGTTACCATAAGAACTGTAGCCGTGTGCCGCCTCGCGCACCAGCTTCTTCTGCGGAAGCTTGCCCGGGATCGTGTCTTTCACGGAAACCGTCGGATCTGCCGCACCGGTCACACGCATTGCCTGATAGACATAGGTACGTCCGGAAAGCGGGTCACGGATCGCGCCGCCCAGACAGGTTGCGGCACCACCGAACGGCTCAATCTCTGTCGGATGGTTATGTGTCTCGTTCTTAAAGTTTACAAGCCACTCTTCGGTCACGCCGTCCACCTCGATCGGAACGACAATCGAGCAGGCATTGATCTCATCGGACTCCTCCTGATCCATCAGCTTGCCCTCTTTTTTGAGGCGCTTCATCGCCATTAAGGCAATGTCCATCAGGCACACGAATTTGTCTGAACGTCCTGCGTAAAGATTCTTATGGGTGGCAAGGTAATCCTGATAGGTCTCTTCCATCGGCGCACGGTAATAGCCGTCGTCAAAACTTACGTCCTTAAGCTCTGTGGAAAACGTCGTATGACGGCAGTGATCGGACCAGTAGGTGTCCAATACGCGGATCTCCGTCATGGACGGGTCGCGCTTCTCCTCATTCTTAAAATAATTCTGAATATGTAAAAAGTCCTTGAATGTCATCGCCAGACCGAGGGAATCATAAAGTTCCTTCAGTTCTGCCTCAGGCATCGCAGAAAATCCGTCGAAAATCTTTACATCCTCTGGCTCCGGGAACGACTGCACCAGCGTCTGCGGCTTCTCAAGACCGGTCTCCCTGGAATCAACCGGGTTGATGCAGTGCTTTTTGATCGCCTCAAACTCTGTATCGCTGATCTCTCCCTCGATCACATAGGTCACAGCCGTGCGGATCAGCGGCTCCTCGTTCTCATTTAACAGCTTCACGCACTGCTCGGCGGAGTCCGCTCTCTGGTCAAACTGTCCCGGCAGGAATTCTACGGAAAAAGTTCTCGCGCCATTTAACTCAAAATTTTCCTCGTACACATCGTCCACCGGCGGCTCGGAAAAAACGGTAACCAGAGCCTTGCGGTAGGTGTCCTCCGATACATGCTCCATATCGTAACGGATCAGCTCACGCACTCCCTTCACGTCACTGATACCGAGATAATTTCTGATCTCTGCTTCCAGCTCTCTTGCTCTGACAGCAAATGCCGGTTTTTTCTCCACATATACGCGTCTTACGTTGCTCATATTTTCCCTCCATCTGCGCACGCCATCGGCGAAACTACTGATCGTTTGTATTTCTATCTTATCCTACTTTCTATATGAAGTATAGCATATGCGAACAAATAAGCATAATTAATATATTTAATCTCTTCTATTATTATGGTTAATATATCACATAAGATTTATTTGACAGTTTTATAAGCAGGTCTTATAATTATAGCTAACACGCTACAGAACGGTTCGGAGCAGCGCTCCGACAGAAACGAGGAACCATGGATATCAATTACGAATTGTATAAAGTTTTCTATTATGTTGCAACCTCCCTCAGCTTTTCCGAGGCGAGCAAGCAGCTCTATATCTCCCAGTCCGCCGTCAGCCAGTCAATCAAGACGCTGGAGAAAAAGCTGGAGCAGCCGCTTTTTATCCGGAGTACCAAAAAAGTACAGCTGACTCCGGCAGGAAAGATTCTGCTCAAGCATATTGAACCTGCCATGAATTTAATCCGGCGCGGTGAGAGCCAGCTGTTAGATTCCGGCAGCCTCGGTCTGGGGCAGCTCCACATCGGCGCGAGCGACACTATCTGCCGCTATTTTCTCGTGCCGTATTTAAAGCAGTTCCACAAGAAGTTCCCGAATGTCCCGATCAAGGTGACAAACTCAACCTCCCTCAGCTGTGTGGAGCTGTTGGAACAGGGAAAAGTCGATCTGATTGTGACCAATTTTCCCAACTCTAATTTAAACCAGTCCTACATCCGCAAGACCGTGTGCAGCTTTCACGACGTCTTTATCGCCAACCCTGCTTATTATAATCTGAAGCAGCAGGAGATTGCCTTAGAGGATCTGCAGCAGTACCCGATCCTGATGCTCGACCGCAAGAGCACCACCAGCGAATTTCTGCATAACCTCTTTCTGCAGCACCAGCTTGAACTGATGCCGCAGATCGAGCTGAGCAGCAACGATCTTCTGATTGATCTGGCACGCATCGGCCTGGGAATCGCATTTATCCCGGATTACTGCTTAAACCGTGAGTCCAGAGAGCTTTTTATCGTAAAGATCAGGGAAAAGCTCCCGGCGCGCCAGATGGTCGCCGCAGTCAACCCGACGCTTCCGATCGCACAGTCTACGGAAGAATTCTTAAAGCTCCTGCCGTCTCTCCCAGAACTCGGCTAACATCTGTTCCACTTCATTTACATTGCATATCCGGCGTTGTTCCCATTCCCTTGGGAACAGCCCTCTGTAATCACTCTTTAAAAACCGCTCGTCCAGCAGTTCAATCACTCCCACATCCTCTGTCGTCCGTATCACGCGCCCGGCTGCCTGCAATACCTTGTTCATTCCCGGAAAACGGTACGCATAGTCAAAGCCTGCCCCTGCTCTCTCATCATAGTAATGCATTAAAATCTCGCGTTCATTGCTGATCTGCGGCAGTCCGGTTCCCACGATCACCGCCCCGATGAGCTGTTCTTTTTTCAGATCAATCCCCTCTCCGAAAATACCTCCGAGCACACAGAATGCCACCAGTGAACCGCCTCGCCGTTTCGATGTCTCACCGGAAAATGCCTGTAAGAAAGCCTCGCGCTCCGCCTCACGCATCCCGGTCTGCTGCATCATGCACCAGAGACGCGGCTCTGCATTTCCGGAATTCTCCGCATCTTCGGGATGCTCCGCAATCTCTGCATCTTCGGGATGCTCCGCAATCTCTGCATCTTCGGGATGCTCCACAATCTCTGCATTCTCTGCTCCTTCCGGAAAATACTCCTGCGGACGCATTTCATCCGTCTCCCCGCCCTCTAAAAACACATCGTAGACTTCCTGCATCATCCGGTAGGACGGAAAGAACACCATATAGTTTCCCTGCTTCGCGCGCGCTGTTTTTTCTATATATAATGCAATCCGCTCATACTCTGCCCTGCCACGCCTCGTGTACTTGCTGCTGACGTCATTTCCAAACAGCAGCAGGCGCTGTTCCTCGGAAAACGCCGTCTGCGCGTAGACCGCATAATTATCCCTGCGGGTGGACAGCAGGCTTTTATAATACTGGATCGGAAGCAGTGTCGCCGAGAAAAAGATCGTCGCATTTCCCTTGTCTATGCGCTCCTGCAGATTGAGGGAGGGATCCACACAGTAAAACTTCAGCTTGAAGCGCCCGTCCTCCTCATGCTCAGAATACACGACATAATGCTCGTCCACCAGCTCGTAGATATTCATGAAATTGCGCAGGTTTAAGTAAAATTCATTTACTTCTCTGCGCTCCGGGAAATCGGGACTTTTCTGCAGATACTCATCCAGATCTGCCGCAAGGCGCGTCAGTGCAAAGATCAGCGTACCGATATTTTCATATACGACATAGTTTTCGCACTCACGCTTGTACCCAAGGAGAATTCGGTTGCATTTTTCCAGATGCCGGATCACACGTTCCGCACGTCTGTCATGCTTTTCCTGATAGGGTTTCAACAGCTTTTTAGCTGCCAGAAAATCCTCCTTATAGATCGATGCGCTGTACATTTCCCGGCTCCGCTCCACAAGATTGTGCGCCTCATCCACTAGAAAAATGTAGTCCCCGCGCGTTCCTTCCGCAAAAAAACGCTTCAGATAAACATTCGGGTCAAAGACATAATTGTAATCCCCTATGATATCATCCGCCCAGGTTGCCGTATCCAGCGACATCTCAAACGGGCAGACCCGGTACTCCCGCGCCTGCTCTAAGATCACTTCCCTGGTAAAAACATCCTCCTTCTGCAACAGGTTGTACACCGCATCGTTCACGCGGTCGTAGTGTCCCTTCGCGTAGGGACAGTGTACAGGATTGCAGTCCATCTCTTCGCACAGGCACAGCTTTTCCTTCGCCGTCAGCCAGATGATCTTCGCCTGATACCCCCTGGTGCGCAAAAGTTCAAATGCTTCCTTTGCCACCGTGCCCGTGATCGTCTTCGCCGTCAGATAAAAAATCTTGTCCCCGAGTCCCTCGCCGACCGCCTTCACCGCCGGAAAGACCGTCGAAATGGTCTTCCCGACGCCTGTGGGGGCCTGGATAAACAGATTCTTCCGGCGCGCAATCGTGCGGTATACGTCCGACGCCAGTTCTTTCTGTCCTTTCCGGTATGCATAGGGAAACTCCAGCTTTTTGATGGAAGCCTGCCGCAGATTCTGCCAGGCGAACTGAAAATCTGCCCACTTTTTATATTCATCGGTCAGCCGGGTGAACCACTCCGCCAGCTCCGCAAACGAAAATGTTTCCCTAAAATATTTCAGATTCCCCAGAAACGCCGTCTTTGTCAGTTCGATTGTATCCAGATTGCAGTAGGTCAGCTGCACGGAGATCTCTGCAAGATCATGCTGCAAGGCATAGATATAGGCATAACACATCGCCTGCGCGCGATGCACGCCCACGGGTTCATCCAGCGCATCCAGATTCATGTAGATCCCCTTGATCTCATCAATCGTCACATGCATGTCTTCCTCCACCGTAAGATGGTTGAAGTTATCCGAAAAATCAGCCTGTCTCTCACCGTCGCACGTAATCTCGATTCCGTCCGCCCGTCCCTCAATGGCAAGCGAGTAGTCTCCCTCGCTAAGTTCGATCTTAAGCGGCACCTCCGCATGGTAATTCGCGCCTTTGCTCTTCTGAATGCGCTTATGGATACGGCTGCCCTCCCACATGGCCTCCGGGGACGCAGTTCTCCCGTGGCGGTTATCAATGTCTCCCTCCCGCAGAATGAACTCCACCAGATTCCGCACCGAGATCTTTATGATTTTCTTTTCGTCTTTTTCCTGTTGTGCATCCATACGGCAGCGCTCCCTACTTTCCGGTTTCTTATCATACAGTGTAACACAAAAACAGGGCTGCTGCACGAAGAGGTTTCTCTCCGGCAGCAGCCCTGTCACCGTCTGTCTGACTAGCAGACTGCATATTTCTGTACCGTATTCTCAAACCCGGTGTTCTGTCCGCCGTATTTTACGGTCAGATCCTTGCTGAGTCCAAGATACAGCATTCCGAGCAGTGATTTTGCATCAATCACAGCTCTGTTATAACAAACATCGATATCAAAATCACATTTTCCGGCAGCTCTCACAAACTCCTTTACTTCCTCCGTGTCAGACAATCTGATTTTTCTCTCTATCATATTATTCATCCTTTCCTACTATAAACCAAACGTGTTTCTCTGATTTCCGCGCAATTATTGCATAATTTTTATTCTTTGTCAAATTTGACGCAACCGGTAAACCACTTGAAAGTACGGGCAATCTGCTCATTTCTGTGCCCGATTTTTGCCGTTTTTTGCAATCTCTTTTTGCGATTTTCTCTCAAAAAGCAAACTGCATAATTATTCTTGTGCACACTTTCTCATTTCCTGCAAAGGTACGTTTCGTTTTTGTAATATTTTCACATATTTTTTCCCCAGGGAAAACTATTTTTCATCTCTCAGTTTCCTAAGATTCTGCTTGAGAGCCTCCACGACGCGGTCGATCTCTTTCCTTGTCGTCTCTCCCGACAACGTCATGCGCACAGTACCCGCTGCATATTCGTCCGGCACACCCAATGCCCCGATTACATAGGAGACCCGCTCCTCACCGGTGTTGCAGGCAGAACCGCCCGAGGCGCAGATTCCATCCTCATACAGCAGAATGAGGAGCGATGCACCGTCCACGCCGGAAAAGCTCACATTCACATTTCCTGGCAGGCGGTTCGTGGGATGTCCGTTCAGGCGGACCCCCTTGATCTCATGCATGATCTTTTCAATCAGATAATTGCGCAGCATCATCTCCCTGCGGATTCTTCTGCGCATATTGCAGAATGCCAGTTCCACCGCTTTCCCCATCCCGACGATCCCCGGCACATTCTCCGTTCCCGCGCGTTTTCCACGCTCCTGGCTGCCGCCGTGGATAAAGGAAGGCATCGTAACCCCGTCTCTTACATACAAAAATCCCACGCCTTTCGGTCCGTGAAATTTGTGGGCGCTCGCACTCAGCAGATCGATGTGATACTGCTGCATCGAGATCGGGATCTGGGCATACGCCTGCACCGCATCCGTATGAAACAGAATCTGATGGTCTCTTGCAAACCTTCCGATCTGCATGACCGGTTCGATCGTTCCGACCTCATTGTTTCCAAACATGACCGAGATCAGGATCGTATCCTCCCGGACGGCATGCTCTAACTGTTCCAGCGAGATCATTCCGTTTTGATCGACGTCCAGATAAGTCACCTCGTAGCCCTGCTCCTCAAGATAATGGCAGGAGTTTAAGACCGCGTGATGTTCAATCCTGCTGGTGATGATATGACGACCGTATTTTCCATACGCTTCCGCCACCCCCTTGATAGCCCAGTTATCCGCCTCCGATCCCCCCGATGTAAAATAGATTTCCGACGGTCTGGCATCCAGTGATGCTGCAATCACCTCTCTCGCATGGGCAATCGCCGCCTGCGCTTCCTCCCCGTAACCGTAAGTCGTTGATGCATTGCCAAACTTTTCCACCAGATAAGGCTGCATAGCGGCTTCGGCCTCCTCCGCCATCCGCGTTGTTGCAGCATTATCCAGATAGACCACACCTGCTTTATATTCCTGATCGCACATTTTTCCCCCACACCTTACATATAATAAAAAGATTCCAATTCCCGGAGACACACTTGCCAGACATTCATTTTCCCAGGAATTCCGTTTCTGGAAATTCTCTGAAAAATTCCCTGATCACCGGCACACTGCTGCTCACACTCGCCGGTGTGCTCACACGGATTATCGGCTTCTTCTATAGAATATTCCTCTCAAGGCTGATTGGTGCAGAAGGTCTTGGGATCTACCAGCTGCTGTCCCCGGTGATGGCGCTCGGTTTCGCCGTCACCGCCGCCGGAATTCAGACTGCGATCTCACGCTTCGTCTCCTCCGAGCTTGCGCAGAACAATCCCGCGGGTGCGAGGCTCTATTTTCGGATCGGCCTGCTGCTGTCGTTGTTTTTATCTGCCGCGACCGGCTTTGTAATCTGGAAATACGCAGGCTTTATCGGTGTTTCCATGCTCGGGGATGTGCGGTGCATCCCGCTCCTTAAGATCATCTCCCTCTCCTTTGTCCCTTGCTGTATCCACGCCTGCATCAACGGCTGCTACTATGGACAGAAAAAGACGGGCGTCCCCGCTCTCACACAGCTCACAGAGCAGATCGCCCGTGTCGGCACGGTCTGGCTGCTCTATCAGATCCATATGCGGGAGCAGACCGCCGTTCCGCTCTCCGTCACAATGTGGGGAGCTGTGATGGGCGAAGTGGCAAGCACGCTCGTTTCCGTCAGCGTCGCAAAACTTCCGGAGGGAACAGACACTGCACTTTCCGTAAAATGCGGCACGCGCAATCTCCTGGCCATGGCGGTTCCGCTCACGGCGAACCGGGTTGTTTTAACACTCTTTTCCAGTTTTGAAAATATCATGATTCCTAGCCGCCTGCGCCTGTTCGGTTACACGGCTTCCGAGGCGCTTGGCGTCTACGGCATCTTAACCGGCATGGCGATGTCCGTCATCATGTTTCCGTCCGTCATCACCAACTCCGTTTCGGTGCTTCTTATGCCCGCCATCTCAGAAGCCAAAGCCGGCGGAAACGATGCGCTCATACGGCGCGCGGTCTTAAAAACCATCCGGGTCTGTCTTCTGTGGGGCTTTTTCTGTACAGCAGGTTTTCTTGCTACCGGCCACTTTATCGGGAATGTGCTCTTTGGGAACGCGCTCGCCGGAACATTTATACGGACGCTCGGCTGGATCTGTCCTTTCCTGTACCTCGGCGTGACGCTGAGCAGTATTCTGCACGGACTCGGCTACCCGGGCATCACTTTCGTGCTGAATCTGATTGCCTGCGGCATCCGCATCCTCTTTGTGCTGTTTGCCCTCCCCGTCTACGGCATCCGCGGCTATCTGTGCGGACTTCTCATCAGTCAGGCCGTCATGGCTCTCCTCTCCATCGGAATTCTGCTGCGCCAGACACATTTTAATGCCTGACCACGCGCTGCTACTCGTAATCGCGCAATTGGAGGCATCAACCTGCTCGAACGCCACCTGATAACCGTTTAAAATGGTCGTCTCCAGGTCTCCCGCATCCAGTTTTTCCGCAACCCTCTGCATCAGTGGATCGGAAGCTGCGCTCTCCAATGTGCTTCCCACCAGCGCACTGCTCCGGTGGCTTAAAATCATGTTGTCGCTGGTATCCACCAGAAAGGCTGCCGCATCTTCCATCTCCACCAAATACTGCCAGAATCATTTTAATTTCTTGGGACAGTGACTTTGTACCAGCCGCCAAGAATGCCCGACGAGAGGGTATTGATTTCATTTTAGACCCAATGCGTTCGCCAATACGAGACGATTTATACGAACACATTGACGGAATAAGAACAAAAGCTCCTAAATTAGAAAAACAAAACGTTACATAAAGAAAGCCCCCGGAACTTGATATTTCCGGGGGTTGTGTTTCTCATCTTGAACCGAAGTCCGTTTTCAATTATACTCTGGACAGATACTCGCCTGTACGTGTGTCGATCTTGATCACATCGCCCTGCTCTACGAACAGAGGTACATATACGGTAGCTCCTGTCTCGACGATTGCCGGCTTGGTTGCACCAGTAGCGGTATCGCCCTTGAAGCCCGGCTCAGTCTCAGTGATCTGAAGCTCTACGAACAGAGGCGGCTCTACTGCGAATACGCTTCCGTTGTGAGAGCACATCTTCACCATCTCGTTCTCCTTCACGAACTTCAGCGCATCGCCGATGTCATCTTTGGAGAGTGCGATCTGCTCATAAGTCTCTGCATCCATGAAGTTGTATAAGTCACCATCTGCATACAGATAAGTGTAATCTTTTCTGTCAATGCGGGCAGTCGGACATTTCTCTGTAGGACGGAATGTCTTCTCAACCACACCACCACTCTTAATATTCTTTAACTTAGTTCTTACAAATGCTGCACCTTTTCCTGGTTTCACATGCTGGAATTCGATAATCTGATAGATATTACCCTCTAACTCAATGGTAATACCATTTCTGAAATCGCCTGCTGAAATCATGTAAATTTCCTCCTTAAAAATACGCTCGAGTTTTACTCTCTGATTTTTCTATTTTATAATAAACAGCGCTATATTTCAAGCTTTTTTTCATATACCGCAATGTGTCATGCGAATTTACACACTTTTTAATCTGCTTTGAACCTGATTCACACGATATCCTTATGCGTTGTGTCTCTCAATCTCATGGATCATATCGATTCTGGTCTGGTGTCTTCCACCCTGGAATTCTGCATCCAGATATGCCCTGACGATATCTTTCGCAAGCTCTGTTCCGACGATTCTGGCACCAAATGCGATAATGTTGGCATTATTGTGTTCTTTTACCAGACGCGCGGTCGCTGTATCGGAGCACACCGCTGCGCGCACGCCGTTGACTTTATTGGCTGCGATGGAGATTCCCACGCCGGTTCCGCAGATCAGCACGCCGCAGTCAGCCTCGCCTGCCACAACTGCCCTGCCGACTTTCTCTCCGTATTCCGGGTAATTGCAGCTTTCCGTTCCATCGGTTCCGAAATTGATAACCTCATGTCCCAGCTCCTTTAAATAGTCCATAATGACAAATTTTAACTCTGTTGCCGCGTGGTCATTTCCGATTGCTATTTTCATTTTTTCCTCCATCCCGGGTTTTCTGCGCCCGTCCTTTTCATTGTCACATGCTGCCACTGTTTTCTGCAGCCCAAACTGCTTCTTTTATTGCTTCTGTGCCGCTCTCTGCTGCTTTTGGCATTTTCTCTGGTAGAAAAACAGGACGATCTTTTCCAGATAGCGCTTTAAGACAATCTGGATCTCCTCCTTCGGATGGATCGGCTTTACCAGAATCGTGCGGATTCCCGTGCGGTTGGCGCCATAGACATCCGTAAAAATCTGATCTCCCACAAACAATGTGTTTTTCTCATCCGTTCCCATCTGTTCCATCGCTTTTCTGTAATTTGCCGGATTCGGCTTTCCTGCCTTGTAGATATAAGAAACGTGCACCGCGTCATTGAACATTTTCACGCGCGGTTCCTTATTGTTCGACAGCAGCATGCAATGATATCCCAGCTCCTTCAAATGTGCAAAAAGCGCGCACGCACGCTCGTCCGCCGGCGCTCCGTGCGGCACCAGCGTATTATCAATATCAAAAATAACGCCTCGATATCCATCCTCATAAAGGCGGTCAAAATCGATCTCATAGGTAGAATCTACGTATTCTCCCGGGTAAAACCGTTCCAGCATTGCCCTTTTGCTCCTTTACTCATCTCACTCAGTGCGCATCCTTACATAGATTACTACATTTTCGCCAAAATATCCACCCGGAATTTTCCGATTCGCGCAGTTCGTTTTTCTCAGAGCGTTTTTGTGTAATAGGAACAAAGTTTCCTATTACACAAAAAAGACTGCATACACATGTGTATACAGTCCCATCCGCTCATGATTCTATAGTATAAAATTCTCATCCGGTCTGACCGGCTGTGCCTCGTCAGGATTCGTTCCCACAAAAAACTGATACTGCTCGAGCACCTGATCCTTGCGCATGTCCGAAATGGCGCGCTCGACATCCAGTCTGGCAATATCGCTGTCCACGCCCTTTAACTCGTAGACTGCATCCGGCTGGTAGCTGTTCGCGTAATCGATGGCTCCCTGATCCGGTCCGCTCTTCCTAATGGCTGCAGGCGCAGCATGCTCTTCTGCAGACGGTGCCTGATCCGTAACACTCTGCGGGAGTTCCGCCGGCAGTTCCGATCCCACGGTAACAGCTCGATTCTCTATGGAATTGTAATCATAAAATCCCGCACTAATGCGGATTCCTGACAAATTCATTAGAAACTCTCCATTGTAACCATAAACTATCACTATAACTTTTTATTATATCGACAATAAACGACAGAATCTTTACCTTCTACTCTTATTTGTCGAGCATTTTTTTCAGTTCGCTCATAAACGTGTTGACGTCCTTGAACTCACGGTACACCGACGCAAAACGGACGTAGGCAACCGCCTCGAGATCCTTGAGCTTATCCATCACAAGCTCACCGATCAGGGAACTCGGAATCTCCTTCTCCTCACGGTTAAAGATCTCCGTCTCCACTTCATCCACAAGCTGATTGATCTGATTGACTGAGATCGGCCGCTTATGGCAGGCGCGCAGCACTCCACCCTCAATCTTGGAACGGTCATACTGCTCTCTCGTGTTATCTTTCTTAATCACAATCAGCGGAATGGTCTCCACCTTTTCATAGGTGGTAAAGCGTTTTCCGCAATCATCGCAAAGTCTGCGGCGGCGGATGGAATTGTTGTCATCTGCCGGTCTGGAATCGATCACTCGTGTATTTTCACTGCTGCAAAATGGACACTTCATTTGCTACCTCCATGGGCAATTTTGCCTATATATTGTAGTATATCTATACATTTGTTGCTTGTCAATGAAATTTACACGATTATATGACCAGTTTTTTATATATTTTCACGAAATTTTCATTTTTTGCATAAACTTTCTGTTTTATTGTCCCCTTCGCCTATTTTACCTTATGTTTTGCCTCTTTCTCATCAATGTCCACCAGAATGATGTCCGGTCCGATTTTTACAATCCTGCACCACGGAATAAACACTTCAAACTCCCTTCCCATGCAGCCCATCCACTTTGCCGGTCCCGGCACAATCAGCGCCTTGATGCACCCGTCGCACTCGTCAAAATCCAGATCCCGCACATTTCCCAGACACTTGCAGTCATTTACATTGATGACCTCTTTCCTCGCCAGATCGCAAAAACGCATATACTTCCCGCCCGTTTGTTTCCTCGGAAAAGTATATGCGTCTTTTTTCAAAATCATGCCTGTCTGAAATTATACGTTAAAGCGGAACAGGATCACATCTCCGTCCTTTACCACATAATCCTTGCCTTCCATTCCGACAATGCCTTTTTCACGCGCTGCAGCGAGGCTTCCGTTGTCCAGAAGATCCTGGTAGTTGACAACTTCCGCCTTGATAAAGCCTCTCTCGAAGTCCGTATGAATCTTGCCGGCTGCCTGCGGTGCCTTGGTTCCCTTCTTGATCGTCCATGCACGGCACTCATCCTCGCCTGCCGTCAAAAAGCTGATCAGACCGAGAATACTGTAGCTTGCCGCCACCAGCTTGTCCAGTCCGCTGGATTCCACGCCGAGATCGTCCAGATATTCCTTCTTCTCTTCCTCTGAAAGTTCTGCCAGTTCCTGCTCGATCTGCGCACAGATAACGAATACCTTTGCGCCCTCTTCTGCTGCCATCTCTCTTACTTTTGCGACATGCGGATTCGATGCGCCGTCATCTGCGAGGTCATCTTCTGCGACATTCGCTGCATAGATCGTAGGCTTCGCTGTCAAAAGGTTGTATCCCTTGAACCAGATCTGTGCGTCCTCGTCATCCGGCACCTCAAAAGATCTTGCCATCTTTCCGTCCTCAAGATGCGCCTTGACCGCCTCTACAAGCTCGAGCTCCTTTGCAAGTGTCTTGTCCATTCTCGCCTGCTTTGCAATCTTTGCGATTCTTCTGTCAAGAATCTCAATATCGGAAAAGATCAGCTCTAAATTGATGGTCTCAATATCTCTTGCCGGATCGATCGATCCGTCTACATGGATGATGTTGGTATCTTCAAAACAGCGCACTACATGAACGATCGCGTCCACCTCACGGATATTCGCAAGGAACTGGTTGCCAAGCCCCTCGCCCTTGCTTGCTCCCTTCACAAGACCTGCGATATCCACAAATTCGATCGTTGCAGGTGTTACCTTCTTGGTATGATAAAGCTCACCGAGCTTTACGATTCTCTCATCCGGAACAGAAACGATACCGATATTCGGATCGATGGTTGCAAATGGATAGTTTGCAGACAGCGCTCCTGCTTTGGTCAGTGAATTAAATAATGTAGACTTTCCGACATTTGGAAGTCCGACGATACCTAGTTTCATATATATCTATCTCCTTTATTTCCTTTTTACGGGCTTTTTGCTACATACCGCTTTGACTGCTGCGCACTTCTCACAAAATCCGTCCTGTGCTTCGGCGGACCAACGCTCCTCGCAGCTGTCTTGTGGCACTATTCTAAGAACCCCAAATTAGCACGATTATTATACACTAACAGGGGCTCGTTTGCAATGTTATTTCATTTTTCAAGTTCTGATTTCCATAATAAATGCAGGTGTAGAGTATAACGCTTTTCTCAATTCATCCAATAGTTACGCTACCGCATTAGCATTAATCTGGTCGATAACCTTCTTGATTCCCATCCACACTGTCAAGTCAGTAAATATCTCTACTACACTTCCCTTATCCGTAAATGGCGACTCCTGTAGCACAGACAAATCCTTCATCATTCCGTTGTGTACAATATACTCTACTATCTGATTCACAAAGTAAATCTGTCTGCTATCCAGATTTGCATCATTCAAGAACTCTGAAAACGCCTCCTTTGCAGCATTCATATCAAGTCCTACAATCTCACGGACAAACTCACCTAACGGCTTATGACCATATTCTTTTTCATAGTCATCCTTAGAGCCAACTTCTTTCCAAAGTATCTGCTCCAGACTTTCTATATCCATCTCTGTAAGAGGCTGATTTGTCTTAAGCTTTGCGATTACAATATTGTCCTGATGCTGACGAACATAGAATTCAGCTTTCGCCTTATAATTCTTCAGTTCGTCATTTTCAAGTTCAGAATCATTCCACTCTGTAGACAGTATTTCGTCTGTAAAATCTGTATCATACTTAATAATTCCTTTAGGTAAATACTTCATCAAATTCCGAAGGCTCACTCTGATATGCTCAAATTCATCTATTCCGGCATTATCTACATAGTCTGTATGAAGAATCTTATTGATAAGTTCCGACTGCGCCTGAATCTCAGGAATATTTGCTACACTTGCAATACCTTCAACCTTTCTGAAAAGGTCACTTCTATGACGACCATATCCCTTACCCGCCAGATATGCTAATTCCATTCCATACATCAAAGCATCGAAGCGAACCGCGCTTGCTTCATCTCCATCTGGCATAATAAGAGGTGCTAATTCTTCACGAACCATCAAAGTATCTTCAAATGTGATTGATTGATAGTTATGTGGGGCAGAATATGTATCTACATACTTCAGATGCTGCCTCACTGCAAAATTTTCACGATTCAGTTCCTGCACCTTGCCTGTCATCATTTCAACAAGCTTATTTCTATACGCAATAAGTCTGTCTACCTGATATTCAATACTCTGAAGCTTATATGCGATTTCAAATTCAAGGGAGAAAATTGCTCCCTGTAAAGCAATCATATTTGCTGTCGGTCTTCCCTGCTTCATACGGAAAAATTCAAAGTTTCCGCAGAAATCAAAAATATAAAATTTACTCTTATCTTCCCCATCTATAAGTTCTGGGCATAATCTGGTACCACGACCAATCATCTGCCAGAACTTAGCCTTACTCATAACCTTCTTGAAAAATACAAGATTCAATACTTCCGGTACATCAATACCAGTATCAAGCATATCTACAGAGATTGCAATCTGAGGCATTTTCTTTGGATCAGAGAATTCATCAATAGCACTCTGAGCGTATGTCATATAGTTATCAATTACCTTTGCAAAAGGCTGTCCGTTCCTGCTAAGTTCCGGATATTGCTTATTGAATACTTCCAATATCTTCTCCGCATGTTCATGGTTCTTTGCAAAAATAATTGTCTTACCGATTTTCTGACCATAATCAACTTTAAGACCATCTCTCATAAGAATATGAAGCACCTGCTTCATGGTATCTTCATTAAATACCCATGTATTCAGAGCAGAAGAATCAATTTTCTCCGGCAATTCACCGTTTTCAGATTCAAACGTCTCTTCATAGGCAGCCTTGTCCTCTTCTGACAACTCATCATAGGCAATACCTTCTTCAATAAATTTCGTCTTACTTTCAACAGTTATAAAGTCTACAAGATATCCATCCTTTACAGCCTGAGCAAGTTCATATCCATATGTAGGGACACCATTTTCCAAATCAAATATTCCATAAGTATTCTTATCAATCTCATCTTTAGGCGTTGCTGTAAGACCTACCAATGGCGCATCAAAGTAATTAAATATATCTCTATACTTATTGTAAATTGATCTATGTGCCTCATCACAGATTACAAGATCAAAATGTCCACAAGTAAACAGCTTTCCATTCTCATCCTTAACGGAATCAATACAGTTCATCATGGTCTGATAGGTAGAAAAAATGCAGTGTGCTGTGTAATTATCTTTTTCCTCTACAAGATTTGAGCATGACAAATCAGGCAAAAGATTCACAAAATTTCTTTTTGCCTGTGTAACCAGCGAATTACGATCCGCCAGGAACAATATATTTTTAACCCATCCGGCATCCAACAGAACCTTGCATAATGCAATTACAGTTCTTGTTTTTCCGGAACCAGTAGCCATTACAAGCAGTGCCTTCCTACGGTTACGATTGTCAAATGCATCACATACCGCCTTAATTGCTCCTTCCTGATAATAACGACCCGCAATCTTTTTATCTACAGAGACATGCTTAAGACTTGTCTTCATTGTCTGGAGATTATAAAGCTTCTCCAAATCTCTCTTTGAATAGATTACTGCAATCTTTCTCTCCGGATACTGATTATCTATAATTCTGGTTTCAAAACCATTTGTAAGAAATACCACTGGTCTTCTCTTGTACTGTGCTTCTAACAGGTCAGCATAAAGTTTTGCCTGTTGTCTGCCCTTGGCAACATCCACGCAAGTTCTCTTCGCCTCAACTACAGCAAGTGGACGATGCATATCATCATAAAGAACATAATCAGCAAAACCAACCTCTGATTTGTTAGGCATTCCCGGAAGTTCCACTTCATTCATCCAGTCTTTTCCCTCTGTCCATCCAGCATCCAGAAGCATAGAATCAATATAGATTTTTCTTGTCTTATACTCAGATAAATCAAGCGGCTTTGGAACATAGGTCTGCTGTTGTTCCGCACGCTTAGCAGTCAGTTCTTCCTTAAGGGCTTTATTTTCAGCAATCAGTGCCTGCAAATCCACGTCATTATCTGAAGCTTTCGCCACCACTGGTTCTTCCTGTGTTTCGGTCAGTAATTTTACATCATACTGTCTCTCTTCATAAAAATCAGAATAGCAATATGACACATAATCCATAAAAACAAACAGGTTCTGTAAGCAAAGAATCGCTTCATCCTCTGTAATCTTTCTCCCGTTATGTGCCGCACGATTGCCGATCTTACGAATCAGATCAAGGCGCTTCCACAAAGCATCATCCACCAAATCATGAAAATCCTCTGTGCCCATAAGACTTACAAGCTTATCCTGATACGGCATCTCCAATGACTTGTCCACGGAATACATCCATTTAATAGCAAACTCCATAGCACGACGGCAGTTGATCACACTGGACTCCCTATCAATCTTAAGGACTTTCTCGGCTGCTATTGCCACATCTGAAAAACTATTGAATTTTGGTTCTTGTTTCAAAAAATCAAAGTTGGTCATCGGCAAACCTCCTTCTTATGTTACTTCCCATCTTAAAAAAACTGTTAACTACCACAGGCAATATTTTTCAAGTCACAATCTTCTCCAAACATAAACTCAATGACACTTAGCGCATTCAAAATCTGTATACATTCATATCTTTCAATACTTCTATTCATTCGACCATGCATTAACCAGTTTCTATTTAAATACGGAGGTTCTATACCATTTTCAAACTTGTATGAACCATCTATAAATATCCTATTCAAATATGCAATTAACGAAGGATACATTTCCAAAAAGTATATTTTCTTTGACATAAATCCTCGTTTTTCGGTAAGCTTTCTAAAATCCTCAGCCTTTTGATTTGAAAAGCCACTATTAGAATATTTCATTTTGTAACTCATATGTCGGTTCGGAAAATCAACTAATTTAGTCACTCTATTATCGAGTAATGCAAGCAGGTACATAGCTGCCGTCATATAATCTTCATTTTCAAAAGCTTGCATACCATTCTTAAAATATAACTGTATCTCGTCCGAAACATACTTCTCTTGTAACCTCTCTATAATCACATCCAGAATTACAATATCTTCTCCGTCAAAAAACTCTGCTACCTTTGCTTCCCCTTCACGTAATAATTGTTCCCATTTTTTAATATCTGCAGGATTTGAATGTTCAGAAATAACCCAACCACTTTTTCCGAACTTTTCGCTCCACTCGATTTCAGATCTATATTTTTCTTCAAACTCAGCTTCAGTTAAACCTTCAGTTTCTCTGACCTCCTGCTGATAATTTTTGAGCATTTCTGCAAACTTTAGAAGCCCCGGCATATTATTGAGCGAATTCTTCCATTCGTTTAATTTGTCACTGAGTTCTCGAAATTTTGCTAACGATTCTGGAGATATCGCTTTCGTAACATTTTTATATAATTCTTCCTGCTTCTTAGCTATCTCAAGTGCTTTCCTATACTCCTGTGAATTTTCAAAATCATTACTCATCTTCTCATCCTCATGACGTGAAACAGCTTTTGCAAAAAATATCCTCTCGCCAAACACACATCTATTTTTCTTTCAGAATTGCAGAAATTTTGATTTGTCGACGGCTCGTACAAAATCAGCGAATTGATTTTGCAACCCTATGGGGGGAATGATAACCTTAATTGCGTTCAACTTTGCAATAGTTAGTCTTGTAATTGCAGCCCCACCCATATTGCTTCGTATATTTAAATACATATCTTCATTATTAAGTAATGCAGTTAAGAAGTAACCATTTATTATTGTTCTATCCTGCTTCAACAATGCCACGCTAGAAAGAAGCGTAAATTCTTCTTTAAGCGTATTTACTATAGCAATACCCGTTGTGGCACCATCCTTTATATAAAGGACATCTCCGTACTCTGGATTACATCTTTCATATATAGGTCTATGAACTTCTTCAGGCAAGTAAGTAATATTTGAGAAATCAAAACCAGACATTTTGATATTTTTTGCAGTTATGTACTTATATTCACCTGTTTCAAAACTTTCTGGAGAAAAATGAGTCCCATCATTTAACTTGGTACAGACTTCTTTAAGCGTTCTTTTTTCCCAACCCAACGGATTTGAAACCGGATCTCCAAACATCTCGACAAATCGGGCTTTGATAAGGTTATCCAATGCTGATAATTCTTGTTTGCGTGAATTAATAACAGATTTACATTTATTAAGAATCTCAACTATTTTATCTTGCTCTGTTCTATGCATAACTGGAACAGGATACTCAGCTACACATTTAGGCTGTGCTCTTGTTAATGAACCACCAATTCCAGTCACCTCACTTGTCATTAATTTTTGAAATTTAGGTGTTCTAAAATACCATGCTAAAAATTCAGGATTATACTCATCATTTCTTACTACTATCCACTCTGATGAAGCAATGTTTTGCTGATCAGATTCATCAGACACAATCCAAACACGGTTAATTCTTGGATTAATCTTACAAAGTAAAATATCATTCTTCTTAACAACGGCTTTATTAGAAGCTATTTCATCACCTCTTAAATACTCAGGGTGACCAGTTTCATATATAGGAACACTGTACATTTCAAAAACCGTATCTGGAGTTTTTGCTGGATTAATACTTTCACTTTTATATTGATTTATGCTTTTTAATTTTGTATATTCCATCTACATCATCCCTCTACGGGCTACTCGCAGAGCCCATTCGCATTCCGCTGCCGCTTCATGCTCATGTTCTGCTGTCGCACAATACAGCCAATCCGCCCAAAGCACTTATGTAAGCAAGCTTCCAACGTGCTTTTGCCGTCTTGTCTGTACTCTGCTCATAGCCCTGCAAATCCGAATTTGGTCAGGACATATATTTTTGATGGGCAGATTTTACATTGTTCTGATTCACCATTGCATATTGCATCGTAGTGTCAATTTGTGAATGTCCTAGTATTTTCTGTACTTGTTCAATCGGCATACCCTTATCTATCGCCCTTGTAGCCATAGAACGACGAAATTTGTGAGGATGAATTCTTTCAAGATTCAATTCTCTTCCAAGCTTACGAAGTCTTATTTCTACACCACTGATTTTCAAACGATCATATGGTGCATCTAATGTAACAAATAGTGCTGTGTTATCATCAATTCTGTTTTCTATATACTCTTTTAAATGAACTTTTGTTTTCGCATCAAAATAAACTCTTCGTTCCTTATCCCCTTTTCCATAAACAACACATTCGCGACCTTCAAAATCAATATCATCTATATTCAGATTCACCAATTCTCCTACTCTTATCCCAGTAGAATATAATAAATCAATGATAGCTAGATCTCTTTTTTCTTTACAATTATCTCTAAGCTTTTCAATTCCCTCGTCTGAAATTGTACTCTTAACAACAGTCTTTGTCTTAATCTTATGTATTCTTTTCATTGGGCTTTTCAAAATATAATCTTCCTCTTCAAGCCAGGAAAAGAAACTCGAAATATTTCTACGCACATTATCTATTGTAACATTCGTACAGTTGTTCCGCTTTTGATAATTTGATAAGTACTCACGCATTTCTTCTGTAGTTATCTTGCGAACACTTACTTCCGTGTAAGATAATAAATGTTCTATCGTTGTTTCGTAATATCTTATCGTACGTTCTGAACATCCTTCAATTTGTTTTGCTGCAAGAAACATTTTCAAAAATTCATCATTTGGTATATCCCTTTTTGATGCCTCATTTTCCGCAAATGTTTTAATAATGACTTCCTGCAGTTTTTTCATCTGAGCGATTGATAAATACTCCGACATTTCATTCAAAACTAATACAATTTTTTCTTCCATGCTGGTACCTCCTTATATAAGTACCAGCATCCTTCAACCAATAAGTTTCTATCTACCATGCATTTTTGCCTGTTTTTATAAGACTATCAATATCCATATATGCATTTTCTATTGCTTCGACATGGTATAATTCATACATATTAAAAATATAATCTGTCAGATTTTTTTCATCTAATATCTTCATGATCTCTGACGTTGTTTTATTTTTTTCCTGCGCATAACTTTCAATCAGAAAAGTAAAAAATCGAAACTCTTTATTCAATTTCATCACCTCGCAAATATAAGGAATTTCCCGGATCTCCTGTGGCTTCTTCATTTTCCCACATATCATAAACAGCAAGCGGACTGAAATACCATATCTTCATTTCGTCATCTTCCAGCATTTCATGTGTTTTTGATGCCAAAAATATTCTCAAGGCATCCATTTCAGAAATACCACGATTTTTTGCTATTAATTCTGCAATTTCCGTGTCAAAATTTTGTAAGATTGAAGGGTCAGTTTTTTTTATCATACCTTTTCACCACCATCAAATTTTAATACCGATATTCCTTTTTCTGTTAAAAACGCATATTGGTCTGATAATTTTTGAGGCTTCAGCAATATGAGAGCAGTCTCTTCATCAATTATACCAGACATATAATTATTTATAACCGGCATAGTATTATCATTTGCCACCGGTCCTATTACCAAATCATATTTTTTCCCTATATACATTCCTTTTCGGTTATCCGTAACAAATCTTAACCATTCTCTATTGGCAGAATCAAATTTCAGTATTGAAATGCCTTGCAATACTTCTTCGTCAAAATCAAATATAGAAATGATCGGACTCCCATTTTTGCGTCTTATAGTCTGCGTTTTAGCCCATTTTACAGCTTGCTCCCTGCTTGATGTAGTATAAAACCCAGCGCCGAAATCAAGCATTCGATTTGTAACCAATATTTTGGGATTGCTTACCTATTTATATTATCCAAAATATTCCTGCATCAATGAATCAAATAATAACTGTGTTTCATCCAGTGCTTTTTGCACTGCAACTTTTGATTTGTTGACTTGTTTGACAAACGAAACATACTCTCCCTGTAACTGTATCGGTGGCAATAATATTTTTGTTTTCTTTATTTCTCCCAAATGAAGGTTAGGTACTCCAATACCCTTTATGCTTCCATCAAATTGTCTTTTAGTATCAGGGGTATTTATCACACATCTGAAATAAACAGGATTAATAACCTCTGTAGGTCTCAACAACGCAAGGCTTACATATATATCAAACACCTCATCTGTATCGTTTATCGCTGCAACGCCGTAATTTACACCATTTTTTGACATTAGAATATCGTTTCTTTGTGGCTGTATTGTTGCATACAATTTTTCATGCAAATCAGTTGGGATATATTTAATATCCGTCCAATCTATCTTCTGTGTCATAACATCCTTAGAAGATAAAAACTTATATCCATTTTCTTTATCTTCCGTATATATCGGAGTTTGATGAGTTCCATCTTTAATCATCGAACATACTTCTTCAATAGTGACAATATCGTATCCATTTCGATTATCTTGAAGTGTACCAAACATCTCGACAAATCGGGCTTTGATGAGGTTGTCTAAAGCTTCTAATTCTTGCTTTCTCAGTTCAATAACTTTACTTACTTTATCAAGCTGGTCAGCAATTCGCTCTTGCTCAGAAATATCATATAATTCCAATCTGTTCTTCTTTATGTCAGGTACTGTCAATTGAGGAATAGAAGTACCACTTGACTGAGGCTTACAATTCTTAAGTACATAATACAAATATCTTTCAGATACCTTTTCGGTATCAGGCACAACAGTTATTAACCTTACAACTGGCAAAAAAGGTTCTCTTCTAATAACAGTAAAACCAATTGTTCCTCTAGCTGCAACAGTAATACTTAATTCCTCTTCTCTTGCTTTGTCAGTATAACCATATAACCCATTATCTTTTTCTGCATTTGCATATATTGGAATAGGATATTTCTTAGTCTTAACTTCTGAATATCTATCTTTCGGAACATCACCACCTGCATATATTCTTTTACAGACTTCTTCAAGTTTTACTCTCATCTACATCATCCCTCTACGGGCTACTCGCAGAGCCCATTCGCATTCCGCTGCCGCTTCATGCTCATGTTCTGCTGTCGCACAATACAGCCAATCCGCCCAAAGCACTTATGTAAGCAAGCTTCCAACGTGCTTTTGCCGTCTTATCTGTACTCTGCTCATAGCCCTGCAAATCCGAATTTATCAGATTTGTATATCCTTCCTTACAAATTCAACAACTTTTCCAGTTCTTCCATCTCTTTTCCAATCTCCATCTCAAGTTCACGGATATCAGCCATAATTTCAAATGTTGGAGGATACTCAACAGCTGTATACTCAACCTCTTTGTACTTGTTAATACTGAGATCATAGCCATTGTCAACAATCTCCTGCTTAGGAACCATAAATGATTTGTCTGTACGCTTTCTATCCGCCTCTTCCCCACGATTACGGAACCTTTCAATAATATCCGGAATATCATTTTCGGTCACAGGCGAACGCTTATCATCTAGGCTGAATCCATCTGCCTGCATATCATAGAACCATACATTGTCCGTCCCACCATGCTCTGTCTTTGTGAAAATCAAGATAGCTGTCGATACTCCTGCATATGGCTTAAACACACCGGAAGGCATTGAAATAACTGCTTCTAATCTCTGATTCTCGATCAACTCTTTCCGAATGTCCTTATGAGCCTTAGAAGAACCAAACAATACTCCATCCGGAACGATGCAGGCACATCTACCACCCACTTTAAGCATACGAACAAATAATGCCAGGAAAAGAAGTTCTGTTTTCTTTGTTTTGCACACCTTTAACAAATCTGCTGATACAATATCTGCATCAAGGCTTCCCTTGAAAGGTGGATTAGCAAGGATCAATGAATATTTATCCTTATCCGGATTCTGATCGGATAAACTGTCTCTGTATTCGATAAACGGACTTTCCACTCTATGATTCATCATGTTCATAGCACCAATACGAAGCATCGTTCTATCCATATCATAGCCATGGAACATGTGATTCATAAAATGGTCTTTTTTCTGCTTGTCGTAGAAAATTTCATCTTTCTTATTAGCCCACAGATACTCTCCCGATTCTACTAAGAACCCAGCTGTACCACAGCTCGGATCACAGATAACATCATCAGCCTTAGGTTCCATGAGTTCCACCATCATTTTGATAATATGACGTGGTGTTCTAAACTGACCATTTACGCCTGCAGTTGCAAGTTTTGAAAGTAGGTACTCATACACATCTCCTCTTGCATCTGAATCGTTCAGCTTTGCCATCTGTGTATACAAATCATCCATTGCATCCACAACCTTAGAAAGCATTAAAGGTGTCGGAAGCTTAAAGATGGCATCATCCATATATTTAGAAAACGCACTGTCCTTATTTGCATGAAGATTCTTAATAAATGGGAATACCATTTCCTGCACTACAGAATACATTCTATCAGCTGGATAGTCCCTGAAAACGGACCACTTAAGCTGTGTTCCATCAATCGTTCTCTCGCCGATTTTTACTTCCTTGGCAAATACACTTTCGTAAGGAAGACCAAGCATGGCACTTTCCTTTGCATGTGTATTATCTGACACATCCAAATCATGAATGAACATAAGATATGTCATCTGTTCAATGACATCTAATGGATTTGTAAGACCGCCGGTCCAGAAAATCTCCCATAAACTGTCAATTTTATTTTTTAATTCGCCTGTAATCATTTCAATCCTCCTTTAATTTGCAAAGCAAATCCGAACCCCTCACAGCGAGGGAAAGATTTATTCTCACTTATCCCAGTTCCATTTATACTTTGTATAACGACCATTTCCAATCTTTATTATCTTTTCTGCCTTCACCAAATCCGTTAATGTTCTCTGTACCGTCGTCATACTTATTCCCGGTGCGGCATCAACAATCTCAGCCTTAGTTATTGTACCCAAATGATTCTTTATCAGTTCCTCAATCCTATCTGGTTTAGGCACTTTCTTTTCTTCCACAACTTGTGCTCTATCAAAGAATTCTCTGTATGCTGCTGTGATAATCCCAAGAATATATTTTACAAAAGGCTCATAGTCATTCTCGTCTTCCATCCACCCCCTCGAACTTTCCTGAAGAGCATCATAATAACTGTCTTTTGTCCCCTCTATCAGCTTTTCCAAACTAATATATTTACCAACAATATAATCATTCTGATATAGCAATAATAAAGTCAACAATCTGCTCATTCTTCCATTTCCATCATTAAACGGATGAATGCACAAGAAATCTATGATAAACATTGGTATGATTAAGAGTGAATCTGCTTCGTTTCTGTTAATCGCCTCATTGTAGGCAGTACACAAGCTTATAATTGCTTCCGGAGTCTCCCATGCCGGTAAAGGTCTGAATCTAACAAACTTATTACCACTTGCATCTTCTTCCTCAATTATATTGTCAGCAGTCTTAAATTGTCCACCATTAGAGGCATTCTCAAATTTATACAAATCTCTATGAAGTTGTAATATGAATGTATCACGGATTGGAATGTGAGGGAAATTCTCGTGTATTGTGTTAAGCACATCCCTATATCCTGCAATCTCCCGCTCATTTCTTGTCTTTGGCATTGTCTTATCCAAAACAATCTTTTTCAAACGTTCATCAGAAGTATAGATACCCTCAATTTTATTAGAACTCTCTGTACTTTGAATCTTAGCCACCTCAACAAGACTTTCTAATACATCCGCATGGTGTTCAGCAATTAAGCGCTGTTCCCCCTTGTATTCATGAATTGTTGTAAGGTAACGCACGATTTCTGGCGTAAGCATTTTTTTCCATTTTTCCGTGTAATCAAATTGTCTCATTCTAATTACCTCATTTTGAACTCAACTTCGTCATTTCATTCATTATGACTTAATTGAATTATATACCACAACTTCGTCAAAATCAATTTCAATTTAATCATTTTTATCAAAATGACTAAATTGAAATTATTTTGACGCAATTGAAAAAGGACCAGCCCAAGCTGCTCCTAATCCTCTATCACATCCTCGATTCTATTGTCTCTCAAATAAGAAGAAAAAGCCAAGCCTCATGCTCTGCTTAATCTCCAATGCATTTCATTACAAAAATGACATCATCGTATAGCAAATACATAAATACCCCGGCACCGCATGCTATATGTGTACCACATCCGAGGCAAACCATACCCTTACACCTCAATCTCACGCCCGTGAATATCGGTCATACACAGCCGGTTTCTCCCCCGCCTCTTCACACGGTAGAGCGCCTGATCCGCCACGTGGAGAAAATCCCAGTTCTTGTTCCCGTTGCTCGGGATGTCATGGCAGATGCCCTGCGAGATGGTCACACCGAACGATCCTTCCGCATAGCGGCGTTCTATATGCAGTGCCATCACATCCTGCCGCAGCTTCTCCGCGCGCTCACAGACTTCCTCCGCGCTCATTCCATTGTAAATAATGACGAATTCATCTCCGCCGTAGCGCGCACAGAAAATCTGATCACTTTCCATCTGCCGGATCAGTGCCGCGATGGCACGCACACAGTCATCCCCCGCCTGATGTCCGTAACGGTCGTTGTACTGCTTAAAATAATCAATATCCAAAATCTCAAATGACAACGGTTTATGTTCCGCAAAGCACTGTTCCACGATCTTTTCTGAATCATTTGTCAGGCGGTACCGGTTCGCCAGTCCAGTCAGCGGATCTCTCTCCGACTTTTCCGTCAGCTCCACCGCATCCTCCTCCAGCTTCCTGCAGCGCTCTCTTGCCCGCTCTAAGGATTTGCGCAGATAAAGCATATTGACAATCATGCTTCTGTTTTCCTGTTCCACGATCTCGGTCAATTCATAGAATCTGCCGGCCGTCTTAAGATAGCGTTCCCTGTCCTTCGTTTTCTTAACATAATCCATCTCTAGCGCTGTCATCTTCCGCTGCATATTGGCGATGCCGGTCTGCTCCACGAGTGCCTTCAGTTTTTCTCCGATATTGCGGCAGACATCACCGCGGTCAATCTCTAACATCAGTTCACAGAAATCATACAGATCATCAAACAGATCCAGAATCAGTACATCCCCGGAAAGCTGATTCTGAATATCCGCAATATACTGGTCTCTCATGGAAATATTGCCACACAGATGACAGTAACGTGCACGCATACAGTTTACATAAATGTAATCCATCTCCTCAAAATGCGCTTCGCACTCTGTCTCCAGCTTGCGGATATATTCCTCTGCCTTCTCCAGGCTGCCGCTTTTCATATAACACAGAGCCAGATTGTTGTAAATCGCGGTAAGGCTTGCCAGGCTGCGCTCCTCTTCCGGTACGCGCTTGTAATCGAGATGCGCCTGCTCCAGATAATCTCTGGCATCACTGTACTGTCCGCACTCCATATACAGGGAACCCAGGTTACTCTCAATCCGGCTTTCCACCTCAATTAGCTCATATTTTTTGCAATATTTTAATCCTGCCAGATAATACTCGATCGCAAACGACAGATTGCCCTTGCCGACGGATACAATCGCCATAAGATTGTAGGAGGCTGCCACCAGTTCCCACTGCCCGGACTGTTCCAGATATCCGAGTGCCTCGCCGATCTCCTCAAACACCTTTCCGGTCTCATTGCTAAGATAGTAGGTTCTGCCCTTGTAATAATGCGAAAATCCAAGCAGCCTGGCATCCCCCGCACGTTCTGCGTATTCCTCAATCTGCGTGCAGTAGTCAAGCATGCTCGCCGCATCCGTGCCGCGGCCCTCTCTCACTTTCTGCATCAGATCTTCCATCCGGTCATCGGTCTTATGATTTTCCATAGCACGACTCCTTCACCTTTTATCTGTTCGTTCGCGCTGCAATATTTTCTTAACTTCTACACAAATACATACTTCCGGAGACGATCCATCGCTTCCTCCACGAGAGAAAACGGCAATGCGAGATTCATACGGATGCCGCACGGGCTGTGGAACGGTCTTCCATCCTGCCAGATCACTCCGACACCGACACCCCGCTTCTGCAGTTCATCGATCGTTATGCCGTGCTTTCTGCACCACTCTGTACAGTCTAAGAGCAGCATGTAGGTTCCCTGCGGCATAGCGACCTGCACGTCCTTAAAATGGGATCTGATATAATCATACGCATATTCTGCATTCTTCGTCAATACCTTACATAATTCATCTGTCCACTCATATCCTTCCTGCTGATACGCACCGATGAGTGCATACATGGAAAGCACGTTCATTTCATTGTAATGTGACAGCGATGATTCCTTTTTCACGCGGTCACGGATAACGGGATTGTAAATAATATGATAACTTCCCACCAGACCCGCAAGATTAAAGGTTTTTGACGGTGCGTACATTGCCACCGTGTGCATTCTGGCATACTCGGAAACGCTCTGCGTCGGCACGAATTGGTGATCCCCGAGGATGATATCCGACCAGATCTCATCCGCAACCACCTCGACCTGATACTTCTCATAGATTTCCATGGCACGCTCGATCTCCCAGCGCTCCCACACCCTGCCGCACGGATTGTGCGGGGAGCAGAAAATTGCCGCATGAATGTGGTTCTCGCAGATTTTTTTCTCCATGTCTTCATAATCCATGCGCCACACACCATTCTCATCCAGCACAAGCGGACTGTGCACGATCTCATACCCGTTGTTTTTCAGGCTGAAGGTAAATCCGATGTAGGTCGGCGAATGCACGAGCACCTTATCTCCCCGCGAACAGAACACATTGAGTGCGCTTAAGACACCGCCGAGCACCCCGTTTTCGTAGCCGATGCATTCTCTCGTCAGCCCCTGTACGCCATTCCTTTTCGCATGCCAGCGGATTATTGCATCGAAATATTCCTCTCTTGGCTCAAAATACCCAAATGCCGGATGTGCGATACGATCTGTCATCGCCTTCTGTACCGACGGCACCGTGGCAAAATTCATATCTGCCACCCACATCGGGATGGTAGAAAAACCCTCCTGCACCGTTACATCTTTATAGGGAATCTTATCTGCTGCCAGTGCGTCTTTTCCTTTTCGATCCATAATCGTTGTAAAATCAAATTTCATCCTTTTTTCCTCTTTCTTCTCACTGCCATGGTCGCCGCAAAGAGCATCACGGCTGCCGCCGATATTACGGCTCCCGTCAGAAATCCGGGGCTTTTGTACCGCAGTTCAAACTCATGTGTGCCTTCCGTCAGATAGGTGCTGATAAAAGCGCCGCCAAACGTCTCACTGTCCGTTTTCTTTCCGTCCACATACAGCGTCCAGCCATCCTCATCCGCGATAGAAAAAATCAGTCTGCCCGCCTGTGTGACGTCCACGTTTCCCTTTACCCTGGTATCGGAAACTTCCGTCACTTCCACCGCCTGTGCGGCAAGCGCCTCATAGGCCGTACGAAGCGCCATGAGATCCAGCCGGTAAACCACAAGCTGCACCAGCTCATTGGCGGTGTTGGTAACTTTTACCTCTTCTCCCGCCTCACAATATCCCAAATCCAGAATATATCCGTGGGAAACTTTTGTAAAGCCTCTGGTTCTTCCCGAGCTTACCTGCTCCTGCAGATTGTCAACGCCCGTCTTGCTGTAGGTGGCATAATAATATGCGGAATCCTGCGCGACAAAAGAGCTCTCTCCCGCCTTTGATTCGGATTCCACCGCGGTAAGAAGCAGTCTGTCGCTTCCCAGAAGATTGGCGAGCTGATTCTGTGTGCCGATGTCGCCTCCGCCGGCATAGTCCCATTTTTCCGCCACATCTTCATCCATCATGAATCCCAGCGGCAGCACATACGCATTCTCATACAGATACGTGTCTCCACTCTGCGCCACAAGTGTGCGGAGCGGTCCTTCCTCCATCGCATTGTCCGCAAGCACATAGCGGATGGAAAGCATTGCCGAAAGAAGCGGTGTCGCACCGCCGGCACAATAAAAGTTCTTGCCGCCCTCCATTCCGACATCCTGATAAAAATGGCTGACATTCAGATTCATCAGGGATGAGAACTGTGTGCCGGAGTGGTAGCCGGACAGCGCCGCATCATTTTTGGTCTTGCGCTCCAGTTCCTCCGTCCGGTAAAACACGGAATCTTCATCACTTTTTTCCGCCATCTCCGAAAGAACCGCCCGGTAATCCGCCAGATTTTTCACATAATCCGTCCTGCTTATCGTATCAAGCCCTGTCAGGTTATAGTTGATCACAAGCTCCGCCACAACCGCAAGGCACCCGGTCGCCAGCATCAGCTGCCGGATTCTCTTTTTTCCTATGAGTATGCCGAGTACAATCACAAAATAGCAGGCAAAGAATGCCCCGCTTGCCCATATGGAGGTCTGCTCCATCGTCGTTTCGTCCATAAAATGATTGCAGAAAAGCAGGAATACAACGCTCATTCCACCCGCTGCAAACACCTGCCACAGCTTTAATTCACGGATGTAAAGCAGCGCCTCATAGGCAATCACAAGTACCAGAAACGCGTACAAAAAAGACTGTCTTCCCGGAAGCGATGTCGGGAAATGAAGGCCATGCCAGATAAAATCCAGCATATTATTTGAAAAGCTAAGCCAGAAAAACACGACGAGTGCCAGCCTTGGCAGTTTTTTCTTCCATGGAACCGCTCTGTTCCACACATACAGAAACAGCAGAAAGAGCGCAAAAATTCCGCAGTACAGATTGGGCCAGTGGGAATCTCCCGTGTATACATCGACTGCCAGAAGGGACCGCGCCAGCTCCGATGCGATATTAAAATACCACTCCATCGTCTCCGGGAACGATATTCCGGATGCACCGCTTAAGGAGAGCACCTTTGCCGTCGGAAGGATCAGCACTGCGCCTGTGGCTCCCGCAAGCAGCGAATACCACGCAAAGCGGATCCATGCCCGGTACCCCGATGCCCGGTGTTCCATCCAGCAGAGCAAAAACCACAGCACCAGAAAAATGCAGATCATGATCGAAATATAGTAATTGCTCAGAATGCAGACCGCCAGTGACACATAATAAAGCCCTGGTCTGTTATCCCGGATCAGCCGCTCTAATCCCAGAATCACAAGCGGCGCAAGCACCATGCAGTCCGTCCACATCAGATTCCAGGCATATGCCGCCATAAACGCGCACAGCGCATACGCCGCACCGCACAGAGCTGCCGCATAGGATGCCACATCTGTCGGAAGGCGCACTGCCGTCTTCTTCTCTGTCCGTGTGACTGCCACCGCATTTCCGGCATCCTGCCACACGTGAAAATGCTCCCCCAGGTAATAGGTAAACGTAAGACCGCTCAGTGCAATCTTAAGGATGGACAGAGCCGTCATAAATTCAATCACATATCCCCTCGGCCACAGAATCAAAAGCCAGTTTAACGGGCTGGCAAGGTAGTACGCATACAGGGATACAAAATCCGCTCCCAGCCCGATGTTCCACGAATAGAACGGACTGCCTCCCGTTTTGAGTTTTTCCATCAGCTCTGTAAAAAACGGACAATACTGATGGTACATATCAATATGAAGCATACACTGATCCCCGAACGGATAGATTTCCCGGTTCACACAGATGATCAGCGTGATCAGAAGCGGTATGCAAAACGCTGCCAGTAACGGTCCTCTCTTTTTCATTCTCCAGACTCCTCTTCCCAGTCAAACATGAAATAATACTGAAGTTTGCGGTAAATATCCATCTCGCCGTGCTCCTCCTTCGCCGGAGTCTCACTTCCGTCCGCTTCCACGGTACGCACCGCCGATATCACCGGATACGATTCCTTTAATGTCAGCAGAAAATTCTGATAGGCATCCGTGGGTACCCCGGCGCGCTTTAGCACCTCTGCTCCCAGATAATTTGCGCTGGTGTCCGCATTCTGTTCCTCATCAATATCGTAATTCGCCCAGATGACATACGGCACCTGGTAGCGCAGCTTTTGCTGTTCCTCATCCAGCGCATTCCACTGCATGCCGTTCATGGCAAGAATCGGCGCCGCCACCGTATCGCTCGGCTGATGATCCCCGAAAAAGACGATGACCGTCTTCTCATCCACACCGGAGAAATAATCGATCAGCTGCTCTAATGCCTGATCCGACAGCTTTATCAGCGAAAAATATTGGCTGACTGATATACTGTTCACACCGTCCACCGAAATACCCGGTGAGAAGTTCGTGTAGGTCTGGTCGTATCCCCCGTGGTTCTGCATCGTCACATTGAAGACAAACAGCGGTCTGCCCTCCTCCTTCTGCTCATACAGCTGGATGATTTTGTCCGCACAACTTGCATCGCTCACATAATCTCTGACAAAACGTGCCCCGTAATACTGATCTTTAAAAATACTCTGCTCAAATCCCAGCCACGGATAGACCTTGTCACGGTTCCAGCCGGTCGCATAATAGGGATGGGTCGCCACCGTCTCATACCCGAGCGACTGCAGATAGGATGCCAATGACGGGCGCTCTCCGTTCACATACTGCTGATACGGAATACTTCCCTGCGGCAGGAACGCCATCGTATTCCCGGTCAGAAACTCATACTCCGTATCTGCGGTATTTCCACCGCACACCGAGACATTCAACATGCCGGTCACGGTATTTTCCGCCCCCTGCTGCAGGCTGTGCAGAAACGGCAGATAGTCCTCATTGGTCTTAAAATCCCCTAATACGGACAGATCCGAAAACGACTCATTCATCACGACAATGATATTCGGCATCCCGGTATCTGCACCGCTCTGCGAAGTGTCATCCGAGGCATCTTTTCCCTCTTCCTCCAGGATTGTATCGATCGACTCCTCCGTCTCCTGCGGTTCCTCATATTTTTTTAAAAATTCCTTTGCCTCGCCCACACTGTATTTCTGCGGTTTCTCAATCGACATATACGCAAGGTTCATCACAAAAGTAACCGGTATTCCGTCCACCTGTGTCATAAAGACGGGTGTAAACAGCTTATTGTAAAGCCTGTGCTCGTTCTGGAAATTCTCCTGCTGCAAGGTTCCCGCAAACATCACAAGCACCGCGCCAAGCACCACGCCCGGCAGGCACCGCTTAAAAAATCCGGGTCTGCCAATTTTAAACTTCACCGGCTGCAATCCAATGATCAGCGCCAGAAACAGAATTGTCACAACGATCATACGCGTATCCGGTGTAAAGTCATAATTGCCGGACACACTTACCGCCGTCCTCCAGGACAGAATGTCCCACGGTACCAGCGGGTTGGTGCGGAAACGCACCACATAGGCATTGGCAAGCCCGAATACCAGCGCCGCGGTACCCTCGATCCGGTATGCCGTCCGAAGCCGTTCGGTGATGCACAAAAAAATCCCCGCGAGCAGTTCAAACAATACAATGTTAAAAAGCTGCGCCCATGGCCGTACCTCCGCAAACGGATTGTGTGTGTAAAATTCCAGCAAATAAAAAAATGCGGCGGGAGGAATCAATGCCACGGTTCCCCACATCACATACTTTGTATATTTTAATAAAGTTTTTTTCTGACTCATTTTAACTGCCTCATATTATTTTGGTTCTTATTTTAGCACACTGCATTTGTTTTTCCTATTTAATTCGCAAAAAATTCACAAAAGCACTTCCGTATGTTCTTCCAGTTTTCCACATACTTTGTCGAATATGACTCATTTTTTGACACATTTTGTTAATAGACCGCTTTGATTCACACAATTCAAACAACTTTCATTGACATCCGAAAGTTCTTCGACTATGCTTACACTTGTATGATAAATTCATGGAAAAGGTGGCTGTTATGAACGAGAATCTCGAATTGGACCGCTTAGCAAAAGAAAACGATAATTTCAAAAAAATTATTCAGACACAGCAGAATACCATCAACCGCATGATTGATTATTTTATTCTGGGAGAGAAAAAAGCTGGACTGCAAAAGTAGCTTTTTTCGTGTGACGATGCTATAATAAGCACACAGAAAACTATCTTTTACAACACATGATTTCACGGAGGATAAAACCATGTTCCAATTTACAGATGACTGCCTGATCGGGATCAAGGAGCTGGATGACGAGCACCGCCGTCTGTTCTCATTGATCAATCAGGCTATGGACATACTCAACCATACCGATTCCAACGACCGCTGCACCCAGATCACCCATCTGCTGGAGGAGCTGACGCAGTATGCCGATACCCATTTTGCACATGAGGAGGCTTACATGGAGCAGATCCGCGATCCGGAGCTGATCCGTCAGCGCATGCAGCACTCTCTTTTCCGCGACAAAATCCGCGATTTTTCCTTTGCAGACATCGATGACCCCGGAAAGCAGCAGCAGGTTGTCACCGATCTTTTGAATTTCCTTGCCAAATGGCTGTATCACCATATTCTCGGAAGCGACATCATGATCGGCAAGCTGCCGCCGTTAGAGGAATGGATGATCCGCGACAACCCGTGTGAATTCACAGACGATTATCTGACCGGCATTGAAATAGTTGATTTGGAGCATCAGCAGCTCTTTTGCATCGTGGAGCGCGCCTATCAGCTGGTAAAATCCAACGACGTCATTACGTGCTACGATGAACTTTTATCTATCATTCACGAACTCACGGATTATACCGTAACCCACTTTGCCGACGAAGAAGCTTACATGGAGAAGATCGGTTATGAGGGGCTTGCCGCACAGAAAAATGCGCACGCTTCCTTCGTCGCCAGACTTGAGAGCATCAACCTGATCGAGCTGGACGAAAATCCGCAAAAATATATGGAGAGCCTGATCGAATTTCTGCTGGGATGGCTGATCAACCATATCCTCTATTCCGACAAAAAGATTCCTGTCCAGGCATAACCGCTGTGGACAGGCACAGACAATATACCGTACACATTTATGCCGTACGCATTTCAAGTTCTTAAACATGCGCTGCGGATCCAGCATACAAAAGGAGCTGTGAATGATATTCACAGCTCCTTTTGTATGCTCTTTTCAATATAATGCCGGCGGCCGGACTTGAACCGGCACGAGGTTGCCCCCGTCAGATTTTGAGTCTGATGCGTCTGCCATTCCGCCACGCCGGCAGTCTTGCGATCGGATCTCTCCGTCTCGCTCACGCACGATTTATCATATCATACCCTCCTTCATATTGCAACCACATTTTTCACTTTTCACACCTCACTCCTCTTCCTGATTTCATTGACAAAAGTTATCATATATGATAACTTTATAGCAGACGATTTTTTACGGAACACCTGTATTTTTCAGGAGAATTGAGGGATTCATGAAGGAACAAAGCCCGCTTACCCCGCGCTATGAGGTCGTGGAACAGCTAAAGAGCGCGCGCAAGGCGCAGAATGTGACGCAGGAGGTGCTCGCAGAGCGCGTAGGCACCAGGAAATCCAATATATCCCGTTTTGAGAGCGGCCGTTACAATCCCAGCCTTGATTTTCTGATTAAGGTTGCCGACAGTCTCGGGAAGCAGATTCAGATCAGGATTCGTTAAGCATGAAGGAGGAGTTTTTATGACAAAAGGAAAGATTTTAGGTGATATTCACCAGATTGACAAAGACGTGGAGCTGTGCCGCACCACCAATGAACGCATCAGCAATCAGGCGGCACAGCTTCTGATTGAGAACCAGATCCCCTTTACCCGGGGCTGGATCAAGGTTCCGTTTTTTCTTCGGGAAAAATACCGCGGTGCACACCAGATCTATGTGATCCGCACGAACCGCAACCGCTACGGGCAGGCAAGACGCACCATCGACCAGCTGGACACTTCTTTCCGGCGCAGACTGATCTTAAGCAACTACTGATCCGTACGCACGCCATCTTCCTGCACTGTTTGCGCCATCAGTTTCTCAAACAGTGCCAGGAACTTTTTTTCCACTTCCCGCATCGGGCACTCCCGGTATTCCGGCAGCACCGTCGCCTGCGGTGCCACATCAAATAATTTTTCTCCCGTGAAATGTTCAAATTCATAATACAGGCAGGTATCATCCATGCGCTTTACAATCTCGCGCTCCCGCTCCGTCGGCGGCGCAATCAGGTATTTTTCATAGATCATCTCCTGAAGCACCTGCTCAATCCTGCGGTATTCGGGCAGACAGCCCTTCACCGGCCTGGTGATATCCGACAGATATGCCTCGCTCGCATCATGCAGCAGACACGCCAGAACCTCCCTGCTGCTGCGCCCTTCGGCCTGCGCCATTGCAGCACAGTCCAGGCTATGCTGCGCAACAGAATAAAATACCGGAAAATGCCCGTTGGCACGTGTCATTAACGACAGCGCATGTGCAATATCCTCGATACAGATTTCTTCCGGTCTGGGGTCTGCCGGTGACATATGTATTCCGGAAAATGTGCGAATCTTCTCTCTCATTCCGTTTCCTCCATGCTCTTCTTTAAAAGGCGGTACAATGCTGCGGTATCCACCGGCTTTGCAATATGTCCGTTCATTCCCGCATTCAACGCCGCACTGATGTCCTCGGTGTATGCATTTGCAGTCATTGCGTAGATCGGTATCTCTCCGGCATCCGGGCGGCTGCTCTTCTGTGCGCGGATCGCTTTCGCCGCTTCATAGCCATTCATTCCCGGCATCTGGACATCCATCAGGACTGCCATATAGGTTCCCGGTGCTGATTCCATATACCGCTCCACTGCTTCCTCACCGTTCCACGCATGATCCACATGCATGTTCACAAGCTCCAGCAGCTCCGTGACAATCTCCGCGTTCATCTCGGTATCTTCCGCAAGAAGAATCCGTCTGCCGCCAAAATCATAAGACTCTGACGCATCTTCTTCTGCTTCACCTTCCCCCGTCTCTTCTGCTTTTTGCTTTTTCTCATCCACTGCGTGTGCCAGCGGCAGGGATACTGTAAAGGTTGTTCCGACACCCTTCTTCGACTGGCAGGAGATCGATCCACCCATCAGTTCCACCAGATTTTTGGCGATAGAAAGTCCGAGTCCGCTTCCGCCGTGATGCTGTGCCGTCTCGGCCTCCTCCTGCTCAAACGGCAGGAACAGCCGCTCCTGCATTTCCTCGCTCATTCCCTCGCCGGTATCCGTCACCACAAATTTATAGAAGAACTGTTCCTGCTGCATTGGCAGTTCGCTGACCGTCACGCGGATACTCCCGCCCTCTGGCGTAAACTTATAGGCGTTGGAAATCAGATTCAGCAATACCTGATTGAGGCGCAGCACATCGCCTTGGACCTGCTCCACCTGTACCTCGTCCATCTCCACGGTAAAGGCAATCTTTTTCTGCTCACACTGCGTTCCATATACTGCTGAAATTGAATCCAACACCTCTTTTAAGGAAAACGGTGCCTGCGCAATTTTAATCTTGTTGCTCTCGATCGCAGACATATCAAGTACGTCATTTACAATCGCAAGCAGCACTTTGGATGAGGTATCGATCTTATCCAGACACTCTTCTACCCCTCCCCCTTCATCGCTGCGGTGTCTTGCGATCTCAGTCAGCCCCACAATGGCATTGATCGGCGTACGAATCTCATGGCTCATCCGCGCAAGGAACTGTCCCTTTGCCTCATTGGCGCTGTTGGCCTGTGCCACCGCCACAGCGAGCTGCTCGTTTTTCTCTTCCAGCTTGTGGTAATTTCTGCGTCTCAAAAGTTCAAATGCAACCATCCATGCGACAATCTGCAGCAGAAGGATGCCGATCACGGCTATCGGATAACGGAACTTGTATACCATATCGGAGAGTGTCGGCTCATAGGCGGTTGCCAGCGTGTGATCCACCTTAAACTGGGCAATCTCTTTTTCTGATATCATCCCAATGCACTTGTTCAAAATCTTTATCAGCATGCGGTGTTCCTCGCTGTCCAACCCGACGATTCCCGTATTTTCCTCCATAAAAAAAGTCGGGACAGCAGCAAGTTCCTCATAATAGGGATTTGCCAGATACGGCGTCAGCACGCTGACATTCTGCGCCGCAAAATCTGCTTTTCCGTCCAAAACCATGGCCAGACAGTCTTCTAAGTTCTTCTCCTCACAGATCTCAAACTGTGGTGCATTCATCTGGATATAATGTTCCAGCCCGACATAGCTTGCCGGAATTGCCAGACGGTATGAAACATCGTCCGCATCCACATCATATTCCTGTCCGTTTCTTCCGACCAGTGCGACGTCATCCGTATAAAAGCTGTCCGTCAGAATATAGGGCTCCTTCTGGAAATCAGGATTGTCCGAGAGCACCCCTGCAACCAGACTGTCCGGATACTTGGACAGATAGTCCGCCGTGCGCATTCCCTGCGGCATCATCACATACTGAAATGTCAGACCGCTGCGCTCTGACAGCAGATCCAGAATGTCAACTGTAATACCGTCGACATTTCCTTCCGCGTTCCGGTAGGACAACGGTGCTCTTGAAGCAATAAACGCCACCGTAATCACGCCTGACCCTTGAATGTATTCTGCTTCCTCTCTGGTAAAGACGACCTCTCCCTCCGCCTCCTTCTCCCCGTAATATTTCTGATAGAGATCCGTCTGAAACGAAGCTCCTGCCTCGGCAATCTGCCCGAGCGCCTCGTTTACCTCGGCAAGCAGTTCCTTGTTCTGCCTCCCAGTCATAATATAGAACGGATCGGAACCGAAGCGGCAGATGATCTTGTAATCCGTCTTGAGTGCAAGACTTCCCATGGCAACCGCGTCAATCTCGCCGCGATCGAGCGCACCAAAACATGCCTCCTGCGTGTCATAGATGCTCTCCTCGTAGGAAAATCCCTTTTCGGCGGCATAGTCCCTGAATTCCTGATTCTGGAAGCTGTCCCTAAGCATACCTACGCGCATGCCGTTATAGGCGGCATAGTCATTGTAGTAGTAAATATCGTTCTCTTTACTCACGTACAGAACACTCGTCTCCGCCCCGATGGCATAGTCCGAAAAAAGATACTGCTTCTCCCGCTCTTTTGTTCGCTGCGCCTGGCAGATCATATCGATCTCGCCGGTCTCAAGTTTTTTTAACTGCTGATCCCAGCTGTCATACTCGAATTCATACTCCCAGCCGGTATATTCTGCAATTTTGCGCAGGTATTCCACACCGTAGCCCGTGTAAGTTCCGTCCTTTTCTTCAGTAATAAATCCATCATAATCGATATACCCGACTTTGATTACATGCCTTTTCTCCTGATCCGCCACTGCCGCCGTCACGCTCAAGGTACTGCACAGCACACAGCAAACAAAGCAGATCAGCGCCGCCACGCGTCTGTATCTTCCGGTCACTCTTGTTCCTCCCTCATACCATGCAGCCGCTCCACAAAGGATACCGCAAATTTCTGCACATCCACGCCTACCGCTTCCTCAAAGCTCTCTCCCGTAACGATCGAGTTGGAAATAATGCGGATTCCCAGAAACGGTATGCCATACGCCAGGCAAAGCTCTGCCGGAGCTGCGGATTCCATATCTTCTACCGCAGTCTTATACCGCTCTCTTAGCAGTGCGATCCGATCCAGCTGGTTGTTCCACTCATCCGCCGAGCCGATCACTCCTCTGCCCACATAAACATCCGTCTGTACCTTCATCGCCGCATCCCCAAGCCTCTCATCACACGGGAAATCGAGTACTTTCCTTGTCTGTCCAAGTGTTTTATCGAAAATTTCAATCGGCAGCGGCTCAAAATCACACTCATCGATTCCGGCTCCCTCGGGCGCGTATTTCCGGATCATGGCTCCCATCGGAACCACGCGCTCCCCCACCACGATGTCTCCCCGATGGAACCGCGCATCATGACCTCCGCCAATCCCCAGGTTAATCACCGCCCACAGGCAGAACTGTGTCATGGCAATGGCGGTTGCCGCCGCCGCATTCACCATCCCCTGATAGGTGCGCGAGATAACGACCGGCTCCGCGTGCTTCCCCAGGAATCCCGTATAGAATTTCCAGTTGCCGCAGGTTATCTCCTCCGGTTCGTCAAGCTGTCCGATCAGATACTCCGTCTCCGTGTCCATCGCTCCCTGAATCAGAAGCACCGGCTGTTTTTTGAAATCGTAATTCTGCATCTTTTCCTCATTTCTGTCTTTTCTTCTAGCACATTCTCATTTCTGTTGTATCTACTATACGTTGTTAAACTTCCCGATGTCAAGGGACGTATTTTTTTCTTGACGGATACCGCTTTCTGTTTTAAGGTTTTAGTATAATCAGACAGGAGGATTTTTATATGGAAAAAATTGCCAGCTTTACCATAGACCACATCAAATTACAGCCGGGCGTCTATGTGTCCAGAAAAGATCATGTCGGAGCGGAAGTCATCACTACCTTCGATCTTCGCATGACCTCACCGAACGACGAACCGGTCATGAACACGGCGGAAGTGCACACGATTGAACATCTGGGTGCTACCTTCCTGCGGAATCACAAGGACTTTTCCGATAAGACCGTCTACTTCGGACCGATGGGATGCCGCACCGGCTTCTATCTTCTCCTTGCCGGGGATTACGAGTCGAAGGACATCGTTCCGTTAATGATTGAAATGTTTGAATTTATCCGGGATTTTCGGGGCGATGTACCTGGTGCCGCGCCAAAGGACTGCGGAAACTATCTGGATATGAATCTTGGCATGGCGAATTATCTTGCGAATCGTTATCTGGAGAATACCCTGTATCACATTGATGCAGCGCATCTCATCTATCCGGAATAAAATCTTATCAAAGAAAAAGGGTGTAACGTCTCAATCTCTCAATAAAGACTTTACACCCTTTGTTTTTTATAATTTGATTTAAATATCGTCCAGGGATTCTTTGATCTTATCCATGAATCCCTTCTTTTTCTTAGGCTTCTCCTGCTTATCGGAAGAACCTGCCCCGTCCTGGGCGCCGGTTCGGTTTAAGGAATCACCCGTCAGCGCATCAAACTGACGTAACGCCTCCTTTGCGTCTGCGGAAAGCCCGGTCGGTGTCTGTACCACCAGATCCACATAGTGATCGCCGCGAACCGATTTGTTGCGGAGCGACGGCACACCTTTTCCTTTCAGACGAATTCTTGTGTTCGTCTGTGTTCCAGGCTTCACTTCATACAGCACATCTCCGTCCACTGTATGAATACGGATCTCTCCGCCAAGTGCTGCCTGGGCAAAGGAAATCTGTGCGGTGGAATAAATATTCATATCCTGCCGCTGCAGGGTCGGATGTCTCGATACGACAACCTCTACCAGCAGATCGCCTCTCGGTCCGCCGTTGATTCCCGGCTCGCCCTTCTCCCGGATACGGACGCTCTGTCCGTTGTCGATACCTGCCGGAATCGACACCTGAATCTTTTTCTTGCTTGCAATGTATCCGGTACCCCGGCAATCCGGGCACTTGTCTTTGATGATCTTTCCGGAACCGCCACAGTCCGGACAGGTCTGCACATTCTGCACCGTACCAAAGAAAGACTGCTGTGTAAATACAACCTTTCCCTTACCGCCACACTTCGGACAGGTCTCCGGCGTTGTCCCCGGCTTTGCACCTGTTCCATGGCAGGTATGGCACTCATCCTTTAACACCATCTCAATCTCTTTCTCACATCCGAAGATTGCCTCCTCAAATGTGATGCGGACACTGGTTCTTAAGTTGGATCCCTTCATAGGACCGTCATTGGCTCTTCTTCTGGAACCACCGCCAAAGAAATCGCCGAAAAGATCGCCGAAGATATCTCCCATATCCATGCCGGAGAAATCGAATCCGCCTGCTCCGCCGCCGGTGCCGTCAAATGCCGCATGACCAAACTGATCGTACTGCTTTCTCTTCTCTGCATCGGAAAGCACTGCATAGGCTTCCTGTGCTTCCTTGAACTTTTCTTCACACTCTTTATCCCCAGGGTGCATGTCGGGATGATACTTTTTGGCAAGAGTACGGAATGCTTTCTTGATCTCATCGTCCGATGCGGTCTTGCTTACACCCAAGACCTCATAATAATCTCTCTTATCCGCCATAACTTTTCCTCTATTCCTCTCTACTGCACACGGGGTTTCCAGATGTCACCATCCAGAAACCCCATGTTTTATACACTGCGTTGAAATATCGTAACACACTCTGGCTTCTTTGTAAATGCCGCAGCTTCTGTCAGATTATACTTCCTTGAAGTCCGCATCTACAACATCGTCGTTTGCAGCGCCTGTGCTTCCTGTGCTTCCTGCACCGCCCATATTGCTCATATCAGGACCTGCGCCTGCTGCACCCTGTGCTGCCTGTGTCTGCTCATACATCTTTGCAAATACCTTCTGTGCACTCTGTGTCAGCTTCTCCTGCAAGGATTTTAACTCTGTCACATCCGCCTCTGTCATCTCTTCTGCATTCTGATGTGCATCCAAGAATGACTTCACTGCATTCATGTCGTTCTCTACTTCCGACTTATCGGCTGCATCCAGGTTTGCGCCAACCTGATCCAGTGCCTGCTGTGTCTGGAATACGAAGGAATCTGCATCATTTCTTGCATCGATTGCTTCTTTTCTCTTCTTATCCTGTGCCTCGTACTCAGCTGCCTCTCTGACTGCCTTATCGATCTCATCATCAGACATATTAGAACCAGCTGTGATTGTAATATGCTGCTCTTTGCCTGTTCCCAGATCCTTTGCGGATACGTTTACAATACCGTTTGCATCGATATCGAATGTAACCTCGATCTGCGGTACACCACGACGTGCTGGCGGGATACCATCCAGACGGAACTGGCCAAGGGACTTGTTATCTCTTGCAAACTGTCTCTCACCCTGTACAACGTTGATGTCTACAGCGGTCTGGTTGTCTGCTGCGGTGGAGAAGATCTGGCTCTTCTTGGTCGGGATAGTCGTATTTCTCTCGATCAGTCTTGTTGCAATACCACCCATGGTCTCGATGGACAGTGACAGCGGTGTTACATCCAGAAGTAAGATCTCACCCGCACCGGCATCGCCTGCAAGCTTACCACCCTGAATGGAAGCACCGATGGCTACACACTCATCCGGGTTCAAGGATTTGCTCGGCTCTTTGCCTGTGAGCTGTCTTACCTTATCCTGTACAGCCGGGATACGTGTCGATCCACCTACTAACAATACCTGACCCAGATCAGCGTTGGTCAGTCCGGCATCTCTCATTGCATTCTGAACCGGGATTGCGGTCTTCTCTACCAGATCATGTGTCAGTTCGTCGAACTTTGCTCTGGTCAGGTTCATATCAAAATGCTTCGGTCCCTCAGCAGTTGCTGTGATGAACGGAAGGTTGATGTTGGTTGTGGTTGCGGAAGAAAGCTCTTTCTTTGCCTTCTCAGCTGCTTCCTTTAATCTCTGAAGTGCCATCTTATCTGTGGATAAGTCTACACCCTCTGCCTTCTTGAACTCATCGATCATCCACTGTGTCACTCTGTTATCGAAGTCATCACCGCCAAGGTGTGTATCACCGTTTGTAGAAAGTACCTCGATGACACCATCACCGATCTCGATAATAGATACATCGAATGTACCACCGCCAAGATCGTATACCATGATCTTCTGCTCTTTCTCATTGTCAAGACCGTAAGCAAGTGCTGCTGCTGTCGGCTCGTTGATGATACGCTTTACATCCAGTCCTGCGATCTTACCTGCATCCTTGGTTGCCTGACGCTGTGCGTCGTTGAAGTAAGCCGGAACCGTGATGACTGCTTCTGTTACTTTCTCTCCGAGGTATCCTTCCGCATCTGCCTTTAACTTCTGCAAAATCATTGCGGAAATCTGCTGCGGAGAATACTGTTTGTCATCGATTGCTACCTTGTAATCGGTTCCCATATGTCTCTTAATGGAAGAGATTGTCTTCTCTGCGTTGGTGACTGCCTGACGCTTTGCCGGCTCACCGACGAGTCTCTCACCGGTCTTCGTAAATGCCACGATAGACGGTGTTGTTCTTGCGCCTTCCTGGTTGGCGATAACGGTAGGTTTTCCACCTTCCATCACTGCTACACAGCTGTTTGTTGTTCCTAAATCAATTCCGATAATTTTTCCCATGATAGATTCCTCCTCATCATATTCTAAAAACAAATTTGTTACTTTTGCTGCATTTATATTAACGCGGACATCTTACGATGCCGGCACGTCTGACTGATAAAACGGCTGCTATGATACCACTGCAACCATGCTGTGGCGCACAACAGAATCCTTATACATATAACCCTTCTGTAACTCCTGTGCGACCACTCCGGAATCGTACTCCTCGCTTTCCACCTGCATCACTGCATTGTGGAAGTTCGGATCAAATTCCTGACCGACTGCCTCGATCGGCTTTACTCCGCTTGCATCAAGCTCGGTAAGCATCTGTCTGTATACTTTATCCATCCCGACGACAAACGCATCTTCTCGCTGCTCCTCCGGTACTGCTGCCAGTCCTCTCTCAAAATTGTCAATCACCGGAAGGATCTTCTCAATGATACTTTTTGCTCCCATATCGTACATCTGTGTTTTTTCTTTCTCTGTGCGCTTACGGAAGTTGTCGAATTCTGCCATCTGACGTTTTAATTTATCATTCAGTTCCTCGATCTGTTCGTCTTTTTTATCTTTCTTTTTCTTAAAGAATCCCTTCTTCTCATCGGCAGGCGCTTCCTGTCCGTCCTCTGCCTCAGATTCCTCTGTCTCTTCTGCCTGCTCGCCGGATTCAGCTGCTTCTGTTTCAGTCTCTGTCTCCTCCGCCTCGCTTACCTCTTCTGCCTGCTTCTCTGCGGCATCTTTTTCAAGATCCTCTAATACTTCTTCCATCATTTCTTCTTTTTTCTCTGCCATTCCAATCCTCCATCTATGTCTCCCCTTTTGGTCTGTCCAAAATTCCATCGAGAGAATTCTTCAATACCTTCAGGTTATCCATGACTTTCTCATAATCCATTCGCTTCGGTCCTACAATACCGATGGTTCCGCGAATCCCTTCTCCCAATTCATAGGTTGCTGTAACCACGCTGCAGTCCTTCATCGTCTGAATCGGGCTTTCATTTCCTATATAAACCTGAATCCCTGTGCTCTTATCTTCCAACAGGTTCTCAGTGACAAGTGATGCAAGCTGCTGCTTCTCCTCAAATGTGGAGATCAGTTCACTCGCTTTTTCTGTGGAATCACTTAACTCCGGGTATTTGAACAGGTTCGTTGTCCCGCTCGTATAGATCCGGATATCCTCATCCTGTCCCATCGTCTCTGCCACGGTATCCAGCACATCACTGATGATGTCGCTGTGGATTCCCGCCTGCTCCTTCAACTTGGCGATCGTGCCGAGATTGATATCCTGCAAGGCAAGACCGTTGAGATTCGAGTTCAGCAGAATATTTAACTTCAGCATCGTCTCATTGTCGATCGGCTCGGATACTGGAATAATCTTGTTCTTGACCAGATTACCCTCCGTGACAATCACTGCCAGTATCTGTTCTTCATTCACATTGGAAAGCTGTATGAACTTTACCTTGTTGCGGTGGTAGCTCGGTGCCGACACCATCGTCGCATAGTTGGTATTTGCCGCCAGCATCTTTGCCACCTGCTGAAGAACCTGATCTACTTTTTCCGTGTGTTCAATGACGAACTTCTTCATGTCATCTACCTCACGGTTCTTCTCTTCCATCAGGTGATCTACATAAAACCGATACCCCTTATCGGAAGGAATACGTCCTGCGGAAGTATGCGGCTGCAGGATATAACCCAGTTCCTCCAGGTCTGCCATCTCGTTGCGGATAGTCGCAGAACTCAGATTCAGATCTGTATACTTTGAAATGGTTCTCGACCCAACCGGCTCGCCTGTCTCCAGATAATTGCGGATGATCGCATCTAAAATTTTTATTTTACGTTCATCTAATTCCATCTCGTCCATCGCTGGTCTCCTGCTGCTTTTCCTGCAGTTCCTTTTGTCTTATTAGCACTCGTTGCTATGGAGTGCTAACACCTTACGTACTTAAGATAGCACCAACCTATTTCTTTGTCAACAGGATTTTTCATAAAAGTTGTGTTTTATTTGTGATTTTATAGTTTGTTTATAAATAGCAAAAAATCCTCCGAAGGTTCCATGTCCTCCGGAGGATTCCCGCATCACTTTCTTCTATTATAATAGAATACACATTTCTCTCCATCTATATCCGCCCGTCAGGCGGAAAACTTCCGCTAAAACGGCCGGAAACAGCAACAGTTGCAGAGGAGATCCAGACAGAGCAGGCTTAAGCACCAGTTCCCTGCGCTCGCATACGGTCTGTCGTAGTCACTTCCCATGCTGGTATACCATGTGCCGCCATACTGAAGATGCTGTAAAAACTGCCGGTATTCCATATTGCTCGGCTCCATCTCCACCGCACGCTTTGCGTGTTCCATCGCGTTGATGTTATTGCCCATGCCCTGATTGGCAATCGCGCTGAAATAGTACCAGCGCGCTCGGCGTTCCCCAAACGGAATTCCGTTCAGCACATTCAACGCCTCCACATAGTGTCTGCTTGCAATATAATTTGCAGCCGCCTGCATCTTCGGCGATTCATTCTGACCGAATCCATGGCTGCCGGCGTAACTGTAGCCGCCGGAATTGCTGCTGTAGCCGCCGCCATAACCGTATCCACCGCCCTGCTGCTTCTCCTTCATGATCTGGTCATATGCCTGCTGTACTTCCTTAAAATGCTCCTCAGCCTCATCCCTGTTCGGATTGTTCACATTCGCATCTGGATGGTATTTTCTGCTGAGTGCTCTGTATGCCTTTTTTATCTCTTCATCTGAGGCTCCCCGCGATACGCCGAGCACCTGATATGGATCTGTCATATATGTGTAACCTCGCTATTTGCGCGCTTTTTTCTTATTCTTCTCTTCCGCCTTGCGTTTTTTCAGCTGAAGATACTCGTATTTTGACCATACGCCGGAATACAGCACATTCCGCAGTATATCCGCATGTAATAAAATCGGAAGGCGCTCAAACGACTTGGCGCACTCGGACATCATGCTCGTGAGCAGCAGACGGCAGAGCGTATCCATGTCATCCGCACTCTCCCGCATCGCATAGACGAGTGGATTGTACTCCTTTTTCCTGCGATCCTCATCGTAATCCTCATAGGCATCCATAATGTAGATGAACTTTCCCATGTAAAAGCCAAGTGTGCGCAGCTCTTCCTGCCACTCATCCTCTCTCCAGCAGAAAATCTCACCCAGCATCTCTCCGGTCAGACCTGCCACCACATCAAGGTTCGTCTCGCCTCTTGCCTCCACCTCGTCTGTTTTTCGCATGAACTCTTCCACTGCGTGAACCTGGCGCGGATACTTCTCTATCACGCGCGCATAGTCCTTATCCAGCATCTTTGCAAACGCCTTCTTCGTATAGGCTTTCTCGTCCTTCCAGTCGTCAATCAGATTATGATAGGCTACAATCAGATTCATATCCGCCGCATAATCTGTCGCCTCATTGATCCACACCTGCCGCTTCTTGGTCGGATGCAGCGCGCAGGTAATCTCGGAGGATTCATTCGTAAGCTCATACAAGCCCGTCAGAAGAACGATCAGAAATGTCATATCATAGTTGAGCAGCATCTGTCCTTTTGCACCACAGTTGGATTTGAGTCTCTGGCACAGTCCGCAGTAATATGCCTGATATGCCTTCCGGTTCTCCTCTGTCATGATCTTCTGATTGATATTTATGTAACCGAACATTCCAAGTTCTCCTTTGCCCTGCCAGATCAGCTTCTTCTGATGAATTCTCTCCTGCACTTCGGGCAGGTAATACAGATTTTGCCTCTTCCCTTCGGCACCCGCACTCTCTGCCTGCATCCAGGACACTTGAAAAAGCGGTAGGTATCTCTCTGTGCGAAGCGCTTCTTCCACTGATCCCGCTTCACAACTGCTTTGTAGCGCCTGCTCAGATACCGCTGATTCTCCTCGTAACGCTTCGAGACGTTCTTTGAAAACATACGGAAACAATTATAAATCATCAGCGCAATTCCAAACCAGTAAAAAACGGAAAGCACCGGCAGAAGCCCGCTAAACATCGACACAACCAGACTCACCAATACCACGATGTTCAAGGTTCTCCCAAGCTCATCCGCTCCATACCGTCCAGTCATAAAACGCTGCAGTTTTTCTCTCATATCCATTCCTTCCTTTCCGGATCATGAGATCATGTTAAGCCCTGCAAAATAGACTGTCAACCTTCCTATCGTCTTTTTAGAAACATTTTAGACTTTGATTAGATTTCAGGCTGCCTGTCAAAACAGGCGCACCTTTCTCCTCATATCCTCCGGATCTTTTGCTCCTGCGATCGCCGTCCCGGACGTAATGCAGCTCTTCATATAAAGATTGTAAATCGCATCATCCATCTGCACTCTGCCACGCTCCTTCTCTGCTCCGGCGGACGTATCCAGCTGCTGTATCCGGTTCTCCGCAATCAGACTGCGCACCCCGGCATCCGCCACCAGAACCTCATAGGCAGCCACGCGCCCGGCTTCATCCTGCCGCCGCAGCAGCTTCTGCGCCATAGCCCCCGCCAGTCCCTGCGCCAGACTTTCCAGAAGGATCTGCGAACCGGATGTGCTCCCGCCGCACTGTACCAGATGGAGCAATGCCGCCGTCACACTGTCCTCCTTCTCTGCCAGAATCACAAACTGCCCTCTCCTGACTGCTGCAAACAAAAGCCCGGCCTCCCGCTCATTCCCGATTCCATCCAGAAGGATCACATCGGCATCCTGCTGCAGCGCCATCGCAAGGGCTTCCTCCCTGGAAGCGCAGTCCGCTCCGATCTCCCGCTGCACAACCAGTCCCCTTCCCTGCGGAAGGATGTATTCTGTCGTATCCTCCACAGAGACAATGACCTTTGACTGTGTTGCTGCAATCTGTGCGGCAAGTGATGCCACCGTCGTCGTCACTCCGCTTCCTCTGCCTCCCGTGACAAGAAGCAGCCCGCGCCCGTTTTTCACAAGCTCCGTAATCTCCTCCGGTAACAGAAGTTTCTCCGGCATCGGAACCCCGGCCGGATGCAGTCTTACGGACATGGCATCTCTCCCCTGCTGTCTGTATACGGACACGCGCAGACGCAGCGCTTTGGAAAATGAATAGCTGCATACCAGCGCGCCTTTCGTGCGGTACTCTTCCAGCTGATCCCCGGACAAGATCTGCTCCGTCACCTCTGTAAGATCCGCATCCTGCCATTCTGCGGCGTCCTCCTGCCCTGCGGCAGTCAGTTCTCCGTCAATCCGAAGCATCGCCGTTCTTCCCGGGACAAGGTGTACATCCGATGCACCTTTGCCATCCGCATATTCCATAAGATCATTAAAAAGTTTTATGCCGTTCATAGAAAAACTCCTTCTTATTGCTTCATAGGGAAATGCAATGCATCCCCGCAGAGCGTTTTTTATTTCTAGGAAGGTTCTACTTTCACACATTAATGTATCACGGTATTCCCTATGAAATAAAAAGAGCCGCTGCGCGACTCTCAGATACTTCTATGTGACAATGATAAGCAGAACGATAAGCCGGGTTATGTCTAAACCGTGGCAAGCCACGGTCGGAATGATCATCTATCTAGGATGACTGTTGCCAGCCACCTCAAGCAACCTACCTAAAGCTGGCGGGCCGCGTCAACGCTTTTGTTCGGTCTTGCTTCGGATGGGGTTTACATATGCCCGCTCTGTTACCAGCGCGGCGGTAGTCTCTTACACTGCCCTTCCACCCTTACCGTATTCCGGCATTACCGGAACCGGCGGTATATTTCTGTTGCACTATCCTTGGAGTCGCCTCCACCGGACGTTATCCGGCATCCTGCCCTGTGAAGCCCGGACTTTCCTCACCCCAGCAATGCTGGGCCGCGATCATTTGTTCTACTTATCACCGCAACTATTGCTTATTATAATGTGCTTTCCGCAAAATGTCAAAGCAATCCTATACATTGAAGCAGGAACCGCCGATGAATTCGCGGATAATCGAATTCTGGCTGATACCGTCGCTCGGCATCGGAAGGAAATAATCCAGAAACTTGAGCAGGCGCTTTGCCTCCAGATATTCCGGACAATCCTTGTCAATGGCAAACAGCAGCGGCTCGGCATACATCTTTAACACTGCCAGTTCATAGATCAGCGCCGAGTTAAACATCACGTCCGCCCCCTCCTGGAACGGGAAAATGTAGCGCTCCTCACCGCGGCGCACCGAATCCCACATGGCAATGGTCTCCTTTGCGGAAGTTCCTCTCGTGCGCGCATCTCTCACAATCCGGCGGATCATTCTGCCGTCCGTTGTTGGCAGGCAGTTGTGCTCGTCGATGTTGAGCTGGGTCAGCGCACTGATGTAGATTTTGAACTTGCTCTCCACCGGGAGCGAGCAGGACAGCCTGTCGTTGAGTCCGTGGATTCCCTCGATGACCAGTACGTCCTCTTTTCCAAGTTGCATGTAGCGGTCCTTGTATTCCCGCTTGCCGGTCTTAAAATTGAAGACCGGCAGATTGACGCGCTTGCCCGCAAGCAGTTCATTCATGTCGTGGTTAAACAGCTCCACATCCAGCGCTTCCAGACATTCCAGATCGAGTTCCCCGTTCTCATCGCGCGGGCACTGATCCCTGTTCACATAATAATCATCGAGAGGGAACGGATGCGGCTTTAATCCCTTCGCAGCAAGCTGGATAGAAAGGCGGTGTGAAAAGGTGGTCTTTCCGGAGGAAGACGGTCCGGCAATCATGATAAACTTTTTGCCTCCCGACTTTACAATCGTATCTGCCAGATGACCGATCCGTTCCTCAAACAGTGCCTCCTGCGTCAGAATAATTTCCTGCATGCGTCCTTCCGCAATCGCGTCATTAAGCGCGCCAATCGTGCCGATCTCTAGCATGCGCCCCCACTCACGCGAAGCCTTCAGCGTGTGGAACAGCTTCCCGGAAGGTGCAAACTCTGCCACTTCTCTTGTATTCTCATTCGGGAACAGAAGTACAAATCCATCCTCATACGTCACAATATCGTAGTAGCGGAGATAGCCCGTAGACGGCACCATGAATCCGTAAAAATAGTCCTTATAGTGATCAAGCACATAGATATTAACTCTGGAACTGCGGCGGTATTTAAAAAGCTTTTCCTTATCCTCCATCCCGAGGTCATGGAACAGTGCAATCGCATCATCTGTGTTCATGCTGCGCTTCTCAATCTCGATATCCTCCGTCACCAGACGGTACATCTCCTTTTTCAGCGCTATGGCGCGCTCTTCGTCCACCGCAATCACGCGCTCCTGTCCGTCTGCCTTTTCACGCAGCTCGCAGTAATATCCCTGACCGATGGAATAGAGTACACGGACGCTGATATGTTCGCTTCCCCAGAGATTGTAGACCGCCTTCTGCATCAGAAGCGTGACGCTTCTGCGGTATGTCTTTTTTCCCGTCTTATCGGCTGTTGTCACAAACGAGAGCGTTCCGTCCCGCTGTGCCGTCTTATTCAATTCCCGCAGCCGGTTATTATACACCACAAGCACGATGTCATCCGGATATTTTTCCTGATATTCCTGCGAAATTGCAAGGAAACTGGTTCCCGCCGGATATTGTCTTACTTCCCCTTCAATTGTCAAGCTGACCATATCTTTCCCCATACGAATCTCTCCCCCTCTGCCTTTTCTTCAAGGCTTTTTGTCATTCATAATACGCAAGCGCCCTGGCGTTCTGCGCGAGGATCTGTTTTACGTCGTCAATCCGGGCTGCAATCTGCTCCGTCGCCGGCTGACCGGATAGCTGTGTTAAAATATCCTGCTGGATCTGCGCTTCCCAGCGGAGATACGCCAGAAGCACCGGATGTTTTTCTGTAAGAAGCTGCTTTCCATAGCGGAATTCCAGTTCCTGTTCTTCTGTAAAGCTGTCTGCATGAGAGACTGCGGAAGCATCAAAGTGAACGCGCATCATGGGGTAATATTTTCCATCCTCCATGACCATCTCTTCTCTCTCTGTGACATAACCGTTCTCCATCAGAAAACGCCGCACCTTCGGAAGCTCTGACTGCGGCTGCAAAACCAGCCCATGTGCCTGCTCACAGATGACTCTCCCGCTCTCCAGAATATGTTTGACCAGTCCGCCGCCCATCCCCGCAATCAGGATGGTGTCCGCCTCACCCGGCTTTAGCGCCGCAACGCCGTCCGACAGACGAGTCTGTATGTAGTCTTCCATGCCGTACATCCGGATGTGTTCCCTGGCACGCTCCAGCGGTCCCGTCCGGATATCCATCGCAATCGCACTGGGGATGTGCTTTCGTTCCACCAGATAAATCGGTACATACCCGTGATCGGTTCCCACATCCGCCAGCCGCTCTCCCTCTCCGATGAGTCCTGCCGCCGTTCTTAAACGTTCTGATATTTTTACCATAGATTACTCCAGATAATCCTTTAATTTGCGGCTTCTGCTCGGATGACGCAGCTTGCGCAGCGCCTTCGCCTCGATCTGACGGATACGCTCACGTGTGACATTGAACTCTTTTCCGACTTCCTCAAGTGTCCTCGCACGTCCGTCCTCCAGTCCAAAACGCAGTGTCAGCACCTTCTGCTCACGCTCTGTCAGCGTTCCGAGCACTTCCTCCAACTGTTCTTTTAACAGGGTAAATGCCGCTGCATCCGCCGGTACCGGAACGTTGTCGTCCTGGATAAAATCACCGAGATGGCTGTCCTCCTCCTCACCGATCGGAGTCTCTAAGGATACCGGCTCCTGCGAAATCTTTAAGATCTCACGCACACGCTCCACCGGCATGTTCATCTCCGCAGCGATCTCCTCCGGAGTAGGTTCGCGTCCCAGCTCCTGCAGCAACTGTCTGCTGACACGGATCAGCTTGTTGATCGTCTCGACCATATGCACCGGAATACGGATGGTTCTCGCCTGATCTGCAATGGCTCTCGTGATTGCCTGACGGATCCACCATGTCGCGTAGGTGGAGAACTTATATCCCTTGCGGTAATCAAACTTTTCCACCGCCTTGATCAGTCCTAAATTTCCCTCCTGAATCAGATCCAGAAACAACATTCCACGACCGACATAGCGCTTTGCAATGCTGACAACCAGACGAAGATTGGCCTCTGCCAGTCTCTTTTTCGCCTCCTGATCGCCGAGTTCCATACGCTTTGCCAGCTCAATCTCCTCCTCCGCAGACAGAAGCGGCACTTTTCCGATCTCTTTTAAATACATACGCACCGGATCTTCAATGGAGACACCGTCCGGAACGGAAAGATCAATCTTCTCGACCTCAATCTCATCCTCATCATCGACGTCAAGAAGCATCTCATCGTCAACGTCGTCATCCGTAATACGAAGCACGTCGATGTTGTTTGCCTCAAGGAAATCAAGAATCTTCTCAAACTGCTCTGCATCCAGCTGCATGTCGGAAAAGAAGTCGCTGATCTCCTGATACTCCAGCATGTTTTTCTTCTTTTTTGCCAGCGCAAGCAGTTCTCTTAACTTTATCTGGAACTTCTCCTGGGCACTTGCCACCCCGTTCTCTGCTCCCGCATCGGCAGTTTTTGCAGCAGAGTTCTCCTTGTTTTCTCCCAGAACTTCCTTATTGTCGGTGTTTTCTTTCTTTTTTGCCATTTTCGCTTCATCCTCTCATAGTTCGTTACTATTTTGTCCTTAAATGCAGATTTTCATCCACATTCCTGCTTCTTTGCCCGCTCTCATTCCTCCAGCGGAATATGAACCGTTCCCGGCAGCTCATTCTTTTCTTTTGCCAGAGCCGCCATCTCCTGAACGTCAAACGTGTTTGCCAGCTTATGATTGATGCTGTTCTCCCGCACGCGGATCACGGTCTCGCGCAGCGCTTTTTCGCGTTCCTCCCTGGTATCCACCCGGTGGATTGTCGCGTTTAAGATTCCCGCTGCCTCCCGCTGCTGCTCCTCATCCTCGTAGGTGCTGATGATCCGCGCAGGATTGACTGTCCCGTCCTTCTCATACTGTTCAAACAGCATTTTTGCCACACTGTGGCAGATCGGGTCCGTAAAATCATCTGCACCAACATATCTTTGCACCTTTGGAAACAACGCCGGACTGTTCGTCAGCCACGTCAGCAGAAGCTTCTGCGACTGCACCATGCCGTCCTCGCGCTTTTTCGCACTCTTTTTGTATTCTGTGCGCGCACCGTCCTGTGCGTCCGCGACGCTCTGCGACGCCCTGCCTCCTCCGGCAAGTCCGGCCTTTAATCCCTGCTGGTTGACCAGCCTTCTCAAATCGTCCGACGAGATCATGTATTTGGCTGCAACCGCCTCGATATAATTATCGCGCTCTAACTTCTCCGTAAATCCGCAAAGCATCTTCGCGACCGCATTGTAAAAGGCCGTCTTGCCCTCCGGATCGTGCATGTCGTGCTGCTGCTCTTCCATGCGCACCTCAAACAGAAAACTGTTCTCCGCCTGGTCGATGCGCTCCTGATACGCCTCCGCACCAAGCGCCTTGATAAACTCATCGGGATCCTTATACGGCTTCATGTTGATGATCTTGGTCGTGATTCCGACTTCTTTTAAAATCGGGATGGCCCTGAGCGCCGCCTTGATCCCCGCCCCGTCGCTGTCATACGTCAGATAGACTTCCTTGGTATAGCGCTTGAGCAGATTGGCATGACCGCTTGTGAGCGCCGTACCGAGCGACGCCACGGCATTGTCAAACCCTGCCTGGTGCAGTGCAATCACATCCATATATCCCTCGCACAAGAGCAGCTGCGGCTTTTTTGTCGCCCGTGCGAAATTGAGTCCGTAAAGATTGCGGCTCTTGTCGAAAATCTTCGTCTCGGGGGAATTGAGATACTTTGGCTCTCCATCTCCCATGACGCGCCCGCCAAATCCGATCACCTTATTATGCACATCCATGATCGGAAACATGGCACGGTTCCAGAACTTATCATGTCCGCCCCGCACCTCATCGATCGTGACAAGACCGGAATCCTTTAAGATCTCGTCGTCATAGCCCTTCGACCGCAGATACCGGTACAGATCATCGCTGTACTGATCCGAATATCCCAGCCCGAACTTGTGGATCGTCTCATCGGACAACGCCCTCTTTTTAAAATAATCAAGCGCACGTTTTCCGCGCTCCCCGCGAAGCAGCACGAAAAAATACTTTGCCGCCTCCTTGTTGATCTCCAAAAGACGCGCCCGCCGATCCGCCTCCTGCCGCTGCGCTGCCGTATATTCCTGCTTCGGAAGGTCGACGCCCGCCCGCTCAGCAAGCGCTTCCATCGCTTCCCCGAACGTGTAATTCTCGTACTGCATCAGGAAGGTAAAAACATTGCCTCCCGCGTGGCAGCCAAAACAATAGTACATCTGTTTATTGGGAGAGACCGAAAAAGAACCGGTCTTCTCATTATGGAAAGGGCACAGCCCGAAGTAGGTACTGCCCTTTTTTGACAGCCGCACATACTGCGAAATGACGTCCACGATATCGTTGCGCGAACGCACTTCTTCTATCAATTCATCCGAATAACGCGGCATCTTCCGCTCCTTTCTTCCCGCTTTTTATTTCCATTCTAATAGCCGTCCACCTGCCAGGCCTGAGGGAGAAAGTACTCCGAAAACTTGGTGATGGCATACTGATCCGTCATTCCTGCGATGTAGTCCGCGACCACGCGCTCCGCGCTCTCGCCCTCGTCCATCATGCGCAGATATTTTGCCGGGAGCTGATCCAGATGCTCCTTGTAAAAGTAAAAGAGCTGCTCGATCATCGCCTTCGCCTTGACTTCCTCTCCCTTTGCCACAGGGTTCTTGTAGACGTTCTCAAACATGAACTTGCGCAGATCGATCATCGCCTCCTCGATCTCCGGCGACATCATGATGTCATCCTTCTCCCTGCTGTTCATGATAATATTATGTATCAGCGTATTGAGGCGCTGCTTGGTGGAAAAACCAAGGGTCTTTCTGAGTTCAAGCGGAATATCGTCCTCCGTTAAGACCAGCGCACGGATCGCATCGTCAATATCGTGGTTGATATAGGCAATCTTATCCGAAAAACGCACAATCTTTCCCTCGAGCGTATGCGGCATCAGTCTGGACTGATGGTTCAAAATACCGTCCCGCACTTCCCATGTGAGATTCAGCCCTTTTCCATCCTTCTCCAGCTTCTCCACGATACGCACACTCTGTTCGTTGTGCCGGAATCCATTCTCGCAGAGCCCGTTTAACACGAACTCGCCGGCATGTCCAAACGGCGTATGCCCGATATCGTGTCCGAGCGCGATCGCCTCGACCAGATCCTCATTGAGACGCAGTGCCTTTGCGATCGTTCTGGCATTCTGCGATACCTCAAGTGTATGGGACAGTCTCGTCCGGTAATGATCGCCCTTCGGTGTCAGGAACACCTGCGTTTTGTTCTTAAGACGCCGGAACGCCTTGCTGTGCAGGATGCGGTCTCTGTCACGCTGAAATACCGGTCTGATATCACACGGCTCCTCATACACATCTCTGCCCTTAGAATGAATGCTGAGCGTGGCGTACGGACTTAAGGTCTCGCACTCCATTCTCTCTATTTCTTCCCGTATCGACATGTATTATCTCCTCTTTTTCGTCACGCACTACGCAGTGACTCCATATATATAATTCTGCGTCCGGAGTGGATTTCCTCTATTTTTTTCGACACAGTTTGAAAAAATGCTCCTTTCGTTTCTCATTCTCGTAAAAACCTGTTTTATCAATTACCGCCTCTCTCCGCAGCTTTTGTCACGATAAAGCGTTCCAGTGCATGCATTATCATGGGAATCACTATTATCTCCGATGTAAAGTAGACATATCCGCTTCCAAGAGAAAAGACTATCGACGCAAGCACATCGATACTTATCTCATACCAGTCATGCTGTTTTAACAGTACCGCCTGCACGATAATCGAGAGTCCCCAAACCCCCGCATTGAGAATAATACCCATCATCAAAGGAAGACCTTTCCATAACAGCAGTAAGCAAAGAAAAGTCTGCATCATTACCCTCTGGGGTATTTCCATGCACGCAGCTTCCACACATTTCAAGAACAAATTGTACTCCGGCCGGTGATTTTGCTCAATATGCCCAAGTCTTATTTTTATCAGGCAGGTAATTCCTACTGTGATGCCTGCTGTAATCCCCCATACCATCCAGTTTCCTGACAAACCTGTGTGAAGCGCCGCTTTCCCGGCGGTTGCAAGGACAATACCTGTCGGTACAAATGCGGAAATCAGCGGCAAAAACATCTCTATCCCTGCCATTTTTCCCTTCACAAACCACTTCTGCACAAAAATATGACAGCCAAACCATATTCCACTCAGCAGAAATCCCATCATAAATACAAGCAAATATCCCATATTTCCACCTCACTATGCGCAATAACCGTCTTTCAACCTCCTGTTACTTGACAGGATTCATTTACTATTCTGATTTTTCTATGATATACTATAACCACCAAATGAACAAGGAGTGTGGTATCATGGTTTTATTTCTGCTCATCATCCTTATTATGATTTCGGTATATTGGAGACCAATGTGGGGAATTCTAAGAGGTCTGCTGCTCGGCTTTCTTTTTTTAATCGGGGGCAGTTCTCTGAACATCCCGGTTCCGGTTTCGTTTGTGGTATTTGTTCTCTACTGCCAGCTGGGCACCCCCTGGCTTCGCAAGACAAACTACCGGCAGACAAAAGCGACGAGAACATTTCACGAATCGACAACCACCGACGCGGATCACTCCACGTACACCACGGAGCAGTACTATTATGCCTATGAGGTGGACGGCACGGATTATACCAACGTGCATAGCATCTATCCGTACAATAAGAAGCTGCATGCGGAAGCCAAAAGCGCAGAATGTGAAATTTTCTACCATCCGAAAAAGCCGAAGAAGATGTTCTGCCCGGAAGATATCGCAAAAGATTACTACACGATATGGATTCTCCGGTTCCTGATCGGCGGCACTATCATTGCAACAGATTTTTATTTTTAATTTATTATAAAATGAGAAAGGCAGGTCAATAAGCATGAAAATAACAATCGCAAGACAGTGTGGAAGCGGCGGGCACAAAGTCGCCGACATTCTGTCCGAAAAACTGGGTATGGAGATTTTTGACAAAAAAAGATTTATCGAAGAGTCTAAAAGAAGAAACGTCTATGATGAAAACGCAAATTTTCTGAACGAGAAACCGATCGACAGTTTTCTTTACAGTCTTGTCATGAGCTACGGTTCCAAAAATCCGCGTGAACGATATATCCGTTTTGTAAAGGATGTCACGGAGCAGGAATCCTGTATTATCATCGGCAGATGCGCAAACATAATCTACAAGGATGACCCGGACTGTGTGTCCGTTTATCTCCACGCCGATCCGGACATACGGAAAAAGAGAATCCAGGAGCGCGACCACGTATCTGAAAAAGAGGCTGCGGAGACATTGCGGGAAGTAGATGAAAAGCGTTCTGCATTTCAGGAACAGTGCACGGCAACCCGCTGGGGCGACGGCAACGAGTATGACCTTTGTATTGATACAGGGAAAATCGGTATCGAGAAAGCTGCCGAATTAATTTTGCAGTATATAGAATACAGGAAATGAAAAAACGGGAAGCCTTCACTCTCAAGGCTTCCCGCAAATAAAAAATGCAGGAGATGGGACTTGAACCCACACGATATTGCTACCACAGGCACCTGAAGCCTGCGCGTCTGCCAATTCCGCCACTCCTGCATAATCTCCACGAATATTTGTGATGTAATGCGGAAGATGGGACTTGAACCCACACGTTCGCAATGAACACAAGATCCTTAGTCTTGCTCGTCTGCCAGTTCCGACACTTCCGCATTTCGGTCACTCATCGTGACGACTTGATAATAATAACAAACGTATTTTAAAATGTCAATGCTTTTTTCAAAAAATTTTAAATAAATTGTTCAAACAATTCGTGCAACTACAGATATTTCTCGTCAAACTCCTCTTTATGCAGCGGCTTTCCAAAGTAAAATCCCTGAATCAACTGGATTTTCGTCTGCTTGAGCGCATCAACCTGTTCTTTCGTCTCGACGCCCTCCACACAGACATGAACGCCGATCGTCTGGGCAAGTTCCGCCACCATTTTCACGAAAGCGGCGGAAAATTCATCCTTCCCGATGTCAATGATAAAACAGCGGTCAATCTTGATGACGTCGATCGGCATTTCCCGGATATGATTGAGTGAGGAATACCCCGTCCCGAAATCATCCAGCGCCACACGCACGCCAAGTGCGCGAATCTCGGAGAGAATCTTTTTCATCCGGCTCATATCGTTGATCGCCAGCCCCTCCGTGACCTCCAGGGTCAGATTCTCCGGTACAATCCCCGTCCGTTTGATGACCGAGTGCACCTGCTCTACAATGTCATTCTGCAGCAGCTGCACCACGGAGAGATTGACATTTACCTTGTAATCCGGATGCCCCATATCGTTCCAGTATTTGCACCGCTTGCACGCCTCCTCGAGGACATACGCACCGATCGGGTTAATCAGCCCCAGATACTCCGCCAGCGGTATAAAATCCGTCGGAGCAATCAATCCCAGTTCCCCGGAATTCCAGCGGATCAACGCCTCCGCACCCACGCACGGATTGGATTCCCTGGTCACATCCACGATCGGCTGATAGACCACCTCAAACTCGGAAAATGCATTGTTGGTCGCATTGCGCATATTTTTTTCCATATCGAGGCGGCGGAACGATGTGGACTCCACGTTCTCATCGTAGAACTCCACACGGTTCTTGCCGGAACATTTTGCGGCGTAAAGCGCAATATCCGCCTTCTTGATCAGCTCCTCCACCGTGTCGCCCTCTGTCGGGAAACGCACAACGCCCATACTCATCGTACAGTAGTAATCCGCCCCCTTAAGCATCCACGGCTTGGAAAACAGCGTGCGGATGTCGTTCAGAATCTTCTGCAGCATCATGATCTGCCGATGTGCAAGAATAATGATAAACTCATCTCCGCCCATGCGGTAACAGTTATTTTCCACACCCGGAATCCGACGCAGGCTGTCCGATATATTTTTTAACAGGATATCCCCGTACTGGTGTCCCAGTCCGTCGTTGATATGCTTAAAATCATCGAGATCGATGTAGAGCAGCGCTCCTTCGCCGCCGAACTCCTTTGTCTGTTCAATGCAGTGCGCAAGATCCTGCTCAAACCGCATACGGTTGTAAAGCCCGGTCAAAAAATCGTTGTTTGCCTGCCGTTCGATCTTCTGCTGATACAGCTTTTTGTCCGTCACCTCATAGATGGTATACAAAAATACACTTCTTCCGTCGACCCAGTGGATTCCTGTGCGGTGATAGTCAAACCAGCGTTTTTCCTGCTCCAGATAGATCTCGCGGAAGCAGTCCGTATCAATGCCGCCCGATTCTTCCCGCCAGCAGTTCTCCAACATGTCCGGCGCGGCATCGTCCGGCAGAAATGCGCGCAGCCGCTGGTTGCTGTAGAGAATCCTTCCACTGACCGGATCCTTCACATAGATTCCGCAGCCCACGTTCTCTAAAATCGCCTCAAGGGACGCATACGAACTCGCCAGCGAATTTTTTGCAATACGCTTCAGAAGAATACTCTGAATAATCCGTCTGACATCGTTGACGAACTTGACGTCCGTCACTTCCCAGTTCCGCTCCTCGTGTTCTTCCAAAAAGCACAGGTACATCTCCGCCCTGGTATTGACCTCGACCGGCAGAAAAATGCCTGCCAAAAGCCCGTGCGCATCAAAAAACTGCCGGAACACCTCCGGCATCATACTGTTTGAAGAAATCATATACGGTTTTCCGTTAAAAAAGGGCATCTTCTCACGCGACACGCCGGACCATTCCCCACGCACTGAGTCCATTCCGGGCGCCGCATATTCACAGATCATCTCGATCTTCGAGTGCTCTTTGTTCTCTTTTAAGAGCGCACCGCGCGAAATCTCCATGTACGCGCAGCATTCCCGCAGAATGTCGTGCACGATCTCCTCAAAGCTGTTTTCCGACTCTAACATCTTTACGATGGAAGTCATAACCTCATTCCTGTGAAGTTCCGCTTCCATCTGCGTCTCGGACTCGCGGCTCTTTAGCACCGCCTCCTGCGCCATCAGTTCTTCCATCTTCACAGCGAACATCTGCTTGGACAAGGTCTCCAGAAATTCCAGTGACTTATCATACCGTTCCGGCGTCGTGCGCATGACATAAGATGGAACATCCGCGTCTTCCCGATCCATGATTCCGATGACGATCCAGATTGCCGCCGTCTTCCCGCCGATCTTGATGGACACGCCGCACATTTTCACCAGATCATTTCCACAATCCTCTTCGAGCACACTTTCGATTCCATCGTCTAAAAGCCGGTTCATGAGCGTCATATGCCGTTCCACTCCGGTCAGCCCGTGAATATACGCCAGTTCCTCCTTAGAACCATATGCCTTTGTGACAACTCCGTGCGTTCTGCTCAGACATACCAGATACACATTATTGGCATCGCAAAACCGGTCCTGCAGATTCTGCATCAATGTCGCATCTAACAATCCCAGATCGGTATCCTGCGACGCTTCCTGATTCATCCCCCTTGAAAGTGCCATATCTTCCTCATCCTTTATACTGAATTACAAACAGATAAAACTGATCCTTTTCCCGGATACACTGCTCGGCAAGCAGCCGGTAATCGTTTCTTATGCGGAGCTGTTTCCTGATAAATCCCTGCTCGTTGGAGTAGAGCACAAGAATCCCGTCCGCCTTTAACAGTCCGGCTGATTTTTCAAAAAATCTTCCGTAAAAGGCGTCCGTCTCCTCCTTTGACTTTCTTCCCCGGACAGGCATATTGGTGATGATCTCGTCAAATAGATATGCATGTGTAAAATCAAAATAATCACGGTTGATAAAATTGATTTTCTCCCCCGCATACGATGCATTCTCCCTCGCTCCCCGGATTGCCTCGCCAAAGATATCAATTCCGTATTTTTCCCGCGCAGGGACACGGATATCCCGCTCGATCAACATCGTGCCGACACCGCAGAACGGATCGAGAATCTGCGCGTTTTCTTTTAAATACGGCTCTGCCAGCGCCACAAGCATTGCTGCAGTCGCCGGATGAATCGAAGCTGCCACCGCATTTTTGCGGTAGGCAAAACGTCCCGGCGCAATCGAAAGAAGCTTCAGGAAGCAGGCGTAACCGCCGTCTCTTTTCTCCAGAAGCCGCAGTTCAATCTCATAATCCGACGGTGCATTCACAAGCATTCTGCCGGACAGCCGCTCCAGCTCCGCGGAAAACCGTCTGGCAAACGTGCTCTTTTTGTCTAACGGCATGTGGCTCTTTATTTCCAGTCTGAAATAAAACGGCGTCGTCTCCCGGTGCGCCTGTGTAAGGAGTTCCCGCAGATTGGAATCCCAGACCGCCTCCGCGGCTCCTACGGCATCTTCCGGCACCGGCTGCGCCGTGCGCACCGGAAACAATAACTCGCGGTAAGTCCTTATCGACGCAAACGGGCGGACATCCTTCGCATGAACCAGCACACCGAGCGGGTGCAGTTTCTCACTGCGTCTGACCGATGCGGACACCGCTTTTACCTCCTCAAGCGTCACGCCGCGCTGCTCCCGGTTCGTCGCGAGCAGAAAATCCTGCGGCTCTGTGAATCCCACAAACGTGTGACGGGTAATTCCCTCCGCCGCCGTAATGATACGTTCCAGTTCCCGCAGTTCCTCATTCACATGCTTTTTCTCATTCTCGGGAATCTCCCGCGCCAAAAGTGCATCCCTGTGTTCTTTTAACGCTTCCAGATACGGGGATACCTCCATCCCTGACAAAGCCGTGAGATACGCGCTCCTTACGAACAGCGTCTGCTCTCTCTCGTATGCATGAAAAAGAGAACCTGCCGTCTGTAAAAGCCCGAGACTTCCAAGCAGAAGCGCCGCATTTTTGCGCACCTTCGGCTCATCGCTCTCCAGCAGTCCTGTGAGCAGTGCCCCGTCTCCCACCAGAGACAGCAGGGTTTCCCTTGCCTGTGGGTCCTTGCACTCGCTTCGCAGCAGACTCAAGTTCTCTCTTATATTCTGATTGTTCTGTAATTCTTTATAATATTCGTGAATCATACCGTATACCTACTACCCTTGATACTAGGTATTCTACGATATTTCCTCATTTTTGGCAATACCATTCACATCAATGTAGGTCAGCAGGTCCTGCTTGAACAAAAGCCACGCATCCTCATGCTCCACATAGTATTTCGGGCACATTTTCCCCGTCACATCATAATGACGGATCACATCATCCGTAGTCAGGTCATAGCGTCCCATCAGCCAGGCGGTAAGCTCTATCAGCGACTGGTAGGTCGCATCGGTAAATTCTCCCGTCTCATCCGGAATGCAGCACTCGATGGCTATCGTGTCTTCATTCCGGTCATTCGACGCGTAGGCAATCTCGTTACACGGAATGCACTGCACAATCTCCCCGTCCATGCCAATGACGAAATGACTGCTGGCATACGTCTCCCCCGTGTCTTTCAGATTCTCAAAATAGCTGCGGTTCTGCTCCGCTGTCGTGCCCGGATTCGCAGTATAGTGGATCACGATGCCGTTCACCTGGGAAAGCGCCGTTCCCGGTCGCGAATATTCGTTGTAATCCAGCAGTTCTACCTGATAGTCCGGCGCCTGTGCCACATACTTTACCTCGTACGCCATCACCGGCTTTTCTTCATATAGAAGCTTTTTGATCTGTCGTGTGCCAAACCAGACCGCCAGCACCAAAAGCAGCGGAATGCCGATCAAAAGCACTATGCGCAGCCGGCGTCTTCTCCGAAGCCTTTTGCGCCGTCTCCGCCTTTTCTCCTCATACCTGCGCCGCTCTTGGCGCCTGTATTTCTCTTCCTGTTCCTCTCGCATTGCTCCATCTTCCCATCTGTCCGTTCATTCTGTCGTGCTCTCTCTGCGGTTCTACACACGCCTCTTTTTCATTTCGCACAATTATTTTCGTGATTTTTTACAAAATTTTTACTATCTTTTTGTTGCTTTCTTCCAAAACAAGTGCTATACTCTGTCAAGGAAAAAGAAAGGAGGCGTATCACGATGAAATATACCATAGATCCAACTATGACTTACAGCGAAGCAGTTCTCTTTTATGAAGAATATCTCACTGCTGCCAAGGCTGCTGGGAAAAAGCCGGTATCTTTCCTGCACTTTATCACAGGTCGTTACTAGAAGGCTTTTCCCTTCTTTTTTATCTTACATCAGATGAGAATTTCTGTGTTTTAAATTTATCTTAATTTCTCTTAATTTCCACTGAACTTTTACCGAATAAAATTTGTTTTCATTGCAGGTTCCCGCTCCGGGAATGTAATTCCCGCTGCCGCTCCTGCCTGAATACATTTGAGCAGCCATGCCATATTGCTGCCCAGCGTGCGCATGGTCTGCAGTCCCTCTGCGTCCTGCCGTACCTCGTCCGGCGTATTTCCGTGTACCTGGTTCCAATACTGGGAGGAAACCACCGGCATGGAATTGATCGTGAAATATTTGTTCAGCTGATCAAACGCGGATGCCGCGCCGCCGCGTCTGCAGCTCACCACTGCTGCCCCCGGCTTTCCGGCAAACACATTTCCCTTTCCGTAGAATGCGCGGTCGAGAAACGAGGTGATGGCACCGGATGCCGCCGCATAATGCACCGGCGAGCCGAATACAAAACCATCCGCCGTCTTTGCTTTCTCAACAAATTCATTGACCGGATCATCCACAAAGCAGCGTCCGTTCTTAAGACAGACATTGCAGCCGATGCAGCCAGCGATCGGCTTTGCACCCACCTGGAAAATCTCGGTCTCAATGCCGTTCTTCTCAAGAGCACCTGCCACCTCGCAGAGCGCCGTATAAGTACATCCCTTTTCTCTCGGACTTCCGTTTACCAATATTACCTTCATGTTCTTTCCTCCATCCTGGCAGATTCCCTGCCCTCTATTCTATGCCACTTTCCCTGTGATCGTACGCTTATAAAATATAAAGTGAATCCTGCAGGCGGGATTCTCCGCCCTAGGCGGGTCAGGGCTGCCCTCCGACATTCTTCGTCTTCCCTATGAAGCAAAGAAAAGCTGCCGTATCATCTGTTCCGGTGCAAAAATATCCTCAAACTGGAAATCCTCCTCCAGAAATTCCATATTTTCCTCGGAATGTTCTACTTCCTTTGAATACAGCTTTGCCACATCCACCCGGTCCTCCACGGAGAATGTTCCTCCGTTCTCCAGAAAACGCAGTGCATCCATATCGCGGATCATCAGAATACCCGCCACCGCAAACTGTGCCTTATTTAAAATGTTGTCATCATAATACGATCTCATAAAATACCGGAATGTAAAGTAGACCAGCAGATGCTCATACTCATATTCCCTTCCCTGCTGCGCTGCGTGAAAGTTCCTGATACATTCCAGATAATTGTCCTCATGGAATGCTGCACGAAGACGTTTCTTTTCTTCCTCCCAGTTCTGGTCGAGCACTTCCAGCTGTTCGTAGCGCTCCATGCGGGCAAGAAACGCCGCATACGCCTCCTCAGGCGTTACCTCTTTCTCCCTGCACTCGGCAATCAGCCGGCTCTCTCGCTGCTCTTGCTCCTGCCCGCTTACTTCCCCGCCTGTGTGGTATCCGTAAAGCTCCTGCTGCATCCTCTTACAATATAGAAGATACTCCGCCGCGCGCTCTGCCACCGGCTTCTTCCGGTTCTGCAGCAATGCCACCGCCGCATTAGAAACGGCATTCAGCTGATCGGCATCCACAGACACTTCCTCATCGTCGTCATACCCCTCGCCGTCGGAGGTATCATCCTCACACGCTGCCTCATCATTACCGTACAAAGCCCCGTCGTCATCATAAGCTGCCTCGGCATCGTCCCCGGTCCCGCAGAAATCCGGCATCTCGTGCTCCTGCCAGGTGATCTTCTCGTCGGTGGAAAACATAATATTTCCGACCTCCTCACATGCCAGACTTAAGATCTTCTCCCGGACGTCCTCGTACTCCATGGTAAAGCGTGGGAACTCGGTGCAGATCTCGCTCAGTGCTTCCTCGCCCATCTTAATGCAGATGTCGCAGAGCTTTTTTTCATTTAAAAACGGGCAGTACCCGTCCTCGCGCATAATCATGGTGTTCTCCTCACCCTCCTTGATATGCGAGGTAATCTCTTTTCCCAGCTCTCCGCCCAGACTGCGGTAGTAATCCATCGTACCCTCGTCGATATCGATCTCCCAGCCGTAACAGCAATTATCCTTACACTGATCTGCAATACAGTGAAACTTTTCATAGTAAGACGGTACTTTTAATATCATCGTTTGCTCCTGTCTGCGCCTCTTCCTGCGCCATTTTATATCCATTTACGGTGCAAAAAGGTGCGTCATCCGCCGCACCTTTTTGTAATCCTACTCATCTTTCCGGAAATGATCGCTCAACATATAGCCGATACACCAGACGCCTCCCGCCAGTGAGAGATACACAAACCCCTGCACCAGTGCGACCGCCAGCTTGATCAGAGACAAATCTCCTGCCATATGCGCCAGAATCACTCCTCTGACCGGTCCTCTTAAGATCATCCATCCTCCTACATAGAACCAGCCAACAACTCCCAGCGTGTAAAAAAACAACGCCAGCAATGTCTTCCATGTTATTTTCATATCTAATTCTCCCTTGTTGGTCCTGCAATACCGCGTCTATTGTAACACAAACCGCAGGAAGATGCAAAATCCTTCCTTCTTCTACATCAGCTCCCGGATCTCTCCCGACCGGCAATACTCTGCACAGTCGATCACCCGCTGGTTGGAAGACCCCTTAAACAGCAGAGATATATCATGAAGCTCCGTCACAAACGGTCCGTCCACCAGCACATCGATCATGTGAAGCAGCTCCGCGGTATCTGCGGTGCAGCATTTTCCGCCCGGCACAAGATCCCGGTCTAACACATAGCCGGTGTATGCCCACACATCCTTCCCCGGGCACTCCGCCTTCACTCTCCGCATAAACGGAAGCAGCGTCTTCTGATTCTCCGGTTCAAAAGGATCTCCTCCGAGCAGCGTCAGTCCCCGGATGTAATCCGGCTTCAAGGACGCAATGATCTCATCTTCCACCTCGCCGGTGAAAGGATTCCCGTATTCAAAAGCCCACGTCTCCGGCTGAAAACAGTCTTTGCAGTGATTTCTGCAGCCCGACACAAAGAGAACGGTGCGCACACCGGTTCCGTTTGCAATATCACAATATTTGATTGCCGAATAATTCATATCTTTTCTCCTCAACAGGGAAAGAAAGACTGTGGCTGCACAATCCCGTGCACACCACAGTCCCCCTGTTTTTATAAATGTAATACCCGTTCCTTGATCTCCTGTGTTCTGCCCTGATTCCAGAACTGCGTTCCAATATAGCCGCAGGTACGTCTCGCCACGCTCATCTTATTCTGATCGCGGTTGCCGCAGTTCGGGCACTCCCATACCAGCTTGCCGTCCCGGTCTGTCACAATCTTGATCTCTCCGGCATATCCGCACTCCATGCAGTAGTCACTCTTTGTGTTGAGTTCCGCGTACATGATATTTTCATAGATGTACTGCATCACGGAAAGCACCGCTTCCAGATTGTTCTGCATATTCGGAACCTCCACGTAGCTGATTGCTCCGCCCGGGGACAGTTCCTGGAACTGTGACTCGAACTTTAACTTATCGAACGCGTTGATCTGCTCGGTCACATGTACATGATAGCTGTTTGTGATGTAGTTCTTGTCCGTCACACCCGGGATAATGCCGAAACGCTTCTGTAAGCATTTTGCGAACTTGTAGGTCGTCGACTCAAGCGGGGTTCCGTAGAGACTGAAATCAATGTCCGTCTCCTTCTTCCACTTGGCGCATGCATCATTCAGACGACGCATCACTGCAAGCGCGAATTCCGTGCCTTCCGGCTCCGTGTGGGATACGCCCTTCATATAGCGTGTGCACTCGCAGAGTCCCGCATAGCCGAGGGAAATCGTCGAGTAACCGTGATAGAGAAGTTCATCGATCGTCTCGCCTTTCTTCAGACGTGCAAGCGCACCGTTCTGCCAGAGAATCGGCGCCACGTCGGAAGGTGTTCCCTTTAAGCGGTTGTGGCGGATCATCAATGCCTGATAGCACATTTCCAGACGCTCATCCATGATCTCCCAGAACTTCTTCTCATCTCCTCCGGAAGAGCATGCCGCATCCACCAGGTTCAATGTCACTACGCCCTGGTTAAAGCGTCCGTAATACTTGTGCTTTCCTTCTTTATAATTCTTGGCATGCGCCAGATTGCCCGTCGTGCGGTCTACCGTCAGGAAAGAACGGCATCCCATACAGGTATAACAGTCGCCGTCTTTTAACTTTTTCATCATCTTCTCAGAGATATAATCCGGCACCATGCGCTTTGCGGTACACTCAGCCGCAAGCCTGGTCAGGTACCAGTATTTGGACCCCTCCCTGATATTGTCCTCCTCAAGCACATAGATCAGTTTCGGGAACGCCGGCGTAATATAAACGCCCTGCTCATTCTTGACCCCTAAAATTCTCTGATGAAGCATCTCCTCGATCACTGCTGCCAGATCGTCCCGAAGCTGTCCCTCCGGCACCTCATCCAGATACATAAACACCGTGATAAACGGAGCCTGCCCGTTGGTCGTCATCAGCGTGATGACCTGGTACTGGATCATCTGCACACCGCGGTTAATCTCCTCTTTGACCCGCATTTCCGCCATCTGGTTGACTTTCTCTTCCGTCGCCTCGATTCCGGCAGTCTCAAGCTCCTTGCGCACCTGCTTGCGGAACTTCTCACGGCTCACCTGCACAAACGGAGCCAGATGAGAAAGGGAAATACTCTGTCCGCCGTACTGGGAGCTTGCGATCTGCGCGATTGCCTGTGTGGCAATATTGCAGGCAGTGGAAAAGCTCTTCGGCGTATCGATCATCGTCTCGCTGATGACCGTACCGTTCTGAAGCATGTCCTCCAGATTGACCAGACAGCAGTTATGCATGTGCTGTGCAAAATAATCCGCGTCATGGAAATGGATGATTCCTTTCTCATGCGCCTCCACAATCTCCGGCGGAAGCAGGAATCTTCTGGTGATATCCTTGCTGACCTCACCGGCCATATAATCTCTTTGTACGCTGTTTACAGTCGGATTCTTGTTGGAGTTCTCCTGTTTTACTTCCTCGTTATTGCATTCCAGCAGACTTAAAATCTGCTCATCGGTAGAGTTGGACTTGCGCACCAGTTCTCTCTTATAACGATAAGTAATATAGTTGCGGGCAACATTAAACGCTTTCTGACTCATGATCTGGTTCTCCACCATATCCTGAATCTCCTCCACACTCGGGGAGCGCTTCATATTCTCGCAGGCTTTCTCAACATTGGAAAGAATCGCCTGAATCTTGTCGTCTCCAAGCTTTTCATAATCAATGACGCTGTCGTTTGCCTTGCGGATTGCAGCCTCGATCTTGCTGATGTCAAAAATGTCCTCGCTGCCACTTCTCTTAATAATCTTCATAACCGTTCAGAATCCTTTCTGTTAATTGCTTTTTCATTATACAATATCTAGTATTGTTGTCAATGCGTTTTCCTAGATTCTGTGGTTATTTTACCTTTTGAACAAAATTCATCCCGAAACTTTGTCACTTTTTATCGCTTTGGTTTACAACAACATCTTGTGTCTTCCGTTATTGTCACATCCAGATTTTGTAGCATCTGATCCAGGCAGCGCTTCAGGTGCTCCACATCCTCCGCCGAAAGCCCCGCCGTCAGGCGCGCTTCCATCTCCCGTATATCGCGCTCCGCGCCATCCAAAAGCGCAGCGGCCTTATCTGTGAGCACCAGACGTTTTAAGCGCGCGTCGTGTGAGACCTGGGCACGCTCGATCAGCCCCTTTCGTTCCATCACGGCAAGCATATTGGACGCCGTAGCTCTCGAGACCGAGAACGCCTCCTCAATGTCCCTCTGATAGACCTCCCGGTCTGCGTGATCCTTTAAAAAGCCGAGCGTCCAGCGCTGCATTCCCGTCAGATTGTCCTCATTTTTCTCCCGTTTTGCTTCCATATTCTTATGGAGCTGGTTGTGGAGCAGGCGTATTTTGTATCCGATGGTCTCCGACCTTTTGATTCGTTCCATCTCTTCCTCTCTTCTGTCTGTTTTCTAAAATAATCATTGACTTCTGTTTTTAATTATCGTATAACATTATTGTTAGCACACTAACAATTAAAAATCAACAGAAAATTCAAAAAGGATGTGAAATTATGTTAAAAACACTTGGAGCACAGATCAGGGAGTTCAAAAAAGATTCCCTGCTTACTCCCGTCTTCATGATTCTGGAAGTCTTCATGGAAACAATCATTCCTCTGATGATGGCTTCCATTATCGATCAGGGTGTGGAAGCGGGCAACATCCACCATATCTACGTCATGGGTGCCTGGATGGTTGTCGCCGCCTGTTTCTCCCTCTTCTGCGGTGTCATGGGCGGAAAATACGGTGCAAGAGCCTCCGCAGGTTTTGCACGTAACTTAAGAAAAGCGATGTACGAGAACATCCAGAGTTTTTCGTTTTCCAACATCGACAAATTCAGTACCGCAGGTCTTGTCACCCGTCTGACCACAGATGTGACCAACCTGCAGAATGCCTACCAGATGCTGCTGCGCATGTGTGTGCGTGCGCCGATCAGTCTGATCTGCGCGATGTGCATGGCGTTTTTCATCAGTCCGAGACTGGCGAGCATCTATCTCGTTGCCGTCATCATTCTGGGCATCATTCTCGCCATCATCACCGTGCGCGCACATCACTATTTTATGGAAGTTTTTCCAAAGTACGATGATTTAAATGCATCCGTGCAGGAAAACGTATCCGCCATCCGCGTAGTCAAGGCTTATGTGCGTGAAGATTACGAGAAAAACAAGTTCCGCAAAGCCAGCCAGAATATTTACAACATGTTCGTCAAGGCGGAAAGCATTCTGGCTTTCAACAACCCAGTCATGCAGATCACCGTTTACAGCTGTATTCTTGCGATCAGCTGGGTGGGCGCAAAAATGATTGTCGGCGGAACATTGACAACCGGTGAACTGATGAGTCTTCTTACCTATTGTATGAATATCATGATGAGCCTGATGATGCTGTCCATGGTGTTCGTCATGCTGGCGATGAGTGTGGCAAGCGCCGAGCGTATCTGTGAAGTATTAAATGAGAAGAGTGACATCACCAATCCGGAAAATGCGGATAAGACCGTGCCGGACGGAAGCATCACCTTTGACCATGTGACCTTCCGTTACAGCAGGACATCCGCAAAGCCAGTGCTCTCCGATATTGACCTCTCCATAAAATCCGGCGAGACGATCGGTATCATCGGCGGAACCGGAAGTTCCAAGTCCTCGCTCGTCAACCTCATCAGCCGTCTCTACGATGTGTCCGAAGGTCGTGTTCTCGTCGGCGGAAAAGACGTCCGTTCCTACGATCTTGACACCCTCCGCAACGAGGTCTCTGTCGTATTGCAGAACAATGTGCTTTTCTCCGGAACCATCTATGAGAATCTCCGCTGGGGAGATTCTCATGCGACCGACGAAGAATGCCGTCACGCGTGCGAACTGGCATGTGCCGACGAATTCATCGAGCGTTTTCCGGATGGTTACAACACTTACATCGAGCAGGGCGGAACCAACGTCTCCGGCGGTCAGAAACAGCGTCTATGTATTGCCCGCGCGCTCTTAAAGAAGCCAAAGATTCTGATTTTAGACGACAGCACCAGCGCGGTGGACACCGCTACCGATGCCAAAATCCGTCGCGCTTTTCTCACGGAGATTCCGAACACAACCAAGCTGATTATCGCACAGCGGATCTCCTCCGTTCAGGATGCAGACCGCATCATTGTGCTGGATAACGGAGAGTTGAACGGTTTCGGCACACACGAAGAATTATTACAGGCCAATGCCATTTACCGCGATGTCTACGAGTCACAGACCGGCGGCGGCGGTGATTTTGATGAAGGAGGTGCTGCCTGATGCCACAGAATGAAAGAAATGCAAAGCCAATCGGCGGACCGGGCGGCCGCGGCGGTCACGGTCCCAGACCGAATGTCAAGAATCCGGGAAAGCTTTTTATGCGTCTGCTTTCCTATATTATGAAAAATTATGCCGTACACTGCGTCATTGTCGTGATCTGTATTTTTATCACGGTTCTCGCAAGTGTGCAGGGAACCTGGTTCATGCAGACCTTAATCGACGGCTATATCCTGCCGCTGATGAAGCAGAGTGATCCGGACTTTTCCGGTCTCGCACACGCCATTTTATGCGTTGCCGTCTTCTACGGCATCGGCGCCATTGCATCCTACATATACACGAGGATTATGGTCAACGTCTCGCAAGGTACATTAAAGCATCTGCGCGACGATATGTTCACCCACATGGAAGAGCTTCCCATCCGGTATTTTGACACACACTCTCACGGAGACATTATGTCAACTTATACCAATGACATTGATACCCTGCGCCAGATGATCAGCCAGAGTATGCCGCAGTTTTTGAACAGCATCATCTCCATCGTGAGCGTCTTTATCAGTATGTTGCTTCTCAACATTCCGCTGACGCTTGTCACACTTGCAATGGTCGGTGTCACACTGTTTGCCACAAAGAAAATCGGAGCTTTAAGCGCCCGCTACTTTATCGCGCAGCAGAAAGACATTGCCACCGTCAACGGCTACATTGAAGAGATGATGAACGGTCAGAAGGTGGTCAAAGTCTTCACCCATGAGGAGGAAAGCATCGCCGATTTCAACCGGCTCAACGACCAGCTGTTCCACAGCGCGGACAATGCCAATAAGTTCGGTAACATTTTAATGCCGGTCAATGCACAGATCGGTAATATCAGCTACGTGCTCTGCGCGATCGTCGGCGGTATTCTTGCTCTGGGCGGATATGGCGGATTTACGCTCGGAAAGCTCGCAAGTTTTCTTACCTATAATAAGAGCTTCGGGCAGCCGATCAACCAGCTCTCTATGCAGCTTAACAATATCGTGATGGCACTCGCCGGATCAGAGCGTATCTTCGCTCTGCTCGATGAGCAGCCGGAAGTGGACGACGGTTACGTCACACTTGTCCGCGCCAAGTGGGAAAACGGTCAGATTGTGGAATCCAAAGAGCGTACGGGTATGTGGGCATGGAAGCACACCCATCAGGCAGACGGCAGTGTCGATTATATTGAATTAAAGGGCGACGTGGTATTTGATGATGTCGATTTCGGCTATGTTCCGGAGAAGACCGTTCTTCACAACGTAGATCTCTACGCTACGCCGGGTCAGAAAATTGCCTTTGTCGGCAGCACCGGCGCCGGAAAGACGACCATCACCAACCTGATCAACCGTTTCTACGATATCCAGGACGGCAAGATCCGCTATGACGGCATCAATATCAACAAGATCAAAAAAGATGACCTGCGCCACTCTCTCGGAATCGTGCTGCAGGACACCCATCTTTTTACTGCTACGGTTATGGAAAATATCCGTTACGGCAAGTTGGATGCCACGGATGAGGAAGTCATGGCAGCTGCCAGACTCGCCAACGCAGATACATTTATCCAGCAGCTTCCGAACGGCTATGACACCCTGCTGACCGGCGATGGTGCCAACCTAAGTCAGGGACAGCGCCAGCTGCTTGCCATCGCAAGAGCTGCCATCGCCGATCCACCGGTTCTGATTCTGGACGAAGCGACGAGCTCCATCGATACCCGCACCGAAAAGATTGTGCAGGACGGTATGGATAAGCTGATGGCGGGACGCACCACGTTCGTGATTGCGCACCGTCTCTCGACCGTGCGCAATAGCGACTGCATCATTGTCCTGGAACAGGGACGTGTCATTGAGCGCGGCAGCCACGATCAGCTGATCGAAAAACACGGCAAATACTATCAGCTGTATACCGGGAATTTAGCCGAAGGCTAAATTCCCGTGTAATTCCAGCGGAAGATGAAACTCGCAAAAAATAGAGTTGTCGCAATAAGCATATCCTGCTTTGCTCTGATAAGTAATATTATAAGAAACAGATATTTAAAAGTTCCAGATAAACATGCGGCGACAAATTCTGACCGCAAAATCCGGTATT
>OGIR01000043.1_pt1 | contig 126362 bp, 113 predicted proteins | sample 1571831 | NCBI WGS metagenome assembly OGIR01 (sample SAMEA2582124, study PRJEB24529) | metagenome | biome: Human gut stool | place: China | collected 2011 | reverse complement strand
GAGGGCTTATCCGGGAAGGCACAGGAAAGAGATACAAAAGGATGAAGATAGTTTTTCTTATTCGGTTTTGAGGGAATACGTTCCTAATGGAATGATAGTTCCGTTTATCTATATATTAAATTTATGTTAGAATCCTGTTTATACAGGATTTTTTTGTATTATAGCCTTCCATTGTCTTTTAAAACTATTTATGGTAACATATAACTGCTTAACAAATACAAGAAAGGATGTAGTACTCATATATTGAGGCTAGGTACAGAGAATGCAGAATTTAATGAAATTACAAAATGGTAGTGATATAAGGGGAATTGCGTGTGAAGGTGTAGCTGGAGAAGAGGTAAATCTGACACCAGAAGCCGGTAATTTAATTGGTCAGGCTTTTGCAATATGGCTTGGACGTAAGAAGCAGAAGGCAGTGACTGATTTAAGAATTGGAATCGGTCATGATTCCAGAATTACCGCCCAGTCTTTGTATGAAGCAGTAGCAAAGGGCTTAACTGTACAGGGAGCAACTGCATATTACTGTGGGCTTGTATCGACTCCTTCTATGTTTATGACTACTGTTTTTGAAGAGTTTGCATTTGATGGAGCAATTATGATTACTGCAAGCCATTTGCCATTTAACAGAAATGGATATAAATTTTTTGACAGAGACGGTGGACTGGAACATGATGATATTACAGAAGTACTTAAAATTGCCTCTGAGCTGTCTGTAGCAGATGCAGATATATCCGGTGTAGAGACAGTGGACAGCATTTCTGTATATTGTGATTTTCTGAAGGATAAAATAAAGAAAAGCATTCAGGCACAGGAGTATGATACACCATTGAAAGATCTGCATGTAGTTGTAGATACAGGAAATGGCGCAGGTGGATTTTTCGTAGATAAGGTATTGAAGCCATTAGGTGCAGATACATCTGGAAGTCAGTTTCTGGAGCCGGATGGTAATTTCCCGAATCATATTCCAAATCCGGAGAATAAGCAGGCTATGGATGCGATCAGAAGTGCCGTTCTTAATAATCAGGCAGATCTGGGTATTATATTTGATACAGATGTAGACAGAATGTCTGCTGTACTTCCAAATGGTGAGGAAGTAAACAGAGATGCCATTATTGCTATGATGACAGCCATTATTGCAGCAGACTATCCTGGTGGAACGATTGTTACGGACTCTGTTACAAGTGACAGATTGACACGTTTTATTGAAAGTATCGGTATGAAACAGCATAGATATATGCGTGGATATAAGAATGTGATCAACGAGTCAATCAGATTAAATAAGGAAGGTATTGTATCTCCTTTGGCAATTGAGACTTCCGGTCATGGTGCTCTGAGCGAGAATTATTTTCTGGATGATGGTGCATATATGGCAGTTAAGTTGTTGATCGCATTGGCAAAGGCAGCAAAAGAGGGCAAGACTTTGGCATCATTCATTGAGAAGCTTGAGAAAGGATATGAGGAAAGAGAATATCGTTTCAAGATTACAGGTGAAGATTTCAAAGAATACGGCAAGCAGGTACTGGCTGCTTTTGAAGAACGTGCCAAGGCAAAGGGATATCATATTGCACCAAACTCTTACGAAGGAATCAGAATTACTTTTGACAGTGATGAAGTAAAAGGCTGGCTTCTTCTGAGAATGTCTCTGCATGATCCACAGATGCCATTGAATGTGGAAGGTGTCAGAGAAGGAGACTGCGATAAGTTATACCAGATTGTGTTGGAATTGGTGGATGGTTTCGACAGACTTGTGATTCCTGCAAAATAGTATAAATAATGGAACAGAAAAGAGGTTTAGAATGAGAATAGGAATGGGTTATGATGTCCACAAATTAGTGGAGAACAGGCCATTGATCATAGGTGGGGTTGAGATTCCCTATCATTTAGGCTTATTGGGACATTCAGACGCAGATGTATTATTACATGCGGTTATGGATGCATTACTTGGTGCAGCCGCACTGGGAGACATTGGGAAACATTTTCCTGATACAGATGAAGCATACAAGGGCATTTCCAGTATGGTGTTATTGGAAAAGGTGGGAGAGCTCTTAGAAGAAAAAATGTTTCTGATTGATAATATTGATGCCACGATTATTGCACAGGCACCCAAGATGCGTCCTTATATAGATACTATGAGAGAAAACATTGCCAAAGCATTGAAGATTGATATAGATCAGGTCAATGTAAAGGCAACGACAGAGGAAGGCTTGGGCTTTACCGGAGAAGGACTTGGTATTTCTTCACAGGCAATTTGTATGTTGACAACTCCAAGGGAAGCATATTCTGCAGATATAAGCAGTTCCCTACCCTGTGGAGGATGCAGAGGATGTGGAAACCAGTAAAATGGAACAGGTCATACGTGCAGAAGCTGCAGATTATAGAATCCGCAGCAGAATTGAACATAAATATGATGTATTGACACAGAATGAAGGAGAGGAAATCCTTTTTCAGATACAGGAGAAGGAACCAGTCAGTGCCTTGCGGTTGAAGCCATATTCTGCAGCTATACGCAGAATACCGGCTTTGCCAAGAAATAACAGGTTGTTATCCATGGCAGACATGACGAGGACAGATACATCCATTATTACACTGACCGGAGAAAATGAGTCCTATCAACGTAGAGCGCTGGAAGCAGCCATTGCCTATCAGGATGCAATGGGGATTCCCTGTATTTTTGCATCAGGAGAGAAAGAACAATTACTGACTGAATATGGGTTTGGAACTGTGTTAAAGCTACCCTCTTATCGAATCAATCAGGAATTACTGAGTGATTCTTTATTGCTTCAGGCAAGAATCAGTGGCAGTATAGAATTCGTTCCTTCCTATATAAAGATTGCAGCACTCAGACGAAACGGACTCATGGAGCTTTCACATTTTGCGAATACTGTATTATGCAGGAAATATGGGTTATTCATGATCAGAGGTGCTGTATATTATGAGAAAATGCTGCAGGAGCTGGAAGCGGATGGCGGAGGTATTTATCTCATTATGGAATATGGAAATCTGAAGGGATATTTTGCAGTGGATGGCAAAGGAGAAGTAAGGGAATCCATATTTGAAAATGATCTGGAATGTGAGAGATATATGATTAAGCAGAGTGGTAAGGAAAAGCATGTAATGGCAAGAGTAGGTAATCTCACACAGTTGCTGCGTTATATAGCAAGCAAGGGAAAAGTAACGATTGCATTACAGCTTACGGATGATGTGAATTCTGCCAATAATGGATATTATATCTGGTATCTGGATGATGATGGAAGCAGAATCGAACGGATAGCAGAGAAAGATGAAGAGATATTCAGACCGGAACTGAACATCACGATAGGACAGCTTATAACTTTTTTATTAGGCTATGATAAGTTGAAAGAAAGTCTGAAATTTGATAGTATATATGTAATTAACCCTGTTTTTATCAATGAGATATGAAGAAACAGAGAATAGAGAAGTCGATGACTAAGGAGGAATATTATGTCTTTTATTACAACACCGCATATTAATGCAGAAGCTGATGCATTTGGCAAGACCGTGCTTATGCCTGGAGATCCACTGCGTTCCAAGTTTATTGCAGAGAATTACCTGGAGAATGCCAAGCTGGTCAATAATGTCAGAGGTATTCAGGGATATACAGGTACTTATAAGGGAACAAAAGTCAGTGTTATGGCAAGTGGTATGGGTATGCCTACCATTGGAATCTATTCTTATGAATTATTTACATTCTTTGGTGTAGATAATATTATGAGAATTGGCTCTACAGGAGCTTTACAGGAGAATGTAAAGGTAAGAGATATCATCATTGGTATGGGCGCATGTACCAATTCCAACTATGCAAGCCAGTACGGTCTGGCAGGAACTTTTGCACCAATCGCAAGCTATCCTCTGATGAAGGAAGCAATCAATCAGGCAGACCAGCTGCATGCAAATTACCATGTAGGTAATGTCCTTTCTTCTGATACATTCTATTCAGATGACAAGACTGCTACAGCAGGATGGCAGAAGATGGGTGTTCTGTGTGTAGAAATGGAAGCAGCAGCATTATATATGAATGCAGCCAGAACGGGTAAGAATGCACTGGCAATTCTCACAGTATCTGACCACATGATAACAGGTGAGGAGACTACAGCTGAGGAGAGACAGAACTCCTTTACCCAGATGATGGAAATTGCGCTGAATACAGCAGTTGCTGTGGAAAAATAAAATAAAAACAGCCGTTGACAAATCAGCTTTTTTTGCATATCCTATAGTAAGAATACATGATAAGAACTGGATAGGATAAAAGGCTTGGAACGAAAGAGTAGGTATTCGGAAGCTTACAGAGAGAAGATGTCACAGGTTGAGAGCATCTTTATGAAGAAAATTACCAAAGTGCATTCGGGAGCCGATTCTGTGAAATCATGAGGTTAGCAGAGTACGTAAGCGCACGTTACGCGTCAGAGTGTTGGACAGCAGTATGTCCTTTAATAGAGTGGAACCGCGGATAAATTCGTCTCTTGATGAGTTTGTTCGCGTTTTTGTTTAGAAAGAAAGCATGGGTGATAGTGATGGGATTTTTGAAAAATATCAAAAATGAAATCAAGGTAATCAGAGAACGTGATCCGGCTATTCATTCGGATATGGAGGTTTTTCTGTATCCCAGTTTTAAGGTTATGATGCATTATAGAATAGCGCATAAGCTGTATACGCAGGGACATTATTTCCTGGCAAGATGGGTGTCACAGAGAGGTGTGCGCAAGACCGGCATCGAGATTCATCCCGGTGCGCAGATCGGCGAGAATTTCTTCATTGATCATGGAAATGGTGTTATTATAGGTGAAACGGCGATTGTAGGAAATAATGTTACTTTATATCAGGGAGTAACACTTGGTGGTACTGGTAAGGAGCATGGCAAGAGACATCCGACGATTGGTGATAATGTCATGATCAGTGCAGGTGCCAAGGTGCTTGGTTCTTTTACAATAGGAGAGAATTCCAAGATCGGAGCAGGCAGTGTAGTACTGGAAGCAGTGCCGCCTAACTGTACTGTAGTCGGTGTTCCGGGCAGAATTGTAAAGCGCAATAATCAGAAGCTGGTCAGAGAAGATATGAATCAGGTCGATCTTCCAGATCCTGTAAACGAAGATATCAAGGCATTACAGCATGCAAATTCTGAAATGACAAATCGAATCATCGAACTGGAGCGGGAATTAAAAATGCTCAAGAAATCTGAGAACAAATAAAGAAAAGGAGATTGAGATAAATGGAAAACAAGTTGTCTTTTTATAATACATTGACAAGAAAGGTAGAGAAATTCGTACCAAACGTAGATGGCAAGGTGGCAATGTATACCTGTGGACCTACCGTATATCATTTTGCACATATTGGCAATTTGCGCAGTTATATTATGGAGGATATTCTGGAAAAGACATTACGCTATATTGGTTATGATGTGAAGAGAGTCATGAATATCACGGATGTAGGACATCTTTCCAGCGATGCAGATACCGGCGAAGATAAGATGCTAAAGGGTGCAAAGCGTGAACACAAAACAGTTATGGAAATTGCAAAATTCTATACAGATGCGTTTTTTAAGGATTGCGGCAAGCTCAACATCAAGACTCCGGATGTGGTAGAGCCTGCTACGAACTGTATTCCTGAATTTATTCATATGATTACTGTTCTTCTGGAGAAGGGCTATGCATATGAAGCAGGCGGCAATATCTATTTTGATACATCCAAATTAAAAGATTACTACGTATTCTCCAGTCAGAGCGAGAAAGAACTGATGGTAGGCGTACGTGATGATGTAGATGAGGATGAGAATAAGAAGAATAAGAGTGACTTCGTTCTGTGGTTCACCAAATCCAAGTTCGATGATCAGGAGCTGAAGTGGGACAGCCCATGGGGTGTAGGATATCCTGGATGGCACATTGAATGTTCCTGTATCAGTATGAAGCATCTGGGTGAATATATGGATATCCACTGCGGTGGCGTGGATAATATTTTCCCACATCATACCAATGAAATTGCACAGAGTGAGTCCTACTTGGGACATAAGTGGTGCAATTACTGGTTCCATGTACATCATCTGAATGATAAATCCGGTAAGATGAGCAAGTCCAAGGGTGATTTCCTGACAGTCTCTTTACTGGAAGAGAAGGGCTATGATCCTCTGGTATACAGATTATTCTGTTTACAGTCTCATTATCGTAAGCCGCTGGAATTCTCTTATGAAGTACTGGATAATATGAGTGCGGCATACGATAAACTGGTGAAGAAGATAGGTTCCTTGCAGCAGGAGGGCGAAGTAGACCAGAATGCATTCAAGGAATATCGTGATAAATTTGAAGCAGCATTGTGTGATGATCTGAATACTTCCATGGCAATCACTGTATTGTATGATATGTTAAAGGCAGATATTTCAGATGCGACCAAGTATGCACTGGCAGAAAGCTTCGATGAGGTGCTTTCTCTGAATCTTACAACTGCGCATGCAGCAAAACAGCAGGATAACGGTGTAGATGCTGAGTTGGAGACTTATGTATTAGCCAAGATCGAAGAGCGTAAGGCTGCAAAGAAAGAGAAAGATTTTGCCAAGGCAGATGCAATCAGGGCAGAGCTTCTGGAAAAAGGCATCGTTCTGGAAGATACACGCGAGGGTGTAAAATGGAAGAAAATCTGAGTATTATAAAAGAAATCCATCAGCAGACAGGAGAAAAAGGCAACGACATCCGGACTTATTCGCCTCTGACGCTGGCTTATATCGGCGATGCAGCATATGAAATTGTGATCAGGACATTGATTGTAGAGAAAGGACAGCAGGCGGTTCACGCACTGCATAAGCAGACAACCAGGATTGTATGTGCATCTGCCCAGGCGGCTATAGTAGAAGCGATTCAGGATGTTATGACAGAGAAGGAGCTGGATATCTACCGACGTGGAAAGAACAGCAAAATCAATTCTTCTGCCAAGAATATGAGCCTGGAGGACTATCGAAAAGCCACAGGGTTCGAGGCTGTATGCGGATATCTGTATCTGCTGGGAGAGACTGCCCGCATTGTGGAGCTGGTGAAGACAGGGCTGGACAGACTGGAACTTATTTAAGACTTTGAAGGCATGGATGGGCGCAAAGGACGTGCGTAGAAATGAGGAATAATATGAGATATGAAGAGTTTACGATAGAGGGCAGAAATGCAGTCATTGAGGCACTGCGTTCCGGCAAGCCTATGGACAAGATACTGATTCAGGATGGTCTGCAGGATGGCCCTATCCAGACAATTAAACGAGAAGCCAAGAAGCACGATGCTCTGGTGAAGTTTGTAGAGAAGGAAAGACTGGACCAGATCAGCTCGACTGGCAAACATCAGGGAGTCATTGCATATGCGGCAGCTTATGAATATGCAGAGGTAGAGGATATATTACAGGCAGCAAAGGATAAGGGAGAACCGCCTTTTGTCTTTTTGCTGGATAATATTGAAGACCCACACAATCTGGGAGCGATTATCCGTACTGCGAATCTGGCGGGTGCTCATGGTGTAATCATTCCTAAGAATCGTGCAGTGGGGCTGACTGCTACCGTTGCCAGAACATCAGCAGGGGCACTGAATTATACACCTGTTGCCAGAGTAACAAATCTTGCCAAGACAATAGAAGAACTCAAGAAAGAAGGTCTGTGGTTCGTATGCGCTGATATGGGGGGAACGACTATGTATGACCTGAATCTGACAGGACCTATCGGTCTGGTCATCGGTAATGAAGGAGAAGGCGTTGGCAGACTGGTAAAAGAGAAGTGTGATTTTATTGCATCAATTCCCATGAAGGGAGATATTGATTCTTTGAATGCATCCGTGGCAGCAGGTGTGCTGGCTTATGAGATTGTACGTCAGAGATTACAGTAAATGGAGCTTATTATGTACGAGGATTATCAGGGCAGTACAGATGAGGAACTGATCGATCGGCTGCGTCAGGGCGAGAAGCAGATCACAGATTACATTATGGACAAGTATAAGAATCTGGTACGCAGGAAAGCCAGATCCATGTATATCCTGGGAGCAGACAGTGATGATCTGATACAGGAAGGGATGATTGGCCTGTTCAAGGCAATCAGAGACTATGATGCAGGCAGAGATGCAAGCTTCTATACCTTTGCCGATCTGTGTATATCCAGACAGATGTATACTGCGGTGCAGGCATCCAGAAGAGAGAAGCATGCCCCATTGAATTCCTATATTTCTCTTTATGCCAATCTGGCAGAGAATGAACAGGAAGAGAATGAAAATGCCGATACGGCACTTGTGAACAGATTGACCTCAGGGACGGATACCAACCCTGAGGCCTTACTGATTGATAAGGAAAATGTAGCGGATATTGAGGCTGCGATAGAGAAGGAATTGAGCAGCTTTGAAAAACAGGTGCTGGACTTATATCTTACGGGAATGACATATTCACAGATTGCAAAAGTATTGGGCAGAGATGAGAAGTCAGCAGATAATGCACTGCAAAGACTGAAAGGAAAGATAAGAAGAGCAATGCATAAAAGCCATATGATGATAGCAGTAGGTCTGGTATGTCTGCTTTGGCCGTTGCAGGCATTTGCAGAACAGGAAATGACACGGGTGTCAGTTGAAGCTGCCCCAATGGAAATATCACTCCCGGATGACTGTTATATCCTACAACAGGAAATTGCAGAGGACGAGCCGTATCTACAGAAAGCAGGCGGAGACCGGGATAAGATAGAAGCTTATTATAAAGAAGCGGGAATTGTGTTAAATGCAATTGCGCAGGATGATTCTTATGAGATCGTGGTAACTGTAAATGAGAATCAGGATGTAACGTATCTTTACAATATGCATTCTGTTCCTGATGAAAGTGTACGGGAGCTGGCACAGACCATTCAAAATACCTACGAAGAGCATGGATATACAGTAGATGATTTTACACTGTATGAGAATGAAACTGCCAAATACATCGTCTTTTCCTTTGGACAGCAATATGAGGAAAAGGCAGTACAGTGCGTACAATATGATACAATCCGGGATAGCAGAATGTATAATATTACATTGAGAAGTTATACTGGAGAGGTGTCAGATGCGATGGAAGAAATGCTTCGTGAAGTGATAGACAGTATTGTGTATACACAGAACGAAGAGGCATTGACCTATGAGAATGAACAGTGGGGTGTTTCTTATGAGTTGAATCCCGGCTGGAAAGAGATTACTTCGGATCAGGATGCGGACATTCAGGCGCAGTATATGCATACCAATGGGCTTGGAGAAAGCGTGCAGTTTATAGCCAGAGACATCTGGGGTGAAATGGATATGCTGCATCAGCTGACCAATACCAGAGGTGAACTGGATGGAGACAGAGAACTGACACCGGAAGAGCTTCATAAGCTATATCCGTATCTGGGAGATTTCTTCGCAGGAGAGGACACAGTGAGCCAGAAGAAGATACAGGATAACTGGTATTTTGTCAGTGATACACCATTAGAATACAGCAGTGATAAGCTGCAGGGAGTGTATCAGCAAAAGACAGTGGCTGCCCTGCGGCAGGGTATATTATATGTCTGGCAGTATGGTGCTTATGAAGACGGTAATCTGCATGAGACAGACTATGACTATATGATTCAGGGAATTACTTATCAACAGCCGGAGCTGTTGCAGAAGGATGCGCAGATCTATCAGAATATGGTAAGAAAGATTCCATTGCTGATCTTTGGTGGAGTCGTGATACTTGGCGTACTTATAGCGGCAATGTTCCTATATATTCGTGGTGGAAAAGAAACTATTATATAAAACAATGCTTGTCAATTACCGTGGAATAGGTTAGAATTATGTTAACAATTTAATAGACATCATAGGGATTGACGTGTAAGGGGTAGAAAGATGACGCAGCAGCAGAAGAAGATACTTATAGTAGATGATAAGTCAGTGAACAGGTACATTTTAAGCGGCATTTTTGAAAATGAATATGATATTCAGGAATGTGCAGATGGCAGCGAGGCGATAGAAGCCCTGGAGCAGGGCGGAGAAGATACGGCAGCAGTACTGTTGGATATTGTTATGCCCACATGCGATGGTTTTGCAGTTCTGAAATACATGAAAGAGAATCAGCTGCAGGATGTTCCGGTAGTATTGATCAGTGCTAATGTAAATGATGAAAATATTCACAAGGCATATAGCTATGAAGTGGCAGATTATATACAGAAGCCTTTTCAGGAGCCTGTTGTAAAGAGAAGAGTCGAGAGCATTATTGAACTATTTGAGAAGAAGAAGCAGATGAAAGCCAAAGGCAGTCCATAAGGGCTGCCTTTTACAGCGTATAGATATACTGGTCATGGAAAGGCGAGAGTTTTTGTATGGATAAATATCAGGTTTTGAAAAAATATTTTGGATATGATTCCTTCAGGGAAGGACAGGAGAAATTGATAGATGGTCTTTTAACAGGGCAGGATGTGTTCGGCATCATGCCAACGGGTGCCGGTAAATCCCTGTGCTATCAGATTCCGGCATTGATGTTTCCGGGAATTACCCTGGTAATCTCTCCCTTGATCAGCCTCATGAAAGACCAGGTCGCTGCATTAAACCAGGCGGGAGTGTACGCAGCATATCTGAACAGTTCCCTGACGCAGGGACAGTATTTTAAGGCGCTGGATTTTGCAAGAAAAGGTAAATACAAGATCATATATGTAGCGCCGGAGAGGCTTTTGACAGAGTCTTTTCTTGATTTTGCCATACATGCGGATATTTCTTTCATCAGTGTGGATGAGGTTCATTGTGTGTCGCAATGGGGACAGGATTTCCGTCCAAGTTATCTTAAAATTGTAGAATTTATTGACCGATTACCAAGAAGACCAGTAGTAGGGGCTTTTACAGCTACCGCAACGCAGCCTGTCAGAGAAGATGTAACAAGAATCCTGCAGCTTCGCAATCCACGTATCGTAACTACGGGATTTGACAGAAGTAATTTGTATTTTGAAGTGAGGACGGCAAAGGATAAGATGGAACAGGTGCTTCGCCTTTTGCAGGAGCATGAGGGCGAGAGTGGCATTATCTACTGCATTACAAGGAAGCTGGTGGAGGAAGTGTATGAGAATCTCAAAGCCAGAGGCATTGCCGTGACCAAGTATCATGCAGGACTGAGTGACGAGGAGAGACGCACGAACCAGGATGATTTCATATATGACAGATGCAGTCTTATGGTAGCAACCAATGCGTTTGGAATGGGAATTGATAAACCGGATGTGAGATTTGTTATCCATTACAATATGCCCAAGAATATGGAGAGTTACTATCAGGAGGCGGGGCGTGCAGGCAGAGACGGAGAACCATCTTCGTGTATTCTGCTCTACAGTGGACAGGATGTACGAACCAATCAGTTTTTCATTGAAAATAACAGAGAAAATGAGGAACTCAGCGAGACAGAACTGGAAGAAGTCATTGCAAAAGACAGGGAGCGTCTGAAGAAAATGACGTATTACTGCTACACCAAAGACTGTCTGCGTGAGTATATGCTGGGGTATTTTGGAGAGCCGGCAAAGGGATATTGCGGCAATTGCAGTAATTGCCTGCAGAATTACGAGGAAGTGGACGTATCCAGATATGCAAGAATTATTCTCTGCTGTATTGAGGAATGCAGGGAGCGGTATGGCATGACCACGATTCTGGAGACTTTGCGCGGCAGCAGGAGTGAGAAGGTGCTGCGTTACAGATTGAATGAGAACAGCTATTATGGCACAGTCACGGATGCCAGCATGGATCGACTCAAACAGATCGTAAAACAACTGCTTGCCAAAGGATATCTGAACCAGACGGATGATGAGTATGGTTTGCTAAAACTAACTGAGAACTCTTACGATATCACAGTCAAGGGAGAACAGGTCATGCTGAAGCTGCCAAAGGAGCAGGAAAAGGCGGCAGTAGAGCGCAGAGTACAGTTAAAACCTCAGACAGGTATCCGAAGAAGGGCGGCATCCAGCAATCCGGAGCTTTACGAGATATTGCGTAATCTGCGCAATGAGACAGCCAGAAACATGCATGTTCCTGCATATGTGGTATTTGCCGATAAAACGTTGCAGGAAATGAGTACATATCTTCCCGTTACAAGAGAAGAGATGCTGGAGATCAGTGGTGTGGCACAGGCAAAATATGAGAAATACGGAGAATTATTCATAGAAGTCATCAGAGAATATAAAGCTGGACATGAAGAGACTCACAAGTTACCAACTGCCAGGGCAAGGATTAGATTCTAAGGTCATTTTTAGGAATTATTTGCATGCAAATGAAGAGAAGCAGGCATGCGGAATGGTTACAATGAAAACAGATGATGGATAGACAGAATCACTATATTTTATTATAATTATGGAGGACTGCAACTATGGTAAAAGGATTTAAAATGAAACTGTATGAGGGACAGGAAGCAGAGTACGAGAGAAGACACAACCTGTTATGGCCTGAGATGAAGGATATGATTCATGAGCATGGCGGTAAGAATTATACGATTTTCCTGGACAAAGAGACATTGACCCTGTTTGGTTATATTGAGATCGAGGACGAATCTCTGTGGGCTAAGGGCGCTGATACTGCGATTAACCGTAAATGGTGGGATTATATGGCAGATATCATGGAAACCAATCCAGATAACAGCCCTGTAAGTATTGATCTGAAGACAGTATTTCATTTGGATTAATTTGGATTAAATAGAGGATAAAGGTATGAAATATGAAGTAATTGATATGAAGATTGCACATTCGGTACAGGCTACGCTTACTATCTATGCGCATGAGGATTATCAAGAGGTGTATGGAGAGCGTAAGAGACCGATGATCGTGATCTGTCCGGGTGGCGGCTATGAGCATGTTTCTCCAAGAGAGGGGGAGGCAATCGCACTGCAGTTCATGACTACAGGCTCGCATGCGGCGGTACTGAGATATGATGTGTCAGGGCAGGGAGCAGAGTTCCCGCAGCATCTGCTGGAATTGGCAGCATCTGTGGCTTATGTAAGGAAACATGCAGCAGAATATTGCATTGACCCGGATAAGATATTAGTAGCTGGTTTCTCCGCAGGTGGACATCTGGCAGCAAGTCTTGGATGCTTCTGGAAGGAGAAATGGCTGGAAGAGCTGATGCAGGCGGAGACAGGAGCAACGATGAAGGATTATCAGCCAAATGGTGAGATTCTGGCTTATCCGGTTATTACCTCCGGCGAGTTTGCACATAGAGGTTCCTTTGTAAAAATTATGGGCAGCGAAGCAGAACAGGGTTATGCACCACTTGGACTCTCTGCTATAGAATTAGAAGAGAAGCTGAGTTTGGAGAATCAGGTTACGTCAGATTTCCCGCAGACCTTTATGTGGCATACCTTTGAAGATGGAGCCGTTCCTTTGGAAAATTCCCTCTTTTTTGCAGAAGCACTGCGTAAGGCTGGTGTGAACTTTGAATACCATGTGTTCCCTCACGGTGGACATGGCTATGCACTGGCAACGAAGGAAACTGCCATGAAAGAAGGCAAAGAGATCAACGCCCAGTGTGCCCAGTGGATTGATCTGTTCAAGAGCTGGATGAAGTATAATGTATATGATATTTAAAATAATTTGGGTAAATAATAAGAAATAGAGTTAAAAAGCCTAGGCGATACTATATAGATGAAACCATCTATACGGCATTGCCTTTTTTATGTTAAAATATGTGAAAAGGTCGGGTGATAATTGTGAGGACAGAAGAGGTCATAGAAGAAGTAGCAGATTTATGTAGACAATTTCAGGCAAAAAAGGTGATTTTATACGGATCAAGAGCAAAGGGAACAGCCAGAGAACGGAGCGATATAGATATAGCAGTATCTGGTGTAATAAGCTGAAAGAGTATTTTTAGTACCTTAAAACATTAAAGATTCTCTTTGAGCTTATTATTTTTGCTCAAATACGAGGAAAGGAGACAATATGGAAAAGATTATTGCATTGTATGAACGATTGAGCCGAGAGGATGAGAACTTGGGTGAGTCGTACAGTATTTCAAATCAGAAAAAACTGCTGGAAGATTATTGTAGAGAAAAAGGGTGGACTAGGTTCAGGCATTTTTCGGATGACGGAATATCAGGAACTACATTCGAGCGACCGGAATTTAAGGCTATGATGCAATTAGTGGATGATAATGAAATATCAACAATTATCATTAAGGATATGAGCCGATTAGGGCGAGATTATCTTGTGGTAGGACAGCTTCGAGAATTGTCTAGGCAAAGGGGAGTGAGACTCATTGCTATCAACGATAACCATGATAGTCAAAATGGGGATGATGACTTCCTTGTGTTCCGAGATGTAATGAATGAGATGTACGCCAAGGATATAAGCAAGAAAATCCGGTCTACATTCAAATCAAAGGGCAATTCCGGTAAGCATGTAGCAAGCGTAGCTCCTTATGGTTATTTAAAGGACAAGGACGACGGAAATCACTGGATTGTGGATGAAGAAGCTGCACAAGTGGTAAGGCAGATATTTCAATGGACGATAGATGGGTTTGGACCTTATCAGATTTCGAGATTGCTGAAAGAAGCAAAGGTGGAGATACCGGCAGTTCACATGGCACGGCATGGGCAAGGACTTAATAAAACCAAGACATTTAAAGACCCTTATAATTGGGGTTCTTCAACCGTTGTGCACATCCTTGGAAAGATGGAATATCTCGGACATACGGTCAATTTTAAAACTGCGAAGCACTTCAAGGATAAAAAGAGCCATTATGTGAGTCGTGATAATTGGGTAGTCTTTGAGAATACGCAAGATCCCATCATTACGCAGGAGCAATACGATTTGGTGCAAAAAATAAGAGCAAATGTACGAAGATATCCGGACGGATGGGGAGAGCATCATGTTCTTACCGGACTCATGCGTTGTGCTGACTGTGGAGCGAAAATGTATGTACATCGGACAAGCAATGGCAAGAGAATACCGCAATATACATGTTCCGCTTATAGCAAGGTGCCGGTTGGTACATTATGCAATACCCAGCATAGAATTAATGAGTCGGTGGTGCTGGAGCTGATAGGGGATATGCTCAAGGCAATCTTTGAATATGCCAAGTATGACCGTAATGAATTTTTGGAAACCATAGCAACCGCACAATCAACGCAAGAGGATGCAGAGGTAAAAAGGGTTAGGGCGAGAATTACGGTGGCTAGAAATCGTTGTGAAGAGCTTGAGAAGCTAATCTGTCGTATTTATGAGGACAACATTCTTGGAAAACTGCCGGATAGCAGATATGAGGTTTTAGATAAACAGTATTCCAAGGAAAAAGCAGAGCTTGATGCAGAGCTTAAGGAATTGGAAGTGAAGCTCACTGAATACGAGAAGAGCAAAAATTCTGCAAGTAAATTTATGGCACTGATTGATAAATATGAGAAGTTTGAGGAACTGACACCGGCAATGATAAATGAATTTGTTGATAAGGTGCTGGTGCATGAAAGAGACAGAAAGGGGAGCATCCAAACCACGCAGGAAATTGAAATCTATTTTAATTTTGTTGGGCGATATGTTCCACCGGCAATGATGACAGAACTGACTCCGGAAGAGCAGGCTGAAATTGACCGGATAAACAGAATTAAAGATAAGAGGCATCGGGAATATCTTCGTAGAAAAGAAAGTGGATGGCAGAGAAAATACGAAGAGCGTGTAAAAAATGAAAAGCGTGCAAAGATGCAGGCTATGAAAGAGGAAATCCGTAGGCAGGACAGAGAGAACGGAGTCTATGCAACATTAGGAAGTCTTGCATTAGAACCGACGGTCAGAACGCCGCAATAGGATTTCGGAAAAAGCACTTGAGAGAAGTCTTGAGTGCTTTTTTCATGCTCAAATTTCCGTAGGAAATGCAGAGCAACCGAAGAAGTTGAACTGTGTTATCCGTCTTGTGGGGATGACAGATTTCAACTCCTTCGGAGCAGAGTACAGAGGTGCAACCTTTGTCGGAGTTGAGAGGCAGAGCCTTCATCAGGTCAAGGGTGGAAGCCTTGCCCAGTTTATTGTCGTTGCGACGATAAATACTGGGTATTACTTGTCGCAAACGCAAGGGTTTAGGCTTCGCCTTTGAAAAACAAAAGCAGTGGAAAGGAGAGAAAAACGAATGAAAGCTTCAAGGCATAATGGAAGAAGCGGAAAGCATGGGGTCTATGATGTAAAGCATAATGACCGAGATTTTGATGTGGAGAACAGTGAGCATATTGATGCAGAAAGGACGAAGCAGAATATTTATTGGGACTGCTATCAGGGTTATAGCTTTGCCGGTAGTTCCGAAGAGAGGCAGTTCAATTTTACAGAGATTGAGCGTGCTTATTATTTTGAGCACTACGGAGATTTTGTGGATGCACAGAATGAGAGGAATGAGTTGGCAAGACATCCGGAGCGAAACAGAACGGTGGAAGATGTCCTGAAAAATAATAAGACTTGCCCCGAAGAGAGTGTGTTACAGCTTGGCAATATAGACCATGCGGTTACAGCGGATGTGCTGGCTAGCGAAGCAGATGGGATATCAGCATATTAGCATGGATTCTGTGATTGCAGGAATTGAAAAGGTGTTTCCGGAGACGAAGATTGATACAGATTCATCAGATGATTTGCAAAGCAATCTTGTATTCATTAGTTCAAAAATGGCACCCTTTATCAGAGCAATGATGGACAGTGGCGAATATGATGAATGTGATTATGGTGTGGTTATTGATATATACCAACTATTGCCAGTGGATTATATGAATTTTTTACAAAGTGAGAAATGTGAGATTTATTATTTCTTATCCTCTGATGTTACAGCGGAGGAACGATTTGAAATATTAAAAGCATTCGATACGCCGGAGGATTATACATACTATCATTCCGATGAAGAGAATAGATGTGATTGTGTGGATATTGTAAAGGTTAGTCATTTTTTGAAAGGGCAATGCATTTCATATGGTGTGCCATATTATGAAACATCACACGACAGAGAAAACGTGCTGAATGCATTTGTGGCAGAGTTGAAAGCAAAATAAAAGATGCTATTTGAAGCTGATAGAGGACTATGTTTATGAAAATGGAAAATATTTTGTTAACAGCTTTTATAGGTACTTCGTCCGAGATTTTACTAAGACAAATAACAAAGTATGAGACATTGTTCTTGCCCAACGATAAAATAAGGGACTCGGAAATTTTATTGGAGAATATTACGAAAAGACAATTTGATTACGTTTTTTGTTTTGGTCAGAAGCCTATAATAAAAGATAAAGTAAGCATCGAATGCACTGGAAAAGATGGGATTGGTTGTATAGAGACATCATTTGACTGTAATGAATTAAAACGTGCTTTTGAATTACATGGTATTGCGACAAAGGTATCAAGCAATGCAGGAACATCGTTTTGTAATCAATTGTATGTTAATTCTTTGAGATATATTTCAAAATGTGATATGAAAACAAAGATTGTGTTTATACATATACCGTTCCTTAAAAATATTAGTGATACGAGTTCTTTTTTTAGAAAAATTATTGATACTATTGAAACATTTTTGCTTCAATAGTCTATACATTTGTTAATCATATGGTTGAGTCGAGGACAACTACTGCGTCATTGAATTTATAAGTGCTCGTGATATGATTTTATTAAAATAAATCATCAGGAGGGTGCTATGTTATATTTACCAGAAAATTTAAAGAAGTATCGCATTTTGAAGAATCTTACACAAGAGGATGTAGCTGAATATTTGCGAATTACTCCGCAAAGTGTTTCTAAGTGGGAACGTGGAGAGTCATATCCGGATATAACGTTATTGCCTGCATTGGCAAACATTTTTGAAACAAGTATTGATCTGTTAGTGGGGATGGACACGATTCGAGCAGAAGAAACGAGATACAATATTCATAAGAAAGCTGTCGAGTATCAAAGGAAAGGAGATTATGATTCAGCAGAAAAAACATATCGAGAGGCATTGTTGATTTATCCTAATAAGCCGGGTATGATTCTAGGGCTTGCAAGTACGCTCGCGTTAAAGGGAAATACGGATGAAGCGATTGAGTTAATGGAAAGAGGATTGCCTATTTCCATTAACGAAAAACAGAAATCAACCATGCGTGCCACATTATGCTTTTTGTATTTGAAAGCTGGATATGAAGATAAAGCTAATAGGCTGGCTTCGGAACTTCCGCATACAAGAGAAAGCAGAGAAGTAATTCAACCTCTAATCCAACGAGGATTATCTGAGATTGAGATAAATGAGAATATAAAGAATATTTTGCTTGGAGATGGAAAAGGGATTTGGTAAGCAAGTATACATTTCAGTTTAGACACGAGTTTGCAAATGAAAAGAATTAATTATAAGTGCTTAAGAGCCATTGTAGAGTAAAATCTACAGTGGCTTTTCTCATGCAGTGAATTGTAGGGATACTAAAAAGTCCTTGACATTTCGTTTCAGTGTGGATAATTTTGAACTGCTTGTTGAAAAAGTGGAGGAACTGCCGACACTTTATAGTGTAGATATGGTAAATATGGATACTTGTAGAAATCAATTATTATTGGAGGACATCAGACAATATGGACGAGAAATTTAACAGACGATTTATGTCTTTTTGCAATTCATTAGATGCAGGAAATTATATTGATAAAGTACTCAAAAATGGGTAAGATAGTAAGTAAGATAATAAGCAAGATGGAGGAATATGCATGAGTAGTTATGTACCGCCATATACAATTTCAAACAGGATGCTTGAACTTGTTTCAGATATATCTGAGAAAGTTGGTAAAATCAGCAGTCATAAGGAATTGGAATCTAAACCACATTTGAGAAGAAATAACAGAATCAAGTCAATTCATTCATCTCTGAAGATTGAGGCTAATTCATTGTCTTTGTCAGAGGTTAGAGATGTTATAAATGGTCATCTTGTATTGGGGGATCAAAAGGAAATACAAGAGGTTAAAAATGCGTACGAAGCATATAAAAAAATACCGGAGATAAATCCAACAAGTATTTCTGAATTAAAAAAAATTCACGGAGTAATGACCTATAGAATTGTAAATGAATCAGGTGTATTCAGACAAGGCGAAGAAGGGGTATTTTCAGGCGATAAGTGCATTTTTATTGCGCCACCACCTCATATGGTTAGTGGATTGATGAATGATTTGATATCCTGGATGAAAAGGAGTGAGGGAGTAGTTCATCCACTTATTTTGTCAGCGGTGTTTCATTATGAATTTGTGTTCATTCATCCTTTTGCAGATGGTAATGGAAGAATGGCTAGATTGTGGCATACAGTTATTCTTTATCGATGGCGAAATATTTTTGAATATATTCCACTGGAGAGTCAGATTGAAAGATTTCAAACAGAATATTATGACGCAATAGCCCAATGCCATGTGAATGGCAATTCTGACGTATTTATAGAGTTTATGTTAGATATGATAGACCAAATACTGGATGAAGTTATCTTACAGATCAATAAATCAAATGCAGATACTTCTGAATATGTAAAACGTATGTTAAATGTTATGGAGTATGATGTGCCATATACGTCTAATGCTATTATGGAAGCTTTGGGTCTGAAATCCAAAGAAGCATTACGAAAAAATTATATAAAGCCGGCAATAGAATTAGGGTTAATAAGGATGACTTTACCAGATAAGCCGAATAGCAAAAATCAGAGATATATAAAACAATAAGGCAGGAGATAAGAACATGTTAGTTACAATTGCGATTCAAAAGATGATTGATTTTTCAGAAGGCAATATACATGATATAGACCATTTCCTTAAAGTCTGGGCATTGGCAAAGACTATTGGTGAGGCAGAGGGGCTGGAGACTGAAACACAGGAATCCGGCTGTTAAAGAGTATGTATCGTTTGTAATGCCGCAGGCTATGACCTGCGGCGTTGCTGGAACAATTTTCTATTTTTCAGGATACATCCAACCTTTATATTCCAGGATGGATAATTTCTCCTGATTTTCTTTCACCTGCAGGGTCTCGTTACGGTAGGCTCTGGGGGTGATCTGCATCACATCCATAAAATGCCGGTTGAAGCTGGATACAGAGCGGAAGCCGACCATTTCAGATATTTCCAGAATAGAATATTCTGTACTTCTCAGCAGATTGCAGGCTTTGGTGATTCGCGTGTTGTTTACGAAATCCAGCGGACTTGTTCCTATAATAGAGTGGAAGAGCCGTCTGAAATGTGTGGGACTTAGTCTGCATATATCAGCCAGATAGTTGATATCAAACTGCTGTGCATAATTATCTTCAATATAATCCAGTACTGGGGAGATGACCATGGCATTTTCAGGTGGCTGGTTGGTAGGAGCTATATTGGAACCACCTTCGCTCTGGATTCGGTACAGCTCGATAGATAATGCAAGAAGTAATCCGGTCACACTTGTCTGGTAATGGGGTTTCTTTTCTTCCATTTCTTTAATAACCGCCATAGTAAGCTGATATACCTGGGGATATTCGTCACGGCTGAGAATATGCTTATAATTCTTGAATGCAGGAAGTGACAGGTCAAAATCCCTGCCGAAATTCGGCGAGATATTGTGGAACAATTCTGCAGGGTCTATGAACAGGTAGGACCAGTGACTTTCCGTGCCGGGAGAACTATAGGTCGTGTGAGGAATATTTCTGGGAATACAGGTCACATCACCTTCCCTGAACAATAAGGGATCTTTTTTACCAATGAATTCCATATAGCCGCTGTCTGAGTGACACACACCGATTTCCAGACAATTGTGAAAATGTAGATTTTTACTTGGAACGCTGGATATCTTCCAATGTTCACCTGAAAGCAGTAAAACAGGAAAATCGTAAGGTAGATAATAATTACGATATTCTGCTACGCCTGATTTCTGTCTAGCCATAAGAAAGCCTCCTAACTTATCCTGCACATTTGAGTCATAACAATCATGTCAACTCCTATAAATGGTCATAAATGCATAGAAAATGAAAGTATATGACGAGAAAAAATGTACAATCAATCAAAAACAACCAAAGAAACAAAATGTAAATATTTACATAAGTTTTTAAAATTAAAATGTTTTATTGTATTTTAAAATTTAATTTAGAAAATGTAGACAATATGTATATATACATTGGGCGTATAATATAAAAAGTAAGCATAATTTATATTCCTGACAAAAATGAGTATAACATAAATGGTCAGAATTGCATAGTATTTTTATTGCACTGAATAGAAAAAAAATCCAAAGTGTATAATAATATACTCATAAAAGCCAATAAACTATACAAAATAACCGTATAGACATCGGTTGGGAGGTTACATTAGAATGAGTAAAGCAAAAAAAGCAAGCGCTCCGATAGGCGCAAAAACGAGCTGGAAAAATGCTTTCAAGAGGGATTGGCAGTTGTATTTGATGCTTTTGTTCCCACTTGCGATGGTTATCATATTTAACTATGCATCTTATCCCGGATTGAGAATGATCTTCATGGATTACAAACCGGCGAAGGGTTACAGCGGAAGCGAATGGGTCGGCATGAAGACAATTCTGAAGGTATTTAAGGATGCTGATTTCCACAGAGCTCTGAAGAGTTCTATCGCATTTAACTTACTGGATCTGGTGGTTGGATTTCCAATGCCTATTATCCTGGCATTGATGCTGAATGAACTCCGCTATCCAAGATTCAAGAAAGTAACACAGACAATCCTGTATCTGCCACACTTCCTTTCATGGGTTATCGTAGGCAGTGTTGCATATACAATGTTCAGACCTACTACCGGTCTTGTAAACATCGCTTTGATGAATTGGGGTGTTATCAGTGAAGGTATTCCTTTCCTGACAGAGAAATGGCACTGGGCAGTAACTTATCTGCTGATCGGTGTATGGCAGGGAATGGGATGGGGAACTATCATCTACCTGGCAGCGATTACAGGTATCAGCGGCGAGTTATATGAAGCAGCAATGATTGATGGTGCGAACCGTTGGCAGAGGATGTGGAACATCACATTACCTGGTATTAAGGGTACTGTAGTTACACTGCTGATTATGAACTTAGGACGTGTTATGGGTAGTAACTTCGAACGTCTGGATCAGTTCGGCAACTCACAGGTTAAGGACTTCCAGTATCAGTTAGCTATCTACGTATATGAGAAAGGTCTTGCAGGCGGCAAGTTCAGTATGTCAACCTTCGTAAACCTGTTCCAGTCTGTAATTGGTCTTATATTAGTTCTTTTGTCAGATAAGTTCGCTAAGAAGCTTGGCGAAGACGGATTGTTATAGGGGGTGTTGAATCATGGCAAAGAAGAAAAATGTGGCAGTTGATGAGGGTATGAATACAGATGGCAACAGAGCCATTAATAAATTCCGAATCAGCGATGCTGTAATGATGCTCATCCTTGTTATCTTATGTGCAACTTGTGTATTGCCGTTTATTCATCTGCTGGCAAAATCTATATCAGGTAATGCATATGTCATTGCAAAACAGGTGGCATTCTGGCCAAAAGGGATTAACTTTGATGCTTATTCGTCCATTTTTAAAGATGGTGGCATGGTATACAGTATGATCTACAGTGTTATCGTAACCGTGATATTTACTGCTTTAGGCATGGCTGTATGTACCTGCGCAGCATATCCTCTTTCCAAGAAGAGATTAAAAGGCAGAACATTCTTTACATTTTTATTGATGTTCCCTATGTATTTCAGCGCCGGACTGATTCCTTCCTACTTACTGTATAAGGATTTACATATGCTGGATACCATGTGGGTATTGATCTTACCTTTGATCTATTCACCATACAACATGCTGATCATGAAGACAAACTTACAGGCAAGTATTCCTGACAGCTTGGAAGAATCCGCATTTTTGGATGGCGCAACGAACTTCCAGATTCTCTGGAAAATCGTACTTCCGTTATCAAAGCCTATCATTGCAACATTGTCACTGTTCTATGCAGTAGGCCGTTGGAATTCATATGCAGATAACAAGTACTATATTAAATCAGAAACTCTGAAGATGATCCAATACAAGCTTTCACAGTTAGTATCCTCAGCGGCAGAAGCACAGACAGCTACTCTGTCAGAGGCAGCCGCTGTAACAAGTACTCCTGAAGTATTACAGGCAGCAGCAATCATGTTCGTTACAATTCCTATCATTTGTATCTATCCTTTCTTACAGAAGTATTTTGTAAAGGGTGTTATGGTAGGCGCAGTAAAGGGCTAAAGAAAAATCAAAACAGTTAGTTTTCCCGGAAATCGGGTGTTACATAAAACTATATATTCATTAAAGGAGGATTTCATTATGAAGAAGAATACTCTTCAGAAGACAATCGCACTTGCATTAACAGGTGCAATGGCAATGGGAACATTAGCAGGCTGCGGCAGCAGCAGTGACACAAGTGCTTCTACAAGCACAGACACAAAGACAGAGGCAGCTTCCACAGAAGCAGCAGCTACAACAGAAGCTTCCACAGAAGCATCTGATGAAGTAGTTGGTATCGACGGATACGAAGCATTTGCTGATAATGTTACATTAAGAATTCCTGTATATGACAGAGGTGTTGAAGGTGTTCCTGATGTAAGCAACAACTACTGGACCAAGTGGGTACAGGAGAACTTCGGTGACAAGTACAACATTACAGTAGAATATGTACCTATCACACGTTCTGACGTATTAACATCCTATGCATTATTGGCAGCGGGTGATGAGCTTCCTACAATCCTTATGGAATATGACTATCCTAAGTTAGCTCAGTGGGCCGGTGATGGATATCTGACAACATATGATCTGGATGAGTTCGCTAAGGTAGCTCCTACATACTATCAGAGAATGGTAGATCTGGATCAGATCAGCTATACACAGATGGATGGTGAGACATACTTCGCATTAGCTGAAAGACCTTACTACAATACAAACTATACATTTATCACATTCTATCGTCAGGACTGGTTAGACCAGATTGGATATTCTGAATATCCTACCACATGGGCGGAAGAGAAAGAAATGCTTCAGAAGTTAGTTGATGAAGGAATCTGCAAGAACCCTCTTGGCGGACAGATGGTAACTGGCGCTGGTGTTGACCAGAACTACGCTTACAGATCATATCCTCTTGATGAAGAGAACTGGGCTTGCTACGGTGACTATGCGATTCCTGCACTTGGCGATGCAGCTAATAAGGCACTCTTAAAGAGAGTTAACGAGCAGTATAATGCCGGATTTATCAATCCTGAATATTATGTAACAGATGCAGAAACAGCAAAAGCTGCATTCATCAATGGTGAATCAGTACAGTGGGGCGCTTACATCTCTGCAAGCATGGATGTACTGGATTCCTTCTATGCACAGAATCCTGATGCTAAATTAGCAGTTAAGATCCAGGCTACTACAGATGATCCGGAAGGCGGCACAGTACCTGCATACAGAGCAAACAATCCTTTCGGTATGATGATCGGTTTCTCTTCACAGGCATCTGAAGATGAGATCAAAGCAGCTTGGATGTACATGGAATGGATGACACAGGAAGATAACCTCTTCACAATGCAGTGGGGTATCGAAGGCGAGAACTACACAATGGGTGATGACGGACTTCCGGTAGCTGTAACAGACTACAGCGGTGACTGCACACAGGGCTTCAATAATTCCAAGGATTACTGGTGCGTAACAACAGAAGCAAGAACAGCTGGTACTATCGAAGACGTTATCAAGGCAGCTGCACCTGCAGGATATCCTCAGGACTTTACACAGGATATTATTGACAATTACTACAAGCAGGTAGAAGTAGCTGACAAGGGTTGGGCAGTATCCGATTGTAACTTTGCAGTAGTACTTGATTCTGTAGGTGAGTATCAGGCATCCTTACTTGAACTCTACACAGAGTACAGAGATCAGTTGACAATGTGTTCTCCTGATGAATTCGACACATTATATGATGAGTTAGCTCAGAAGTATGCTGACGCTGGATATCAGGCAATCGTTGATGAAAGAAAAGAAGCATACGAAGCTGGCCAGAGCACAAAATTACCACAGTAATTTGTACACAATCTAACCTGATTTGTAAAACAATAAATACGGCCCCCGACAAGTGTTGGGGGCTGTTTTAAGAAAAAAGACACAGGTATGTTTTTTCAAAGATTTCAGTTTACCTATATTGTTGTGAAATCTTTGACAAAACAAATCTGCATAATAATTTCGGATGATAAATGACACGTTGAGAAGTGTAAAGACAGGATTGAGGAGGAATGTATCATGTTAAAGCTGGAGTATGACAAACAGGAGCTTGAGCAGGTAATTGACAAAATTGTAAAGAAGACCATGAATATGGATCTGACATGGGATTGGCCATGTGGTGTAGCATATTATGGAATTTCAGATGCTTATGAGAAGACCGGTAAGAAGGAATATCTTGATTTGCTCAAGGATCGTATAGATGAACTGATTGATCTGGGACTGCCTAAGGTGTGGACTGTAAATGCCTGCGCAATGGGACATTGCCTGATCACACTGTATCAGGCAACTGGTGAAGAGAAATATCATGAGATTCTGATGAGCAAGATTGCATATTTAAGAAATGATGCACTTCGCTTCGGCGACCATGTGCTGCAGCATACAGTATCTGCAAACAATGATTTCCCGGAACAGTGCTGGTGTGATACTTTATTTATGGCAGCATTCCTCATGCTTCGTGTAGGCGTTATGGAAAAAGATGAAGAACTGATTGATGATGCATTGAATCAGTATTATTGGCATATTAAATATTTACAGAATCCAAGCAGCGGCTTATGGTATCATGGCTACGATAATATTGCAGGAGACCATATGTCCGGTATTTACTGGGGACGCGCTAATGCCTGGGCTGCTTTTACCATGTCACAGGTAGGCGGTATTCTGCCAAAGTGTTATCTGTATCCTAAATATATTGATATTGCAGGCTCTCTTAATGAGCAGCTGGCAGCACTCAAGGTATACCAGACAGAGAATGGTCTGTGGAGGACAGTGGTAGATGATCCTGAGTCTTATGAAGAAATCTCTGCATCGGCAGGAATTGCAGCAGCTATGCTGACAAGAGGCAATCCACTTCACAGCAAGTATATCAACAAGGCAATCAAGGGACTTCTGGCAAATGTCAGTGAAGACGGTAAAGTAATGAATGTATCCGGCGGTACAGCCGTTATGAGAGATAAAGAAGGTTATCGCGGTATTCCAAAAGCATATATCCAGGGATGGGGACAGGGATTAGCATTGTCTTTCTTTGCTACATTATTGGTGTCCGATGAGATCCAGAAAGACGGTGCCTTATAAAATGTATGCAAAGACTTATGTATTTGGAAACAAAAATCAAAAACTAAATACAGATAGTCGAAGCAAAGAGACAGCAGTTACCGGAGGGCAGTTATATGATGCCGGGCTTGGATATGGTTTTGTAACAGAAGCTGATTTCCGCAGCAACGAGATGCTTCAGATGCCGGAGTTAAGTTCAGGCTTTGTTCCGGCATATGCTGATACAATTGGTGAAGTGACCAGGATTGTCACTGATGATCTTGGCTGTCACGTAGATGGACGGTATGCGGCTTGTCGGCTTGGAATACAGGAGAGATGTATGATTCCCCTGTGTTTTCGGGCGGATGTGGAGCGGAGCGGTAACTATCAGATCACTCTGGAATATCAGTCAGAGGCAGAAGCTATGATTTTTGCAGGATCGAGGAGACTTGTATGCAGGTCTGCGGGAAAAGAACAGAAGCAGTCATTGACTTTTGTTATGAATGCCTGTGACATCATACCTATGGGCAGAAACTGTATCTATGAGTGTAAAAGTATTGATATTACCCTGCTGGGGGAGAATGCGAACCTGTGCAGGATCAATATAAAACAGGTAAATTGCCCTACGATTTATATTGCGGGGGATTCTACGGTAAATGACCAGCCGGCATGGTATCCTTATCAGCCGGAGGCTGCCTTCGCAGGCTGGGGGCAGATGCTTCCGGCGTATCTGAGCGGTAAGATAGCCGTGTCTAACCATGCACATCCGGGTCAGACTGTTGAGACATTCAGGACTGAGGGACATTACGCCATTATTCAGGCGCATATCAGATTTGGTGATTATCTGATGCTCCAATTTGCGCATAATGATCAGAAACTGGCTGGTTTAAGGGCAAAAGAGGGCTATATGGAAGCTTTGTGCCGTTATATAGAAGAGACTCTGGCTATAGGGGCATATCCGATTCTTGTGACTCCTGTGTGCAGGAATACCTGGCGTGTCAACGGTATGTATGCTGATTCCCTTGAGGAATATGCACAGGCATGCAAGCAGGCAGCAGCCCGTTACCAGATTCCGGTAATTGATCTGCATGGGGCAAGTAAGGACTTTATTATTCAACATGGACCTGAGCAGACGGCAAGATATTATTATCCCAAGGACTTTACCCATCCCAATGACTATGGGGCATATCTTTTTGCAGGAATGGCAGTTAAGGAATATTGTGGACAGATGAGGACCGGCAATTATGCAGAAGCCTACGGCAGATTGGCAGGTTTTATGACGAGGCATAGTGAATGGAAACCCAAAGTGTAAAAGAATCAGAAAGTATGGTTAAAATGTAATATGAGGAGGCAGCTATGAGTAAGAGAAAAGGCGGTTTTACTTTGCCGGGCGAGGCAGGGTATGAGAAGCTCACGTTGGAGCTTGCAGATAAATGGGGGGCTGATGTGATCAGAGACAGTGATGGTACTGTATTATCAGACGAAATCACCAATGCAGGATATGGAATCTATTCTACTATCTGTATTATTAGAGATCACAATGCATGGGCAAAGGAGAATCAGGATAAGTTACAGCAGACATTTCTGATGACATCACCCAAGGTAGCGACAGAGAATACACTGTACATTGGACTTATGGATGATTTCTTTGATGAACAGTTCTGTGTTAATGACAGCGAAGCAGCTTTCAAATACTGGCAGGTATATGATCGAACAACTGACAGTGTTGTTTCGGCGGATAAGTGGAGCTACAACAGCGCAGATAACAGCGTAGAACTGCATGATATTACTCCATGGCATTCCTATACAGTAAGCTTTCTGGCTTATCGTATATGGGAAGAGATCTCCATGTATAATCATACGACCAATCATTGGGATAAAGAGCACCTGATGCAGATTGATCCTGTATATCCTGAGACACAGGAATATCTCAAGAACTGGATGGAGAACTGGTGTAAGGAGCATCCGGCTACGACAGTAGTTCGTTTTACTTCCATGTTCTATAATTTCGTCTGGATCTGGGGAAGCAGTGAACGCAACAGACAGCTTTATTCTGACTGGGCATCTTATGACTTTACAGTAAGCCCCCGTGCACTGGATGAATTTGCCAAAGTATATGGCTATCAGCTGACAGCAGAAGATTTCATCAATCAGGGTAAGCTGCATGTAACACATATGCCTGGCAATCAGAAAAAGACAGACTGGATTAATTTTATTAATCGCTTTGTCATTGATTTTGGTAAGGAATTAATTGATATTGTACATAAATATGGAAAGAAAGCATATGTATTCTATGATGACAGCTGGGTTGGTGTAGAACCATACAAGCCTGAATTCAAGGAGTTTGGCTTTGATGGCCTGATTAAATGTGTATTCTCAGGCTATGAAGCCAGATTGTGTGCAGGAGTAGACGTTGATGTACACGAGCTGCGTCTGCATCCATATCTTTTCCCGGTAGGACTGGGAGGACTTCCTACATTTATGGAAGGCGGCAATCCTACACTGGATGCCAAGAAATATTGGAATAGTGTAAGACGTGCGCTGCTTCGTGCATCGATAGACAGAATCGGTCTTGGCGGTTATCTGCATCTTGTACAGGATTTCCCTGATTTTGTGGATTATATCGAGAAGATATCTGATGAATTCAGAGCATTGAAAGATCTGCATAAGGCTGGTAAGCCATATTGCTGCAAGACCAAAGTAGCAGTACTACATTACTGGGGAAGCATGCGTTCCTGGTCTTTATCAGGACATTTCCATGAGACATATATGCATGACCTGATTCATATTAATGAAGCATTGAGCGGACTTCCTGTTGAAGTGAAATTCATTAACTTTGAAGATGTGAAGAAGGGTGCGCTGGAAGATGTAAATGTAGTCATCAATGCAGGTGCAGCCGGATCTGCATGGAGCGGTGGTGACGCATGGAAGGATGATGAAGTAGTAGCTGCTTTGACGAAGTGGGTATATGAAGGCGGAACCTTCATCGGTGTAGATGAGCCATCCGCAGTAGAAGGCTATGACAGCTATTTCAGAATGGCACCGGTACTTGGCGTAGATAAGGATATCATTGACAGAGTATGCCATGGACAGTGGAGCTTTGAAGTAGATGAGAAGGCAGCAGCCGAGGTAATGCCACAGGGCAGTGAAGTCTCTGAAAGAGTAAAATGCCACCTTACAGACGGTAAGGCTGTTGTACTGGCAGCAAAGGGTAATAATCCACTTATGACAAAGAACAGCTTTGGCAAGGGCTGCGGCATCTATATGTCTTCCTTTAGCGTAAACAATCAAAATACAAAGATGCTGCTGAATCTGATTCTGCAGGCAGGCAGAGAAGCAATTGACGGTAATTATCTGACCGATAATGCTGATATGGAATGTGCTTATTATCCTGAAAGCAGAACTCTGATTGTAATTAATAATACAGATTCTGTACAGGAGACTACGATAAACACAGAATTTGGAACAGAAAAGATTAAACTGGAAGCATTTGATACCTTGATTAAGAAGATATAAAAATATAAAAATGGGGACGCCATAGTGATATGGGCGTCCTTATTTTATTTTAAGTGAGTGTAACAATTAAAAATAACAAAGAACAAAACAAAGAAGCCCGATTGCTCGAGCTTCTTGTTTGTGTAAAAGGGGAATTCTTCCGGAATTGCTAATTAGCAAGTCTAGCATCTCTGCTAAACATGTATTTATGATACATCGTACATATCAAATAATCTATAACTATATTGCGCTATATTGAAACTATATTGATTTATTGCGTAGACAAATGGGGTCAAAGATGCATTTCCGAACAATATAACACAGTATCTGAGTCACAATAATACCGAAAAATGCACCACTACTGTCAATGCAGACATCCCGGATAGAACCGGAACGCCCTGAAACATAGAGCTGGTGGAACTCATCCAGGGATGCGAAACCAATACAGAATAATCCTGAAGTCAGCAACAGCCAGATGCCACGTATTCCATATACATATAAAGGGCAGGCAATAGAGACTGCCAATAGAAAATATTCGGAGAAATGAGCTGTCTTGCGGACATAGAAATGAATACGATGTATACCCTGTAGAATCTGCGCATCACTCAGATCAAGATTGAGGATATGATCTGTAATTTCTATTACTTTATAAGATACTTTATAACTCAGAGATGAGCTGGCAGCGCCATCCTGGGCAGAAAAAGAGTAGATACAGTACATGATAATCAGCGCCGGAACGAAAGATAATGGTTTTAACAAAAATCGGAGTACCTTTTTCATAAGCTTCACCTTGCCTTTCTTATTTGGGATTATAAGCTCTATTTCAAAATATCACAAGGCGAAATATGAAAAACTTCTCGATCAGATAGTGTACAATTCGAGTTTTTATGCTAAACTAGATATAAAAAGAAAGAAGGTGTTGCTGATTATGCAGGACAGTGAGAAACTTTCCAGAGATGAAGTAATTGCACTTTATCAGGATGATACAATGAAACTACTGCGCTATGAGGGCTGGCTGCAGGCAGCAAGCGGTAGAGATGCTTCCAATATTTATAAGGGCGAAGGAATAGAGGCGAATTCCATGCCGGTTCCGGTATATGATTCCACGTTGTTGTCTTTTGTGAAGGAGGCCAAGGCAACACGCTTTATGAATCGTAATTATGTGTATACTTTCTCAAGATACAGCCTTCGCAGTGTGCAGGATGAGCTGAATCTGATTGAGAGATGTACACTGATGGAGACGGATGTACTGGGTGATATTTTGTCAAAGTATATTCTGAAGGGCGAAGTACGCGGCGCATATTGGACAGAGGGCGTAAAGAGCGGTGTATTTCTTGCAATCCTTCTGCGATTGAAAGAATTATTAGAGATAAAAAAGCCATTGGCATAAGATTGGGGAGCTGGAGATGGGAGATAAGTCAACACAGAAGAAACAGTATATCATTGAGAAAGCAAAAGAGGTATTTGCAAAAAGAGGATACAAGGATGTGACCATGAAGGATATCGTGGATGCATGCGGCATCAGTCGTGGCGGGCTGTACCTGTATTTTGGCAATACAAAAGATCTGTTCGAGGCAGTATTGGAACAGCAGACACAGAATACAAAGAGTAGCTATGAGGCTTCTTTGCCGGAGAATGCAGCACCAGGCGACCAGTTACTGTTGTATCTGGATATCTGTAAGAAGGAAATGCTTGCAAAAGACAATCTGATTACAGCAACTTATGAATATCTGTTTGCCAATGCACAGGATAGTGTGGTCAGCAGACAAAAAGAAGAGAATGCCAGACTTCTGGAACAGATCATTACAGATGGCGTGAAAGAAGAATGGATGGTCTGTGAAAATCCTGCAACGGCAGCAGCAACTATTTCCTATGCAATGGAAGGACTTAAAGTAGCAGCAGGAACCACAGGAATCTCTGAAAAAGCAGCAGATGATACCATAAATTACATTATGGGAACACTTGGACTTGAAGTAGGATAGAAGAGATTAAAATAGAAGAGATTAGAATAGAAGATATGATGAAAAGAAAAGCCTGACTCCGCGGAGTTAGGCTTTTTATATTCAGGAACGCAGTGATATGATCTTTCCAAAGTTGCTGATCTTACATTCCTTGAAATCTCCCAGCATCTTGGATAGTTTGGCATAACCGTAGTTAGATATATTAAAATCAGGAAAACGTCTACAAAGCTTCTGATTAAGCTCTCCTACATTCATTGTATGCTTCTCGCATTGTTTCAGGATAGACAGGACTTCCTTGTGAATATCATCCAGAGTGATGTCCGCGGCCTGCAGGTATGCGGTAACGGTAGTCTCTGTATATTTTAAGGAGATAGACTTTTTGAACTCGGCGGCTTCCAGAAATTTGGAGAACTTCGTATATTCATAATTTCGTACATCGAAAGTCGGATACATCTTGGAGAGACGGCTGCCTAATTCTCCGATATCCATAGAAGTACCATCATTGCCATTCTCACTGATGATCTTAACAAGTGCCTGCTCAATTTCTGACAGAGGTGTCAGTGCATCCTGTTCTGCCTTGGCGGAGTGTTTACCGACCTTGGTAACGGATGTGTCCACATTGGATAAGAGATCGAGCAGTACGAATTTCTCACAGGCGGAGCGGAATGGCTCCGGAGTCTTACGTTCTCCCATACCGATGACATACATGCCGGATTCACGAAGACGCATGGCAAGTCTGGTGAAATCGCTGTCGCTGGAAGCCAGACAGAAGCCGCTTACATGACCAGAATAGAGAATATCCATGGCATCTATGATCATGGCAGAATCAGTGGCATTCTTACCTGTCGTATAGCTGTATTGCTGTACCGGGTTGATGGAATTGGCTAACAGCACATCCTTCCATTTGCTTGAATTGGAACGGGTCCAGTCCCCATAGATTCTTTTATAAGTAACGGTTCCGTACTTGGATAATTCATCCAGTATGATCTTAATGTAATCAGCGCTGATATTGTCACTGTCTATCAGCAACGCAAATTTGATATCTTCCATATCTGTAAAATTCCTGCCTTTCCCGGTTTACATAGCTTTGAATAATTATATTGTAGCATTTTAAATTCTTTTCGTCTATTTCCACGGTTGAAAAAATGCAGAATTACTGCTATTCTTATTAAGATAGTATCAAAACCAAATATACCAATTTTTACGGAGGACTTACAAATGGGAAAAGTGAAACGTATTTACGTGGAAAAAAAGGCTTCCTTTGCAGTAAAAGCAAAAGAGCTGGAAGAAGAGCTCAAGAGCTATCTTGGAATTGATGGCCTGGAGCAGGTAAGGATTTTCATTCGTTATGACGTAGAGAATCTGTCAGAAGATACCTTTGAAAAGGCTTGCAAATGTGTATTTTCTGAACCACCAGTAGATGATTTATACTTAGAGAAGTTCGACATGCCTGCAAATGGTAGATGCTTCTCGGTAGAATTCCTGCCTGGACAGTTCGATCAGAGAGCTGATTCAGCAGTACAGTGCGTAAAATTCCTGAAGGAAGACGAAGATCCCATTATTAAGACTGCCGTAACATATTTACTGGTAGGCAAGATTTCCGATGATGAATTTGCCAAGATCAAATCCTACTGTATCAACCCGGTAGATTCCAGAGAGACAGACATGGTAAAACCTGAAACTCTTGTAACAGAGTTCGCAGAACCTGCTGATGTGGCAATCTTTGATGGTTTCAAGGATATGGCAGAGGCTGATTTAAAGAAGCTTTATGATTCTCTGGGACTGGCAATGACATTTAAGGATTTCCTGCATATCCAGAATTATTTTAAGAATGAAGAGAAGAGAAATCCTTCTGTAACAGAGATTCGTGTATTGGATACATACTGGTCAGACCATTGCCGTCATACCACATTCTCAACAGAATTAAAGGATGTAACTTTTGAAGATAATTATTATACAGAGCCTATCAGGACTACTTATCAGAATTATCTGGCTGTCAGAGAAGAGATTTTTGCAGGCAGAAAGGACAAGTATGTCTGCCTGATGGATCTGGCACTTATGGCTATGCGTAAGCTCAAGGCTGACGGCAAGCTTGAGGATATGGAGAAGTCTAATGAGATCAATGCTTGTTCCATCGTAGTTCCTATTGAAATTGATAAGGAAGATGGAAAAGGCGTTATCACAGAAGAGTGGCTTGTAAACTTCAAGAACGAGACTCATAACCATCCTACGGAAATTGAGCCTTTTGGTGGTGCAGCAACCTGTCTGGGCGGTGCTATCCGTGATCCGTTGTCAGGACGTACTTATGTATATCAGGCTATGCGTGTAACTGGTGCAGCAGATCCTACTGTATCTGTAGAAGATACTCTGAAAGGTAAGCTCCCTCAGAAGAAGCTGGTTCGTGGTGCAGCAAGCGGTTATTCATCCTATGGTAATCAGATTGGTCTGGCTACAGGCTATGTAAAGGAAGTATATCATCCAAACTATGTAGCCAAGAGAATGGAGATCGGTGCTGTTATGGGTGCTGCTCCAAGAGCAAGTGTTATCCGTGAGGATTCTGATCCTGGTGATATCATCATTCTGTTAGGTGGACGTACAGGACGTGACGGCTGTGGTGGAGCAACAGGTTCTTCCAAGGTACATACAGAAGCTTCCATTGAGACTTGTGGTGCTGAGGTGCAGAAAGGTAATGCGCCTACAGAACGTAAGATTCAGAGATTATTCAGAAGAGAAGAAGTAAGCAAGATCATCAAGAAATGTAACGACTTTGGTGCAGGCGGTGTATCTGTAGCAATCGGAGAGCTGGCTGATGGTCTGGTTGTTGATATGGATAAGGTTCCCAAGAAGTACGCAGGTCTTGACGGAACAGAACTGGCTATTTCCGAGTCTCAGGAGAGAATGGCAGTTGTAGTTGATCCTAAGGATGTAGATACCTTCCTTGGCTATGCTGCAGAAGAGAACCTGGAGGCAGTTGAAGTAGCAGTTGTAACCAAAGAGCCAAGACTGGTACTGAAATGGAGAGGCAAGGAAGTTGTTAATTTATCCCGTGCTTTCCTGGATACCAACGGTGCTCATCAGGAGACTAACGTATACGTAGACATGCCTGTTAAGGAAGACAATTACCTGAACAAGGTAGCAGTTCCTGCTGTAGAAGAAGCTCTTGCAAAAGACGATGTAAAAGCAGCAATCCTTGCAGAATTGAATGATTTGAATGTATGTTCCCAGAAGGGTCTTGTGGAAATGTTCGACTCCTCTATTGGAGCAGGTAGTGTATACATGCCTTATGGTGGTAAGTATCAGCTGACAGAGACACAGACTATGGTAGCGAAGCTTCCTGTATTAAAGGGCAAGACAGATGTTGTTACCATGATGAGCTATGGCTATGATCCGTATCTGTCTTCATGGAGCCCATATCATGGGGCTATCTATGCAGTAACAGAATCTATGGTTAAGATTGTGGCAGCAGGCGGTGATTACAGCAGGATCCGTTTCACTTTCCAGGAATACTTTAGACGTATGACAGAAGATCCTGAGCGTTGGAGTCAGCCTTTTGCAGCATTGTTAGGTGCTTATGATGCACAGATGGGATACGGTCTGCCTTCTATCGGTGGTAAGGATTCCATGTCAGGAACCTTCAACGATATTGATGTACCTCCTACATTAGTGTCTTTTGCAGTAGATGTAGCGAAGGAAAAAGACATCATTACACCAGAGTTGAAGAACGCAGGAGATAAGCTTGTTGTGTTCCGTATTGAGAAAGATCAGTACGATATTCCTGTATATGAGAAAGTCATGAAGCTTTTTGACGGTATCTCCGCATTGATCAAGAAGAGAGCTATCGTAGCTGCTTATGCTCTGGATGGTGCAGGTATTGTGGCAAGCGCAGCCAAGATGTCCTTTGGTAATAAGCTTGGTGTAGAATTTTCAGATGCTTTATCCGCAAAGGAACTGTTTGCAAATGAAATCGGCAATATGATTGCAGAAGTATCCGCAGATGGTATGAAAGCACTGGAAGAAAGTGGAATTGCTTACAGTGTTGTAGCAACCGTTCTTCCTGAAAATGCCGGATTTGTATATAAAGATGTAAAAGTCAGCGAGGAAGACGCTCTCCATGCATGGAAGAGCAAGCTGGAGAAGGTATTCCCTACTAAGGCAGTAAAGGCTACAGATGCAATTGAAACTAAACTGTATCAGACATCTGATATCCATATCTGCAAGAACAAAGTAGCGAAGCCTACCGTATTTATCCCTGTATTCCCGGGAACAAACTGCGAGTATGACAGTGCCAAGGCATTTGAACGTGCGGGTGCTAATGTCATTACCAAGGTGTTCCGCAATATGACAGCAGAGGATATCCGTGAATCTGTAGATGAATTCGAGAAGGCTATCGGACAGGCACAGATCATCATGTTCCCTGGTGGATTCTCCGCAGGTGATGAACCGGATGGTAGTGCGAAGTTCTTCGCGACAGCATTCCAGAATGCGAAGATGAAGGAAGCTGTCATGAAGCTGTTGAACGAGAGAGATGGTCTGGCACTTGGTATCTGTAACGGATTCCAGGCACTGATCAAATTAGGTCTGGTTCCTTATGGTGAGATTACAGGCCAGAAGGAGGATTCTCCTACATTGACCTTCAATACGATTAACCGTCATATCTCCAAGATGGTATATACCAAGGTTGTATCCAATAAGTCCCCTTGGTTACAGCTTGCAGAGCTTGGCAAGACCTATGTAACACCGGCTTCCCATGGTGAAGGACGTTTCGTAGCTCCTAAGGAGTGGATTGACAAATTATTTGCGAATGGTCAGGTTGCTACACAGTATGCTGACTTCAATGGCAATATCTCCATGGATGAAGAGTGGAATGTAAACGGCTCTTATGCTGCAATCGAAGGTATCACCTCGCCGGATGGCAGATGCCTGGGCAAGATGGCACACGTAGAGAGACGCGGCGAATCCGTAGCAATCAACATCTATGGCGAACAGGATCTTAAAATCTTTGAGTCAGGTGTGAAGTACTTTAAATAAGCAGATAAGAAACCTCAGGATTAAAACAAAGCCTGAGGTTTCTTCTTGATGAAACAGCGATGAAATTCGGATGGTTACATAAAATTATCTTGTCAAATACATATGGTTTGGATATAATATTGAAAGTAAGGTTAATGAGAGGTAATTCTGGCAGGTATAGTTCCTGAATCATTGCCGGAAAGAAGGATGTACATAATGGCGGAAAAGAATAATGGAAGAGAGATCGCTTTTGTTGAAACATATGAAGAAGAGATTAAAAATGCGATTGAGAAGACTTTCCTGAAGCATGGAGTATCTTATCTGATCAAGGTAGATAAAGTACGTAACAGGAAGAAGGGCTTATTTGAAAGCCAGAAGAAGTTTTCCTTTTATATTAATCGTTATCAGGAAGACGAGGCAAAAGCCGCCATGGAAGATACGAATCTGAAAGATGAAGATGTTGTATATTTAGCATAACGGAGTGGAGAAGAATAATGATAGATTTCGGAAGCGTCATGAAGATTAAGAATGCATGGGATACTTTTAACAGAAATCATCCCAAGTTCATGCCCTTTTGTCAGGCAGTAGGCAGGGATGGAATCGGTGTGGATACCATTATTGAAGTGAAAGTCACCAGCGCTGATGGCAGAGAATATAACACCAATATGAAGCTTACACAGAGTGACTTGGATCTGTTCGCCCAGATAAGGAGCATGAATTAGGTTATGGTATCAGTGAGAGAAGCATCCGTTGAAGATGCGGCAGAGTTATTGGAAATATACAGACCCTATGTAGAGCATACAGATGTGTCCTTTGAGTATGTGACACCATCTGTGCAGGAGTTTGCGGGCAGGATTGCACACACACTGCAACGGTATCCTTATCTGGTGGCACAGAATGAAGACGGTGAGCTGCTGGGATACGCCTATGCTTCTGCATTCAAGTCCAGAGAGGCATATGACTGGTCAGTGGAATTGTCAGTATATGTGAAGGACGGAGTACACAGACAGGGTGTGGGCAGGCTTTTATATACAGAGCTTGAGAAGATCCTATATGCACAGAATGTATATAATCTCTGTGCATGTATTGCATATCCATATCCAGACAGTGAGAAGTTTCATGAGAGAATGGGATTCCAGACGGTAGCGCATTTCCATCATTCCGGCTTCAAATCAGGACACTGGGTCGATATGATCTGGATGGAGAAGGCACTCAGAGAACATGATGGAGCTCCTGAACCATTTATTCCGTATTCACATTTGGACTAATTTAAATGAAAGATTCTATTGTATTTGATACAGTAGGATCTTTTTTTATGTCATTTAGAATTAACTAAAAGGTTAAAAATTAGTAAATATTACGGTTTAAAATGCCAAATGATAAATTAAAAGAGTTAAAAAATGTGCAAAACGGCTATTTTATTTTTCATAATTGACGTTCAAATGAACTATTTGTATAATTTATATGTAAACTTAAATAAGAAATAAATTAACAAGCTAAAAATAATTAAATTAGCTAAAATTAATTTATTCTGCGTACTGCAAAATGCAGTACGGATGAACAGACAGAATATACAGGGAGGTAGGAACGTGAAGAGAAAACAGGTTGTAAAGATGCTTTCTATTGGTATGGCTGGAATTCTGGCAATATCATCCTGCAACATGGCAGGCGGCATGGTCTATGCAGAAGAAGTATCACAGGAGAATGTTGTAGAAGGGGAGAACACAGAAGAGACATTTACAGAATCAGCTGCTGCAGAGGAAAAAGAGCAGGAGAATGAGGAAGTAGAGGAAGCTACGGTACAGACGAAGGAGACTACTGTAGAGAAGGAGACAGAGGAAACAACAGAATCCACAACCGAAGAAGCAGCCGGCGAGGATGAGGCTTCACAGGAGGAAACAACACAGGAAGCCACAGAAGAGGTCACAGAGGAAGTCACAGAGGAAGAAATGACTGAGCTTACAGAGGAAGAGCCTGTAGCCATGGCAGCTGACGTAGAAGAGACACAGCTGCAGCAATTTTATGGACAGGAGCTTGCTTTTGATGATACAAGCAGCTGGGATGACAAGGGCGAGAATCAGCTGGGGCTTTCCACAGACACGTCGCTCAACAGTGGCACGAAGGTTTCCTTTGATCTGTATATTCCGGCAGAGAATGCAGAATATGAGGGACTTATTAAGGTTCAGGGAATTGCCAGACTCGGCAGCGGCTGGAGCTGGACACAGAATGATGTGATTCCTGAGCTTGGAAGCGGTGATTTTACACGGGAAGTAGAGATCGATGGTAAATTATATAGAAAAGCACATGTGTCATTTTCCTTTGGTGATGAAATAACACAGGATTATCTGGCAGAATTCACAGTAAAGCTTGCAGGCTGGATGTGTAACTATACTGGCTCTGTCTATTATGGCAATGTGACTCTTGAGAATGGAGCACAGGAGAAACCGGATAAGCCCGTACAGGAGAATGTCCTTGCAAGCTGGAGTTTTGATGAGAATATCAATGACTGGTATTATGACGGCGTATGGGACAATCAGGGGCAGAACAGTCTGGACTGGAGCGGGCAGTATCAGGCACTGGCCATGCAGGTGGATTATTCCAAGGATGTGAAATCTACATGGAGTGAGATCAAGTCCTCCTATTGGGACGATGATTTCGAGGTAAAGGATGCCAATAAGATCGCTTTTGATTTTATCTATGATCCTGCTTTGATGACAAAGGGCAGCTTCAAGGTCAAGCTGTTCGCAGACAGCGGAATTGATATCAATGCCTCTATCAATTTTGATAATGCAGAGGACTATGCAGATGGTTTTAAGGTGGTGCATTTTTCCATGAGCTATGATACGAAGAATATTGAGAATGGCTTCACAATAGGTCTTATCGGCAGTGAGACAGATTATCAGGGAATGGTATATCTTGATAATGTGACACTTATGTCAGAAACTAAACAGGAAGAGGATATCTATGTGGATGCTACAGAAGAGATAACAGGACAGGATATGAAGCTCTCCGTACAGGGAGATACTCTTGTGACAGGCGCAGGAAGCAGTGAAATCCAGAAGAATATCACACTTGCAGACGGTCAGGCAACAGACAGTGTCAGACAGGTATACGCATATCTGCAGGCTGTAGGCAAAACAGACAGCGTGATATTCGGACAGCAGAACAATACAAGCCATAAGGCAGGAAGCAGTGATTTATCCTGCTCAGATACAATGGATGTGGTCGGCTCCTATACTGGTATTATCGGGCTGGATGGATTGTCACTTGCAGGAAATGAATATTCTGCAGACCGCTATCTGAGCGAAATGCAGGGGCTGGATGATGTATATGAGACAGTAGCAGCCAGAATCAATCAGGCTTCTACACAGATCGAGAAGAATGTAATCGCAGCAGCAGCTCTGACGAATTATAATATCAGAAATGGCGCAATTGCTACGCTGTCACTGCATATGCCTAATTTCAGTACTGTATCCGAAACGGGAAATGACACAGGTGTCAGCTATGCAGGCTATAACTTCAGCGGTTATACACCCAATCTTCTGACAGGTGATGTGATGAATCAGATTTTGCCCGGAGGAGCATACAATGAAGCCTTCCGTGCTTATCTGGACATGGTAGCTGACTATGCACATCAGGTAGATGGCGCAGTTCTGTTCAGACCATTCCATGAGAATACAGGAAGCTGGTTCTGGTGGGGCGCAGCCTTCTGTGATGAGCAGACCTATAAGAGCGTCTACAAGTACACAGTAGAATATCTCAGAGACGAGAAGAATGTACATAATTTCCTGTATGTATACGGACCAGGCTCGGAAGCTGCTTCTGTAGAAGAATATGCTTCACGTTATCCTGGAGACGGATATGTTGATATGGTGGGATTTGATATGTATCACAGAAATCCACAGCAGGGAGATTCTTTTGTGACTAACTTTACGAAGGAGCTGCAGATTGTGGATGATTTTGCCCAGGCGCATGGCAAGCTGGTAGCAGTTACAGAGACAGGAACCGCTCATGATGTTGCAGAGGGAGATAACCAGACTGCATTGCTCAAGTCAGAGAATACAAGACCGGACTGGCATCAGGAGATTCTGGATGCAGTAAAAGGCAGCAATGCATCCTATTATCTGGTATGGGCTAATTTTGGCGAGAAGGACGGCTTCTATACCCCTTATGTAAAATCTGTAAAAGAAGATGGTGCGAAGCATGGCCATGAAATGATGGATCCGTTTATCAGATTCTTCAACCAGAACAACAGCATCTTTGCCGTAAATCAGAAGGATGCTCTGGAGCAGATGAAGTCTGTAAGCATCCAGGCAAAACCGGCAGCAACGCAGAGCGGATATATCGTAGCTCCGGTTGCAGGCAGCAGAATCCTGGATGCGACCTTACTGTCTGCAAGAATAAGTGGTGTGACTGCTGATGATCAGGTTACCTTTGTCCTTTCCGGAAAAGACAGGGAGATCACACTGCAGGCACAGATTGCAGATGGCTATGCGACTGCACAGCTTGAGCAGGATTCCCTGACAGCGCTTGGAGAGGCAGTTGGTACGATCAGCTTATATATCAATAATACAGTGGCTGATACAATCCGCGCTACCTTCAATATTCCGCAGCCTGAGCAGGACCCTTATGAGATTGACGGATTCGAGAACTACTATGGTGTGGACACGATGCTGACCAAGAACTGGGCTACGAATAAGGCAACAGGCAGCAGCATTACGATCAGCTTATCCAGGGATTACAGCTATGAAGGCGAATATGTCATGAAGTTCGAGTACGCAGAGACCTCGGATGGATGGGCAGGGGCTACGATCTCTAAGGAAGTAAGCTGGGAAGACTGTGATGCCCTGCAGTTCTGGACAGTGCCGGATGGAAAGCAGCAGAAGACAGTCATTCAGATAACAGCAGGCGGCAATGTATATGAATATTATATGAATCTGAATGAAGATTACTGCAATGCCGGAACAGAGCCTGTTCTTGTAACGATTCCTTTTGCGCTGTTCGTGGCAAGAGATATTGCAGGCAATCCTGCAGGCGGACTGGAGAACGACAAGAGCAATATTACTTCTATAGGACTGTGGGTGAATGCAATCGCAGGAAGCGCAGCTATAGATGCAGACAATATGGTAAAAGGCACAGTCTATTATGATGGCATAACAGCTGTGAAGAGTGGCAAGACAGCTGCTGAGGTAAAGAAAGCAGAGCAGACTCCGACAGAGCCTTCCGAGCCTGATGTACCGGTTGAGCCGTCTACTCCCCAGCAACCGTCTGCACCCGGACAGTCATCAGGACAGGAGAGCAGCAGTGGTGAGAGTCAGAATAATTCAACTGCAGCAGCTTCTGTGGCACAGGCACAGCTTGTGATTCCTGAGTCTGCGGTAGAGAAGATGAAGCAGACTCAGGCAGCTTATAATTTCTATATTGAGAATATTGCAGTGACTGTAGATGCAGAAGCAATAGCTTCATGGGAGGGAGAGATGGATCTGAATGTCAAGCTGCGCAGTATACAGAAATTCTCCGCAGATTTTGATGCTTTTTATATACAGAAGAATAAAAAGGCATCAGTTCTTGATAAAGCAGTAATCAATGTGGCTTTATCAGCCGCTAAGGCACAAAGCATTGCCTATGTCTTTGGCAGGGAAGCACAGAATGCTTATCAGCTGCTCAATGCGTCGCCTGTCAGTGAGATAGGAACAGTGACGATACAGGCAGATACGAATCAGGAATATCTGATTTTATATTAATGGAGGTCTCCTTTTCTCTATTGTCACAATTACAGGGAATAAAATATGTGAATATATACTATGGATTAATGCAGCAAAAAAGGGTATACTATATGGTGCTATTTTGAGAAAAGGAGAATTCAGAAGATGAAAGTTAAGAATTTGGCAAAGAAATTCCTGTGCATTGCGTCAGCAGTTGCAATGGCAGCAGTTTTAATGGCAGAGCCTATACAGGTGCAGGCAGCAGGCGAAGTGTATACATCAGAGCTTACCGGTCTGCCTATCAGCGCAAGTCTCAAGGATCAGAGACCTATTGCAGTCATGGTAGATAATGAGAAGGTTGCATTGAAGCATTTCGGTACAGCCGAAGCAGATATTGTATATGAGATGATGAACTCTACTGCAAATGACCGCATCACCAGACTGATGTGCATTTACAAGGATTACAATTCAGTTCCTACGATTGGAAGCATCCGCAGCATCAGACCAACTAATGTTATTTTAGCAGGTGAATATAATGCAATCTGCGTACATGATGGTGGTCCTTACTATATCAATGAGTGGCTTGCTAAACCCTGGTCAGATAATCTCAGTGCCGGATTTGCAAGAATCCCTAACGGTAAGAAGAGAGAATTTACAGAGTATGTTACAACAGGCGAAGTAAATAACCGTATCGCAGCAGCAGGTTATTCCAAGAATTATACACCGCTGTATCTGTCTACAAGAGAAAGAGAGTCTCATTTCCTCTTTAATCCTGTGGAGACATTGCTTAGTACAACATACGGTGGAGTAGGTGTGGCATCAGCGACTCAGATCAATCTGACTCCTGCTTTCCCACATAACAAATCCATGTTAAAATACAATGCCAACACAATGACTTATGATTATTATGAGTATGGTTCCCTTCATACAGATGGAGAGGATGGACAGGCATTGACATTTAAGAATGTTATTCTGCAGGAGACTTCTTTTTCACAGCTGGATGCACATGGATATCTGATTTATAACGCAATTGGATATATGCCAAGTACTACGGCAACAGGATATTATTTTACAGATGGACAGGTTATTCCTATTACCTGGTATAAGAATGGTGAGACTGCCATTACGAAATATTATGACTATACAGGCCAGGAGATTAAGTTGAATCTTGGGAAGACTTACATTGGACTTATCCCATCAGATGCGTGGACTGCAATTGGGATTGGATAAACAGGAAAAGAGTGGACTTGGCTGACAAGTTCACTCTTTTTGTATGTTTATTCCATCAAAAGTGCAAAAATATACATTTTTTCGTGCCTTTTACCAGTGCAGAATCCCTTGAATGCTGGGGACTCTTGTGATATAATTAGACGATTATGCAAAAGGTACATTATTATTATATTAGAAAGGCGCGGTAAAGAGATGAAGGCATTTTTAATATTGGAAGATGGCACTGTGTTTGAGGGAACTCATATAGGTGCAGACAAAGAAGTAATTAGTGAGATTGTGTTCAATACTTCTATGGCAGGTTATCTTGAGGTCTTGACAGATCCTTCCTATGCGGGGCAGGCAGTCTGCATGACTTATCCACTGATCGGCAACTATGGAATCTGCAAGGATGATATGGAGTCACGCAAGCCATGGCCGGACGGATTCATTGTCAGAGAACTGTCAAGAAATTACAGCAATTTCAGGGCAGATATTTCCATCCAGCAGTTCCTTGAGGAGAACGGAGTTCCTGGTATCGCAGGCATTGATACGAGAGCCTTGACTAAGATTCTTCGTGAAAAGGGCACAATGAATGGCATGATTACCACGAATGAGAACTATAATTTTGATGAGATTCTTCCAAGATTAAAAGCTTATACCACTGGTAAGGTAGTTGAGAAGGTTACATGTGACCATGTATATGAAGTGAAGGGTTCACAGAGCCTGACAGAGAACGGTGCTATTTCAGGAAGTGCGAAGTTCGATGCAGCAGCTTTTGCACAGGGAGTTCGCGAGAAGAAGCCCTCTCTTGTAAAAGAGCTTAACGGTAAGGGTAAGAAGGTCGCCCTGCTGGATCTTGGAACCAAGGCTAATATTGCTTATTCCTTAAAGTCCAGAGGATGTGACGTAACAGTATATCCTGCACAGACCAAAGCAGAGGAAATCATTGCCGCAGCGCCTGACGGTATCATGCTTTCCAATGGACCTGGAGATCCTAAGGAATGTACAGAGATCATTGCTGAGATTCGCAAGCTCTACGATACAGATATTCCTATCTTTGCCATCTGTCTGGGACATCAGCTTATGGCGCTGGCAACAGGAGCAGATACTTATAAAATGAAATACGGACATAGAGGCGGTAACCATCCTGTTAAGGACCTGGCAACGGGGCGCGTATACATCTCTTCCCAGAACCACGGTTATGTTGTCGATATGGACAAGCTTGACCCGAAGGTTGCAACACCTGCATTCATCAATGTAAACGATGGAACAAACGAAGGATTGAACTATACAGGTAAGAAGATCTTTACAGTACAGTTCCACCCGGAGGCATGCTGCGGACCGCAGGATTCCGGATATTTGTTTGACAGATTTATAGATATGATGGAGGTAAATGAATAATGCCTAAGAATCCTAATGTGAAAAAAGTAATGGTAATTGGTTCCGGTCCTATTGTAATCGGACAGGCTGCAGAGTTCGACTATGCAGGTACACAGGCATGTCGTTCCCTGAAAGAAGAAGGAATCGAAGTAGTACTGGTCAATTCTAACCCTGCTACGATCATGACAGATAGAGATATTGCTGATAAGGTATATATTGAGCCTTTGACAGCCAAAGTTCTTGAACAGATCATAGAGAAAGAAAAGCCGGACTCCATTCTGCCGACACTTGGTGGACAGGCTGGACTGAATCTTGGTATGGAGCTGGAAGAGAGTGGCTTCTTAAAGAGCCATAATGTAAAGCTCCTTGGTACAACCGCAGCTACAATCAAGAAAGCGGAAGACCGTCAGGAATTCAAAGACACCATGGAGAAGATCGGTGAGCCATGCGCGGCATCACTGGTTGTTGAGAACGTGGAAGATGGTGTGGCATTTACCAATACCATCGGTTATCCTGTAGTACTTCGTCCTGCTTATACACTGGGCGGAAGCGGCGGTGGTATCGCCCATAACCAGACAGAACTGGAAGAGATTCTGGAGAATGGTCTTCGTCTTTCCCGTGTAGGACAGGTTCTTGTAGAACGTTGTATCGCAGGCTGGAAGGAAATCGAATACGAAGTAATGCGAGACAGTGCAGGTAACTGTATCACAGTATGTAACATGGAGAACATTGACCCTGTTGGTGTTCATACCGGTGACAGTATCGTAGTTGCCCCTTCCCAGACATTGAGTGATAAAGAATATCAGATGCTGAGAACTTCTGCACTGAATATTATTTCAGAGTTAAATATCACAGGTGGATGTAACGTACAGTTCGCACTGCATCCAACCAGTTTTGAATATTGTGTTATCGAAGTAAACCCTCGTGTAAGCCGTTCTTCAGCACTGGCTTCCAAGGCAACAGGTTATCCGATTGCCAAGGTTGCAGCCAAGATCGCACTTGGTTACACACTGGATGAAATCAAAAATGCCATTACAGGTAAAACTTATGCAAGCTTCGAGCCTACTCTTGACTACTGCGTAGTTAAGATGCCTCGTCTGCCTTTTGATAAGTTCATTACAGCGAAGAGAACACTGACGACTCAGATGAAAGCAACCGGTGAAGTCATGAGTATCTGTACGAACTTTGAAGGTGCGCTGATGAAGGCAATCCGTTCTCTGGAACAGCATGTTGACTGCCTGAGAAGCTATGACTTCTCTGCATTAGACAGGCAGGAACTGTTAAAGAGACTGGAGATCGTAGACGATCAGAGAATTTATGTGATTGCAGAAGCACTTCGTAAAGGAATTGACTACGATACAATCTTTAATATCACAAAGATTGACCGTTGGTTCATTGATAAGATCGCAATTATTGTTGAGATGGAATCCGCTCTGGAGAAGGGACCTCTTACAGTAGAGCTTCTGAAAGAAGCAAAGAGAATCGAATTCCCGGATAATGTAATCGCAAGATTAACAGGTAAAACAGAGGAAGAAATCAAAGAAATGCGTTACAGCAACGGTATTACAGCATCTTTCAAGATGGTTGATACCTGTGCAGCAGAGTTTGAAGCATCTACTCCTTACTATTATTCCTGCTTTGATGGAGAGAATGAAGCAATCGAGACAAATCCTCCTAAAAAGGTGCTGGTACTTGGTTCCGGTCCTATCCGTATCGGTCAGGGTATCGAGTTCGATTACTGCTCCGTTCATGCAACCTGGGCTTTTGCCAAAGCAGGCTATGAGACAATTATCATTAACAACAACCCGGAGACAGTAAGTACTGACTTCGATATCGCGGACAAGCTGTATTTCGAGCCATTGACTCCGGAGGATGTCGAGAACGTTGTAAATATTGAGAAACCGGATGGAGCTGTTGTACAGTTCGGTGGACAGACAGCGATCAAATTAACAGAAAGCCTGATGAAGATGGGCGTACCTATCCTTGGAACCAAGGCAGAGGACGTTGATGCAGCAGAGGATAGAGAGCTCTTTGATGAGATCCTTGAGCAGACACAGATTCCCCGTGCAGCAGGTGGTACTGTATTCACAGCAGAAGAGGCAAAGGAAGTTGCCAACAGATTAGGATATCCTGTTCTGGTAAGACCTTCCTATGTACTTGGTGGACAGGGTATGCAGATCGCAAGCTGTGATGAAGAGATTGAAGAATTCATGGCTATCATTAACAGAATTGCACAGGATCACCCGATTCTGGTAGACAAGTACTTACAGGGTAAGGAACTGGAAGTAGACGCTGTATGTGATGGTACAGATATTCTCATTCCTGGTATCATGGAGCATATTGAGAGAACCGGTGTCCACTCAGGTGACTCTATCTCCGTATATCCTGCTCATACAGTCAGCAAGCATGTAAAGGAAACAATTGCAGAGTACACCAGAAGACTGGCTAAGGCACTTCATGTTAAGGGTCTGATCAATATTCAGTTCATTGCTGTAGGAGAAGAAGTATATGTAATCGAGGTCAACCCTCGTTCTTCCAGAACAGTTCCATATATCAGCAAGGTAACAGGTATTCCTATTGTTGATCTGGCAACAGAAGTTATCATAGGTAAGACAATTAAGGAATTGGGATATGAGCCTGGTTTACAGAAGGAAGCAGAATATATTGCAATTAAGATGCCTGTATTCTCCTTCGAGAAGATTCGTGGTGCTGAGATCAGCCTTGGACCGGAAATGAAGTCCACAGGTGAGTGTCTGGGTATCGCCAAGACCTTCAATGAAGCACTGTACAAGGCATTCCTTGGTGCTGGTATTGATCTTCCTAAGCATAAGCAGATGATCATCACTGTAAAGGATGCAGATAAGGGAGAAGCTATCGAGATTGGCAGACGTTTCGAGAAGCTGGGATATACGATCTATGCGACCAGAAGCACAGCCAAGGCATTAAATGATGCAGGTGTGAAGGCAAGAAAGGTCAACAAGATCAATCAGGAATCCCCAACAGTCATGGATCTGATCCTCGGACATAAGATTGACCTTGTAATCGACACTCCGACACAGGGCCGTGACAAGTCAAGAGACGGCTTCCTCATCAGAAGAACTTCCATAGAGACTGGAGTAAACTGTTTAACAGCAATGGATACAGCCAAGGCACTGGCAACCAGCCTGGAGAACAAGAACGACAATCCACTGACATTAGTAAATATTGCAGAGATATAATAAAAAACAGACCCCTTCGCTGAAATAAGCGGAGGGGTTATTATTATGCGGAGAAATATGGAAATGCATGCAGTAATGAAAATAGTAGAAATAGTGCAATTTTTATGCGATATTATACAAGAAATACAAGGAAATATATCGTATTATTAATAATGTATGCAATTTTATATGTGAGGTGGAAAACATGGCAGTTGAAAGAAAAACATTAACGCAATTATCTGTGCCGATATGTCTGGAAACTTTATTTTATATGCTTTCAGGTATGGTTGATACACTTATGTTGTCGTCTGTAGGAGATCAGGCTGTGGGAGCAGTTGGAACAGCCAATACATATATAGGTGTTTTTATCATCATGTTCGGAGTGATATCATCAGGTATGGTAGCAGTCATGTCACAGAATATTGGAGCGGGAAGACCTGGGATTGCATATCAGGCAAGACAGCTAGGACTGTTATTTAATGCATCGACAGGAATCCTGATGTCTGTCATTCTTGCGTTTTGTTCCGGTAGAATACTTAAAGTAGTAAGTATAGCCCCGGCTTTGCTTGAGCCGGCTGAAACATATCTTAAAATTGTAGGCGGAGCATGTTTTTTGAATGCGCTTATTCCTATTTTCTCCAGTTATTTGAGAGTGTTTGGTTATACAAAGCATTCTTTGATAGGGACTATTGTTGGAAATGCTGTGAACATAATATTTAATTCGGTATTTCTATTTGTATTCAAATGGGGAGTAATGGGGGTAGCCGTTGCTACAGTTATTTCAAAAGTTGTAAATCTTATTATTGTAGCGGCTATGGGCGCTGTACTTATAAAAGCAAAGCAGAGTCCTGAGCGTATCCAGCCACGTAAGATACTTGCACAGATTGTTAAGATAGGTTTTCCTTCTGCATTAGAAACAGCACTTTATAATGTAGCAATGACATTTATAGTACGCTTTATGAATCAGATGGATACGGATGGAATGAATGTTACAGCCCGGTCGTATACTATGCAGATTGCTAATTTCTCGTATTGTATAGGAGCAGCACTTGCACAGGCAAATGCGATTATGACTGGCTGGAGAATTGGGGCAAAGGAGTTTGAAGAATGTGACAGGGGTACGGCAAAAGCAGCAATATTTGGTCTTATAACGGCAACGTGCTTCTCTGTAACATTTGCAATTTCAGGACGTTTTATAGTCCATATATTTACGGATGATATACAAATGGTAGATCTTGTGGTAAAGTTGTTGATAGTAGATGTATTCCTTGAATTTGGCAGGGTGACAAACCTTGTATATGGACAGGCGTTAAAAACCAGTGGGGATGCGGTTTTCCCGGTTATAATGGGTGCAGTATTTATGTATCTGTTTGCAGTAGGCGGAACGTATTTTCTTGGTATACATATGGGACTTCAGGCAGTTGGGGCATATATTGCCATGGCAGGCGATGAGTGTGCGAGAGCTGTCGGAATGGTACTCAGATGGAAGAGCGGAAAATGGAAAAGTAAGAGTCTTGTAGCATTGTAGGAGCAATTATGTACTTTGAATTAAAGGAAAATAAACCACATGGTACGAAGGATGACCCATTCAGTACATATCACATAGAGAATAGGGGGCAGTCTTTTCAGATACCGGTACATTGGCATGATGAACTCGAAATCATATATGTAAAAAGTGGCTTCCTGACTGTAAATATATCAGGAGAGAATTATATTGGAAAACCCGGTGATGCTTTTGTTGTGTCACCGGGCAATCTTCATTTTATGGGTTCACAGACTGGCACTGTGGATTATTTTACCTTTCTTTTCCCGTTAAAATATATAGCTTTCCGTAGCGATGATATGTTAGATGATAAATTGATTGAACCGTTAAATAGCGGTCATCTGATGATAAGTCCGGAAATAAAGGATACGGTAAAAGAACAGTGCGAGCAGCTGGCCGGGGTATATGCAGCGGAGATTGATAAGAGTGAGTCAAAAATAACAAGTCAGATCAGGAAAAAAATAATCCTTTTACAATTTATCCATGAACTATGGAAGAAGGGATTTATCGTAGAAAATGATACCACCGGCAGAAATACTGTAGAAAAAGAAATGGTTTCGTATATACAGCAGAATTATATGGGGAAGATACTGTTAAGGGAATTCGGGGAGCAGTTTCATCTTTCTGAAAAATATATATCCCGGTATTTTAAGGAGCATTTTCACATTACCCTTTCACAATATGTGACATATTTACGGCTGGAGCATGCAAAACAGATGTTACAGGAAACCGATATTTCCGTTACAGAGGTAGCAATGCAGAGCGGTTATCAAAACATAAGTTATTTTATAAGGAGCTTCAAAAAAACGTATGGAGTGTCACCATTAAAATATAGAAAAAGTTAAAAAAATCATGGATATAGTGTTAGAATTGTTTAAAAAAGTAAGATAAAATACAAGAAAATGAAATGTGTAAAGGAGTAATTTATGGAATATTCAGCTATTTTTCATGATATGGATAAAAGATTCTGCTATGCGATTGATAAGGATCTGTTCGTGATACGTGTGCAGGTAAAAAAGGATGACATGGAGGAGGTAATTCTCCATTGTGAGGATAAGTATATACCAATGGAGCGCAAGGATACACGAAAGACGATTACGATGAAGAAGGTTGCCACATCCCGGTTTCATGATTATTATGAAGCACAGCTTCAGATGCATTTAATATGTCTGCGCTACTTTTTTGAATTTAAGGATATGCAAGGGGAAAGGGCATATTACAGCAATTATGAATTCAGTAAGGAATGTATTACAAACAGGGACAGAATGTTTGACTGTCCACAGAACCTTAGGGAGGAAGAAATGTTTGAGGTTCCACAGTGGGCAGCAAATAAGGCTGTGTATCAGATTTTTCTGTCCCGTTTCGCTGCATCACAGCCGGTAGACAGGGAACTGTGGTATAAGGCACCGATTACTCCCATGGATAATCTGCATGGTGATCTCAGAGGTATTATTGAGCATATGGACCATATCCGGAAGCTGGGAATCGATGTTTTGTATATGACACCTGTCTTTAAATCCAATTCATGTCATAAATACGATACCATTGATTATTATCAGGTTGATCCTTCATTCGGAACGCTGGAGGATCTCAAGGAGCTGGTGCAAAAAGCCCATGAGCGTGGAATGAAAGTAGTCATGGATGCGGTATTCAACCATACAGCAAGAGAATTTTTTGCATTTGAGGATATCCTGGAAAAGGGAGAGAAATCCAAATATCTGGACTGGTATTTTATTGAGGGATTTCCTCTTGAAAGTGGATCAGGAGAGATTCCAAACTTCAAATGCTTCGCTTACCATGGAGGAATGCCAAAGTTAAATCTGAGGAATCCTGAGGTTGAAAAATTCATTACAGATGTTGCATGCTATTGGATCAAGGAATGTGATATTGATGGCTGGAGACTGGATGTAGGAGATGAAATCAGCCATTTTTTCTGGAAGCGTTTTAGAGAGGCGGTTAAGGCAGTAAAGAAGAATATGCTGATAATTGGAGAAATCTGGCATTATGCAGGAGATTTCCTGGAGGGAGACGAATGGGATACGGTCATGAATTATCCATTTTATCTGAACATGATAGACCTGCTTGCAGATGAGAAGATCAATGTCAGCCGGTTTGTACAGAATCTTGGATATCTAAAGGGGCGGCTGAACAAAAAATGCTATCCTCTTATGTGGAATCTGATTGACAGCCATGATACGGCAAGATTTTTACATTTGTGCAACAATAATAAGAAGAAACAGCATTTGGCAGCAGCTTTTCAATTATTATTGCCGGGAATGCCCATGATTTATTATGGTGATGAGTACGCGATGCCGGGGGCAAATGACCCGGATTGCAGACGAGGCATGTACTGGGATGAAGAATATCAGGATCAGGAGATGTTTGAATGGTATAAACAATTGCTGCATGTCCGAAAAGAACATACGTGTATCGTGGATGGCGAATTGATTGAGACAATCGTAAAGGATGAGGAAGAGACAATTGTTTTTATTAGAAAAAATGGCGAAGAGACAATTGCTTTGATTTTTAATTGCAGTAGTAATGCGAAAGAATTCAATGAGTATGCGCAGAAATATAATTTACTCAGAGAGAACGTATTTGATGGAAAAGTAGAGGGGCTTGATGCAGCAGTAATAGTACTTTAATAGTTACAAATAATGAAAAATAGTGAAAAAATAATGGAAAATGGATTTGTTGTTCCCATATTGGTTAATGAAAGAATAAGATCATATAAATTAAGTGAATTTACAAAAAACTCTTGACTCTGACGTTGCGTAATAGCTTAGAGTATGCTTATCGAGAGGAGGAAAAGCCAGTGATGACAGTAAATGATGTAAGTAAATTGACTGGGGTGAGTATACGCACTCTGCAATATTATGATACGATTGGACTTTTAAAACCAAACGGGCATACGGAAGCCGGTTATAGACTGTATGACGATACAGCGCTGGAACGGCTGCAGCAGATTTTACTGTTCAAAGAATTGGAATTTTCCCTAAAAGAAATTAAATCAATGATCAATGCACCTGATTTTGACAGAGACAAGGCAATGGAACAACAGATAGAATTGCTTACAATGAAAAAAGAGCATTTGGAAAATCTGATTGATTTCGCTCGAAAAATTAAGACTACAGGAGTGAAAAATATGGATTTTACAGTATTTGATACAAAGAAGATTGATGAGTATGCAAAGCGAGCCAAGGAACAGTGGGGACAGACACCTGAGTATAGGGAGTATGAGGAAAAGACAAAAGACTGGACCAATCAGGATCAACAGGATGTGATGAAAAACTTTATGCTGATTTTTGCTGAGTTTGGAAAGATGAGAACAGAAGACCCATCCAGTGAAAAAGTACAGTGTGAGGTAGAAAAATTGCAGAATTTCATTTCGGAGCATTTTTATCAGTGTTCCGATGAGATATTGAGCGGTCTGGGACAGATGTATGCAAGTGGTGGTGAGTTCACTCAGAACATTGATAAAATGAGTGGAGAAGGAACAGCCAGGTTCACAGCAGATGCAATAGAGGTGTATTGTAAAATGTGATATTCACCAGATTAATTTATATACAGGAGGATGAAATATGACTGAGATAATTAGAGAAGCAAGACCGGAAGATTATGAACCTATAGTGAAGCTTTTGAATCAGGTACAGGAGTTGCATGAGCAGTGGCGCCCGGATATATATAAATTTAACAGAAGCTTTTTCAATCAAAGCATATTTGAGGAGGAAATGCAGAATAATGCAATTTATGTAGCACAGACAGAAGCTGGAGTTAAAGGCGTCATGGAAATAACTTATCGTCATATCGAGTCGCCTGTACATGTTACCAGAGATGTTGTTTTCGTAGATTCAATGGTGGTTGACAGAGAATATAGAGGAAAAGGCATAGGGCATTTATTTTTTGATAAGCTAAAAGAAATAAAAGAAGCTAAAAAATTAGATGGTATTGAGTTACAGGTTAATGCGAGAAATACCATGGCATATGAGATGTATAAAAAATATGGATTTACAGAAAAGTCAATTAACATGGAATTACTGTGATTTGTAATGATGTTAAATGAAAGGGGAGTGTTCAGTGTTGACACTCCCCTTTGTAGCCTGATTATTGCTTAGTAGTTCTCAGCGTGTACTTCAAAGTAAGCCTGTGGATGCGCACAGACAGGACAGACTTCGGGAGCTTTTTCACCGACTACGATATGACCGCAGTTGCGGCATTCCCATACCTTCACTTCACTCTTGGCGAATACTTCCTGCATTTCAACATTATGGAGCAGAGCGCGGTAGCGTTCTTCGTGCTTCTTCTCGATAGCTCCTACCATACGGAATTTGGCAGCCAGTTCAGGGAAGCCTTCTTCCTCGGCTGTTTTGGCAAATTCCTCATACATATCTGTCCATTCGTAGTTTTCACCATCGGCAGCAGATGCCAGGTTTTCAGCAGTAGAGCCGATACCGTTCAGTTCCTTGAACCACATCTTCGCATGTTCTTTTTCATTGTCTGCTGTTTTTAAGAATAAGGCTGCGATCTGTTCAAAGCCATCCTTCTTAGCTTTGGAAGCAAAATAGGTGTACTTATTTCTAGCCTGTGATTCGCCTGAGAAAGCTTCTCTTAAATTTTTCTCTGTTTGTGTTCCTGCATACTTGTTTGCCATAATTGTATTCTCCTTTACAAATTTATTGTCTACTCGTAAATCGGTTCAAAGTCATCTACACCATGTCCACATAAGGGGCAGATGAAGTCTTTGGGCAATTCGCTGCCTTCATATACATAGTTGCAGATCTTGCAGCGCCAGCCGATGATCTTCTTGTCCTTTTTGACAGCTTCAGGCTGGGGTTTTACATGGTTCTGGTAATCAGCATAGGTAAGTGGTGCATTTGCATTCAGCAGCTTCGCATCCACAACTTCTGCAATGAACAGAGTATGTGTTCCCAGATCATGTTGCTCTACGACTTTTCCACTGATGACAGCACAGGAATGCCATCCCATGTAAGGAACGTCATTGCAGTCCCTTGGGGCAGGGATTCCATCGAACTTGTCTACATTTCTGCCGGATTGGAAACCGAAGTGCTTGATCGTTTCAAAGGAACATTCCTGATCGAGCAGACTTAGAGCAAAGACACCGCTTTGCTTGAGCAGTTCACAGGTATAGTTGACATTCAGAACAGATATCGCAATCCTGACAGGATCGTTAGCGACCTGCATACATGTATTGATGATACATCCGTTTTCTTTGGCATTTACTTTGGTAGAGAGCATAAAAACGCCATAAGTTAAGTTGTATAGTGCCTTTTTATCCATATTTGTTACCACGCCTTTCTGTAGCCTGCCCTTTTATAGAGCAGGTACTCATCTTAATTGAACTTACCTAACTATGAGTATTCCAAGAGATGGGATTTGTATACTCATTCTCACTAACATTCATTATACCATAAAAGCTGAAAATAAACATTACCATTTCTAATAATCAGAATAATAAGAAAATTATATAAAAGTTTCAAACTACTTTTGAAAAATTATTATTTTAATGCTTTATTTTGTGCATATGTTTTTGCTCTGCCATCTGTTCCAATTTATCTGTCTCTAAATTGTTGCAATATATTGACAAATCACATATTTAATTTTACTATATACTTAGTTATACAAAGTATGTGAGGTGCTTTATGAATGACAAATATGAAAGACAGATGAAAAAAGGTGTATTGGATATGCTTGTTCTGAAGCTGCTGGAGTCTGAACCGAGATATGGCTATCAGATTATTCAGGAACTGAAGGATGAGAGTGGGGATGTCTTTTCACTAAAGGATGGGACATTGTATCCGATTTTATATCGGTTGGAGGATGATGGACTGGTAGTGAGCAGGTGGAGTGAGGCTGTCGGGAAACAGGTTCCACGAAAATATTATGAAATCACACAGACCGGGCGGAGTGAATTACAGGCTATTGAACAGACTTGGCAGTCAATTGCCAGTGGAATATCACAGGTACTATCGGAATGTTCCAAATGAAGCATTGCAGGATACATCACAAAATGGAGGGGTAGAACATGAATGTAAATAACTATGTAAATAAAATTGTAAGGAAAATCAAGTGCAGTTCTGCGAGGAGAAAAGAGATCAGGAAACAATTGCAGATGGACATTGAACTGCGTATACAGCAAGGAGAATCACTGGAGCAGGTTATGTCCCAGATGGGCGATATCAGGGAAATTGCGGATAGCTTCAATGAAAATATCTCAGCCGTAGAGAAGAAAAAGTATACGCTCAAAAAGATTTTAACAATCGTTGCTGTGGTAGTTGTGTTTCTAGCGTTGATTGCGATAGGGATATACAGAGCGCTGCCTAAGAGTGTGGCGATTGAGGACAGTACATATTTTGATAAGCAGACGGTGACAGAAGCTGTAGAGCGAGCAATTATCTTACTGGATGATGAAGATTATGCGAAGCTTCAAGAGGAGGCAATACAGCAGATGCAGTCTGTTCTGAACCAAGCAACCATAGACCAGGCGAGGGCACAGGTTACATCAGACTGGGGCGAGAGACAGTCGATTGGCACCACATATGCGACAGAGGTAATCCAGAATGACGAGCATTATGCAATTGCACAAGTTACAGTCAGCTATGAGAATGTGAATGTTGTTTATACTTTAACTTATGATGCAGATATGAAGCTTGCAGGACTATATATGAGATAAAAAATCCACCGTAATCTACAATGTGAGGTTACGGTGGATTTTAAAATTTATTCAGCTACCGGGTTCTGGGCTAACTGCTTTTTAAAAATATTTCTAAAGATCAGTCTGACAAAAGGACCAGCATAGAATATCTGGAAGCACATTGACATTGGGAAATTTACAACAGTAATCTTCAACCAGTTGGCAATGATGTTGGAAGCGCCATTGTAATTGAAGAGAACGCTTGCGATGAAGCTCATGATAGGGCACATGAGGCATACGATCATGGCAGAGATAGACAGAATCATAACAATAGGTCTGTCTTTTGCCGGATCAACGAAACGAAATGCCAGTATCTTGGCAAGATTCCCAACAATGAAGAATTCGAGAATGAATCCGATTGCTCCCATAATAGGCAGCTCATGCAGTGCAATGAGGAATACTTCATTGGAAAGCCCTCCCATGTCGATTGCGACATTGTAACATACCATGGCATAAACCATGACACATACCATGATAATTGTGTAAACTACATCCTGAAATTTTGTCTGTGGCATAATAAAAACTCCTTTACTTTGTAATGTACTCTCAGAATGCTTCATTTAGAAGACTCTGAGAGTACATTGTAAATTAAAAACAACACATACGTGAATGACCGCATAGTGTTGTTCGTTATCATTACATAAGTAATGTGTCGTTTCCAATTAATACCACATATCTGTTGTCTGCACAAACCTTAAAAACCGTGCCTGATTATAGTAACATATCTTCTAACGGAATGTAAGTAAAAGTTTACAAAATATTCCACAAATTTTTGTGCGTTTTTGCTTCCATTATCTACCTGTTGCATAATTGTTACGTAAATGTTACGATATGTTTGTGCTTAGCTAACACATATAAAAAATAAGAATAAGGAGGACGAAACTATGTGTTTTAATTTTAATAGCTGCTCCGAGTTATTTAACGCAATTTGCAATTTCTTTAACTTCGGTTGCTAATACATCTTGCCCCGGCTTTGGTCGGGGCATTTTTTTGTTTTCAAATTATTGTGTATGTATTATAATAAACTTATGTTTAAATGTCAGACAATAGACAAAGATGACAATAAAAACAGAAAGGATGACAAAGGGAATGAGAGAGACTTGGCGAAGAATAGCCGCAATTGTAATGGGATGTATGCTGTTTACCGGATGCGGGGTAACGGCAGAGGTGGATGACTACGCTACGAATCAGGGTAGTTATGCGAAGCAAAGTGATAGCGGAGAAGCGCAGACAGATTCACAGACAGAAGAATCAACTGCATCAACAGGAATACCGAAAGACCAGATCAAGGTAGGAGTGCTGCATTTGTCTGATCCTGCTGATGGAAGTGGCTACACCTATACGCATGATTTGGGCATTCAGGGTATGCAGCAGAATCTTGGACTTTCCAATGAGCAGATTATCCGTAAGAACAATGTGGATGATTCAGATGAAGCAGCTACCAAACAGGCAATTCAGGAATGTATTGATGAAGGCTGCAACATCATCTTTACAACAAGCTGGGGTTACATGCAGGCGACAGCGGATATGGCAGAGCAGTACCCGGATGTCTATTTCTCCCACGGAACCGGCTATATGAGCAATGGTAAGAATTTTAACAATTATTTCGGACGGATCTATCAGGCAAGGTATTTGAGCGGTATTGTAGCCGGGATGAATACGAAGACAGATAAGATTGGCTATGTGGCAGCCATGGATTCTTCCAATTCAGAGGTAACAGGCGGCATTGATGCCTTTGCACTGGGAATCTATTCGGTGAATCCTGATGCGAAGGTATACGTGAAGGTTACGAACAGCTGGTATGACCCTGAAGGGGAAAAGGCAGCAGCCCAGACACTTCTGGATATGGATTGTGATGTGATTGCCCAGCATTGTGATACGGTGTACCCTCAGTCCCTGGCGCAGGAGAGAGGCGTGTACAGTATCGGCTATAATTCTGATATGAGCAAGGATGCACCAGAGGCTTGTCTGTGCAGTGTTATCTGGAATTGGAGTGCTTATTATACAGCAGCCGTACAGAGTGTCATTGAGGGAACCTGGGATGGCAGCAATTATTATGGCGGTATGAGTGAGAATCTGGTCAACATTACTTCTCTGGCAGATTTTTGTGCAGAAGGAACTGCTGAAAAAGTAGAAGAAGCCAGAGCTGCTATCCTTTCCGGTGCAAATGGTGTTTTTGACGGAGTCATAGAAACGAATACAGGAGATACCGTTGGGGAAGAAGGAAAGACACTGGATGATGCAACGATCACAGGTGGTATCAACTGGTATTTCAAGACAGTCAGTGTTGTTGATTAAAGGGGGGCAGGAGCATGAAGAAGAAAATATTAAGTCTGACGATAGGACCGGTATTGGTACTTGGACTGATCACGATAGTCCTGATGCTGACTATGGTCAAGGATTCCATGATAGATGAAGTACAGGAGGCTTTAAAAGGCACGGCAGCAGCGACTTTGGCAGCATATGACCAAAATACGGGTGACTACATAGAGTCAAGCAATGGTGATATATGGAAGGGAAGCTATAATATTTCCAAGTCGGAGAGTCTGGTTGACAGGATTAAGGAAAACAGTGGAATGGATGTTACCTTTTTCTACGGAGACAGAAGAATCATGACTTCGGCGCTGGATGACAACGGTGAGCGTATCCTGAATTCACCAGCTGGAGAGCGGATTGTAGAGAAGGTGCTCAATGGCGGTGAAGAATATTTCAGCAAGGCAGTTTCACTGGAAGGTGAACTTAATTACGGCTATTATATGCCCGTATATCAAAATGGAACAACGGATCAGATCATTGGAATGGTCTTCGTTGGAACGGATAAAAAGCTCAAAGATGCGGTTGTAAACAAGATTCTTGGCTCCATTATCCTGGCAGTATGTGTTGTTATGCTGATCTGTATTGTCGTAGGTGCGAAGTTATCCACGTCCATGACTAAGAATATCAGGGTCAGCATCGGTGTTGTCAGCAAAGTGGCAGACGGAGACCTGAACGTTTGGGTTGATGATAAGCTGCTCAAACGTAAGGATGAGATTGGGGAACTTTCCAAGGTAACAATTATGCTGCGTGATACGCTGAAGAATATTATCCAGGGTATTTCAACCAATGCAAAAAGTCTTCTGGAGGCCTCTGAAATGCTGGGAACGGCGGCAGATAAGACCAATGGAACCATGAGTGAAGTACGTGAAGCTGTAAACCAGATTGTAGAAAATTCCACAGAACAGGCGCAGAACTCCCAGAATACTTCTGACCATATGAAGATTATGGGAGAAAAAATCACAGAAACTGTGTCAGAGGTAGAATTGCTTGATCATAATGCAGTATCCATGCAGGAATCCAGTACGAAGGCATCTGACACACTGACACGCCTGAGGGAGATTAATGAGGATGTAGAGCGTATTATCAGTGAAGTACAGGAACAGACGAACCGTACAAACGATTCGGTACAGAGAATTTATGAAGCTACTACTTTTATCGCTTCTATTGCAGAAGAAACGAATCTGTTGAGCCTGAATGCTTCCATTGAAGCAGCAAGAGCGGGCGAAAGCGGCAGAGGCTTCGCTGTAGTAGCCGATCAGATCAAGAAGCTGGCAGAGCAGTCCAACCAGTCCAGTGCAGAGATTGAGGAGATAACCAGAACATTGATGGATGATTCTTCCAAGTCCGTAGAAATTATGCAGCAGATGAAAGAAATCATGACCAGCCAGAGTGAGAGCATGCAGGATACACAAAGCATTGTATCAGAGGTACTGGGAGAAATAGGAAGCTCCATGCATAGTATCGAGCAGATTAAGGGCAGTACGAAGAGACTGGAAAACTCCAGAAATGAAGTCGTACAGGCAGTAGACGGGCTGTCTGAAATTGCAGAGGATAATGTGAACAGTACCCGAAAGACCTATGATGAGACACAGGAAGTTGTGGATACCTTTGAAAAGCTTTATCAGAGTGCAGCACAGCTTCGTGAAATCGCAGATAAGCTTGTAGCAGGAATTGATTACTTCAAGATTTCATAAAAAGTTAATAGTCTTTTGTTGACATATAAAAACATGCATGTTATAGTACATATAGAACAAAAGAAAGCAAGGATAAAAAGACGCGGCAGAGAATTCTGGAGCGTCTTTTATGCAGATAGGTCAACTCTGACTGATGGAGGTGTACGTTATGACAAAAGCAAAAGATTATTATGAAGTATTAGGTGTTGATAAAAATGCTGATGATGAGACAATCAAGAAAGCATATAGAAAGCTTGCCAAGAAATATCATCCCGATACCAATGCAGGAAATGCAGAGGCAGAGAAGAAATTCAAGGAGATATCTGAGGCTTACGCGGTATTAAGTGATAAAGAAAAGAGAAAAGAATACGACCAGTTCGGCAGCGGCGATTTCGATGGAGGCAATCCTTTTGGAGGAGGCACCTCGTATCGTTATTATACCAATGGAGACCCGAATCAGGGCTATCAGGAATTCCACTTTGAAGGCGGCAACATGGATGACATCATGGAAGAACTGTTTGGTCACATGGGTGGCATGGGTCATATGGGAGGAATGGACGGCTTTGGCTCAGACCGAAGTCACAGAGGCAGCAGGACTTCCTTCTATAATAGTGGGTTTGATAATGGTTTTGATGGTGGTTTTGCGGGTAGCAGCATGAACAATAACATTGAGACGGAAATGACGATTTCCTTCGATGATGCTGTATTTGGCTGTGATAAGCTGATATCTCTGCAAGATCCTCATTCTTCTGCTGCGCCCAAGAAGCTCAAGGTGCATATTCCAGCAGGTATTGCCAGCGGTCAGACTGTGCGGCTCAAGGGTAAGGGACGTACCTCAGCCGGTGATCTGCTGATCAAAGTCACAGTAGAAGAGAAGATAGGATATGAACGTAAAGGCATGGATATTTACACCACGGTCAATATCCCATACGAAATAGCAGCCCTTGGCGGCGAAGCTACGATACCGACCTTATATGGCAATGTGAAATGTAAGATTAAGGAAGGTACGCAGTCAGGCTGTAAGATCAGATTAAAAGGAAAAGGCGTGGTATCCATGAAGAATTCTTCTCAGTATGGCGACCAGTATGCAACCGTACAGATACAGGTGCCAAGACATCTTAGTGAGGAAGCAAAGCAGAAGTTAAGAGAATATGCGGCATGTAAATAAAATTTGACTTTTTTGAAAAACAGAAATATAATAACTTTTGAACGAGTAGCAGACTAGCGTAAATCCAGTTTTGGCTGCTCGTTTTATTTTTTAGTTAAATAATGTCATAAAAAGTGTGTAGCTTATCAGCGTAAGTCCAACTTATAGGATAAGTGCACACTTTTTTTATGCAGAAAAACAGGAGGTTTATGAAATGGCAGAAAGTAACAAAATGAGGGAAATGCCGATAAATAAGCTCATGGTGCAGATGGGAATACCGATGATCTTATCAATGGCATTGCAGGCGGTCTATAATATTGTGGACAGCGCCTTTGTCGGAAACATGAAGGTGGGAAGCGAAGCAGCACTGAATGCACTTACGCTGGTATTTCCAGTTCAGATGCTTATGGTGGCAGTAGGAATCGGAACAGGTGTAGGAACGAATGCACTTCTGGCAAGAACACTGGGACAGGGAAATAGTAAAAAGGCGGCGAAGGTCGCAGGAAACAGTTTATTTCTCGGAGTAATCATTTATGTGGTATGTCTGTTATTTGGAATTTTGGGAGTAAAAGCATATATTTCATCCCAGACAGTTGATCCGGAAGTCATTTCCATGGGAACAAGCTATTTGAGAATATGCTGTGTGATTTCATTTGGCATTATTTTCTTTTCCTTATTTGAAAAGCTGTTGCAGGCAACAGGACGTTCCCTTTATTCTACCATCGGTCAGGTAGTAGGAGCTGTGGTAAATATTATTCTTGATCCAATTATGATCTATGGTATCGGACCGGTTCCTGAAATGGGAGTAGAAGGTGCTGCCTATGCAACTGTAATTGGACAGGTGGTATCAGCAGTATTATTATTTGTTTTCCACATAAAATTGAATAAAGAGTTTGAACATGGAACGAAGTATATGAAACCTGATGCCGGAATTGTTAAGGAGATTTACGCCATTGGACTTCCGGCGATCATTGCGCAGGCGTTAATGTCAATCATGGTGTATGTGATGAATCTGATTCTGAAATTCAGTCCGTCAGCCCAGACTGCATATGGATTGTTCTATAAAGTACAGCAGTTTGTACTGTTCCTTGCCTTTGGACTAAGAGATGCAATCACACCGATTATTGCTTTTTCCTATGGAATGCACAGCAAAAAGAGGATTCAGGATGGAATCAAATATGGTCTGATTTATACGATTGTACTTATGATTCTTGGTGTGGCAATTACAGAAATTTTCCCAGGTGCTTTTGCTGCTTTATTTAATGCAGGACAGTCCAGAGAGTATTTCATTGGTGCAATGAGAATTATTTCCATCAGCTTTATTTTTGCAGGAATCAATGTGGCATATCAGGGAATCTATCAGGCGTTGGATGGTGGAATGGAGTCACTTGTGATTTCACTTCTCAGACAGTTGATTATTATTTTACCGTTGGCAGGTATTTTCTCTGTTTTTGTCAGAAATGGACAGATGGGAGTTTCAATGATCTGGTGGGCATTTCCAATCACGGAGTTTATCGCTTGTCTGGTGGGCTATGTATTTTTAAAGAGAATCAGAAAGAACAAAGTGGAAACTTTAAATTAAGGAGGAATCGATTATGGCAAAGAAAATCATTACAATCAGCAGAGAATTTGGAAGTGGTGGACGCTTCATCGGTGAAGAAGTGGCAAAGAAACTGGGTATAAAATACTATGACAAGGATATCATCGGTCAGATTGCAGAGCAGTCAGGCTTTTCACCGGAGTATATTCGGGAAAATGCAGAATTGTCTCCGAAGAAAGGATTGTTTGCCTATGCTTTTGCAGGACGTGATATCACGGGAAAATCCGTGGAAGATATGGTGTATGAGGCACAAAGAAAAGTAATCATGGAAATTGCGGAAAAAGAAAGCTGTGTGATTATAGGTAGAAATGCAGACTTTATCCTGAAAGACAGAGATGACGTGCTGAATGTATTTATACATGGTGCTGAATCGGAGAAAGTTAAGCGTATCTGCAAATTATATCATGTCACGGAAACTGATGCGATAAAGATGATGACAGACATTGATAAAAGGCGTATGACAAATTATCGCTTTTACACAGATCAAAAGTGGGGAATGGCAGGTAATTATACGCTGTCGCTGAACAGTTCACAGCTTGGGTATGACAGGTGCGAACAGATTGTAATAGAATGTATGGAATAGCTCTGTTATTATTCACAACATTATGTACACGGCAGTATACGCCAGCTTTTTTTTAGTTGACAAAATAAAATTGTGATGTATAATTAGTTCAAAAATGAATTATTCAAAAATGAACGAAATGAGAGATGATAACCTTGAACATGAGTATTGAATTTGCCAGAAAAATGTCTCTGGCATACAATCTGAGCTGCAAATCACTGTGTCAGGAGCTAAAGCTGCCGCAGACTGCCTTTGACATATTGATGTTTCTTGCCAATAATCCGAACTACAAGACTGCGAGCGATATCGTAGAAATCCGTAAGATCAAAGCCAATCTGGTATCAGTCAATGTAGACAGGCTGGTGCAGGAGGGATATTTGCAAAGGCAGGCAGTAGAAGGGGATCGCCGCAAGACGGAACTTCTCTGTACACCCAAGGCACAGCCTGTCATTGAAAAAGGAAGAGGCTTACAGCAGAATTTTATGGAGCGTCTGCTTTTTAATATGGATGATAATAAGAAGAATGAGCTAAAGGAAATCATTCATATCATGGAGCAGAATCTGGATACGATACTGAAAGGGGATAAATAACATGAATATATTGTTGACAATACTTGTTACTTTTTTTGCAGGAATGGGGGCTGGGCTTGGTACTGGTTTTGCAGGAATGAGTGCCGCAGCAGTCATCAGCCCGATGCTGATCACTTTTTTGGGAATGGATCCTTATATGGCAGTAGGAATCGCGTTGTCATCGGATGTCCTTGCAAGTGCGGTATCCGCTTATACATATGGTAAGAATAAGAATCTGGATGTTAAGAATGGTCTGATCATGATGGTAAGCGTACTGGCATTTACTGTTGTAGGAAGCTATGTGTCCAGTCTGGTCCCCGCGGCAACGATGGGGAATTTCTCAGTCTTTATGACATTTTTACTGGGAATTAAATTCATCGTGCGTCCAGTCATGACGACCAAAGAGGCAATGCAGGGTGTATCTGCGGGCAAAAGGGCAGTCCAGTCGGTTATTTGTGGTGTCCTTATAGGTTTTATCTGTGGATTTATTGGTGCTGGCGGAGGCATGATGATGCTTCTGATCCTGACATCAGTGCTGGGATATGAATTAAAGACCGCAGTAGGAACCAGTGTATTTATTATGGCTTTTACAGCATTTACCGGCGCAGCATCACATTTTGCCATAGGTGGAGCACCTGACTGGACAGTACTGATATTATGTGTGCTCTTTACCTTGATATGGGCGAGAATTGCGGCTGTCTTTGCAAACAAGGCTACGCCAAAGACATTGAACCGTGCGACAGGAGTCATACTGGTGCTGCTTGGAATTGTAGTTATGTTGTTTTCAGCGATAGCATAAGGAGATGTATTCAATTAAATTATTTGAAATATTCAGGAAATGATTGTTTCATCATATCTATATTTTCTGTATATCTGGTCATATGAAGCCGTGAGATAGAAGCGGCTTCTTTTTTATTTTTCTGTTCGATTGCTTTTACCAGCTCTTCATGATCGTGGAGAATCTGATTTTTTTCATTGCATCTGAAACTCAGGATTGTAGTTCTGTCAAATAGCGGAGATACATTGTTGACAAGCTTGTACCAGTATTCATTATTGCAGAAGTGATACAGCATGGAATGAGTAAGGGATGTGTTCTGGTTTGCATGTTCGTTCTCCAATGCGGCATATATGGGATTTCCACTTATCAGCGCATTGTTCGGCGATACAGGTATTATGTTTGCAAGTGCATATATTACAGTGTTTAATATTCTCCTGTGGACAGTTGGTTATATGTTCTTTGCAAACATAAAATCTCAGAGACAGATATTGCTTGCAATTGCAAAATGCCCTCCCATTATAGGTGTAGGCATTGGTCTGATCCTGTATATAGGCAGTATACAGCTACCAGAGTTCCTGGCAGACCCGATCAATATGGCAGGGGCTATGAATACGCCACTTTCCATGATGATTACCGGCATCACAGTAGCAGAAACAGATGTGAAGCATATTTTTAAAGACGAAAATCTGTGGATTGCAGTGCTGGTGCGTCTTATTCTGATACCCTGTATTTGTACTGCCGTGTTTGTTTTATTCCATTTCAGTGGAATACCCGCCGTCGTGTGCCTGATTCTGGAAGCTTGTCCGGCAGCAGCAATCACCACAATGCTTGCATTCCAATATGGAAAAGACCAGCAGTATGCAGCGGGATTAGTAGTTGTCTCAACCTTGCTGAGCATTATATCTTTGCCAATGTATGCAGTCATAATACAATGGTGTGGAGTATTTGTATAAATTTGTGATGATTAATGCATAATCGAAATCTTCATATAAGTGGACTTTTAAATGAAGAAAAAGTGGACATTTGAATAAAGAAAAAGTGGACATTCAAAACAAAAAAGTGGACATTGAAAGTGTACTTTTCGAAAAAGGCAGTGTTTTTTCGGTAAAAACGATTATTCATATCCGTAGACTTTTTGAAGAGTTTGGTTTTGATAAGGTGTTTGGCAGAAGTGCAGTTATGGAACTGATTGACCTGAAAAGCTCAGGTGCTTCCAAGCTTCTTGCAAATCTGGTGCAGGCAGATATTATCGAACCAGTATCCGGTTACGGAAAGGGAAAATACAAATTTAAGGTCTTTTGACTCTGTTTAACAGATCCAGAAGACCTTTTTCTTTGATCAGTGCCAGTCCTTGTCCTTCATCACCAAGAACGATAAGATTGTCTGCAAACATTATTTTGTCCTCTTTGTTATGCCAAGTACAGCCCAGCGCAGGAATGGAATGTGGCTGATTATGGCATTTAATAAATATGCGCCGGCAAAAGCTGCGATGGCAACGAATATGTAGACAAGGACTGGTGGCAGTTCCTGCGCATACAAGTGCAGATAATAGGCGCTGGCAGCCAGGGGAATATAATGGAAGATGTAGAGTCCCCAGGACTGACGTATCATCCATTTTGAGAAAGGATTTTCGAAATTTCCCCATTTATGCATAAATGCAATTACAGTAAGTGTCATAATCCATGCATAGATATTACATAAGGGTGTATCCAGCACAGAATGTTCAGCATATGGTCTGCCAAAGTTAATGCTGACAAAAGCAACTGCTAAAGCGACAGAAATCACTACAAGAATATGCCAGTATTTTGCCAGTCTGTCCACCACCTCATCATGTGAAAGGCAGAAATATCCGATGAGAAATCCGGTTCCATAGATTCCAAAACGATATACGACAATAACGGGAGCATTCAGAATCCGGGCAGATATGATAACGAGTATTGTTAATGCAAGTATCTGCCTGAACTATGGACAGGCGGCAGCGCCCGCAGAAATACAGAGACAGTCGATATGTATAGATGGGAATATTGGAGAAATTCTGCAATAATCACAGTAAGTATTTGACAAGGTAAAATATTTATGTAAAATTATTACTAATAACTATGTGTTTTGCGAAATGGATGTGTATAGGAGATTGCTTCCAGACACAAAGAGCGCGGGCAGGAATGAGGGATTAGTATGGCTACAATAAAGGAAATTGCCAAAATAGTTGGTGTATCGAGTGCAGCGGTTTCCAGAGTATTGAATTATGATGAGGGAATATCTGTCAGTGATGAGACGAGAGAGGCTATTTTTGCGACAGCAGAGAAGATCGGATATAAGAAGAGAGTGATCTATCCGAAGATAGAGAATGTAGCGTTATTATATTTTACGGATAATGAGGATGAACTGGAGGATGTTTTTTATCACGGAGTCCGGGAAGAAATCGTAAAACAGGCGAGGAAAATGAACATCCAGATAAGTATATATGATAGAAAAGATGGAATGGATGCCATTCCAAAAGATCTGACTGCTTTTATCGCAGTGGGCTGGCTTACCAGAAAAGAAATCAATAAGCTGTACAAAATATGTAAAAAAGGCGTATTTATCGGTACTTCCCCGGATGAAAAGCTCTTTGATGCAGTGAAACCAAACATGGATTCCTTTGTAACGAAAATGGTTGATTATTTTGTAGAGAAAGGACACAAGAAGATTGGGTTTATCGGGGGCAGTGACCGTAACATTGATACAGGTATGCCTTCTATGGATGTCAGGGAATGGTCTTTCAGGCAGAGTACGGCATATTATAAATGTCTGAATGAGGAATATATATTAATTTCGGATAAATTTACAGTGGATGATGGATACAGGATGGGAAAGGAGTTGCTGAGAAAGGAATCTTTACCCACGGCACTTTGCATAGCAAGTGATACACTGGCAGTCGGGGTATTGCAGGCGTTAAACGAAGGTGGTATTCAAGTACCGGAACAGATAGCATTATTTAGTATCAATGATGTGAATATAGCGAAATATCTGTCACCGCCACTAACAACGATCCATATTGATATCCCCTGTATTTGTGAGACTGCGCTGGATTTGTTGAGGAGTCGTGTTTTATCTGGAGGCAGGGTGACGAAGCTGGTTTTTGTAAATGGGATACCTGTTTTTCGTAAAAGTTGTTAGTAAAAGTAGAGATGTCATTATGGCATCTCTTTTTTGTTCCAATTGGATATTATATACAAAATGAGATAACCATATTTAGCAATATAGTGAAAATTGACATGATATGTCTTGACATTATGCTTCATCGGTGGTACATTTTGAACAAGTAAATAATTTACTAAAATATAAGTAAATAATTAATTCAAATTTTATCATGCGAAGGGAGAGATTTTATGAAAAAGGAATTATTGGGAGTAGTTATGGCAGCAGGAATGATAGCAGCACTGACAGGCTGTGGATAATCCGCTGCGGTAAAGGCAACCGCAGATGTAAATGGAAACTATCTGGTGAATGGCAGTTTTGAGGAAGAAGATTTCACAGGATGGACAGTGACCAATATCGACAATGTGACGGAAGAACTGAACATATATGATCGTGATACAGATTGCTTCGATGGTGTACAATCTCTGATGGAGCCTCCTATCAAGAATTCTTCCAAGTATGGCGACCAGTATGCAACCGTACAGATACAGGTGCCAAGACACCTTAGCGAAGAGGCAAAACAAAAACTGAGAGAATATGTGGCATGTAAATAAAATTAAACAATAAAAACAGTTTAAAACAGAAAAATATAGCAAAATTGCCAATTTTCCCAGGGTGGGGGTACTAAAAATAAGTAAATAGACAGAATTTTAAAATATTAACTGATATTTCTTGACTTTAAATTAGTATTTTGATATATAAGATAATGAAAAATAAAGGAAAGGAAATGACAATCTATGTTGTCACAAAAAATATGAAGAAAACAAAATTGGAAAATATGCGTCTGCAGGAGAGGATAAACTATGGCTACAGAAAAGTCATTCTCATGATGTTGATTTCTGGTCTGCTTTCTATAGTGGTCATAGGTGTGTTATTTGCTAATATGCTGCATTATATAAATAATGTCACTGTAGCAGATCAATCAGTAAAAATATGCAGGATTAATGTTAATACAGCGGCAAGGAATATCAGGGAAATGGCATTAAATGACGATGCCTCCACATATGACAGCTATGAGCAGACAGTAAAAAGACTGCTTGCAGAAGTAGACACTTCACTGAAAGCGTTAAAGGATACCGGAATTGTTTCTGATTCAAGCTATGAAGAATATGCAACAGCTCTTTCCGAATGGGGAAATGTCGGTTATTCTATCATGGAAGAGGTTCAAAATGGTAATAAGGAACAGGCGGTAAATGAAATCTTTGATGATTGTGTACCCGCATTAAACAACCTGGTGCAGATTGCAATCAAACTGGATGGTATAACAGATGAGGTGAAAGCACAGGCTGCCAGAACTACTTATATTTTCACTTTCGCAGGAATTGTCTGTATTATTGTGTGTTTAGCCTTTGCATGGATGCTGACAGGGAAAACAAGTAAAAGAGTACTTGAAACAATCCTGGAGCCGTTGCGTGCAGTTGAAGATGTTGCGAAGGAATTGACGGAGGGTAATTTACACAGTACATTGGAGTATCGTTCTGAGGATGAGATTGGAAGACTGGCACACAGTATGCGTAAATCAATCCGTATTCTGGGAAGCTATGTAGATGATATCGGACGTGCAATGAAGCTGTTTGCAGAAGGAAATTTTGATGTTCAGCCTGAGGTAGAGTGGAAGGGAGATTTTGTAGGCATCTTAGATTCCTTTATGATGTTTGAGAAAAGTATAGCGGATACGATCAAAGGAATCCAGAATGTTTCTAATGAAGTTTCAAGTGCGGCAGAGCAGGTGGCATCAAGCTCCAATGATCTTGCAGACGGAGCCACAAACCAGGCAGCCGTCGTAGAAGAGCTGACAGCAACAGTTGCAGGTGTTTCTGAACAGGTAGAGAAAAATTCACAGTCTGCAAAGGAAATCAGTGCAAGAGTAGACGAGCTTGGAAATGCAATTATGGAAAGTAATGGAAAAATGCATGAAATGGTTGATTCCATGAATGAAATAAGTGACGCATCAAAGGAGATTGACAAGATTATCGCTACGATTAACGAAATAGCATCACAGACCAACCTGCTTGCATTGAATGCATCTATTGAAGCAGCAAGGGCAGGAGAGGCAGGAAGAGGATTTGCAGTTGTAGCTAATCAGGTAAATGTACTGGCAGATCAGAGTGCACAGGCTGCAAAGGAATCATCTGCATTGATTGAATCCTCTGTAAGAGCCGTAGAAAAAGGTATGGTGATTGCAGGACGGACTGCAGCACAATTGGAAACGGTTGCTGACAGCTCTAAAATGATTACGGAAGAAGTTACCAATATTGCAGAAACATTAGAGACACAGACATCAGAAATCCAGCAGATTAATGAAGGAATCGAGCAGATTAATGATGTTGTACAGACGAATTCTGCAACAGCAGAAGAATGTGCGGCTTCCAGCGAGGAAATGAGCAGCGAAGCAGAAAATCTGCGTGAAATGATCCGGAAATTTAAAATTGCTGAATTTAAAAAGTAATGAAGAGCTACGGTGACTTGTAACACGGAACATAGTGTATATAGGGATAATGAGCTTAGAAAGGTAACTACATTATGGATGCAGATTTGCCTTGTTGAGCTGGTACATAGCATAGATATCAGGATTTGTGTAGAAGGTGTAGAAAAAGAAGAGTGGCATCAAAAACTGAAAGAAATAGATGTTGATTATTTACAGGGTTATCTGTTTGGCAGACCATGTGATAAAACCCGATTTTTAGAACAATTCATATTTGATTAAAGGGGGGGTAATTAAAATGAAGTATTTTGAAGAACGTGATGGCAAGCTGCTCTTTCGGTATAATGGAGAGACTGTGCAAGTCGAAGCATGGGGACAGGACAGCCTGCGTGTCCGCAGCAGAGTGCTTGGTGAGATCAGTGAGGAATGTAGCGCGCTGACAGAAGAAGTGGCAGTTCATGATGCTGTGATTTCCATTCAGGGAGAGGACAGCGCCGAGATTACCAACGGCAGGATCAAGGCAGTATTATACAGACAGGGCTGGGGCAATGCGCTTCAGATTACCTTTTATAATGAAAAAGGCGAAGTACTCTTGCAGGAGATTCCAAACGGTGGTGCACTGTGCCTGAAAGCGAGATATTTCAGGTCATTGGCAGGTGGCAGCTTCTACCTGAAAGCGTCTTTCCAGTCCAATGACAAGGAGAAGCTGTATGGAATGGGGCAGTACCAGCAGGAGAAAATGAATCTAAAGGGCTGTAATCTGGAACTGGCACACCGTAATTCCCAGGCGAGCGTTCCTTTCTATGTATCCAGTCTGGGCTACGGATTTCTGTGGAACAATCCGGCAGTAGGCGAAGTGCATTTTGGTACAAATACAACAGAATGGGAAGCCTGGTCTACTGACCAGCTGGATTATTGGATCACAGCAGGAGAGCGCCCGGGTGATATCGAGAAGAATTATGCAGAAGTTACCGGCAAGGCACCTATGATGCCTGAATATGGTCTTGGCTTCTGGCAGTGTAAGCTTCGTTATTATAATGAGCAGCAGGTGCTTGATATCGCAAGTGAGTATAAGAAGAGAAACATCCCGGTCGATGTGATCGTCATTGACTATTATCACTGGCCAAGGTGTGGCGATTACCGCTTTGATGAAGAATATTTCCCACATCCCGGCGAAATGGTAGCGAAGCTTCATGAAATGGGAATAGAGACAATGGTGTCTATCTGGCCGCAGATTGACTGGCGCAGTGAGAATTATGAGGAGATGAAGCAGCAGGGACTTCTGGTGAAGAGCAATTCAGGCATTGATGTGCAGATGGTATTCCATGGCAATAATGTCTTTATGGATGCGACCAATCCAAGGACGAGAGAGTATGTCTGGGATAAATGCAAGAAGAATTATGCTGACCTTGGAATCAACACTTTCTGGCTGGATGAAGCAGAGCCGGAGTTTGGCACTTATGAGTATCAGACGTATCGTTATTATGCAGGTCCTGTAGAAAAAGTAGGAAATATCTATCCAAGGGAGTATGCGAGACTTTTCTATGAAGGACAGCAGTCCAATGGACAAAAGGACATCGTGAACCTGATTCGCTGTGCCTGGGCAGGAAGTCAGAAGTATGGAGCACTTGTATGGTCAGGAGACATTATGTCAACATACGAAGATTTCCGTAAGCAGATCTGTGCGGGAATCCATATGGGATTGTCAGGTATTCCCTGGTGGACAACGGATATCGGTGGATTCCATGGCGGCTGGGTAGATAAGCCGGAGTTTAAGGAATTGCTGATCAGATGGTTCCAGTTCGGAACGTTCTGTCCTGTTATGAGAATCCATGGCTGTAGACAGCCGGCGCAGCAGATCATCAACAAGGCTGGAGAGGTCAGGGAATGGACTGGTGCAGACAATGAGATCTGGAGCTATGGTGAAGAGAATTATGAGATTATGAAGAAGTTCATTCTCATCAGGGAGAAGATGCGTGGCTACACCAGGGAGCTTATGAAAGAAGCCCATGAGAATGGCAGCCCGGTAATTCGTGCCCTTTTCTATGAATTTCCACAGGATAAGGCATGCTGGGATATTACAGATGAATACCTGTATGGAGCTGACATTCTGGTAGCCCCTGTATGCCATGAAGGAGCAAAAGGCAGGGAGGTCTACCTGCCGGAGGGTGCGCAGTGGATTAGTGCCAGAGATGGCAAATCCTATGCCGGAGGTCAGAAGCTGTTCTGTGATGCGCCTATTGATACACTGCCTGTTTTCTTGAGAGACGGCAGACAGGAATATCTTGTGGGAGAGATTTGATAAAGTAGCTGGCATACAGTTGACAAAACGGTTAGAATAGACTAACATAAAAGTGGAAAGCTTCATAGCAAACAGCTATGGAGCTTTTTTGATAACGCAACAAATGGGGGATCAGAATGAAAGAAAAAGTAAATGTAACAGGTGTGCCGGAGACTATGATTCAGACTTTGTATGCAAGGGCAAAGGAATCAGGGAAAAAGGATGCAAAAATCAAGGATGATATGGCAATGGAGATTGTATCAAAACTGGATTATGATTTCTCAAAGGCAGATCAGGATAGGGCAATGTCATATGGTGTCATTGCAAGAACAATCGTGCTGGATCATATGGTAGAGCAGTATTTGCAGGAAAATCCCAATACAATCGTGGTGAATATCGCATGTGGAATGGACACCAGATGTTACCGGATGCAGGGAAAATATTTGCGTTGGTACAATATTGACCTGCCGGAGACAATGCAGATAAGAAGTCAGTTTCTGAAGGAAAATGGTCCAATTTATCAGATTGCAAAATCAGCAATGGACGCATCTTATACAGATGAAATGACATACAATGGGGAGAACGTTTTAGTTGTGATCGAAGGGCTGTCTATGTATTTGAGTGAACCGGACATCAGACAGATATTCAGTATTATTGAGTCAGCTTTTCAGAATGCTACAGTGCTGATTGAAACGATGTCGCCTTTTGTAGTGAGTCATATAAAAGAAAAATCAATAGAGGGAAGCAATGCCAAATTCACATGGGGAGTCAGAAATGGAAGAGAACTTTCAAAGCTTCTTCCGGCTTTTACCTATATAACAGAGGTTAGTCTGGTAGAAGGCATGAAAAAAATGATGCCAATCTATCATCTGATTGGCAAAATCCCGGCGGTGAGAAATATTTCAAACAAAATTATCGTTATGAAGAGATAGCATTTAAAGCCTTGGTAAATAAGGCGTTACGTCATAAGTTTTTATAAAATTTACGAATTTAGTCAGTTGATCCGGCACGAAGATACCCTTTTTCCATATGATTCCAAATTTGCTGGTAATCTCCGGAGTAACGGGAATTTCCACGAAATCTCTGGGATTGGCAGCAATAGAAGAATACAGAAAAGCGCCACATTTACTTCCACGGACGTAGTTAAGAACTGTGGTCAACTGACTGCAATACATATGAACATTGGGGGTAATTCCCGCAGAACGAAGGCGGGTGATTACCGTCTGCGTCTGAACAGAGTCTGTATTAAATAAGATAATAGGCTCATCTTTTAACATTTCCATTGTAATTTCTTTTTCACCGGCATAACGGTGGGTCTTGGAGACACAGTAGACATATCGGTCTTCCATCATCACATAACTGTTGTATTTATCCAGATTGTAAAAGTCCATATTTGCCATTGCCACGTCCAACTGTTCATTGTCTACCAGAGTACGGGCGCGGATAGAACCGTATTCCAGAAGCTGGATTGGGATATTGTACTGTTCCTGAAACTGATCTGTAACTCTTGGGAAAAACACGGTACTGATCATAGGAGGAATACCAATACGCAATGGACGACGGTTTTCCTCACTGTTTGAAAAATCGTTGTATAGCTCCTGCGTCTGTTTCAGGATATATTCTGCTTTCTGGTAGAAGGATTCACCATCTTTGGTGAGGGAAATCCTGTTTTTTCCATGATTAAAAAGCTTTAAGTGAAATTCCTTTTCCAAATCACGGATGGATGTGGATATGGTTGGCTGTGAGACAAAGAGCGCATCAGCAGCCCTTGTAATGCTACGGTAGCGGCATACCATACAAAAGTATTCCAATTGTGTCAGTGTCATAGAAAAAGCCTCCAATATTTAGCAAGTTATTCTGTAATTATAGTATAGGCAAAACCTATGCTGACGTCAAGTATATGAAATGTACATTATGCTGGAAATGAGATATGCTGTAGTCACAAAGAAATAACAGAGAAGGAGGTTTTTTATGAGTCCAGCAGTCATTACATTAATTTTTCTGGCATTTGCCATAGTCATGTTTGTCACAGAGAAGATTCCACTTGGTCTGACAGCCATGATGGTCTGTATTGGTCTTGTGATTACCGGCGTGTTGAGTGTAAGTGACGCATTTAATGGTTTTATCAACAGCAACGTGATTTTGTTTGTAGCCATGTTCATTGTAGGAGGAGCCCTGTTCGAGACAGGGATGGCTAATGAGATAGGAAGTCTGGTAACGAAATTTGCCAAGACGGAGCGTGGACTGATTGTAGCCATTATGGTGATCGTGGGAGCTATGAGTGGATTCCTGTCCAATACCGGTACAGCAGCAGTCCTGATTCCAGTAGTAATAGGAATTGCAGCAAAATCAGGATATAAGAGATCAAGACTTTTAATGCCTTTGGTATTTGCAGCGGCAATGGGAGGTAATCTGTCCCTGATTGGTGCACCGGGCAATATGATTGCACAATCTGCCTTGGAGCCATTGGGATTGAAATTCGGTTTCTTTGAGTATGCGATTGTAGGTTTACCGATTCTGCTTGTTGGCATTTTGTTCTATGCTACGATTGGTTTTAAGATTCTGCCGGATCATGATGCAGTGGATATAGGAGATTCCATTTTTGACGAATCACAGGATTTCAGTGGAGTTCCCAAGTGGAAGAAGGTATTGTCTCTGGTAATCCTGATTGTTACTCTGGTCGGCATGATATTTGAAGAAGAGATAGGCGTAAAGCTTTGCATTACAGGTTGTATCGGTGCAGTTTTGCTGATTCTTACCGGTGTTATTTCGGAAAAAGATGCTCTCAAATCCATTGATCTCAAGACAATTTTTCTGTTCGGCGGTACGCTTTCGATGGCAAAGGCACTGGAGGTCACAGGAGCCGGTGAATTGATCGCGGATAAGGTGATAGGGGCATTGGGAGCAAATCCTTCCCCGATATTATTTACCTTTGTGGTATTCATCCTGTGCTGCATCATGACCAATTTCATGTCCAATACAGCAACAACAGCACTGATGGCACCTATCTGTGTCTCTATAGCACAGGGAATGGGAGCAGACCCAAGAGCGGTTCTGATGGCGTGTGTTATCGGAGGTTCCTGCGCATACGCAACACCTATTGGTATGCCTGCCAACACAATGGTGGTCGGAGCCGGCAATTACAAATTTATGCATTACATAAAGTCAGGAATGCCACTGATCGTTATTGCAACAGTTATCAGCATGATTATATTACCGATTGCTTTTCCATTCTATCCGTAAAAGCATGGTAGTACCATTATAAAAAAAGAATTTGGAGGATAAAAATATGTCAAATGAAGCACAAGTAAAGAAACTGACCGATATTATGGCACAGTTCGTAGGATTTACGGCTAAGAAACTGCCGGATGATGTTATTGCAAAATTACAGGAACTGAGAGATAAGGAAGATACACCAATGACCAAGGTTATCTATGATACCATGTTCCGCAATCAGGAGCTGGCCCTGAAACTGAATCGCCCTTCCTGTCAGGATACAGGTGTATTGCAGTTCTGGGTAAAATGTGGTACGAAGTTCCCTCTGATTGATGATCTGGAGGTGTTATTAAAAGAGGCTGTAGTACAGGCTACTTTTGCTACTCCTCTACGTCATAATTCTGTAGAGACTTTTGATGAGTACAATACTGGTAAAAATGTAGGAAAAGGAACTCCTACTGTATGGTGGGATATTGTTCCCAACTCTGACCAGTGCGAGATTTATACTTATATGGCTGGTGGCGGTTGTACACTTCCCGGCAATGCTACTGTTCTGATGCCCGGTGAAGGATATGAAGGTGTGACCAAGTTTGTACTGGACAGAATGACTTCTTATGGTCTGAATGCCTGTCCTCCATTGTTAGTAGGTGTGGGTGTTGGTACCTCTGTTGAGACAGCAGCATTAAATTCCAAGAAAGCGCTGATGAGACCTGTAGGCTCTCACAATGACAATGCAAATGCAGCAAAAATGGAACAGTTACTGGAAGACGGTATCAATGCGATTGGTCTGGGACCTCAGGGTATGGGTGGTCACTATTCTGTTATGGGCGTTAATATCGAGAACACAGCCCGTCATCCGTCTGCAATTGGTGTAGCCGTAAACGTGGGATGCTGGAGTCACAGAAGAGGACATATCGTATTTGATAAAGACCTGAACTTTACAGTAGATACACATACTGGTTTTGAATACAAGGAAGAGAACTGATACAGAAGGGAGAGAATCATAATGGCAGTAGAAGTAAAAGATGGTAAGAAAATTCTGGTAACACCAATATCCGCAGAGGATTTGAAAGATATTCATATTGGTGATATTGTATATCTGACAGGAGATATCACAACCTGTCGTGACGTAGCACATCGTCGTGTTGTAGAGGAAGGAAGAGAGATTCCTGTCGATGTCAGAAATGCAGCAATCCTGCACGCAGGTCCTATCATTCGTCCGCTGGGAGATGAGAAGTACGAGATGGTTTCTGTAGGTCCGACTACCTCTATGAGAATGGAAAAGTTTGAATACGAATTCGTAGAGACTACTGGTGTCCGCGTCATCGTCGGCAAGGGTGGAATGAAAGAAAATACGGAAAGAGCCTGTAAAGATTTCGGTGCGATTCATTGTGTATTTCCAGCCGGAAATGCTGTAGTAGCGGCTGTTGAGGTAGAAGAGATTGTAGAGGCACAGTGGAAAGATCTGGGAATGCCGGAGACTTTATGGCATTGTCATGTAAAAGAGTTCGGCCCTCTGATCGTATCTATTGATTCTTATGGAAGAAACTATTTTGAAGAGAAGAAAGTAGAGTACAATCAGAAAAAGGATGAGCAGATAGAAATTATCAGCAAGCAGGTTGGATTTATTAAATAAATAAAAATAGTAGTCATTCTGATTTAGAGTGACCGATTAGATTACTATAATATTCAGTTTTTCCAGATAAAACATCATCATAGAAGTTCTGCTTCCAGTCTATATAATCAATAGCTTCCTGAAGCTTTTGGATAGATTGGAGCAGGGCTTCTTTTTTGTGCGCAAGTATATCTTTTCTGGCGGGAATAGAAGGTTTCCCTTCAAGACAGAGAGCCAGATATTCTTTCATTTCAGCAATGGTCATACCGCAGTTTTTCAGGCAGTTCAGACTCTGAATCCACTTAATATGATGCTCATCAAATACACGATAGTTTCGACTGTCACGTTTTACATTCGGTACTAGCCCCTCTTTACAGTAGAATTTCAGATTTTCATAAGTCATGCCTGTCAATTCGTTTGGAAAGGAAAGAAATGGTCTGTTTAAGAATGAAGTTCTGAGAAAAATACGGTAAGACAATAGCACAGGTTATGCTTCGCTGGCACATTCAGAGAGGCGTTATCGTGATTCCAAAATCTGTTCATAAGGAACGTATGATAGAGAATTCCAATGTTTTTGATTTCATACTCTCAGAAGATGACATGAAGCAGATCGCGCAGTTGGATACGGCTACCAGTGCCTTTTTCTCACATCAGGACCCGGCAATGGTAGAATGGTTCGTGAAGATGGTCGAAGAGAGAAAATCTCAGCATGACAGCAGTAAGGAAAAGAAGAACTGGTAAAATGAATTATTTTAAATTATACTGGAGGTATACAAGCAATATATGTAAGTGAAGGGAATGAGTACTATGGATATTGCAAGGCAGCAGAAAGAACTATTTGATGAGTTACGACGGTCTAATCCTTCAATTATCATAGATGGTGTCCCGGATGAATCGCAGTATACATCGGCGCGCTATCGTATCATGTATGTGCTGAAAGAGGTTAATGGTGGTTCTGGTTGGAGTCTATGCAATCATCTGCAGAGTGGTGGCAGAGATCGTGAGCACGATCCAACCTGGGACAATATTGCAAGATGGACAGCAGGTATTCTTAATATTCAGCAGGAATTACCGTGGTCAAAATTAGAAAAGGACTGCTGGAGCAGACGGGAAAAGATGCTTCCCCAAATCTGTGCCATCAATGTTAAGAAGACATCTGGCAGCTATGTTTCGGAGGAGAATGAGGTTTATGCTGCTGCACTAAACAATGCAGATATTCTACGGCAGCAGCTTGCGCTCTACGCTCCTGAGCTTGTGATTTGCTGCGGAACGGAGAGTGCATTTGTTGATGCCTGCTTCCCAAACAAGCAGGTGGATTGGAAGATGACCACTCGTGGAGTTTGGTATTTTAAAGAAGATTCCATGGTTGTTATTTCCTTTTCACATCCCGCGGCGCGTGTAAGAGACTGTTATCTTTATTATGCATTGCTGGATGCTGTGAGAGAAATATTGGATATCAGGGTGAAGTAATGCTTGAAAGAAAAAAATCATACATCACCCCAGAGCATGACCGATAAATTCCATAATAATTTTCGCTTTTCCATTTTCAGAAGTGTCAGGCTGCTCCATATTTGATTTCATAGTATCACAGGAGTAGAGCAGTTACAAGAAACGTAGGAAGTTTTAGAAAGAAGATAATTGACAGAAAATATGAAAATTTTATTGACACACTTGCATGCATTTGATAATATTTATCAAGTAACTTAATATTCCATGAGGGAGTAGTTAGCGCGAAAGTGTGATTTGTCAACATCCTGATTATATTACAAGATATAATCTGGCAAATCTTAAATAATGAGACTCATGTATATCAATTAACAGTTTGTGTATTGTGCATCGGTGGGAAGTTGATATACATGAGTCTTTTTAATCTTTGGATATACTTATAAATAAATAGCGAGTGTTTCGGCTGACGGCACTGTAGTGGAGAGAGAAAAGGAGAAAAACATGGAAAAATTCATTAACAACGCCCCATTTGCTCTTGTACTTGTGTTTCTGGTAATAGGTTTTGTACTGCTTATTAAAGGAGCAGATTTTTTCGTAGAAGGAAGTTCCAGTGTAGCAAAGAGACTGCATGTTCCGTCCATCATTATCGGACTTACAATTGTTGCAATGGGAACATCACTTCCGGAAACAGCTGTCAGTGTATCGGCTTCAATTGCAGGTAATAATGAACTTGCAGTAAGTAATGTGGTTGGCTCCAATATATTTAATCTGATGGTTGTTATTGGTGTGTGCGCAGTATTAGCTACCGTAGATGTCGCAAAGGAAACAATAAAGAGGGATATTCCACTTTCACTTATATGCGCCGGACTTTTAATGCTTCTGGGAATTATTGGACTTGGGGACAAAGCAGGTATGACACTTGGGCATCTTGATGGTTTGATATTAATTGTTTCCTTTGCAGGTTATATTTTTTATATGGTCAAGATTGCATTAAAGGCAAGTAAGGAAGGCAGAAAAGTTGAGATTGAAGGCGGTTCAGATGAAGATATCAAGTTGCTTTCAGTTCCGCTTAGTATTCTGTTTATCGTTGGTGGTGCAGCTGCGATTGCAATCGGCGGTGATGTTACAGTTGATGCTGCATCAAGAATAGCCAGTGATCTGGGAATGAGCCAGACACTTATCGGACTTACAATCGTTTCCATAGGAACATCGCTTCCAGAACTTGTGACTTCAATAGTTGCGGCGAAAAAGAATGAAGTCGATATGGCACTTGGTAACGCAATCGGTTCTAATGTGTTTAACATCCTTATGGTACTTGGTATCGCATCAGCAATCAGTCCAATCAGCATAATTACTGAGAACATTATTGATTTATGCGTACTTATTGTTTTTACAGTGTTTGTATGGATATTTGCAGGAACCAAAAAGAAAATTGGAAAAATCGAAGGATTCTGTATGGTTGCGCTTTATGCAGTATACACGGTGTATATCATAATAAGATAAAAAGGGAAATATAAAAGCTTCTACTGCAAATCTTATACAAAAAAGATATACCACAGTCCTTTTTTAACAGACTTATGATCGTATGCATGTTTTCTACCTCAGTATAATGCATGAAATCGGAAATATGTAAACCACGGGCAGTAAGGCTTCGTTCGAGTATATTTCTTGTGCCTGAGCCATTTTCGCGTACAAGAAGACGTTCACATGTCAAATCATTCATGGTATGGGGATGGTCTATTATAAAATTATGGGATGCAGCACAGACTGCTATATAGTTCTCTGTGCTGTATTTTTTATGAGAATAATTTTCTTTTGGATAATTTCCCTCTACAATAGCCAAGCTGATCTGACCATTATCAAGCAGACGCAGAAGCTGGGAAATGAATGTGCTGGGATACTGCGGGCTGGGTAATATTTAACTGTTTTGCAGCGACGGTAAAATTCAGTGTCTCACATACAGTAAGAAATGTCTCTGTTCTAAAATCAAGCATATAATCACCTTAATCATAAAAATAATTTATTGTTCAATAGAATTATATAATTTTACCTTATTGTTGTCTAGTGATACAATTCGTACATAATAGGAAAGCGAGGTTATTAACAAATGGATTTCATAAAGAAAAATGGGAGTGGTATTCTGGTCTGCCTGGCAATAGCCATTCCATCATGGTTACTTGGAAAAATGTTTCCTGTTATAGGAGGCGCAGTGATTGCCATTATAGCAGGAATGATTGTTACAATGTTTTGGGACAATAAAGGCAAGGCAGAACCGGGAATTAAATGGACATCGAGGGTAATTCTGCAGACGGCGGTTGTTTTACTTGGTTTTGGAATGAATCTCGGCGTGATTTTTCAGACAGGGAAGCAGTCCCTGCCAATTATTATCTGTACAATCACAACGTCACTTATTATTGCATGGATATTACAAAAAGCTCTTAAAGTGCCTGCCAATACATCTATACTTGTAGGGGTTGGATCATCTATCTGTGGTGGCTCTGCGATTGCGGCAGCTGCACCTGTTATTGGTGCTGATGATGATGAGATTGCACAGTCAATAGCAGTAATTTTCTTTTTCAACGTGCTTGCAGCTATTTTCTTCCCAATACTTGGAAAAGCCATAGGATTTGATACAGTGAACGGAGAGTCTTTTGGAATTTTTGCAGGGACAGCAATCAATGATACATCATCAGTAACGGCTGCGGCATCAACCTGGGACAGCATGTGGAATCTTGGAAGTGAGACGTTAAATAAAGCGGTGACAGTAAAGCTGACAAGAACACTTGCCATTATACCGATTACGCTTGGATTATCACTGATACAGGCAAAAAAGAGTACAAAAGAAGGAAAACAGACTACAAAGTTCAGCTTAAAACGGGCATTTCCAATGTTCATACTTTATTTCGTGATTGCAGCGATTATTACGACGGTCTGTGTACATATGGGTGTGGATGCGGGAGTATTTCAGCCAATTAAGGAACTGTCCAAATTCATGATTATTATGGCAATGGCTGCAATTGGATTAAACAGCAATGTGATACAGCTCATTAAAACAGGTGGTAAGCCTATTATTGTAGGGGCATCCTGCTGGTGTGGAATCACAGTTGTAAGTCTTATCATGCAGCATGTAATGAAGATCTGGTAGAATGACTGGCTTTGCCTGATGCATGAAAAAGTATTGACTAACCTTCTCTTTTCATTTATCATTGTAAACCGTAAGGATGATTACGAGTTGACAATCAAATAAATCAGATATACAGGAGAGACAAACATGGATGCAATCACACTGGCACAGGAAATTATGGATGGAAGAAGAATCACAAGGGATGACGACCTGTCATTTTTTATAACATGTGATCTGGACGAGCTCTGCAAGGGCGCTGATATGATAAGAGAGAAATTTGTCGGAGACAAGGTAGATTTGTGCTCCATCATAAACGGACGAAGCGGCAGATGTCCAGAGGACTGTAAGTATTGTGCACAGTCAGCATATAATCATACAGATTGTGAAGTCTATGACTTTCTGCCGGAAGAGAAGATTGTAGAGGCATGTAAAATGAACGAGAGCGAAGGAGTAGACCGCTTCTCTATCGTAACAGCCGGCAAAGCGCTTACAGGTGAGGAATTTGACAAGGCAATACATGCTTACGAGACAATGAAAAAGGAATGCAAGATAGATTTGTGTGCATCTATGGGCTTTTTAAGCGCTGAGCAGCTTCACAGACTGCATGAGGCAGGTGTAACAAGCTATCATCATAATATAGAGACTTCCAGACGTAATTTCCCTAATATATGCACGACACATACCTATGATATGAAGATAGAGACTCTGAAAAAAGTCAAAGCAGAAGGCATGTACGCCTGTTCAGGAGGAATTATAGGAATGGGCGAGACCTGGGAGGACAGACTGGATATGGCAGTCAGCCTGGCGGAAGTCGGTGTGGATTCTATTCCTATCAATGCCCTGATGCCGATTTCTGGTACACCATTAGAAGGGCTGGAGAGACTGACTGAGCCGGAGATACTGCGTACAGTTGCCTTTTTCAGATATATTAATCCCAAGGCAGACATACGACTGGGAGCAGGACGTGCACTGCTTACCAACGATGGAGAGCTTGCATTCAAGTCAGGTGTATCCGCAACAATTACCGGCAACATGCTCACAACCGTAGCATGTGCCACAATCAGAAGTGACAGACAGCTTCTCAAAGATATGGGACGCGACGTCACACCAGATTATTGGAAGAATCAGGAGAACTAATATTTTAGCCTTTATTGATAAAATCACGGAAAAGTGCTAAAATATTAGCATGATTAACTTATATCAAAAAACATGGAATGAAATAGATAATGACATTGCCAATAGGATGGTAAAGTTACGAAAGAGAAGAAAGATTACACAAAAAGCTTTGGCTGCAAAATCGGGGGTAAGTCTGGGGTCAATCAAAAGATTTGAGCAAAGTGGTGAAATTTCCCTTCAATCTTTGACAAAACTTGCAATAGCTCTTGAAGTGGAGGGAGAGCTGGACACTTTATTTGATTCAGTACCATTTCAGTCAATAGAGGAGGTAATCAATGAACAGGATAAATAAGCTGGAAGTTTATTATCATGATGCCCGCGTAGGTACAATGGCTTTATACCAAAACCGTTTGGCTGTATTTGAATATGATAATGACTGGATTGCAGATGGCTTTTCAATCAGCCCTTTTTCATTACCGCTGGAGAAAAAGGTATTTATGCCTAAAATAGATCCGTTTGATGGCATTTTTGGAGTATTTGCGGATAGCTTGCCAGATGGCTGGGGAAGATTACTGGTAGATAGGCTGATGCGTAGAAATGGAATGAATCCATATGAAGTGGGAAGTCTGGACAGACTTGCAATAGTAGGTTCATCCGGTATGGGGGCACTTACTTATCGACCTGTAATATCCCTCGCAGATACTATGGAAGAAAAAAGGTTAGATGAAATCGCTGTAGAATGTGAACGCATTTTAAATACAGAGACTTATGATAATTTGGATTATCTGTTTGCCAAGGGTGGTTCTTCTGGTGGCGCAAGACCTAAAATATTGACAAAAGTAGATGGGGAAGACTGGATTATCAAGTTTCCATCTTCGGATGATAGTCAGGATATCGGTAAGCAGGAATATGACTATGCTATATGTGCAAAAGAATGTGGACTTGATATTGAAGAAGTAAGGTTGTTTCCATCAGAACGTACTCAGGGATATTTTGGCACAAGAAGATTTGACCGCATAAACAGTGAAGAAAATGGAAAAATTCATATGGTTTCGGCATCAGGGTTGTTGGAAACTTCGCACAGGATTCCCAATCTTGATTATGATATCCTTATGAAGTTGACGCTTCAGCTTACCAAATCAATGGAAGAATGTGGGAAGCTTTATAAACTGATGTGCTTTAATGTATTTGCACATAATAGGGACGATCATTCTAAAAACTTTACATTTTTATATAATTCATCAGAAAAAAGATGGATGTTATCACCGGCATATGATCTTACTTACAGTAATTCTTTAGGTGGAGAACATGCTACTACTGTAAATGGAAATGGCATAAATCCCGATATAGATGATCTTTTGAGTGTGGCAAAGAGAATAGGATTAAATGTTGCAGAGTCAAAGAAAACGGCATTAAATATAAAAGAATGTGTATATGAAATGCTTCACGAATACATTTCAACCAGATAGTAATTGTCTGGTTGATTTTGTATACAGATATTTCCAGGAGGGAAAGGCGTGAGATATAGAGAAGTCATAGAAGGAAGATTTATAGACAGACCGAATCGTTTCATTGCACATGTGTTGATTAATGGCGTAGAGGAAACGGTACATGTGAAGAATACCGGGCGGTGCAGAGAGCTTTTGTTACCAAATGCCGAGGTCAGGCTGGCGGTATCGGATAATCCCAATCGTAAGACAAAATGTGATCTGGTTGCTGTATACAAGGAGAAGCTTGGCTGGGTCAATATAGACAGTCAGGCACCGAACAAGGTTGTGCAGGAGTGGCTGGAGACGCAGGACTATACGCTGGTGAAGCCGGAGTATGTATACGGAGATTCCAGAATCGACTTTTATATGGTGAAAGATCAGCAGGAATATCTCATGGAAGTAAAAGGCTGTACTCTGGAGATTGATGGAATCGGATATTTTCCGGATGCACCGACTGAGCGTGGAGTGAAACACTTAAAAGAACTTACCAAAGCCAGAACACTTGGCTATGAATGCATCATTGCCTTTGTGATTCAGATGGAAGGAGTCAGTGAAGTACGCCCTTACATCAGCATGCAGCCGGAGTTTGGCGAAGCACTGGAGGAGGCAAAGGCAGCAGGGGTAAAGGTGCTGTTCTTGCAGTGTGAAGTAGGAAGAGATACATTACAAATTCTTACGTATTGATAAAGGAAGGATAAAAACATGGAAAGAGTAGAAAAATTTTTAAAAGAAGCAGAAACCTATTATTTAGCAACAGTAGAAGGAGATCAGCCAAGAGTGAGACCTTTTGGAACGGCTCACATTTTTGAAGGCAGACTGTATATTCAGACTGGTAAGGTAAAGGATGTGTCTAAGCAGATTCATGCAAATCCAAAGGTAGAAATATGTGCATTTAAGAATGGGGAATGGCTTCGTGTAGCAGGAGAGCTTGTAGAAGATGATCGTAGAGAAGCAAGACAGTCCATGCTTGATGCTTACCCATCATTGCAGAAGATGTATTCAGCAGATGATGGCAACACAGAGGTATTCTATTTTAAGAATGCTACAGCTACATTTTCATCATTTACACATGAACCGGAAGTAGTGAAATTTTAATTTCCTTTCTGTAAAAATGGGGACAATTGTCTCCATTTTTTTATATATTTTTATATAATAGAAGAAATTCTGTGTAACATTTTCTGGACTGAACTGTTATATAGGTGAGGAAGGGGGAGGACTTATGGAAAAAGATATATTAAAACAGCTCTATCAGAAATACCGCAAGGAAATATATCTTTACCTCTACTCTTTGTGTAAAAAGGAAAGTCTTGCAGAAGATCTTTTGCAGGAAACTTTCTTGAAAGCGCTGCTTTCACTGCCAGATGACCATACGAACATGCGGGCATGGCTCTACCTGGTAGCACGCAATCTCCTCTTCAACTATTATCACAGGGAGAAAGAGAAAGTGCCACTTGAGGAAGCGCAGCAAATGCAGGATACAGGGACGCAGGAGGTTCTGGAAGAGATTTTAAAAGGCGAGAGGAACAAAATCCTTTATCTTGCAATGAACAGATTGGAACAACGCAAGAGAGAGATTCTGCTCATGCAGTATTTTGGAGAACTATCACAGAAAGAGATTGCGGCGATTTTGAAAATGACACCGGAAAATGTGAGGGTATTATCGTATCGGGCAAAGCGTGAACTTCGGGTTTACATGGAGGAGAACAACTATGACCTATCGTGAATTGTTAAAGTTATATCAGGAAGGAAAATTAGACGAGGAACAGAAACAAGAGGTGGAGCAGTCGGTTGAGAAGCAGGAAGCCATCAGTGAGTACCTCTATGAGAAAGAGGAAATCCCGGGACTGGAAGCACTGCATGAGGAAGAGGCGCCAGATGCCATGACGAAGGAGAACAATGCAGGAGCGGAAGAAGAACAGCGTTTTGTAAAAATGATACAGAAGACCATCAGGAGAACTTTCTTGAAAATGGGTGCAGTCATCGGAGCGGGTGTACTTGCAATTGTACTTTGTGTGATTTTTGTATTGCCACAGGTTATATCAGCCTTCTATTACAATCCCAATCAGGTTATGGGAAGAAATGAGGAAGCAGGAACCATCACAACAGACCGGATGAGCCTTGATTTAGCAGTATACTCAGAGATGTTCCAGCCGGGCATTTACCGGGGAACGGTAAATGCAGTATCGGAAGGCTATGGAGCTTACAGTATCTCCATTCCACAGGGATTTTCCTACGATGGGAGATTTACCACAGTGAATGGAAAGTTAAAACGTGGAAAACTGACACTTTATAATACAGATGTGTTAAAAACACCTTATGGGAATACATTTGTCATGCCCAAGGAAGTGGAAAAGTACACAAGAACGCGTTTTTATGATGAAGAAACCAAAGAATTCTGGGGACCGGCAGGAAGTGCTAAAGAAGCATACGCATCTATTGATGAGCTGGATGACAAGGCATATTATATCGCATACGGTTCACTGGATGAATTGACGGGTTATGCTGACTTTTATAATTGGGCAAAGGACAGAGAAATGGATTCAAACCTGTGGTGTGCAGTTTATACATCGGATGAAGAAGGCTATATGTGCAATTCGGGACACCTTGGTATGTTGATTAATCCAAGTGGAAGCTGTCTGGACTGGGACAGAGAGACATATCCGTATCTATGCCAGCTTGATAACAGCGATACTGCCAGGTGGGACATGGCGGAAGATGAAAAAAAAATGCAGACACATTTTATCAGTCTGTTAAGCTATCTGCGTGATTATCCGCAGATTGTAAAAATTTTAAATGGTAATGAGGAACTTCCGTATGATACAATGATTGAGAGTGTAAAGAAGGATGGACTGCGCATTTATGGATTTTCAATGATCTGCCAGAAAGAGAAATTACTGCAATTGCGTGATGAAAGGGAGATTTCATATCTGTACGCAGTACCGTTAAATTAATAGCAGAAAGATAAATAAACAGAGAGGGAAAACAGTCCACACTTGGTTATCAGCCGGATGTCTGGAAAGGATGGAATTGAGAGCAAAATGACAACAACAACTTTATGCTACATAGAAAATGATAGTAAATATCTGATGCTGCACAGAGTGAAGAAGCACAATGACATGAACGAGGGTAAATGGATTGGAGTTGGTGGTCATGTAGAGAGCCAGGAATCTCCAGAAGAATGTCTTGTGCGTGAAGTGAAGGAAGAGACAGGGCTTACTCTGACGTCATATAAATTTCGCGGATTGGTCACTTTTATAAGTAATGAATGTGAGCCGGAGCTTATGTGCGTGTTTACTGCGGATGGATATACAGGTGAGCTGACTGAATGTAATGAAGGAGATTTGTGCTGGGTTGCTAAGGATCAGGTATTACAACTCCCCACATGGGAGGGGGACAGGGTATTTCTTGAATTGCTGCTTGCAGAAGAGGAAAGATTTTTCTCCATAAAGCTGCAGTATGAAGGAGATAAACTTACAGATAAGAAGATTTGTCTGTATTAAAGTAGAATAAAGGAATGGTTAATGAGAATGAACACAATTAAGAAAGCGGCAGAAGAGGATAGAAATGCTATATTGAAATTATACAGGACGAGGTTGTATGGACCGGCAGACTGGAATGAATATTATCCAAATGAAGAAACCATAGAGTTCGACCTGTCTAGGGATGCCCTGTTTGTAATGAAGAATGATGCGGGAGATCTCATAGCCACCATCTCAATTGATGAAGATCAAGAGGTTGACAGCCTGACTGCATGGGATGAGAACATAGCGCCGGCAGGAGAATTGGCGAGATTGTGCGTCAGAGAGGATATGCAGAATCAGGGAATTGCCAAAGAAATGATGCGATATGCTTTTGATGCACTGAAAGAACAGGGTAAGAAGGGTGTTCACATCCTGGTAAGAAAAGGACATGCAGGAGCAATCGCCTGCTATACAGCATTGGGCTTTCAGCAGGTAGGAGAATGCAGCCTTTTTGAAAAAGAATTCATTTGCATGGAGCGTGAATTATAGAAACAGTAACTTACCTCTAAAATAAAGTTGACATAACAATTGACAAAAATCGGCGGACTTCATATAATAAACTCATGTGATATAAACTTTTGCTTATATATGAGGGAGCGATTTGTATGGAAAAAAGAAAAATAACTGGATTAATAGCAGCAACATATGTTGCTGCTTTTGTGATTGGCTGTACATCCATGGAGGAGAGTAATACCCATGGAGAATAGAAGGAGTCACCGGTTACAGATTATTGTCATATATGTGTGCTTTGTCATGATCATGGCACTGTGGGTTGATATTTTTCTGGACAGGTATAGCAGATATAACGAAGAGGTTCTGTATGAAGAGCGCCTGAATCAGATGAAAGAAGTCACCACACAGCTGTTTACAGGTCTGGAAGATGTGGTAGAGAACCGCTGGGATCTGGTGGAGGAACAGATAAACCATCTAAAAGACGTAGTATTGCCAGACGAAGAACAACTCATACGTTTTATGCGTAGACAGACCAGACTCTCCGAATTGGAGAATAAGAAAATGAGACTGCTGGCAATAGACAGCCTTGGAAGGTGCTACACGCAGGATGGACTGACAGGGGCTTTTTGTGCTATGGATTATCTGCTGGAAGAGCCGCAGAGAATCAGCCTTGTTTCCAATACCATGACTAGCAATATGACTGCAATTATGTTTTTACAGAGATTGAACAATGATATATCATTTAATAGTGACACAGATAATATTACACTGATTTATTATGGCGTTGTGCAGGATATGGAAATGTTCAACCCACATTTTGAATGTTCTGCGTATGATGGCAATAACACTGTATATGTGACGGATAAGAATGGTGTGAAGCTTTTTAACAGTCAATCCAGAGAAATACTGCAAGGCAATAACACTTATGCAGTGCTTGAAAATATGGAATATGTACATGGAAGTTCCTTTGAAGAGACCAGACAGACCCTGGGAAAAATGGGAATTGCTTATTCCAATGCATTTTTGCAGGGAACAGAATATTATTATGCATTGTATCAGATGAAGAATACAGACTGGACATTACTGTTTCTTGTGCCTTCCTCCTATGTGGCGACTAATACCGTCAGACTTGTGAATTCCACAGTGGTGATGGTACTGGTATTTATGGGGATTCTGGTTCTGATCAGTTCATTCTTCATATTCTATACTGTGCGGCTGCAGCATAAAGAGGTTCTGGATGCGGAGAGAAAGAATAATAAAGAGCTGTCCAATGCTGTATTGGCGGCGCAGACAGCATATAAGACTGCAGAGAGCGCCAATCATGCCAAAAGTGCATTCCTGGCAAACATATCCCATGATATACGGACTCCTATGAATGCGATTATCGGACTAGCCGAGCTATTGGAACATGATGCACAGCAGACACATAAAAATGCAGAATATGTAAGAAAAATCAAAGCCTCCAGCCAGCAGCTTCTTGAGATTATCAACAACATACTGGATATGAGCAAGATAGAGAGCGGTAAGGCTGTCATGAATATGGCGGAGTTTGATATACAGGAGATATTAAAACAGCTTGAAGCTGGTTTCAGCACGCAGGCAGAAGCCAATGGACTGACCTTTGCTATCACAGCGCATGAATTGCGCCATGAGTGGTTATGCGGAGACAAAGGCGGGGTAATCCAGATTCTTGGCAATCTTTTGTCCAATGCAATCAAATATACATCAGATGGCGGAAGCGTCAGTCTTGACGTATTTGAATTAGACCAGACTTCCGGAAATTATGCCAAGCTGTGTTTTCGGGTAAAAGACAATGGAATTGGGATGAGTCAGGAATATCTGGGCAGGATATATGAGTCATTCAGCAGGGAGGAAAACACACAGATGGATTCTGTCCAGGGAACGGGACTTGGCATGACGATCGTAAAGAACCTCGTGGACATGATGGGTGGCAGTATAGATGTAGAAAGTACATTGGGAGAAGGAAGCTGTTTTGAAGTAATCCTGGACTTTAGAATTGCAGATAAGAAGCTGCAAAAGGCATTCATAGAGGATAAATCAAAGCCGGACTATAACCGGCTGGAAGGAATCCGGTTCTTATGTGCGGAAGATAACCTGTTAAATGCAGAGATATTGGAGGATCTGTTACAGATTGAAGGGGCAGTCTGTGATATCTGTACAGATGGATGTCAGGTTGTTGATAAATTTGAACACTCAAAGCCCGGAGAATATGATATGATACTAATGGATATACGAATGCCGGTCATGAACGGATATGAGGCAGCGAAGGCAATTCGAGGCAGCAGTCATCCCATGGCAGGGAAGATACCGATTATTGCGCTGACTGCCAATGCATTTTCGGAGGATGTACAGAAGTCCCTGGCTGCCGGTATGACAATGCATCTGACCAAGCCGATTGATATTGAACTGTTGTCACAGGCTGTGCATCTGTATGTATCCCATACATCGTGTGAAGAATGAATATGTTCAGGTAGTGAAAGGCGTGGAAATAAACAGAATGAATCAAGTACGTAATTATCAGAAGGAACTGGATAAAATAATCGAGCAGCTCAGTGCAGGGAAAGAGACACCCAGTCTTTTGCTGCACAGTTGTTGCGCACCCTGTAGCAGCTATTGTCTGGAATATCTCAGACAGTATTTTAAAATCACAGTATTTTATTATAATCCGAATATTTCCATGGAAGAAGAATACCGCAAACGTGTGGCAGAACAGAAGAGACTGATTGCAGCATACAATGCACAGAACCTTTACTATCCGATAGATGTGATAGAAGGCGATTATGAGACAGAAGCCTTTTATCAGATTGCAAAAGGGCTGGAACAGTGCCATGAAGGTGGAGAGAGATGCTTTGCCTGTTATGAACTGCGCCTTAGAAAGACCGCACAGCTTGCAGCAGATATGGGAGCAGATTATTTTACTACTACGCTGACGCTCAGTCCACTTAAAAATGCAGCTAAGCTTAATGAAATCGGTGAAAGATTATCCGGTGAATACCATATACCATGGCTTGTATCGGATTTCAAGAAAAAGAATGGATATAAGCGTTCCATCGAATTATCAGCAGAATATGACCTGTACAGACAGGATTATTGTGGCTGCATCTATTCCAAAATAGAACGTGAGAACCAGAAGAAGGAAAGAACTTGAAAAATCTATTGCACACTGATTCAAAAGCATATATGATAAGAAAAGGTAACTGTTCAATAAAAAGTATTCTATAAATAGTATACAATAGAAAGTATATTTATACATGATTTTGAATGGTGTTCGTAAGTGGAAGAAAGGATAAAGATAAGAAATGAAAAAGATTCTGGATTTAATTTCTGAAGAAGTAATGCAGGCTTTTGAAGCAGCAGGCTACGAGAAAGAACTGGGTAAAGTATCTATCTCTAACAGACCTGATTTATGTGAATATCAGTGCAATGGCGCCATGGCAGGTGCCAAGAAATATAAGAAAGCTCCTATCATGATCGCAAATGATGTGGCAGCGAAGCTGGCAGACAGCCAGGTATTTGAGAAAGTGGATGCGGTAGCACCCGGCTTTTTGAATTTCACTCTGAGCAGAGAGTTTGTAGGCAACTATGTAAAAGAGATGCGTACCTTTGACAAGTTTGGTCTGGAAGAGGCTCAGACTCCGCTGGAGATGGTCATTGATTATGGCGGACCGAATGTGGCGAAGCCACTCCATGTAGGCCATCTTCGTTCAGGTGTTATCGGCGAGAGTATCAAACGTATCGTCAGATATATGGGACATCATATCATAGGTGATATTCACCTGGGTGACTGGGGACAGCCAATGGGGCTGATTATGAACGAGCTTCATATCCGTAAGCCTGATCTGGTGTATTTTGATGAGAGTTATACAGGAGAATACCCGACAGAGCCTCCATTTACCATCGCAGAGCTGGAAGAAATCTATCCATTTGCCAGCAAGCGTTCCAAGGAAGATCCTCAGTATAAGGAAGATTCCATGGCATGTACTTATAAATTACAGAGTGGCGTGAGAGGATACCGCGCATTGTGGAATCATATCATCAATGTATCTGTAGCAGATTTAAAGAGAAACTATGAGAAGTTAAATGTAGAATTTGACCTGTGGAACGGAGAGTCTACAGTACATGACCTGATTCCGGGCATGGTAGATTACATGAAGAAAGAGGGCTATGCCTATGTCAGCGATGGCGCTCTTGTAGTAGACGTAAAAGAAGAGACGGATACCAAGGAAGTACCACCCTGCATGATTTTGAAATCCGACGGTGCATCCCTGTACAATACGACAGACCTTGCAACAATCATGATGCGTATGGAGCAGAACCATCCTGACGAGCTGATCTATCTGACAGATAAGCGTCAGGAGCTGTATTTTGAGCAGGTGTTCCGCTGTGCACGTAAGACGAAGCTGGTAAAACCGGAGACGAAGCTGGTTCATATTGGCTTTGGTACAATGAACGGTAAGGATGGCAAGCCATTCAAGACCCGTGATGGCGGTGTTATGCGTCTGGAGACTCTGATTCAGGAGATTAATGACGAAATGCTGCGCAAGATCACAGATAACCGTGAAGTAGATGAGGCAGAAGCAAAAGAGACTGCAAGAATCGTAGCTCTGGCTGCATTAAAATACGGTGACTTGTCCAATCAGGCAAGCAAGGATTATATCTTTGATATGGATAGATTTACTTCCTTTGAAGGAGATACAGGTCCTTATATTCTGTATACAATTGTACGTATCAAGTCCATTCTTGCAAAATACAAAGAATCAGGAGCTGCTATTGATGAGAATGCCTTCCAGACACCTGTAAATGATTCTGAGAAAGCACTGATGATGGAGATTGCCAAGTACAATGCCAGCCTGGAAGCAGCATATGAAGAGCTGGCTCCACATAAGATCTGCGCATATATTTATGATCTTGCCAATGCGTTTAACCGCTTCTATCATGAGACAAAGATTCTGGCAGAAGAGGATGAGACGAAGAAAGCAGGTTATATCAGCCTTCTTGTCCTGACAAGAGATATTCTGGAGACATGCATTGATCTGCTTGGTTTCTCAGCACCGGAGAGAATGTAAATGATAACGATTAAGACGCAGATATATGATGATTTTCATTGTATTGCGGATCAGTGTCCGATGACCTGCTGTCAGGGATGGTCTATCAAGGTAGATAGAAAAGCCTGCGAGAAATGGCAGAGTCATGAGGATACGGCTTATTTAATGGAATATACCATTCCACGTGATGAGGAAGAAGCACCACGGGAAATGGCAACTGATGATGCAGGGACTTGTCTGTTACTGGATAGTCAGGGCTTATGTAAGTTAGTAATCAAACATGGGGATGGGTATCTGTGTGATACCTGTGCCCATTTTCCACGCAAAAGAAATGAAATCACAGAGTTGGATGAACAGGATAAAGAACAAAATAAAGAACAGGTACTGATTGCCGAGTATTCCCTGTCCGGGGCATGTCCGGTTGTTATGGATATGCTGGCGGGACTGAAAGGGGGTCTTGGACTTCAGGTAACAGGTGATTGTGAGCAGGGGATTCAGTTTCCCATGGAATACAGAGTCAGGAATCAGCTGATTGCCATGATTCAGGGGGAGGGCGTATATCAGGAATTTACGTTTGCTGAACGGATTATGCTTGGATTCTCCCTGCTGCATGAATGTCTGGACTGCGATACAGAGGAGAACGTGGATGACTGTCTGGAAGTCTACGGAGACCCTGAGAATCTGCGGGAAAAGGCATTATTCTGGGAGAAGATGCAGACTCCAATAGAGGATGTTATGGAGGAATTATGCCAGACCTTCTGGAATGTAACAGAATATTATAAAGAGCTGCCCATGTATCGGGACTATGTGTATGAGCTTGCAGATACAGTAGACAGATGGTATCCAGAGACGGATACGAAGACGGCTGCGAAACTGCGGATGCAGGCATGTGATACCTGGGAAGAACATAAGCAGAGATTTGCATGCTTTGACGGACTGGCACAGAGAGTCATGGCAGCAGAGATATTCTCAGATTGTGTCAGTGATGATCTGGGAGAATTAACGGAGAACTTTCAGGCGATTATACTGGAATATGTCATGACACGCATGTCAGTTTTTCTGCTGGGAGAATATGATGAGAAGACAGTAGAGACCTTTTATTCACTCTACATCAGAATCATTGGTCATAATGCAGAGGGCATGGCAGAATATTGGAAAGAGAATTTTGATGATTCGATTCTGGAACAGGAATATCTGTATCTGCTCCTTTCTTAATAAGCAAACCCCGCCATTTGGTATATGGCGGGGTTTGTGCTGTTTAGAGATATTTCTTTAATCCGTTGGAAGTGTCAACGATTTGATTAATAGTGTCTTTTACTTCGTTGGCATAATTTAAGTTGTCGTCGCTCATCTGCTCTACCTGCTCGGCACTGGCAGTTACTTCCTGAGTAGCAGCTGACAGCTGGGAGATATTATCTACAATACGGTTATTGGATTCGGACAGACCGGAGATCTGATGGTCAATAGCACCAATATCCTGAATTAACTTAGCCATATTGGTATTGAGCTGTTCAAAAGAAGCAGCAGCGCTGATAATCTTATCATTCTGGTCGTTGGTTGCATCAATTGAGCTTTCGATGGATTTTACAACATCATTTGCATTCATGCTTAGTTCAGTAGTGATTCTTGTGATTTCTTCGGTTGACTGTTTGGTCTGTTCTGCTAACTGTCTGATCTGATCTGCTACAACAGCAAATCCACGTCCAGCTTCACCGGCTCTTGCACTTTCAATAGAAGCATTCAAAGCCAGCAGATTGGTCTGACTGGAGATATTAAGAATCATACCGGCAATATTTTCAACCTCAGCGGTCTTCTCCTGTAATTTTGCCATAGAAGCAGTCACTTCATGGTTGGTAGAGGCAATTTGTGCTGACTGTGCTTTCAGACTTTCCATTACCTTGATATTTTCCTGGATGCTTGCATTGGATTCAGTGGCAACACTTACCATTTGTCTTGAGTGTTCACCTGTAGTCTCGATAGCTGTCTGGATACTTCTGGTCATGTTGTTCTGTTCTTCGATATTCTGTGAAGTGGTATGGGAAGCAGTGGCGATATTTTTCATATTGTCTGCTACCGTCTGGGTAACATTTACCAGTTTATCTACAAGAGAACTGCTCTTTGCTGTCTCGCTATGTATTATTTTGGAGATGTCTACAATGCCATCGAACATCGCCTGCTGTTTCTCACTCTGGGCTGCCACGGAACCAAGGGCATCATCACTGAAGAGCTTGGTCAGTGTGCCTATTCTATATACGATGAACAGCAGCAGATAGACACAGATAACACGGCAAAAGGCATCTACATCAGCGTGGAAAATGCCCTTGAAGATTCGGATTGCTACTACAATTGTGTAGAGTATCGTATAAGAAGCACAGGCATTTTTGAACTGCTTGCGGTCATAGTAGGGAATCAACAGTGCAAGAATTGCAATCAGAGCATAGTAGAGGAATTCCGCATTGGTCTGCATGCCAAGAAGCAGAAATTCAATTCCCACATCGAAGATAACAACACGCTTTAAGAGACTGCCTCCTTTTTGACGTACGAAAATGACCACATTGCCAATCGCAAAGAGAGCGATCAGAGCCAGATTACTATAAGCTGTGATAGATACAATGCTGTTGGAATTGAGCTTCAACAATAGATAGATGATAAATTGTAACCACAGAATTGTTGTAGCCAAAATATAGATTTTATTCATACTATGGTAACGTTCTGACTGGTCGTTGTAGCGGAAAATTTTGTCTTTTTCCATTTGGGTATCCTCCTTCATGTAATAATGCCTTCCGGGAATTTTCTTGAAATGAATGATTCTCGGAGTGCATAAATAATACAATATACATTATATAACATAAAAAGTCAGAAATCTACAAAAATATACGAGAATAATTGCTATTTATGACGAAATAGATAACAATGAAAGACTGGCAGGGACTTTACAAGAAAAAAAGGAAAGAGTAAAGTAATGCAGGAAGAATACAGGAAATATAATAGAAAGGTATGTTTGGTTATGACAAAGGATATGACAACGGGCAAAATCACGTCCTTATTGATTTCATTTACAATTCCACTGGTATTGGGTAATCTGTTTCAGCTTATGTATAATGCCGTGGACAGTATCATTGTTGGTAAATTTGTAGGAGAGGATGCACTGGCGGCAGTGGGAACCAGCAATCCATTGATGACGTTGATTATATTATTTGTAAGTGGATTGTGTATGGGAGCCGGTGTGCTGATCAGTATGCAGTATGGTGCGAAGGACTATGAGAAGCTGGAGCTGCAGCTGAGTTCTACTCTTCTTGGCGGTATCATATTTTCAGTGCTGATATCCATAATCAGTATCATTGCGGCACCTGCATTACTCCGCATCATGCAGACGGATGAGAGCATTATGCACATAGCAACGGTATATCTGCGCATTATACTTATGGGATTGATCTTTACCTTTATCTATAATTTCTTTGCCAATGCGCTGAGAGCAATGGGAGATAGTAAGACACCATTGTATTTCTTGATGATCAGTTCGGTATTTAATATTCTGGGAGACTTGTTTTTCGTTGTGGTGTTGCATTGGGGCAGTGAAGGATGCGCATTATCTACGGTCATCAGTGAAGCACTGAGCAGTCTGTTGTGTATTCTTTATATTAAGCAGAAGATTCCAGTGCTGTGCCTGGGCAGGAGATGGTTTCGTTTTGACAAGAAGGCATTTTACCGCACTGTGCAGTATGGCTGGACCAGTGCCATGCAGCAGGCGACAGTGCAGCTTGGTAAGCTGGGTATACAGGCAATCGTCAATACCATGGGCGTTGCGGCGATGGCGGCTTTTGCAGCAGTCAACAGAATTGATGATTTCGCCTACACACCGGAGCAGAATATTGCTCATGCCATGACTTCCCTGCTGGCGCAGAATGAAGGGGCAGGCAAGAAGGAGAGAGTCAGAGAGGGCTTTCGTTGTGGTATGAAGATAGAAATCATATATGGAATTATCGTATGTATCATCTGCTTTGTGTTTGCCAGACCATTGATGCTTTTGTTTGTAAATGATGAAGAGGTCGTAAGGCATGGTGTGCAGTACCTGCATCTGATTGCACTGATGTATCTGTTACCAGCTGCAACGAATGGTATTCAGGGTTACTTTAGAGGAATCGGAGATTTGAAAGTCACACTCTGGAGCAGCTTTATCAATATGGGTGTGCGGGTATTGGCAGCGATTCCCCTTGTATTTGTATGTAAGCTTGGAATGGCAGCCTTGCCTTTTGCATACTTATGTGGGTGGTTTGCCATGCTGATCGCAGAAGTGCCGCTGCTTGTATCCAAACTAAGGGAAAATAAGGCATAAAGAATAAATAAACGTAATTATTCAGAGTTATACAAAATGAAAAAGAAGTATTGGATTCCAATACTTCTTTTTTAGTAGCGAGAGGGGGATTCGAACCCTCGACACTGCGGGTATGAACCGCATGCTCTAGCCAACTGAGCTATCTCGCCATTTGCAATATGAACACTGAATGGAAATAATGGGGCCTACAGGGCTCGAACCTGTGACCCTCTGCTTGTAAGGCAGATGCTCTCCCAGCTGAGCTAAGACCCCACAATCAGCGTATCAGTTACTGCCGCAACCGACTTATTTACTATACTAATATTTGGACAAAATGTCAACTGATTTTTAGAAAAATATAGAAAAATAATTTCCGGTGTCAATTTCTTATGGAAACAACCAGCAGTTTTTAAAGCAAATCCAGACCTGCATATAAGTGCAGCATATGGCTTTTGCAGTAAGGCGGAAGAACCTGGGCTTGATGCAAAAGAAATATATAGAAAAGCAGATGGCAGAATGTATGAATGCAAAGTCGCTATGAAATGTCAAAGAGCATAAGAAACAGCCGATAATTTCCTGCCCGTTTCGACCATGGCAGACAAATTATTCGGCTGTTTTATTGTCTTTTATGGAAGAAATACGCAAAAGCTGCATAAATGCCGTATTTCCTGCGATAAGTAGCAGTTGCACATGCAAGGGGGCATCTTTATAATGGAACTTGCCAAATTGTGGTGTATTTAGACAGGGAATGGGCAAAGGCGGCAAAATGAACAATGCTTTGCACAGGAACTGTTGGAAATTGGAGAGGAATAGAATGGAGCAGCTTAAAGTAGTAACACAACAGGATAATGAAAGAATGTTCCGCATGATAAGTGATTTAATTTCCAAAGACAAAGAATTTCAGATTATGATTACAGTACCTTCCGGCAGACAATACGAACAGAATCAGGTTGGGGAAGAGAAGAGGATACCGAAGGAATACAACCTGGAGAAGGATGTTACAGACATGATCCATGAGATCGGAGTACCGGCGCATATTAAGGGATATCAGTATCTGAGAGAGGCTATCATGATGTCTGTGGAAGATGTGGAGATGCTTAATTCCATTACCAAGATACTGTATCCATCTATTGCCAAGAAATATCAGACAACGCCAAGCAGAGTAGAGAGAGCCATCAGACATGCCATAGAAGTGGCGTGGAGCAGGGGCAAAATGGAGACCCTGGATGCGCTGTTTGGGTATACCATTAATATAGGAAAAGGCAAACCTACTAATTCAGAATTTATAGCGCTTATTGCTGATAAAATCAGACTTAATATGCGTTGACATAAGAATATGACAAAGTTATGAGTCTATTCTTTACATTATCGGGTCAACTGGTGTATAATTTAGATAAATGTATCGTTCTTTCAAAAGAAAATGAGAAGGAGTTCAACGGGATATGAAGAAAATATTGTTTGTAGCTTCAGAAGGAGTACCATTTATCAAGACCGGAGGTCTTGCCGATGTTGTAGGCTCGTTGCCTAAGTGTTTTGACAAGAGATATTTCGATTGCAGAGTCATTCTGCCAAAGTATATGTGCATGAGCGATAAAGTAAAGTCCATGATGAGATACAGGGCACATTTTTATATGGATTTCATGGGAATGAACGAATATGTAGGTATCATGGAAACAGAGTATGAAGGCATCACTTATTACTTTATTGATAATGAGAAATTCTTCAGCGGATTCAAGCCTTATGGCGATAATATCGTTGAAGAGATATCCAAATTTGTCTTCTTCTCCAAGGCTGCATTGTCCATCCTTCCAGTAGTTGATTTCAGACCGGATGTGATTCACTGTCATGACTGGCAGACAGGTATTCTGCCGGTGTACTTAAAAGAGCGTTTTGCAGGCGGAGAGTTCTACCGTGGAATCAAGTCTGTTATGACGATCCATAACCTAAAATTCCAAGGAATATATGACATCAAGACAGTACAGAATATTACAGGATTGGATAATTCCTATTTCACACCGGACAAGTTGGCGTATTACAAGGACGGTAACCTGTTAAAGGGTGGACTTACCTATGCAGATGCAATTACCACAGTAAGCCAGACTTATGCAGAAGAAATCAAGACTGATTTCTATGGGGAACATCTGAATGGACTGTTAAATGCCAGAAGCAAGGATTTACGTGGTATTGTGAATGGTATTGATTATAATGAGTATAATCCGCAGACAGATCAGTATATTATCCGTAAGTATAACGCTGATAATTTCCGTAAGGAGAAGATCAAGAACAAGCGTGACCTTCAGAAACAGCTGGGACTGGAAGAGAACGATAAGAAGATGATGATCGGTATCGTCTCCAGACTGACAGACCAGAAGGGTATGGATCTTGTGGCATATATAATGGATGAGCTTTGCCAGGATGAGATACAGCTGGTGGTTCTTGGTACAGGTGAAGAGAAGTACGAGAATATGTTCAGACATTTTGACTGGAAATATCACGGCAAGGTATCTGCCAATATTTATTATTCAGAAGAGCTGTCCCATAGAATCTATGCATCCTGTGATGCTTTCCTGATGCCATCTCTGTTCGAGCCATGTGGACTGAGTCAGTTAATGGCACTTCGTTATGGTACGGTTCCTATTGTACGTGAGACTGGTGGTTTGAAAGATACGGTAGAGCCTTATAACGAATATGAGAGTAAGGGCACTGGATTTAGTTTCTCCAATTACAATGCTCATGAGATGCTGAATACCATTCGTTATGCTGAGAAGATATATTATGATAAGAAACGTGAATGGAATAAGATTATTGACAGAGCCATGGCTACAGATTATTCATGGAAAGTGTCAGCATTGAAGTATCAGGAGATGTACGATTGGTTGATCGACAACAATTAAGATTACACAAAGCCACTTCATAAGGAAGTGGCTTTTTTTCGGAGGTAAGATATGGCTTTTGATGGAATTACGATTGCATCCATCGTAAGAGAAATGAAGAATCAGATAGAGGGAGGCAGAATCTATAAGATTGCCCAGCCTGAGAAGGATGAACTGCTTCTTACGATCAAGAACAATGGAGGGCAGGTCAGGGTAATCATGTCTGCAGATGCATCATTGCCTTTGTTGTATCTGACGCAGGAAAATAAGACAAGCCCTATGACAGCACCGAATTTCTGCATGCTGCTGCGTAAGCATCTGCAAAATGCAAGAATCGTAGCAGTGGATCAGCCTATGGGACTGGAGCGTATCGTGAAGCTGCAGCTGGAGCATCTCAATGAACTGGGAGATCTGTGTACGAAATATCTGGTCATTGAGCTTATGGGTAAGCACAGTAATATTATTTTCTATGACGATCAGAATATGATCATAGACAGTATTAAGCATATATCAGGTATGGTCAGCTCTGTTCGTGAGGTATTGCCGGGAAGAGAGTATTTTATTCCCAATACACAGGATAAAGAAGACCCCCTTACAGTTTCCAGAGAGGAAATACACAGAGTACTGACAGCGGTATCCCGACCGGTATTTAAGGCAATCTATGGGAGCTTTACCGGTATTTCACCCTGCATAGCCCATGAAGTCTGCTATCGTGCCGGAGTGGATGCAGATAAGCCATCAGGAGAGCTGACAGAGGCAGAGATGGATGCGGTCTGCAGCATCTTCTTACAGATTATGAAAGATGTGAAAGAGGGAAGCTTCGTCCCTAATGTAGTATACGAGAACAACCAGCCGGCAGAATATGCCGCTGTCAGGCTGACTTCCTATGCAGATGACAAGGTTGTACTGTATGATAGTATGTCTGAACTGATAGAGCATTATTATGCTGAGAAGAATATTGTCACCAGAATACGTCAGCGTTCCGTAGACTTGCGCCGTGTAGTGCAGACTGCCATGGAACGTAATGTGAAGAAATATGATCTACAGGTGAAGCAGCTGGAAGATACGCAGAAGAGAGAGAAGTACCGTATCTATGGGGAATTGCTCAATACCTACGGATATGGGGCAGCAGAGGGCGCCAAGTCTTTGGAAGCATTGAATTACTATACTAACGAGATGATTACGATTCCTCTTGATCCTACGCTGACAGCCGGAGAGAATGCGAAGAAGTATTTTGATAAATATCAGAAGCTGAAGCGTACTTATGAGGCACTGACTACTTTAACACAGGAGACGAAAGAAGAAATCGAGCATCTTGCATCCATCAGTACAGCGCTGGATATTGCGCAGAAGGAAGAAGACCTGGTGCAGATTAAGGAAGAGCTGATAGAGAGTGGTTATATCAGAAGAAAAGGCGGTACGAAACGTGTGAAGATAACCAGTAAGCCTTTTCACTATATCAGTAGTGATGGATTTGATATTTACGTAGGAAAGAATAACTATCAGAACGAGGAACTTACATTCAAGTTCGCCACAGGTAATGACTGGTGGTTCCATGCCAAAGGCATGCCCGGCTCTCACGTGATCGTGAAGACCAATGGTGCGGAAATGACAGACAGAGCCTATGAAGAGGCTGGAAGACTTGCTGCGTATTATTCACAGGCAAAAGGTCAGGAGAAGATCGAGATTGACTACACGCAGAAAAAGAATGTAAAGAAACCCAATGGCTCAAAACCAGGCTTTGTTGTATATTATACGAATTATTCCCTGGTAATTGATTCTGACATCAGTGGATTGCAGCTGGTCAAAGAATGAATAAAATGCCTTGCGGATCAGAATAAGACCGCAAGGCATTTTGTTGTTTATTTTCTGTTCTGCTTTTGAACCAGTACCCATAATCCGATGAAGATAACAAGACTGATTACAGTAATCAGTATACCGGCATTAAATCCCTCAGGATAGTAGGAGAGTGCTATTGTATGTTCACCCTCTGTCAGATAAGTACTGATCATGGTATCTTCAAAGAGATCCATAGCAGCTTCTTTTCCATCTACCAGAAGTGTCCAGCCTGGTTCATAAGGGATGGACAGAACCAGTTCGCCAGGAGTCGTAACTGTAATATGACCATTCATATGGGTCTCATCATAGGAATCTACAGTCATGGTCTGCTGGCTTAGTTTGTCTGTGAATTTGCCAAGGACATCCTCATCTACACTGTAGACAACCAGATTCAGGTCTTCGCCATTTTCAGAGGTCAGAGTGAGGTAAGAACCGGCTTCATGATAACCCAGATCCAGAATGTATTTCTTTTTGATGGTCTTGAAGGTCTTATCTTCAGAACCGTAACGCAGCTTAATGTTATCAATCTTGGTATTGCTGGTATAAGCATACAGGTGGGCAGAAGTTTCCACGTCAACCGTAGCACGTCCACCATCCTGTTCTACTGTGACAGGAAGAAATACATCTTCCTGAATACCCAGGGTGTTTACCAGATAATTCTGACGGTCAATAGGATTAAGCTGATCCACATAACTGACCGTGTCATCCTCATGCATATTCTCCTCCACATCATCTGCGCTGCTGAACAGCTCCTCCAGGGAATCATCTGACGATTGTGGCTGTAAGCTGTCATAAGCGGCGCCTGTCAGAGCATTATGGTGAGCTGTGATGGTAGCCATATCAGAGGAAGATACCATATCGGAAGAAATCATAAATCCCAAAGGCAGGGAATAATTGTTGCGGTACAGATATAATTTTCCTTCTGTATCAGCAAGGCTGAACAGTGTATCATAGCCTCTGTCTATTGTATACAACATGTAGCGGTTAGCCAGTAATGCGGCTGTTATCGGCGTGGCACCGTCATAACAGTAGTATACACGGCTGCTCTTCATACCGTATTTCTCATAGAAATCCTTTACCAGAGCATTGGAGGTGGAAGAAAAGTAGGAGGCAGATGGAAAACCGATCAACATGGCATCATTCTGTGTCCTTCGTGCGAATTTCTCAAAACGGAAGAAATCGCCATCCTCTTCTTCCATGGTACGCTTAGTCAGTGTCTGATAAGAATCATAGTTGGCCAGATATGTACTTCTTGATACAGTAGAAACACTGGTCAGGTACATGTTGGCACCGGATTCTGCGATGACCAGGGCAAAGGTCAGGATTGCCAGTATCTGAGAGGCATTCTGATGCAGTCTGTATCCGTGGATGAGACCGGCATAACATATCAGGAAGATACCTGTGAACAGGAAACATGCTCCTGTAAAGGAATCATCAGTGATCAGCTTCTCACATAACAGGATAAAAGCCAGTACACCAAGGAAAAGTCCCATGATCTCATTACCTGAATGCTCACGGATGTGCAGAAAAGCTTCAAAACACATGGCAAGCAGCAGGAAGATATACAGGAAGGACTGTCTTGCAGGCAATGAGTCAGGATAGTTCAGACCATGCCAGATGAAATTCAGTACATTGGTTGAATAGCTGATCAGGATAAAAGCCAGCAGGATCAGCTTAGGTGCTTTCTCACGGATAGGAATCTTCTTCTGCATGATATAAAGAGGCAGGAGAAGAAATGCTGCGACACCACAGTAAATATTGGGCCAGTGATCCAGTCCGGTCTCTACTGTTACATTGAAGCAGTGCCTTGCCAGCATATCAATGACAGAGAAGTAGGACTTCACTGTTTTAGGAAAATTAATATCACTGAATTCTGTAAATTTCAGTGCTGCAACTTCTGGCAGCAGCAGGATTGCGGCAATACCACCGGCAAGCAGGGAGTAGACTCCGAATCGGATAATGGCTTTTACATAATAATTCTGTAGACGGGCTGGAATTGGAACTGCCAGCGGTCTTGAGATATCCTGATTGTGCGGGTTCCTGCCTGCAAGTAATACGATAAAGTACAGAACCAGAAAGATACAGATCATAATGGACAGATAATAGTTGGACAGGATGGACAGAGCAAGCATCATGCAATAGAGTCTGCCATCTCCCTGTTCTACGAGCTTTTCCAGAGCCAGAATGATGATCGGCGCCAGCACGATGCAGTCCAGCCACATGACATTCCAGCTGTAGGCGGCCATATAACCGGACAGGGCATAGAATGTGGAAAAGAACAAAATAGCCCAGGTGTCAGTGTGGAAATGCTTCTTTAAATATACAGCAAAGGTCGTGCCACACAGACCTGTCTTGATGACCACCATATAGGTGATGAATTCCATCAGGTGTCCTTCCGGGCAGAAAATGGCCAGCCAGTTCGTAGGGCTTGCCAGATAGTAGACATACAAAGCCAGAAAGTTGGAGCCGATACCGGTATTCCAGGAATAGAAGAGACTCTCTCCATTTTTCAGTTTATGATAGAATTCCACCAGAAAAGGAAAATACTGATGGTACATATCAATATGCAGGAAAGAACGGTCGCCAAAGGGATAGATTTCACGGATGGCGAAGATTACCAGCATAATGACAGCAGGAATAAGAAAAGCAAATAAATATAACTTGTTGAAAGTAAAACTTTTTTTGGTTTTCATCTTCTTGATCTCCACTTATTTTTGACTGAATATATTATAATACTGCAACGTCATATAATCTTGTAAAGTACTTTTCACATCTTTTACGGGAGTACTGATACCCTGGGCATTTTCAGCGCGGATTGCAGTCAGGACAGGATATTGTTCTTCAAGCTGTGACAGATAATTTCTGTAATCATAGAGAGGAAGTCCTGCGGCACGCAATACGTGACCGCCCAGATAATTGGCACTTGTCTCTACGTTGCTGGCTGCTTCAATGTCATAATTTGCCCAGATGATAAAAGGCACTTTATAACGAAGGGCTTCTTCCTCTTCTGTAAGTGAATCGCCGGATCTGCCATTGATCTTCCAGACTGGCGCAGCCACAGAATTGGAGGGCTGGTGGTCGCCGAAGAATACAATGATCGTATCCTCATCTGCCTGGGAGAAATACTCTATCAGGTTCTCAAGAGCCTGGTCGGATAATTTGATCAGAGACAGATAATTGGGAAGAATTTTAGAACTTGTGCCTTCTACTGTAATATCAGGATGGAAATTATCATATTCTTCACTGTAGGAAGAATGATTCTGCATGGTGACATTAAAGAGGAAGAAAGGCGTATTGGCGTCTTTCTGCTCATATAATTCGATGATCTTGTCATAACAGGACTGATCGCTGACATATTTACGTATTTTTACCGGATTGACCCAGTCCTTCAGAGAGTAGAAGGTATCAAATCCAAGGAGAGGATATACCTTATCCCTGTCCCAGCCGGAAGCATTATATGGATGCATGGCAATTGTATCATAACCCTTGGATTTCAGATAAGTGGCAATGGAATAATCATTGTTTTTCACATATTGCTGGTAGGCAACACTGCCCTGTGGCAGGAAAGCCATGGTATTACCGGTCAGAAATTCAAACTCTGTATTGGCAGTATTACCACCAAGGACAGACACATTCAGATGCCCTGATATGGTATTGGGAGTGCCTTCCTGCATCAGGGAATGGAGAAAAGGCATATAATCCTCATTTGTTTCAAAATCTCCAAGCACAGACAGATCAGAGAAGGCTTCGTTCATGATAACGATGATATTAGGTGTATGTGCTGCAGATTCTGTATCGCCGGTATCATAGGAAGCAAGAAGTGCAGCGGCATCCTCCTTGTTATAGCCATCCGGCTTCTCTACCACGATATATTTTAACTCCATCAGAAAAGCGACAGCAGTACCGTCACGCTTACTCATAACAGTAGGGGTGAACAGCTTGTCATAGAGCTTGAACCGGGCAACTGTGCTGTCCTGATGCAGCATGGCAGTGAAGCCCCACAACAGTGCAAAGGACGCCAGAACACCACCGACTCTGATACGCCAGTCTTTCTTTAATTCCAGGGTGACTTTAGATTCCAGAAGAATCAGAATCACAAATCCGATCAGTACGAAAACAGTTTCTTTGCTGAGTGTGTATTTGAAATTGTTGGCAACACTGGCAGCAGTACCGATAGACAGGATATCCCAGGGCATGATAGGCGCGGAGCGAAACTCCAGTACGTAGTAATTCGCAAGACCGATTATCATGAACAGGATAGTCTGACAGCGAAGAGCGGTCTTGAGCTTTCCGAACAGGAAGAGCAGAAGTGCCATGATCAACTCAAAGAGTACAATATTGAGAAGCTGGATTCTGATCTTCATGGTAGTGAACGGATTATGTGTATACCACTCAAACAGATATAATATGATAATAGGAAAAAGTAACATGGGAATAATATTTCGCAATTTCTTCATAATAGACCTCCATGCTGTTGCATAACAAAAACAGCTATCTTACAATAGCATTTTTGTTCTGTTCTTTCAAGTCAGTTTGGGAAGTTCTTTTTTGATAGTATTGCGATATTCTGTAGGAGTACAATCCATGTATTTCTTGAATATCTTATTGTAATAGCTGGTATTATTGAAGCCGACAGAACCAGCAATCTCAGATATGGAATCCAGCGGCTTGCGGTGCATTCGCTTGGTTGATTCCAGAATACGGTATTTCATAAGGTATTCAAAAGGTGTTACATTTAAGGTACGTTTGAAACAACGGCAGCATTCGCTTTTGCTGACCATGATAGAGCTGGAGATATCTTCCAGCGTTACTGTCTCCATGAAATGTTCCTGTATATAGAGGATAGCCTGTTTCACACGTTGTTCATCCTGAACGGCTGTCTTAGGGACAGGACCGGGAGCGCTTTGGAGAGTGAGCTGATATAGCTGATACCAGATGCGCAGCAGGGCGGATTTGGTCAGAAGCTCGTAGCCATCGTTTTTATCCTGATTAAGAGACAGGATTTCCTGTATACTGGACAGATAAATCGGATAATCAGATTTATCTGGATTGACATACACGTGTTTCAGTGTAGAATTATGGAGCACCGGCGTAATATATTTCTTCTCCAGTTCCAGCTGTCCAAATCCCAGAATAAAAGAGGGATGGACAACGAGAGAATAAAGGGTACATGGCTCTTCGGAGGTTGGTGTGACAAAATGGCGGACATTCTGATTAATGAAAACCAGATCCCCCTGTGAAGCCAGTATGGTTTCTTCTTCGCAGGTAATATAGATCTGACCTGAAACAATATATTCTATTTCGACTTCCTCATGCCAGTGCCAACGGATGAGAAGAGGATCGGTTTCTGAGAAGACAAGACGGGATACCTCTAACGGATAGTCGTCCTGCATCAGACTGCGGCTTCGTTTTGTATAATAATCGGGGTCTTCGAGTGGGTGGTAATCAGACATGGAATGACTCCTTTCTGTAGTTTTCGGTATGATATAAACCTATTGGAATAGTTTAACACATTTGTAAGAAAAAAACATGGAAAAAATAAGCCATATATTGTATAATTCTATGTAATACGGCATGTTGATTATTAGATATCTGATATATAAAGCACAAATTGGGAATATAAAATATGAAAAGCAAATTCACAAAATACCTGGAGATTTTTTTTGCAATAGCAGTCGGTCTGCTTTTTCTTGTATTTTTTATATTGCAGGTGACAAACAGGGATGAGTTCTCACCATGGAACAATAAAGTCGAAATCCTGAAGGAAGATGCCTGCCTGCTTCTGGAGGATGGAACGGAGGTCCCCATTGAAGAAAAAGATGGGTATTTCATGTATGCGGATGCCAGACCGGGGGAGACACTCACGGTTGTCATGCGGCTGCCTGAAATAGACAGGCAGAACAGGGTCGTTTCCGTATTCAGCACGGAACAGGATGTTGGAATATCCATAGATGGGGTAGAGCGTATCTATTATAATGACGAAGAATACAGACTGGCAGGAAGCTACAGTGCCAGCCGTTTCGTAATGGTACCGGTTTATGAAGAAGACAGTGGCCATGAGCTGAGGGTTACGTATAAGACGTCTGTTGCATTGTATGCAGGCTCTATGGCGTGTCCAAAGTATGCCAGGGAACAGGATATGCTGTATTGGATATTCCTGCGGTATGCAGGACAGATAACTTCTGCGGTCATTCTGCTTGCAGTAGGCATTATCTTTATTCTGTTCAGTGTTGTTTTACGGTATAAAAGACGGGACGACAAGGGCATCGGATATCTTGGCATCTTCTCTATCATAATTGCTGTATGGCTTCTGTGTCAGTCCAATATGCGTGTCTTTTACAGCAGTTATTTAAGCGGCGTGAATCTGATGGCTTTTTATATGATCATTATTATTCCGATACCGATTCTGATGTTTTTTAATAATCTGATGAAATACAGATATCAGAAGCATATCAATCTAATGATTGTGATAACGATTCTGAATACCATAATGTGTCTGGCACTGGAATTTATGGGGATAGCGGATACGATTACAACGATTTCAATCGCCCATGTCATAATTACTGTATGTTGTGTTATATGTCTTGCCGATTTCTGCCGATATATGAAGAGTGGGGATATTGTAGAGCCATTTGCGATGATTCTTGGCATGGGATGTTTCTTCTCTGTAGTCCTGATAGAAGAGATTAATCTGCTGTTCTTTAACTGGTTCTTTGTAGGTAAATACATAGGTTATGGAACGCTGTTTTTTATGATATGTTTCGGTTATGCAGCCTTCCGGAGCTCTGAGGAGCAGGAAAGAGAGTACCGGGAAGCAGTCAGGGCGAACAAGATCAAGAGTGATTTCCTTGGAAATATGTCCCATGAGATCAGAACGCCAATCAGTACAATCCTTGGCATGAATGAAATGATCCTCAATGAGAGCGATAACAGGGAGATCATTGGATATGCCCAGAATATCCGCAATGCAGGAAATATCCTGCTTGCACTGGTAAATGACGTATTGGATTTTGCTAAGATAGAAGCTGGTAAGATGGAGATAACTCCGGTTCGTTATGAATTAAGGAATATGCTCAATGATCTGATGCAGACAATCGGAACCAGGGCATCCATGAAAGGACTGGCGATAGAGCTTGATGTAGAGAAGACGACGCCCAATATTCTATATGGAGACGAGATACGTATCAGACAGGCAGTTACCAATCTGCTGACCAATGCAGTGAAGTATACGCAAAAAGGCGGTATTACACTGAAAGTAAGATATGTGAATGTCGGTGAAGAAGAGCTGCGTCTTTACATCAGTGTGGCAGATACCGGTATAGGAATCCGCAAGGAGGATCAGAACAGGTTATTCCAGTCTTTTGTAAGACTGGATGAGAACAGAAACCGCAGCATAGAAGGAACGGGGCTGGGACTTGCAATTACCAGCCACATAATCCGGTCCATGGATGGTAATATTGAGCTGGAGAGCGAGTATGGGAAAGGCACGACCTTTACAATTACTTTCTTACAGAAAATCGTGGACAATGCACCGGTTGGAGCCATTGAAGACTGGTATCGGTATCAGGTAAGGCGTCCCAGGCAGTATCTGGAGCAGTATGAGGCAGAGGATGTACAGCTGCTTCTGGTGGATGATAATGTCATGAATCTGGAAGTCATCAAGGGACTTCTTGGCAAGACCGGAGCGGCAATAGATGCAGTGTCAAGTGGCAGAGAATGTCTGGAGCTGATAAAAAAGAAGAACTATGATCTGATTCTTATGGATCATATGATGCCTGATATGGACGGCATAGAGACTTTTCAGAAGATTCAGGAGTCCAGGCCAAAGGGCGGCTGGCATACGCCTGTTATTGCATTGACCGCCAATGCGGTATCCGGTGCAAGGGAGGAATATCTCAGGTATGGATTTGCAGATTATATTGCAAAACCTGTAGAATACAAGAAATTAATAGAAACCATGAAGAAATTCCTGCCCGATAAGATAAAACTCCGTACAGAGGTTGCCAATACCCAGATACTGTGCGAGGATTATCTGGAAAGAAAGGAAATTCATGTGCAGGAGGCTCTCAAATATACTGCGGGTGATTTTGACCAGTATATACATCTGTTGGAGCTGTTTACGATGGATAAGGACAGGGTTAAACAACAGGCGTTGACAGAAGCTTATGAGCAGTACGACTGGAAGAACTACGTTACCTATGTGCATGGACTGAAGAACTGTGCGCGTATGATAGGGGCGGATGATCTTGCAGATATGGCATACGAGCATGAATGCAAGGGCAGGGAGCATGATAAGAAATTCCTGAAACAGAATTTTTATATTTTATTAGACAAATGGAACCATACGGAAGATATCATCCATGAGTATCTGGAGCGGAACCTTAATCCTGAGAATGAAAAGGACAGCACAAAACTAGGGCTTTCGGATGAAGAGTGGGGAGAAATAAGAGATAAGATTGCTGCATATCTGGATGTCTTTAAAAAGAAAGAGGCACTTGGACTGTTAGAGAGCCTTGACGGATATGAATTGGATACGGGGCAGCAACAGACTGTGGAAGAGGCAGTTAAGGCAGTTAAGAGTTATGATTATGAGAGAGCAATCATGTTGCTTAGGCAATATGAACTGCATTAGGGCTATGAATGAAGGAAGGACAATATAGTATGCAGACAGTAGTAACGCCTGAAGAGCAGAAGAAGGTATTGGAGCTGGAGAAAATGAAGCGCAGTCTGGAATTGCAGCTTCAGGAAATGGCAAGAAAAGTGGAAGAACAGAAACAGCAGATCGCCATGGCAATGCGTGATCCGCTGACTGGTCTGCGTAACAGAGAAGGAGTTGCAGATCAGATCAATACCCTTTTAAAGAAAGAGACCAAAGGAACTTTCTTTATTATGGATATGGATAATTTCAAATGTGTGAATGATACTTACGGACATGTGGAAGGAGACCGGGTATTGGTCCGGTTCTCATCAGCCCTTCGTAAAGTGATTGGAGCAGAGGATATCGTGGCAAGACTTGGCGGCGATGAGTTCATTGTATTCAGTCCCAGGCTGCATCACAGGAATCTGATAGAGGAAAAGGCAGCACACATTATCAGACGTATTGAGAGAGAACTTGTTACACCGGGGAGACTGATAAAAGTAACAGTCTCTATGGGAATTGCATTGTCCCCAACGGATGGTGCGACATTTGAAGCACTGTATACCAATGCAGACAAAGCATTATATTTTGTGAAAAATGATGGGAAGAATGCCTTTCGTTTCTATGGAGAAACGAATGACAGTAAAATAAAAAAATGTACGCCCAAGGCATCCATTGAAGAAATTACATCAAGGTTAAGGGAGAAGAAAATGGAAGGATCATTTGTAGTAGAATATGGCAATTTTGAGAAAATATATCGCTTTCTGGAGAGAAATATTGCAAGAGAGAACAGAGAAGTACAATGTGTGTTGTTCACGATAGACGAGGCTGAGGATGAAGTATTTGACAGTATCGCATTGCAGAGACAAATGGAACATCTGGAACACGCAATTACCTCTTCTCTTAGAAAAGGCGATGTGACAACGAATTACAGCTCCGGCCAGATGCTGGCACTGCTTATGGATGTCAACCGGGACAATTCCAAAATTGTGGTAGACAGAATATTACAGAAGTATCGGCAGGAGGCCGGAGAAGATGCAATGGAGATTCTTTATGAATCCCAGCCTCTTATGCCCGAGGAACAGGTCTATTAGAGATAAAGGATAAATATATGTATACAGTATTAGTAGTAGATGATGAACCAGCCAATTTACAGATGGTGGAATATACATTAAGTGATGAATATGATGTCGTTCCGGTCAAAAGCGGGCAGATGGCATTGAAATATCTTGAGAATAACATACCGGATCTGATTCTGCTGGATATTCTTATGCCACAGATGGATGGGTTTGAAGTATATCACAGAATCAGAGAGAAAGAAGCACTAAAGGATATTCCCATTATTTTCCTGACTGCCGCCAATGATGTTGACACAGAAGAGAACTGTTTTGAGATAGGTGCAGTGGATTTTATCGGTAAGCCTTTTGAACCAAAGATTGTACTGCGGCGTGTCAGACGTACACTGGAACTGATACATAAGAATAGTGAGAAGGGATATGTCCTGAAACAGGATAATGTCCGTGATATAGAGACAGATAAAGAAAAGACACTTGCTGTAACAGTAAATGGAATGGATATCCGAATATTCCAGTCGGAGATTTACTATATAGAAGTGTTTAATAATACCTGTATTATCAGGACTGTGAACCGGGAACTTTCAGTAAGGGAGACGCTTGACCGTATGCAGCAGAGACTGGATGGGCATTTTGTCAGGGCAGGCAGAAGCTATCTGGTCAATGTAAGGTATGTTGCAGAGCTGGCTGACGATATGGTAATCATGCAGAATGGGAAAAGAATTAAGCTTCCAAGACGTAATAAGAAGGAAATCGGTCAGGAGATCTTATTAAAAGCCGGACATTTAAATATATAAACATTTGTTGCCATTTACCACAGAAAAAGACCATTCACCACAAACCTATTGAGATTCTCTTGCTTTTCTGTATACTGTAACTTGTGGATAAGAGGGATAAAGAAAAGAGAGAGAAGAGAGCAAATAGTAAGTGGTTCACGTATTGAACCGAATCCGTGCGACAAAGGATGGTTGTAATGAGGACGATATTAGCCGTAGATGACAGAAAAGAAATATTAGCTGGAATTGAGCAGCTTCTGTCCGGGGAATGTCAGGTCATAGCCGTGAGCAGCAGGGCAATGGCACTGAAATTCCTACAGCAGAGATTACCGCATCTCGTACTGGTGAATACTGAGATGGCGGAAATGGACGGTTTACGACTATACGTTGAAATGAGGGAGAACGAGAAGTGGGAGAAGATACCGGTAGAGAAAATTACATATCCTTTTGATGCAGCTGCATTGAAACAACGTGTGGAGATGTTGTTACTTGAAGGTGCGCAAGAGGATAACGCCTATCTCCCAGTGATCAAAGATGGAAGGATCACAGAGATACCGGTAGATCAGATTGAGTGTGTTGAAATATATGATCAGGTCGTGATTGTCAGGCTGCAATATCAGGAATTGCGAACCAGAATGACGGCAGGGCATATAAAGAAATGTTTAGGAGACCGGTTCCTGAATGTAGGAGATGGACTGCTGATCAATAAGAAGCTGATACAGAATGTGTCAGAAGGGATACTGTATATGAAGAGTGGCAGAGAACATGTACTGCCGTTATATGAGAGAAAGAAATTGACAGAACAAGTCAAAAAAATGTTATTGATTGAGAGAGCGGGCGAAGCGTAGGAAAGAACCATGGGAGTGGTTCTTTTTTCGTAGTTGTTTACTACATTTAGTATTCTGTGAAATATTTCATTAAATAATAAATTAAATGTTGTAATAAGGTTCCGGATATGGTAAAACTATAGTAGCAAAAGACAGTATTTTATATGAAGGTCATGGGAAAGGAATGGTTATTAAAATGAAGACGGGAAAGAATTACAAGTTCTGGTTTGCAACAGGTTCACAGGATTTATATGGAGATGAATGTCTGCGTAAAGTAGCAGAGCATTCCAGAATTATTGTTGATGGATTGAATCAGTCAGGCTTACTGCCATATGAGGTAGTATGGAAGCCTACTTTAATTACCAATGAAGTAATCAGAAAGACATTTAACGATGCGAATGCAGATGCGGAATGTGCCGGCGTGATTACCTGGATGCACACATTCTCACCGGCTAAGTCATGGATACTGGGATTGCAGGAATATAGAAAGCCATTGATGCATTTTCATACACAGTTCAACGAAGAGATTCCTTATGATACCATTGATATGGATTTCATGAATGAGAATCAGTCTGCACATGGAGACCGTGAATATGGCCATATTGTCAGCAGAATGGGAATCGAGCGTAAGGTCGTAGTTGGATACTGGAAGAACCCGGAAGTGATTAAGAAGATCGCTCAGTGGATGGTAACTGCTGTAGGTGTTATGGAATCTTCTCATATCCGTGTATGCCGTTTCGGTGACAACATGAACAATGTAGCTGTTACAGAAGGCGATAAGGTAGAAGCGCAGATTAAGTTTGGCTGGGAGATCGACCATTATAATGTAAATGATCTGGTTGAGTATGTAGACGCTGTACCGGCAGGTGATATCAGCGCATTGACAGATGAATATTACAGCAAGTATCAGATTCTTACGGAAGGCAGGGATGCAGCAGAATTCAGAAAGCATGTAGAAGTACAGGCTGCGATTGAGATAGGATTGGAGAAATTCCTGACAGAGCATGATTATCATGCAGTTGTGACACACTTTGGTATGCTTGGTGGTCTCAAGCAGCTTCCGGGTCTGGCAATCCAGAGACTTATGGAGAAGGGCTATGGCTTCGGTGCAGAAGGTGACTGGAAGACAGCAGCAATGGTTCGCCTTATGAAGATCATGGCTTCTAATGTAAAGGATGCAAAAGGTACTTCTTTCATGGAAGATTATACATATAACTTCGTACCTGGCAAAGAAGGTATTCTGGAAGCACATATGCTTGAGGTATGCCCAACAATTGCAGATGGTCCTGTTTCCATTAAGGTGTGCCCTCTTTCCATGGGTAACAGAGAAGATCCTGCAAGACTGGTATTTACATCCAAGACTGGTTCGGCAGTAGCTGCTTCTCTTGTAGATCTTGGCAACCGGTTCAGACTGATTATCAATGCAGTAGATTGTAAGAAGACAGAGAAGCCGATGCCTAAGCTTCCTGTTGCAACTGCTTTCTGGACACCACAGCCTGATCTGGCAACAGGTGCAGAAGCATGGATTCTTGCAGGTGGTGCTCATCATACAGCATTTTCTTATGATCTGACCGTTGAACAGATGGTAGACTGGGCAGATGCTATGGGTATTGAAGCCGTTGTTATTGACAAGAATACAGACATCAGAACCCTCAAGAATGAATTGAGATGGAATGCGATTGCTTATAAGTAAGGAATAGTGACGGCGGCGCAGCTCGCCTGTGAATTGTAATAGAATAGGTTAGTAGAATTAACTGAAGTAGAGGCGTTTGGGTTTTTCTACATATTCTACTTCGTCTAACTGGGTGAAGGCGTCTATAAAGTCTTCACGGATGGTGACGATGGCGTAGCTGTTAATCAGTGGTTCGACGTGGATAACGGAAGATTCCAGGCGCGTAAGCTGACCGTGGTATTTTACGATAAGTTCCCAGGTTCTTGCTACAGGGTTGTAACCCGTAGCAAGACCTGGGGACTTTTCTTTTTCCTCCGTAGTTGCCTGCAAGGCAAGGTTCAGCAAATTTTCTAATTTTTGACTGGGCATAATAAATTACCTCCATAAGAGTTACATGAGTCCTGCGAAACGCTCCCTTATGAAATTAAATTGCCGGGATTCTATATATGCATAAGCAGGCACTCTGCAGCCGCCGGTACTTAGTGCGCGGAAGCCATAAGGCTTTTGCACACTTATGTACCGCTGCGAGATGCAGCGTAGCGAGAGCGGGCCTGTGGTGCATATATAGAATCCCGGCAATTCTCTATTACTTCAGGCGTTTCGCAAGCCTTCTAATTACTTAGGGCGAACAGTCAGTCTTTTGATGAAGCCGTCCTTATCTGTTTCACGGACGGTAGCGATTGCCATGATATGATAACCACCGAAGTTGGCAATGAATTCTGCCTGTTCTTTGTTTACAACTTCAGCTCCTATTATAGAATATTGCCGAAATCCAAATTTGTTACGGAAGAACATGTTAATGGCTTCTTTGCCATAGATATGATATTCTCTCTGATTGGAAGAGTTGGAGCAGTAGTCGCAGAGGATTCCATCCTTGGTGAATAAGTCTGCAAGACCTGCAAAATCTTTATTTTCCATAGCTTCTATATATTTCTCAATTGGTTTCATATGCCAGATCCTCCTTAATATACCTTTTCAGAATTCAATAATGCGTCAGTACCGCCATCAACGAACATGATATTGCCATTGATACCGCTTGCCTTGTGTGATACCAGGAATATCATCACTTCTGCGATTTCCTCCGGGTCCATCAATGTTTCCAGACCGAATTTGGTAGGAATAGGAAGAGCGTTCAGTGCCATTTTGGCAGTTGTGCTCATGGTTGCTGTCATGGCAGTATTTACATTACCTGGTGCAATCGCATTGATGCGGACACCATTGGCAGCCCAGGAAGCAGAGACTCTTCTTACCCAGCGGGCAAGCGCATATTTGGTGGATACATAGAGGCTGTTGCCTACGCTCAGACTGGAGGAATCCAGTTCATTTACAAGTTCCAGAATTCTCTTCTCATCACCGATATTATTAAGAAGATCAACCAGATCTATTCTGCCGGCACCTTGGGAAATCGTATTGGAGGCAGTAACTACGCAGCTTCCGTGCTTTTTTTCCAGAAGATCATAAGCGCCCTTGGCAATGGCAAGTGTTCCGAAGTAGTTCAGAGATACGATCAGAGACAGATTGCCGCATGCACCGGATACACCGGCATTGCAGATCATACCGTCCAGTCCATCGGGGCAGAGCCTGTGCAGTTCATCAATTGCCTTTTGCCTGCCGGCTTCTGATGCCAGATTGACACAGATATCGCCGCCTTTCAGATCAATGTTGATGACGCGATTGCCATCAGCTTCCAGTAATTCCTTTGTTTTGGCGCCGATTCCACTTGATGCGCCTGTAATTGCATATATGCCCATATTTGTAACCTCCTGATTATTGTACTTGCTGTTTCTTATGTATCTCATTATAATAAAAAGTGGTATCTTATAAATAACCAAATTAAAGAAAAATCAGGAGACCAGATTGAAGTGTTGACTTATGATATATCAGAACGTGGTAATATGACAATATATGAATATCTATATCGCTGTATTAAGGACGATATTATAAAAGGCAGACTCTCCCTTGGTGAGAAGCTTCCGTCCAAAAGGAAGATGGCGCAGCAGCATCAGATCAGCCTGAAAACGGTAGAGAACGCTTATGAACAGCTTTTGATGGAGGGCTATATCAGTGCAAGGGAGAAGAGCGGCTATTATGTGATGGATGCAGAAGCAGGATATGAACCGCGGCGGCGGACTTCCTATACTGCAATGCAGACAGGAAGCCGGGGAGAAGAAGCTTCCAATATCACGATAGATCTGACTTCCAACAGAGCCGCTATCGAGAAATTTCCGTATGATACATGGGCGAAAGTGATGCGAGGGATATTATCGGAGAAGGAGAATGTATTGCTGGATACGGTGCCTTTTGCCGGGGTGTATGAACTGAGAGTGGAAATTGCAAGGTATCTGTATGAATATCGTGGGATAGAGGCAGAGCCGGAACAGATCATCATCGGAGCAGGCACGGAATATCTGTATGGAAGACTTCTGCAGCTGCTGGGAAGGAACAGCATCTATGCCATAGAAGACCCGGGGTATCACAGATTTTCCAGAATTTATCATGCCAATGATCTGCAATGGCGTTATGTGGAGATTGATGAGGATGGAATCGTAATAGATTCCCTTAAACAAAGTGGCGCTAATGTGGTGCATGTATCACCGGGACATCATTTTCCAACAGGGATTATCATGCCGGCAGGAAGACGGCAGGAGCTGCTGGCGTGGACGCAGGAAGAACTTGGAAGATACATTATTGAGGATGATTATGACAGCGAATTCCGGTTCAGCAAGAGACCGGTTCCTTCGATTCAAAGTATGGATAAAAACCACAGAGTCATATATTTTAATACCTTTTCCAAGACATTAGCGCCCTCCATCCGTATCAGTTATATGGTGCTTCCACCAGCCTTGATGGATCGTTATGTCGGGACAATGAATTTCTATGCCTGTACCGTATCGGCTTTTGAGCAGTATGCACTGACAGAGTTCATGCACCAGGGATATTTTGACAGACATATTCACAGGATGAAGAATTTCTACCGTAATAAAAGGGATAAAATATTGGAAGTCCTGAAGGCTTCTCCCCTGAATAAACAGGTAGAAATACTGGAAAAAGGCGCAGGGAATCATTTCCTGATGAGGATAAATACCGATTTGAGTGATACGCAGCTTAAATGGGCAGCAGCCGGGAACGGTATACAGATAAGCTGTCTGTCAGAGTATTGTGAGTCAGATAAGGACAAGTATGCGCATATATTAATTGTGAATTATTCAGACCTGGAAGAGAAGGGCTTTCGGACAGCTGTTGAAGTGTTATCCCAGATTATAAGTTAGTTACAACTAACTTTATGGTTGTGTCCAGCATGAAGTGATGTTATACTCTGTGTTAGGGAATGAGTCGCATGAGCGGTGAACGCACAGACAGCGATTGCATATATATAATGTAAGAAAGGTATGGTGATTGGGATGGATATAAATACAGCAGCAGGGCTTTTGATTCCTTTTCTGGGAACGACATTAGGAGCAGCGTGTGTTTTTTTCATGAAGAAAGAGATGAATGATATTGTGCAGAGGGCGTTGACCGGGTTCGCAGCGGGAGTCATGGTGGCAGCCAGCATATGGAGCCTGTTGATACCGGCAATAGAGCAGAGTGAAAGTCTGGGAAAATTAGCCTTTGTTCCTGCCGTAATCGGGTTCTGGCTGGGAGTATTATTCCTGCTGATGCTGGATCATGTGATTCCTCATCTTCATCGAAACAGCCAGGAGGCAGAAGGACCTAAGAGTAAGCTGCAAAGGACAACCATGCTTGTATTGGCAGTGACTTTGCACAATATTCCTGAGGGAATGGCAGTAGGTGTGGTATTTGCAGGATATCTGACGGGAAATGCACAGATTACGGCAGCAGGAGCCATGGCACTTGCGATAGGTATTGCGATTCAGAATTTCCCGGAAGGAGCCATTATATCCATGCCTCTTAGAAGCGAGGGGATGAATAAGGGCAAAGCTTTTCTTGGTGGGATGCTGTCCGGCATTGTGGAGCCGATAGGTGCAGTCCTTACAATACTTGCAGCCAGTCTTATTGTACCGGCACTTCCTTATTTCCTCAGCTATGCAGCGGGAGCTATGCTCTATGTTGTAGTAGAAGAGTTGATTCCGGAGATGTCAGAAGGAGAACATTCAGATATTGGAACCATATTTTTTGCAGTAGGTTTCTCCGTTATGATGGTATTGGATGTTGCGTTGGGATAAAAAATATGGATAGGTGATTGACAATAGCGTGAATTCTTAACATAATAAGAATGTAAAAAAACAAAGGAGGAGTTCGTCATGAAATTTAAGTTTGGAATTAAAGAAGTAGTTGCAACAGGTATTGGAACCGCTCTGTTCGTGGCATTAACACAGGTACAGATTCCCATGGGGTTCATCCCCAATACCTCTTTACAGCCAAGGGCAGCGTTACTGGCATTCCTTGCAGCTGTATTTGGCCCTGTAGTGGGCGGTATTGTAGGGTTACTGGGACATGCGTTAGGTGATGCTCTTTTCTATGGCAGCGTATGGTGGAGCTGGGTATTCCCGGATGCTGTATTCGGTCTTCTGATTGGTCTTTTTGCTGCAAAATATGCAATCAAGGATGGCGGTTTTGATAAAAAGGCAATTATTCTTTTCAATGTAGTTCAGGTAATTGCAAATGCACTGGCATGGATTCTGATAGCCCCTGTCCTGGATATCCTGATTTATGCAGAACCGGTATCCAAGGCATTTGCACAGGGCTTCTGGGCATTCCTTGGTAACATTATCGTTGTTGGTATTCTTGGTTCTTTACTGGCAGCCGGATATTCCAGGATTGGTGCCAAGTCATCCAGCTTAAGTAAAGAGGACTAAAGGTTTTGGGACAGATGGAACCTATTATAGCGTTTAGAAATTTTTCCTTTAAGTATCGTTCCCAGGTAGAACCTACATTAAAGGACATCAATTTGGAGATCTATCCTGGAGAAAAGGTATTGATCGTGGGACCTTCGGGGTCCGGCAAGTCTACACTGGCTCATTGCATGAATGGGCTGGTGCCCTTTTCGTATAAGGGAGATATTACAGGTGATTATCAGATAAAAGGCCAGAACCCCAGGAAACTGGGGATTTTTGGCTTGTCCAAAATGGTGGGAACAGTTCTTCAGGATACGGATGGACAGTTCATCGGACTGACTGTTGCAGAGGACATTGCTTTCGTGCTGGAGAATGACAGAGTAGAGCAGCAGGAGATGAAGCAGCGTGTAGCTGATGCTGCAGAGCTGGTAGATGTGAAATCCCTCCTGCAGCATTCTCCAAGAGAGCTCTCCGGCGGTCAGAAACAGCGTGTATCCATGGCAGGGGTCATGATTGATGATGTGGATATTCTGCTTTTTGACGAGCCGCTGGCGAATCTGGACCCGGCTACAGGCAAGAGAGCAATTGATCTGATCGACCGCATTCAGAAAGACAAGAATGTAACAATTGTTATCATAGAGCATCGTCTGGAAGATGCTCTTTATCGTGATGTGGATCGAATCATTGTAGTGGGCGATGGTCAGATCGTAGCGGATACGACACCGGATGAACTGCTGGCGATGGATGTGCTGGAACAGCAGGGAATCCGTGAACCTCTGTATCTGACAGCATTGAAGCATGCAGGATGTCAGATTACGAAGGAATCCAGACCTCAGCATATTGAAAGCATGAATCTGGAACCGTATCGCAATCAGGTGAATACCTGGTTTCGGAGTGTTCAGCTGCCCCTAAAAGATAAACAGGCAGAAACGATTCTGGAAGTACGGGCTCTGTCTTTTGCCTATACAGAGGGTCAGCCTGTGCTGCAGGATGTTGATTTTAAGATACAGAAGGGCGAGATGCTCAGTATCGTAGGTAAGAATGGTGCGGGTAAATCGACGCTTTCTAATCTGATCTGTGGATTTCTTACTCCGGCAAAAGGCGCTGTACTTCTGCATGGTGAAGATATGAAGGATCTCTCTATTAAAGAACGAGGAGAGAAGATCGGACTTGTGATGCAGAATCCGAACCAGATGATCAGTAAGCCTATGATCTATGATGAAGTTGCACTTGGATTGCAGGTGAGAGGCGTTGCACCGGATGAAGTAAAAGACAGGGTATATGAGACATTAAAGATCTGTGGATTGTATCCTTTCCGTAACTGGCCTGTATCAGCATTGAGCTTTGGACAGAAGAAGAGAGTATCCATTGCTTCCATATTAGTATTGAATCCTGAGATATTGATATTGGACGAGCCTACAGCCGGACAGGATTACCGTCATTATACAGAAATCATGGAATTTCTGAAAAAAATAAATGAAGAACAGGGAATTACCATTATCATGATTACCCATGACATGCATCTGATGCTGGAATATACAGATCGTGCCATTGTAATTGCGGATGGCAGAATGATAGCAGATGATACACCATCCAGAATTCTGACCAATGAACAGATAGCAGATACAGCATATCTCAAGAAGACTTCCCTGTATGAGCTGGCAGTAAAGTGTGGTATCTCAGAACCCTCTGCATTGGTAGAGCGTTTTATTGCAGATGACAGACTCAGACGTGAGAATGGAAGGTAAGAAAGGTATGGAACAATATGTCTAAAGTATTAAGTTATGAAGAAAAAGACACCTGGATACACAGGCTGAGTGGCGTAACGAAGCTGGTATTCTTCCTGTTGTGGTCCATTACCAGTATGCTTTCCTACGATACCCGTGTTCTTCTGGTCATGCTGGTATGCAGTCTGATCATATTTAAAATGTCCAGAACAGAGTGGAGACAGGTTGGTACAGTTTTCAAGTTCATTATGTTTTTCCTGGTAATCAATCTGCTGGCTATCTTTATCTTTTCGCCGGATCAGGGAACGAAGATATATGGTACCCATACAGAGCTTGTCAAGATTGCAGGACCATATGTGATTACTACGGAACAGCTATTTTATGAATTTAATGTTATGGTGAAATATCTGACAGTAATACCGGCAGTATTTATGTTCATTGTAACAACGAATCCCAGTGAATTTGCAGCATCCATGAACCGTGTAGGAATCAGCTACAATATCTGCTATTCGGTGGCACTGGCTCTCAGATATATACCGGATGTGCAGGACGAATACAGGAAGATCAAGCATGCACAGGAGGCAAGAGGAATCGAAATGTCTTCCAAAGCATCCTTGATAGACAGAATCAGGAAATCCTCCACAATTCTGTTCCCGCTTATTTTCTCCAGCATGGACAGAATAGATGTTGTCAGCAATGCCATGGAACTTCGTGGATTTGGAAAACATAAGAAAAGGACATGGTATTCAGCCAGACCACTCAAAAAGAATGATTATATCGTGCTCATTGTTATCGTGATTTTTACAGTGACAGCACTGGTGATTACATTTCAGAATGGAAGCAGATTCTATAATCCGTTTCTATAATAAGTTTAGAAAGATATCTCATGAAAATGAGATATTTTTTTCGCTTAAAATCATTGACAATACCCACCAAAGTGTTATAATACAATCAAACATATGAATAAGTGTTCATATGACACGCTGATAAAAAAGAAAAGCTGTGAAACAGCGATTTTGCGAATGGGGTTCTGAATAGTTACAATAAAATAAGAAAGGGAGTTGTAAAATGAAGAAAACATACAAAATTGATGTAGACTGTGCAAACTGTGCAAACAAAATGGAAGAGGCTGCTAAGAAGACAGCCGGTGTAAAGGACGCAACTGTAAACTTCATGGCATTGAAGATGATTGTTGAATTCGAGGATGGACAGGAACCTAAGGAAGTTATGCAGGAGGTTCTTAAGAACTGTAAGAAAGTCGAAGACGATTGTGAAATCTTTTTATAGGATAGATGACCGCAGCCTTCCGGGCTGCGGTTTATAATCAGTAGATACCGAATAAGAGAAAGGTATGATGAATATGAATAAGAAGCAGAAGAAAGTCCTGATACGTATTATTGCATCACTTGCATTAATCATCCTGTTGTCATTGCTTCCGATTAGTGGATATTTTGAATTACTGTATCTGATTCCTTATGGCATTATCGGTTACGATATTCTGGTTAAGGCATGTAAAGGAATCAGGAATAAACAGGTTTTTGATGAAAATTTCCTTATGGCAGTGGCTACACTGGGAGCTATTGCACTGAGGGATTATAAAGAAGGCGTTGCGGTTATGCTGTTCTACCAGATTGGAGAGCTGTTCCAGAGCTATGCCGTAGGTAAGAGCCGCAGAAACATCAGTGAACTGATGGACATTCGCCCTGATTATGCCAATATTGAGAAAGATGGCAAGCTGGAGAAGGTCGATCCTGATGAAGTAGAGATTGGTACAGTCATTGTCGTACAGCCGGGTGAGAAGATTCCTATTGATGGTATTGTTGTAGAAGGTCAGACAACACTGAATACCAGCGCATTGACAGGCGAGAGCCTTCCAAGGGATGCGAAGGTGGGCGACGAAGTCATCAGCGGCTGCATCAATATGACCGGTGTACTCAAGATTCAGACAACCAAGGAATTTGGTGAATCTACAGTATCCAAGATTCTTGATTTGGTAGAGAATTCCAGTTCCAAGAAATCACGTTCCGAGAATTTCATATCCAAATTTGCTCATTACTATACTCCGGCAGTATGTTATGGCGCTTTGGCACTGGCAATTCTGCCTCCAATCGTGCGTATGCTGTTCATGGGGCTGGCACCTGAATGGGGAGACTGGATTTACAGAGCCCTGACTTTCCTTGTAATCAGCTGCCCATGTGCACTGGTTATCAGTATACCGCTCAGCTTCTTCGCAGGAATCGGCGGAGCCAGCAATGCAGGCGTACTGGTCAAGGGTTCTAACTATCTGGAGACTTTGTCACAGGTTAAATATGTAGTTTTTGACAAGACAGGTACTTTGACAAAAGGTGTTTTTGAAGTGAGTGGTGTGCATCATAATACAATGCCGGAGGATAAGGTATTGGAGTATGCAGCCCTGGCTGAATGCTATTCCAGCCATCCTATCAGCAAGAGCCTGAAGAATGCCTATGGAAAAGAAATCAATCAGGAGCGTGTCACCAATGTGGAAGAAATCAGCGGTAACGGTGTAACTGCCATTGTAGATGGCGTATCTGTTGCAGTTGGTAATGCGAAGCTGATGAAGAAGCTGGGCGTCGCATATTCTGACTGCCACAAGGTAGGTACTCTTGTACATGTAGCGGTAGATGGTGCTTATGCAGGGCACATCCTGATTTCAGATGTTGTAAAACCACATTCCAAGGAAGCTATTGCAGAGCTGAAAAAGGCTGGCGTAAAGAAGCTTGTAATGCTGACCGGTGATGCTGACAGAGTAGCGCAGCAGGTTGCAGGTTCATTAGGAATTGATAAGGTATACAGCGAATTGCTTCCAGCCCAAAAGGTGGAAAAAGTGGAAGAGCTGTTGACAAGCAAGTCTGAAAAAGATAAACTTGCCTTTGTAGGTGACGGTATTAATGATGCCCCGGTATTGTCAAGAGCCGATATCGGTATTGCAATGGGAGCACTTGGTTCAGATGCGGCGATTGAGGCAGCAGATATAGTCCTGATGGATGATGACCCTCTCAAGATTGTAAAAGCAATCCGTATCTCCAAGAAATGTATGAGAATCGTATATGAGAATATCTATTTTGCCATAGGCATCAAGATATTGTGCCTGATTCTCGGTGCGGTTGGTATTGCCAACATGTGGCTTGCCATCTTCGCAGATGTAGGAGTCATGGTAATTGCGGTACTGAATGCAATCCGCGTATTGTTTGTGAAAAAGCTGTAGCCTGGCAGTTACAGAGGTAGAAGAAATGAGGAAAAGACATGGCAGATAAAATGTGCTGCGATTCGACGGAAGTGCATGAGGATTTGCTGAAAATCGTAAATGACACCATGCCGGAAGAAACAGAGCTTTATGACCTGGCAGAACTGTTCAAGGTATTTGGAGATTCTACCAGAATCAGAATATTATTCGTGCTATTTGAAGCAGAAGTGTGTGTCTGCGATCTGGCGCAGGTATTGAACATGACACAGTCGGCAATCTCACATCAGCTCAGGATTCTGAAACAGAACAAGCTGGTGAAGAACCGCAGGGAAGGAAAATCCATATTTTATTCTCTGGCAGACGATCATGTACGTGCAATCATTGCACAGGGCAGGGAACACATAGAAGAATAAAAAAGAGGGGAGCAGCGTTGCTGTTCCTCTTTTTAACGGCATACGTCTGATAACGCATAAAATAAAACAGTACGGACATCATAAAAAGGGATGCAACATTTTCTGTAAATTGTTGCATCCCTTTTGCTTTACAATATATATATCGTCACATCTTACAGAAACTTTAGTGTGCATTTCAAATTTTTTCAAAAAACGACATATTTTGTCTTATTTCATTGTACTACAAAAACTGCGCCATATGCAATGCCG
>OGIR01000037.1_pt1 | contig 134924 bp, 110 predicted proteins | sample 1571831 | NCBI WGS metagenome assembly OGIR01 (sample SAMEA2582124, study PRJEB24529) | metagenome | biome: Human gut stool | place: China | collected 2011 | reverse complement strand
AGAGCAGAGAATATCAGACCGTAGGATATTGAAGCTGATAAGACAATGGTTAGTATCAGGAGTATTATACGGAAATGTACTGACAATTTCCGAACTGGGAACAAGCCAAGGTTCAGTTATATCTCCGTTATTGGCAAACATCTACTTAAATACACTGGACAGACTGTGGGAAAAGTATGGACTTACTCACGGTATTCTTGTAAGGTACGCAGATGATACAGTCATCATTTGCAAGAATAAGAAAAATGCAAATCACGCACTGAACTTATTGCAGTACATCATGGCAAAACTGGATTTAAAGCTACACCCAGTAAAAACAAAGATTGTCAGCATGTGGGACGGAAAAGAGGGATTTGACTTTCTTGGAATGCACCACAGAAGAATGACAACGGAAACAAGCAAAGGACAATTGTATAAAGAAACTTATCAGTACCCGAGCAGGAAAGCCATGAAGAAGATGAAAGCAGAAATCAAAAAGAATGTAAACGGTCGAAGTCTGTTAGTTGCAAAGGAAGAGGATTTAATAAAGAATCTAAATCCGAAAATCATAGGTTGGAAGAATTATTATTCCACCAAAACAAATGAGACATGGATGCAGGAATTAGACTGGTATATTATCTGCACCTTTACAAGATGGTATAACAAGAAACACCAAAGGCGTAAACATATGTCAAGAGTGGGATTTGTTAGAAATAGCATTTACGAAAAAGGATTAAAGAAAATGGCTAGAGCATGACGTAATGCTGTAGAAAGAAGAATGTCGGAAAGCCGTGTGAGGGAGAACCTCATGCACGGTTTGATGAGGGGCGGATGAAATTTTCATCCGCCTACTCTACACGAATGACTTGTGAGAGGACGCTTATATTTGCCCAATTTACGCTGTGAATTGCACCACAGAATCTGCAATTTATGTTATGGAACTCACGGTTATTTCCACCTCTATGCGATAAAACATTTCATCTGACAACTTATGAACATGGACGGTTTTAATCACAATTACACATCTTCAATTCCAATTCTTCTGTTTCTAAGCTCTCCATCAATTTGAAAGCCCAGCTTTTTCAATAAATTTCCAGAAGCCATATTACTTATATTATATTTTGCTTCAAGCATATAAGTGAAACTCTGGTTAAAGCTGTTTTAGTTTTGCGAGTTCTTTCTGAAGACGAAGTAATTCTGCATCCTTTTCAGCTAGCAGTTTTTGATTTTCAGCGATTGTATTATCCTGTTCAATAATCGTATCTTCCAGCTGTTTAATTTTAGCATTTTTATTTCGCTCCCAAAACTCCGCATCTGCACGTGCTCTCGCCTGCTGCCGGATGATTTCATCAGCATTGACAGTGTAAAGATCATTGGAAGCCTGCAATAAATCTGGGTTGTTCTTTGCAATCATTCTGAGTTCCTCCCATGTCTTAGCTTTAAAAAGTTTCGCCCAGCGGTCAATCTCATAGTTTTGATCCTCGGCTGTGGCAAGGTCTATCCGAGTTAAGTCTAACACATGGATGGAAAATTTACTACTGTAAAGATGCCCTGTTTTTTTATTTCGAAGTTCATAAGTAGCGAAAAATTCGGGCTGATCTTCAAATAATGTAAAGTTTAAGAATCCAATACTGTGAACCGGAAGCACTTCTTTGTATTCTTCCCCGGAATTGAGCTGGTCAAAGCTTCTTGCTGCGTAGCTGATGGAACGTTCTGACCAGTTGTATTCGTTAGACATCTGCATTTCAAGGTCGATAAGCTGTTCATTATTCAGATTGACGCGGATATCCAGAATAAAATCTTTGTCTGAAATCGCAGCACCAAGCTCGATTGGGTTTGTGATGGCTACATCGTGAATACTTTCTTTTTTTAGGTGTAGCAAAGCTGCAATCAATGCTTTCAGCACCTGCTTGTCCTTCTGTAAAATAGCACGAAACATATAGTCATTTGTAAATGGATAGTCAATACTGCCGGTTGCAGTTTCAAAAGATAGATTTGTGTGTAAGGTCATGTGTCCTCCTTCGTAGATATGTGGTTATGATGGTTGAAAAATGAGGCGATATGCCAGATTTTTTCGAATGTATAAACACAGATAAGATAAAAGATGCAGTCATTGAATGACTGCAATACATCTGCGATGGATTAAGAATAGCATTTATAAAGTAAAATGTATATGAGATCTGCTGATATTTTATAAAACTTTTAGAAAGAGAGTATAACCGGAGTTTAACTACCAATAGTATTTTTCTGTCTCATCTGTCTCACAGATATGTACCTTTGAGTAACAATATACCAGCTTTCCATGTCTATCAAATAGGCAAACTGTATTTCTAGGCTTAGGCTCATGCTTTTCCAACAGTGTTATCGCTATTGCCATATTCAGTTTTAAAGAAATCTCCGAAAATTGCTTTACATACTTACTGTTTAATGAAATGGAGTTTTGCTCCAACCATTCTTTATTGTGAGGAAAAGTATATCCGCTACTCCACATTTCTGGAAATAACGCTATATCTGCGCCATTTGCTTTTGCTTCACGACACGCTTTTATTCCATTAAAAATGTTCATAAATGCTTGAAATTTCAAGGTTTATCGGTTGCACAATGATTGAATATGAAAAGAATATGACAAGAAAACAACAAATTGATTTGGCGAAAATAGACAAAAAACAAACATATTTATTATAAATCATGCACATTGACACAAAAACAACTGCGTACTATACTTAAACCATCGAACAACCGATTGCGCAAAAAGCGGAACACAACAAAACACAAAAGCGGAACGCAACAAAACGCAAAACAGATAGCAATACAAAATGCGAAACAAAAGAAGTATTGCGCAAATGCACAAAAGTCGGTAAAATGGTTCGGAAACGCAAAAATGCGGGAAGAAAAAAGGGAGGAAATTTTCAATGAAGAAAAAAGTATTAAGCGTATTACTTGCAACAAGCATGGTTGTTTCCTTAGCAGCATGCGGAAGCAAAGAAGAGACAACAGACAATGCAGCAGGCGGAAGCACAGCAGCTGCTACAGAGACAGCAGATGCAGCTGATACAACGTCAGCAGATGATGCGATCGCAAACCTGATCGCTGCAACAGAAGGAACTGTAGACATTCAGCTCTGGTGCTCAGAACTTGAGTCTTACCAGACAGTTATGAAAGAACTGACAGATAAATTCCAGGAGCAGTACTCAGATGTAGATTTCAACATTACGATCGGTGCAGTATCTGAGCAGGAGGCGAAGGATAAGGTCTTAGAAGATATCGATGCAGCAGCAGACGTATTCGTGTTCGCAGATGATCAGGTAAATGATCTTGTAAATGCAGGAGCACTTCAGGAAGTGGCAGCTACTTATACATATGATCCGGCAGAGACAAACTCTGAGGCAACTGTAGCAGCAGCTACAAAAGACGGAAAACTTTATGCTTATCCATTAACAGCTTCCAACGGATACTTCTTATACTATGATTCAAACATTTTCTCAGAGGAAGATGTAGCTTCCTGGGAAGCTCTTGAAGCAAAAGCTGAAGAAGCCGGAACAAAAGTCGGTATGAACATCGCAGACGGCTGGTATGTATATGGATTCTTCGCAGGAGCAGGATGTACCCTTTCCATGAATGAAGACAACTCCAATGAGTGTGATTGGAATAATGAGACAGGTCTTGCAGTAGCAGAGAGCATTGAGAACATTGCTTCTTCCCCAGCATTTGTAAACGTAGCAGATCAGGATGCGATCACAATGCTGACAGATGGAACACTTGGAGCATACGTTTCCGGTACATGGAATGCAACTTCTTTCCAGGATCAGTATGGTGATGGATATGCTGCCTGCAAACTTCCTACCTTTGATGTAAATGGAACAGCTACACAGATGGGATCTTATGCAGGATACAAATTCGTAGGTGTTAACTCTCATGCAAAAAATGTTGGCTGGTCAATGCTTCTTGCTGAGTACTTAACAAACGAAGAGAGCCAGTTAGAGATCGGCCTTGCAACAGCTGAAGGTCCTGCTAACCTGGCAGCAGCTTCCCAGATCGATTCCCCGGCACTTGCAGCACTTGCAGCACAGTCAGCATACGCTGATCAGCAGCTTGTAGGAAGCAACTACTGGGATCCGGCAAAAGCACTTGGACAGAACCTTGTTGACGGAGCTGCTGATCTTCAGAAAGTACTTGACGATGCAGTAGCCGGTATTACACAGCCGGTAGCTGAATAATCCACATTCGGTCATACGTATAGCATAGAATGTCCGCTGGGCGTACTTTCTATCTATCATGAATCTGGATTCCACATGCTCTGCATTGGGCAGGGTATGTGGAATTTTTAAAAAGAGAAACATTTTTGTCCTGTGACAAAAGTACTCATTCACGCAAGGGAGTGAATCTATGAAAACATTTTTAAATGCAGTCAAAAAGTACTTTGCCGACTTTGGAAGAGCTGTGGCAAAGGGGGATATCTGGTGTAAACTCTCGCTGATCATTCTGGGAGCCGGATATTTTGGACGGAAACAGATTATAAAGGGTATTTTAATGACAGCTCTCGAAGTGATTTTTTTCCTGTTTACCGGTCTTTTTTCTATCAATTATATTAAGGATCTGAATACGCTTGGTACGGTACAGTATGAGGCAGTGTTTGATCCGCTGACTATGAAAAATACTGTTAATGATTACGACAACTCATTGCTCATCCTTCTTTATGGAATCGTGGGAATCCTCGTGATCTTAGCATTCATACTTTTATATATAAGCAACATGAAGGCTGTTTACCGCCTTCAGCTCATGAAGGAAGAGGGAGAGCATATCAATACATTTGGTGAGGATGTCAAATCTCTTTTCAACGGTAAGTTCTATATCACATTGCTTACCCTGCCAAGTATCGGCGTTATCATGATGAATATCATACCGATCATTTTCATGTCCTGTGTGGCATTTACTAATTATGATATGGATCATATGCCGCCAAACTATCTGTTTACATGGGTGGGACTCAGGAATTTTAAAAATATGTTTACAGGCGGAACGACCATCACATTCTCCTATGCATTCGTGAGGATTCTTGCATGGACGATGATCTGGGCAGTAACAGCAACCTTTACAACCTTTATCGGTGGTATTCTGCTTGCAAAACTGATCAATCATGAGAATACATATTTCAAAAAAATGTGGCGTTCACTTTTTGTAGTGACCATCGCGATCCCACAGTTCGTAACCTTGCTGCTAGTCAGCAAAATGTTTGCAGATCACGGTATTGTGAACACCTGGTGCTCCAACATTGGTCTGACCGGATTTTTAAAGGATATCGGTCTTGTTTCAGGAAACTTTATTCCGTTCCTCTCAAAACCGGGCTGGTCCCACGTGATGATCATCCTTATCAACATCTGGGTTGGTGTTCCATATCAGATGCTTTCTGCAACCGGTATCCTGATGAACATTCCGACGGATCAGCTGGAGAGTGCACGAATCGATGGAGCCAATAAATGGCAGATTTTCTGGAAGATCACAATGCCATATGTATTGTTTATCTGTGGACCGTCTCTGATACAGAGCGTGATTGCAAATATCAACAACTTCAACGTTATTTACCTGCTGACAAGTTCTACAGCTACGGCAAATATGGCGTTTGCAAACTCCAATGCCAAGGAGACAGACCTTCTTATCACATGGCTGTTTACTTTGACAAATGATAACTCAAACTACAAGATGGCATCGGTAATCGGTATTATTTCGTTTGTAATCTGCGCACTTCTGACACTGCTTAGCTACACCAGAATGATCAGTGGTGACAAAGAGGAGGTGTACCAATAATGAAAAAGAAAACATGGAATATCATAATCAGACATGTGGTACTTGCACTGCTCGCATTCATCTGGCTCATCCCGATCGTCTGGCTGGTTGTGACATCGTTGTCCGCAACAAAGGGCGTAAGTTATCAGCATTTCTTTCCGACAAACTGGACGCTGGCAAATTTCCACCAGCTGTTCTTTGAGACAGATACTGCTGCAAACTTCCCGGCATGGTTTAAAAATACCTTTATCGTGGCACTGTTTACCTGCATTATCTCTTCCTGCTTTGTATTGATGGTTTCTTATGCATTCAGTTGTATGAGATTTAAAGGAAGAAAACAGTTGATGAGCTTTTCCATCATCCTTGGAATGTTCCCTGGTGTACTTTCCATGATCGCAGTTTACTTTGTATTGAAAATGATCGGACTCACCGATTCCCTTGCTGGTCTGATCATCGTTTACTCCGCTGGTTCCGGACTCGGATTCCTTGTATTAAAAGGATTCTTTGATACGATCCCGGTTTCCTTAAGGGAGGCAGCGCGCCTTGAGGGTGCATCCGAGGCAACTATTTTTACGAAAATTATTATCCCATTGTCAAAACCAATGATCGTGTACACCATCATTAACGCTTTCTTAAGTCCATGGATGGATTTTGTAATGGCACGTATCATGATCAAGTCCAAGGAATCTGCAGACTGGACGGTAGCGATCGGACTTTACAACCTCTTACAGAAGACATTGATCGGGGATTACTTCGCAATCTTCTGTGCGGGCGGTGTGATGATCGCAATTCCTATTTCGATTCTTTTCGTAGTAATGCAGAAGTTCTACGTTGAAGGTGTGACAGGTGGAGCAGTTAAGGGTTGATATAAAAAGGCAATTGCGAAACTCATAAAAACTAAATTGGATTGTGAACAATTGAAAGAAGATTATGAGGAGTTTCGTAATCGTCTAATCATATAAAATTTTGAGGAGACATGAAAAAATGGATAAATTTGTATTGAATCTTATTCATCGTCCGGAGATGGTTCCAGAGTATTCTGCAACCGTGACAGGACAGGGCAAAGAGGAGGATATCGGAGATAAAGCACTGCTGACAGAATCTCTGGATATTTTCAAGACACAGCAGAGACTGGCACATGAGAATGGATTAAAAGTAACCATTCAGATGACATATGCATCTCTTTTCAATGATGAAGCTGTAGAGATCGCAAAACATGACCATGAAGTATATGGTGATGAGATTGCATTATCACTGCTTGGCTTACCATGTGAGGAGTTCCGTGAAAAATACAAGACAAAAGATTTCTGTATCTGGATGTTCTCTATGGAAGACAAAAAAGCGATCGTAAACGACGTATTTGAAAAATTCCATGACAGATTCGGTTTCTATCCGGAATCAACAGGTTCCTACTATATGGATGCTGATCTGACAAACTATATCAAAGCAACTTATCCAATGGTAAAATGTGCCGTTGCAACCTGTTGGGAGGAAGGACCAAAAGCATATCATACCTGCAACAACTCCTGGTATACCTTATTTGATGGAGGTCCATGGGCACCATGGATCCCATCCAGACAGAACACACATGCACCGGCAGCAAACAAGGAGGAGGACAGTGGTATTGTAGCGATTCCACATCTCTCCCGTGACCTGATTGCATGTTACGATGGAAATGGTTCCAACTTCGGAACACATCCACAGAACGTACTCCGTGGAATGATCTACGATACCAAGACATGGGAGTATCCATATCTTTACAACTTGATTGACCAGTACCGTTCTCTGGAAAAATACAACAACGGATATTCCTACAACATGATGTTCGTTGGACCGGGCTGGATGAACAAGATGGGACGCTGGGAGCAGCCATATGAACTTCTTTACAAATCTTACAGCGACGGATGTGCTTACTATGGCAAGCTGAAAAAAGAAGGACAGCTTATCGATATGACGATGTCTGAGTTTGCAGACTACTATCGTGAGAAAAAAGGTGTCAACGATAACAATTATAATGAACCGGAATGTGCACTCTGGAGAGATATTTTATATGGTTCTGACAAACAGTTATTCTGGTATTGCGATCCATATATGAGAGCATGTGTGAACATGGATCAGGGCGGTGCGATCGTAGATCTTCGTCCTTACGCAGCAAAATTGGAGTGGCCGGTTGGTATCGGTACAAAACATGTGCAGGATGCCTCTTATCCATTCTTAATCCAGGAGAAATACCGTGCAGGATACTTCACACATTATGCCGGAGAAGGAACCGTAAGAAGTGCAAAACTTTCTTACAAAGGAGAGGAAGTGGATCTCTGCCTCTGCCCGACACACGCACACTTCTCACAGGAAGGAAAGACAAGAATCCTTACCTTAGATCCTGTGACAATCGAGTTTAGGGATTTAACCGTAAAACTTCAGACAAAAGAGTACTTCGAAGAAGGATCCTCAAACATTAAGATTGAGAGAAATATCTTAGAGATGAGTGATCCAACTGCAGAAGTGACATTAAATGAGTACATGGTTGCATGCTATGGTACAACAGAGTATTCCGAGGATATGTCAAACATCACCTTAAAGATTGACGGACCGGAAGAAAAAGAAATCCACTATGCATACAAATGCCGCGAGGAAGGTGTTGTCGGAGCAAAAGAGGTTTCCGCAGTCATTCCTGAAATCGAGACACGTGTATCCATGACAGCTTCTGATGAAACAGCAGAAGGATATGTAAAAGAAGGATATGCATTCTCACCAATGTTTACATTGGGATACAGAAAAACAATCTCAGATAAGGAGGTATTTGCAACATGGCTCAACTTGGCAAAGGCAAATTAAATTACAGATGCCCATCCTGCTTTTTAAGAGATCTGGACATTGATATGTTTTATAATAAAGAAACAGGAATTTACAGCTGCATCCGCTGTCAGTACAGAGGAACAGAGGAGGACGTTTTGGAGAAAAACGAGATGATCCGTTTCCGTTATAAAGCAATGCACGATAGAATTACAAAATTTGATTTTGATTAAACCGAAGGAGGCTGTCTTGAATTTTTGAGGCAGCCTTTTTCAAAAAGAGGTAACAGCCATGGGGAAAAAGAAAAAAGACACGATGGAGCTTCGGTTTTACGAGGTGCCACAAAATGAATATGTTCTTGCACTTTTAGGAGACAGCTGGATCCGTGACTACGGTCATGATGAGAGCAATCTTCATTTTCATAATCTCATGGAGATCGGCTATTGCAAACATGGCACAGGGGAATTGATCTTAAACGAGGAGTCAAAACCTTATGAACCGGTAATGGTAAGCATTATCCCACAGAATTACCCACATGTGACCATCAGTGATACGGACAGTGGTCCAAGCTTCTGGGAGTATCTGTTTTTTGATCCGATGGTCATGATCCAGGAATTGTATCCGGATAATCCGGTCATACAGAAAAAGATTCTGCAGATGGTCAACCAGAAAGCACTATTTTTTCATGAGTGGGAAAATCCGGGTGTTTCCGTGCTGGTCAAAATGATCATGGATGAGATGCGGCAGAAGAAAAAACGATTTCATGAATGTGTCCGGGGACTTATGATCACATTGTTTGCAGAACTTTTACGGATGTGCGAAAATGATGTTGCGGAGGATGAGATCCGGAAAAAGACAGGTGTGTCACAGATCACACCGGCTTTGGAATATGTCCGCAATGAATATGCCAATAACATCCGTGTGGAGGAGCTGGCGAAGGCGAGCCACATGAGTGAGACACATTTCCGCAGGGTGTTTGAGTCCTACATGAATATGTCTCCGATGGATTACATCAATCTGATGCGGGTACAGAAAGCCTGTGACATTATGAAAAAGACGAATGACTCCATGGATGTTGTTGCACAGAAGGTTGGATTTACTACGACTTCCACGTTCAACCGGAATTTCAAAAAATATTTAAATACATCGCCGTATCAGTGGAAGATCAGCCCGGAAAATTACGAGAGAAAGCTGTTGAATTATAATATTTCTGCACTGAAAGGCTGGTAAGGCATAAGGAGACATTTCTATGGGATTTGATGTAAAAAAGATTCATGATCCGAAGTTTTTCAAAGAAAACTGCATGGCGGCACATTCTGACCATGTTACATATAAAAATGAAGCGGAGGCAGTGGAACAAAACAGCAGTTTCAGACTGTCCTTAGATGGGATCTGGAAGTTTCATTATGCAAAAAATGATGCGCAGACGATTCCGGGTTTTGAGGCGGAGGACTACAATTGCAGACCGTGGGACGACATCCGTGTGCCGGCGCATATCCAGATGGAGGGGTATGATATTCCACAGTATGCCAATATCCAGTATCCGTGGGATGGAAGAGAGGATGTGTGGCGTGACGCAGTGCCGACAGACTTTAACCCGGTGGCAAGTTATGTGAAATATTTCACATTGCCGGAAGGATTTGTAAAAAATGGGCTATACATCTCGTTTCAGGGTGTGGAGAGCGGTTTTGCGCTCTGGCTGAACGGAAGTTATGTCGGTTACAGTGAGGACAGCTTTACGCCGTCGGAGTTTGATCTGACACCTTATGTGAAAGAGGGCGAAAACAAACTGGCGTTGAAGGTATTCAAGTGGACTTCCTCAAGCTGGTGCGAAGATCAGGATTTCTACCGGTTCTCCGGTATTTTCCGTTCCGTTTATTTATATACCATGCCGAAGGTGCATGTGTATGACCTGAAAGTGCAGCCGGTTGTTGCGGAATCGTTGGAGAGTGCCGATCTGGTGCTGGATATGGAGATCTGTGGAAAAGTAGAAACTGTTGAAAAATCCGCAGATGATGCCAAAATGCAGAATGTATCTGCCAAAATCACGCTCACAGGAAGCAGGGATGATTCAAAAGAGGGAGCTGCCGGAAGTGTTTCAGAAAACACAATTTTTTCCGAGACAATCAGCTTTCAGCCCAATAATACTTCAGATACGATCCGTTTCACAGATACAGGTGCAGCGACAGTTCACTTCGAACAGGAAGTGAACCATCCAAATCTTTGGAGTGCGGAACATCCGGAACTCTATACGCTTACGGTTGAGCTTCTGGATGAGAGTGGAAACTGTGTTGAATATATTTCACAGAACATCGGATTCCGCCGTTTTGAGATGAAAGATGGCATCATGACTTTAAACGGAAAACGTATTGTCTTTAAGGGCGTGAACCGCCATGAATTCAGCTCAAAAACAGGACGTGCCGTTTCTAAAGAAGAAGTTTTGCAGGATATTATCACGATGAAGCAGAACAATATCAATGCGATCCGCACCTGTCATTACCCGGATGCCTCCGGCATCTATGAGCTGTGCGACCGGTATGGACTTTACATGATCGCGGAGAACAATCTGGAATCCCACGGTTCGTGGGATGCGGCAAGTCACGGACTTGTGCCGAAGGATACCATCGTTCCGGGCGATAATATGGACTGGGAGCCGATGATGTTAGACCGCGTGAACTCCTGCTATCAGAGGGATAAAAACCATCCGGCGATCCTGATCTGGTCAATGGGAAATGAATCCTACGGCGGAAAAGTCATTTTTGACATGTCCGAAAAATTCCGTGCAGTAGATCCGCACCGTCTTGTACATTATGAGGGAATTTTCAATGACCGCAGATATGAAGGCACGAGCGACATGGAAAGCCAGATGTACACCAGCGTGGAAAATATTAAGAAGTTTCTGGCAGAGCATAAGGAAAAACCATTTATCTGCTGTGAGTACACCCATGCGATGGGAAATTCCTGCGGGGCGATGCATAAATACACAGACCTTACTGATACCGAACCAAGATATCAGGGCGGTTTTATCTGGGATTATATCGACCAGTCGATTTTGAAAAAAGACCGCTACGGACAGGAATTCCAGGCATACGGCGGGGACTGCGGCGAGCGTCCGACTGACTATAATTTCAGCGGAAATGGAATCTGTTATGGCGGTGAGCGTGATGCTTCTCCAAAAATGCAGGAAGTCAAATTCAATTATCAGAATATCAGCGTGGCTTTTGAGGAGCACTCTTTTACGGTTGTAAATAAAAATCTGTTTGCAGATACGAGCGAATATCAATGTATTGTAATTTTACAGAAAAATGGAACAGTAGTGAAAAAACAGAAAATGGATACAAATGTTGCACCACTTTCGTCCGGCTCTTATGAGATCCCGTTTGTGATCCCGGAGGATGCAGAGTACGCAGTGACGGTTTCATTTGTACTGAGAGAAGACACGTTCTGGGCGAAAGCCGGACATGAAGTGGCGTTTGGTCAGAAGGTTTACAAAAAAGAAGTGAAGTTTGCCGTACCGGAAAAACCATTGCAGGTAGTCCGCGGAAAAGTGAATATTGGCGTGAAAGGCGATGACTTTGACTGTCTGTTTTCCCTGCTGAACGGCGGATTGGTTTCCTATCGCTATGCGGGAAAAGAGATGATCGAAAAAATCCCGATGCCAAACTTCTGGAGAGCGCCGGTGGACAATGACAACGGCAGCATGGCGCCGGGACGCTACGCACAGTGGAAGATCGCCAGCATGTACATCAGTCACAGAAATGGCGGCATGTTCGACAATGTGCCGACAACCGTGGAAGAGACAGAACACAGCGTGACCATCACATACACCTATTACATGCCGACCACTCCGGCAGCAAAATGTCAGGTTGCATATACCGTATTTGGTGATGGAACCGTCGAGACAAAGCTTACTTATGATCCAGTGGAAGGACTGCCGGATATGCCGGAATTTGGCATGATGTTCAAATTAAATGCCGATTATGACAATGTTGAGTGGTATGGTTATGGACCAGAGGAAACTTATGCAGACCGCAGACATGGGGCAAAACTTGGCATTTACAAAAATAAGGCAGCAGACAATATGGCAAAATACTTAGTTCCGCAGGAGTGCGGCAATAAAGTCGGTGTGCGATATGCAAAAGTGACCGACTATAAAGGAAGAGGACTGTTATTCTCCGGGGACGAGCTGAGTTTCTCTGCACTTCCATATACGCCGCATGAACTGGAAAATGCAGCACATCCGTATGAACTGCCACAGGTACATTATACTGTCGTGCGTGTCGCACTGGCGCAGATGGGTGTCGGCGGTGACGACAGCTGGGGTGCATGGGTACACCCGGAATACCATATTGATGTGACAAAACCACTGGAATTTACATTCCGCTTCCGTGGAATATAAGGCAGGCAATTGAAAGAAGAGGATGAGGAGTTTCGCAATTATCCAGGAATATAAGGGTACAAGAGGAGAGACAAAATGAAATTTGTAAAAGGAATGGATTTATCCACTTTATTGGAATTAGAGAAATGTGGCGCAAGATACTACGTTGACGGAACAGAAATGGATATTCTGGACATTATGAAAAAGTATGATGTCGATACGATCCGTATCCGTCTCTGGAATGATCCGTGGTCGGAAAATGGCGAATCTTATGGCGCAGGAGAGAATGATTTAAAAACAACACTTGCAATCGCAAAGAAAGTGACAGACGCAGGACTGGGTGTGTTATTGAATTTCCATTACAGTGATTTCTGGGCTGATCCGGGAAAACAGATCAAACCAAAAGCATGGAAAGACTATAGCGTGGAACAGTTAGAGCAGGCAGTGTATGATTTTACCGTGGATACCATGAAAGTTTTTAAAGAGAATGGAATTAATACCACGATGGTGCAGGTTGGAAACGAGCTTTCTAACGGTCTGTTATGGCCGGAGGGAAAAGTGCCAAATTACGATAACATTGCAAAATTTGTCAATGCAGGGATCCGAGGTGTCCGTGCAGTGGACAAAGATGTACCGGTCATGCTTCATCTTGACAATGGCGGTAACAATGCGCTTTACCGTGAATGGTTTGACGAGTTTACAAAGCGCGGTGAGGATTTCCAGATCATCGGTTTATCCTACTATCCGTTCTGGCATGGCACATTAGATATGCTCACAGACAATATGAACGATATCGCAGAGCGTTATGGAAAAGACCTGATCGTAGCGGAGGTTTCCATGGGGTATACGATGGAAGATTATAAGGATTACGAAAAACTCTCTGACGAAGAACGCAAAGGCTATGCAACGAAACAGGAACTGGTAGAAAAAATCGAATACCCGATGACGGTTCAGGGACAGTATGATTTTATGGAAGATTTCTTAAACCGTATCAGTCACATCAAAGGAAACAGGGGAAAAGGATTTTTCTACTGGGAGCCTGCATGGATCCCGGTTCCGGGTTCCGGCTGGGCAACCGAGGCATCCTTAAAATATATGAACGATAAAGGACCTTGCGGAAATGAATGGGCGAATCAGGCACTCTTTGATTATCAGGGAAATGTACTGCCAACATGGAATCTGATCCGCGATTTTAAACCGGAAGAATAAAAACTGCCACACTGGGAAAAGAAAATCCCGGTGTGGTTTTTTTGGTGCAAATTTCCATTCAGACAAAATTAAGAATTTCATAAACTTTTGTATCTTGCTTTTCCATAAGGACTTCTATATTCTGAAATTATAGAAAAAACGTCCGCAGAAAGCGGCATTTTATGGGAGGAATGCATATGAACCGAAGTTTATGGAGAAAGGCGGTGGCACTGACACTTACAGCCGCAATGACAGCAGGGCTTACTGCCTGTGGCGGTGGCGGCAACAGCACATCCGCAGACGGAAAGAAGAGATATTTCAAAGCAGATTATCTGAGTGATCTGCCGGACAGTTTTAATGATACGACAAGTAATATACAGTTTAAGGGAGATGTGATGTATTACACTTCCAGCAATGAGGACTACACAAAATCCGGACTGTATTCCTATAATCTGATCACCGGAGAAAATGCACAGCTTTATGAGCAGGCGCAGAGTGACGGCAGCGGAAACAGCAGCTGGGTGTCAGGATATACCGTGGCAGACAGCGGAGAGGTTTACCTGTTTGTGACGAAGAACCAGATGGATGAGTCGAGTGTCACCGAGGATTATTCTGACGCAACACTGGATGATGTGTTAAGTTATATGGCAGACCAGTGGGGATACAGTGCCGAGGATGCAGAAAAGGACTGGAATGATTATTATGCAAAAGATTATACGGATGAGAACGGCAATGTAAACTATGGCAGATTTCTGCTGGCTCAGAATGCGAGATTCATTCAGACCTCTTCCATCCTCAAAGTGGACACATCCGGAAATATTGCGTTTGAACAGGACATGGATCTCGGAGCAAATGCAGAGAATGTAAGCTGTAACGGGATAGCAGTGGATAAGGAGGGAAACCTTTATCTTGCCCTGAATACCTGGTCCAATAATGACAGTGGCAACAGCGTCAGCTCAGATGAATATTTTACACTCGTAATAGGAGAGGACGGCAGCCAGAAGGGCAGGATCCCATCGGATGGATATACATCCAGACTGGTCGGGCTTGCGGACGGAACGGTTGCCTCCATCGGATATGGGGATGCCGGATGTGAGCTGCGGCCGTTAGATGTCGGCGCAATGAAAGAACAGACAGACAAGGCAATTGAAGTCCCTTCCGATACAGTCTCTGTGTTAGATGAGAAGAATCTGCTGGTCACAGAGGGCAGCAGTGTTTATAAGTACAATCTGGATACGAAGGAAAAAGAGGAATTTTTCAGCTGGATGGACTGTAATATTTCCAGCTCCAGCGTGAGCAGCTACGGAGTCCTGTCCGATGGAAGAATCGCAGCTTATCTTCAGAACTGGAACTCCAACGGAAACCAGACGGAGATCGCACTGATCAAAGAAGTGGATGCCAGTGAAGTGGCAGATACCGTAAATCTCACACTCGCCTGCATGTGGACAGGTTCAGACATGGAGGAGAAGGTGATCGCATTTAACAAGAGTCAGGATAAGTATCATATCACAATGAAGTCTTATGGAGACGGCGCAGAGGAGTACGAGGATGCAGTGAACAGCTTCAACACGGCAGTGACATCGGATTCCAACATTGATCTGGTGCTTTTTAACGATTATTCCCAGGCGATCAATTTTGCATCCAAAGGATTAAATGTGGATCTGTATGGACTGCTGGACAAAGACACGGAACTTTCGAGAGATGATTTCCTTCCAAATGTACTCACTGCATGCGAGTATGATGGAAAACTGGCGATCCTGCCGCAGACCTTTACGTTACAGACGGTGATCGGAAAAGCGGATGATGTCGGAACGACACCGGGATGGACCGTGTCGGATATGAAGGCGCTGCTCGCATCCAAACCGGAAGGAACACAGCTTTTCTGGGGTATGGACCGGACGTCTGCATTGACAGCACTGATGAGTCTCGGCTATAATGATTTTATCAACTGGGAGGATGCAAGCTGTAATTTTGACAGTCAGGAATTTATAGATGTACTGGATTTTGCAAATATGTTCCCGGAAGAGTTTGAATATAGAGATGATATGGAAGACAGCACGGTTCTGCTGAGTCAGGGAAAACAGCTTTTAGATACTTATTATCTCAGTGATTTTGAGCAGGTACAGATGTACCGTGCGATTTTTGGAGGTCCGACAACATTTATTGGTTATCCGACCAGCGAGGGAAACGGAGCAATGCTGAGTCTGAACAATATTATTGGAATTTCCAATAGCTGTAAGGATGTCGATGGTGCATGGCAGTTTTTAAGGACATTTTATCTGCCAAAGAAGAGCAGCGACGGCGACAGTGATTACACTTATGGATTTTCCATTAGAAAAGACGATTTTGAAAAATATTGTCAGAACGCAATGAAAGCAGACTCTGACGGCGGAAGTACCTGGGGCTGGGGGGAATTCGAAGTTGAGATCCAGCCGGCGACACAGGAGGATGTAGATCAGGTAAAAGATCTTGTATACAATACAACCGCTGTTTCCGGTGCCGTTTCCGATGATATCACCAATATCATCAATGAGGAGGCAGCAGCCTATTTCTCAGGACAGAAGTCCGCAGAGGATGTGGCAAAAATTATCCAGAGCAGAATGCAGGTATATTTAAGTGAGACGAAGTAAGAAAAAGGATTTTAGTAAGGTTATAAAAAAACAGAATAAATCATGGTTTCATAGGCTGGTGTCAGGAGCGTTCCTGGCACCGAGCGTTCTGGGAGTACTGTTGTTTTTTGTACTCCCATTTCTTGTAGTGATCTATTTTTCCTTTGTGAATAATCCGGTGGCAAAAAAGTTTGTGGGACTGACAAATTACATCAATGTCATTCAAAATGGGGCATTCCGGACAGCAGTTGGAAATACACTATTTTTTTCGGTAGTGGCAGTGCCGCTTGCCGTGATCCTTGGCATGGCACTCGCATTTCTGCTGGATGCAGGCATTCCGTTAAAAAGTGAACTGCGGAGTTGTTTTCTGACACCGCTTATGGTGCCGACAGCGTCTATCGTGCTGATCTGGCAGGTGCTTTTTGATTACAATGGTGTTGTGAATGTGGCAGTGCAGAAGTTCGGCGGAGGACAGGTGGACTGGCTGAAATCTTCAGCAGGTCTTTTGGTCATTATTCTGCTGTTTTTATGGAAAAACTTAGGTTACAATATGATCCTCTTTTTGTCTGCGATGGGAAATATCCCAAAGGATATTATCGAGGTGGCAGAGTTGGACGGGGCAAACCGCTGGCAGATATTCCTGCATGTTAAATTGCGGTATCTGTCACCGACGATCATGTTTGTGACGATACTTTCCATGATCAATTCGTTTAAGGTTTTCCGTGAGATTTATCTTCTGACAGGCGAGTATCCGTACGGTGCACTTTATATGCTGCAGCATTATATGAACAATACGTTTGCTTCGGCAGATTACCAGAAACTTTCCACGGCAGCAATTTATATGTCCTTTGTGATGATCGTCATTATGGGAATTTTATTTTGGGTGGAACATCATTTTGGAAAGGATTTGGAGGAAGAATGAAAAAGAGATCAGAACGAAAAAAATTATGTATCCGCATCTGCCTGACGGTGATCGCAGTGGTTACGGCGCTGATTTTTATCATGCCGATCGTTCTTACCATCAGCAATTCGTTTATGTCGGCAGCGGAGATCACCTCCAACTATGGTTCCATTTTCCAGAAAACGGATACCGGGGGCAAGCAGTACATCTCTCAGACGGTAAACCTCAAATTTATACCGGATATGGTAACTTTCTCACAGTATGCGACCGTGTTATTTAAGAGTCCGGACTATCTGTTGAAGTTTTGGAATTCCGTGATCTTAGTGGTGCCGATCGTGGTATTCCAGCTGGTGGTGGCAGTGCTCGCCGCATATGGCTTCACAAGGACCAGAGGAAAACTTTCCGCAATCGTCTTTTTTGCATATGTGATCTTAATGATGATGCCATATCAGGTTACACTGGTGCCAAATTATCTGGTCTTAAACTGGATGAAGCTACTGGATACGAACTGGAGTATATGGCTTCCGGGTATTTTTTCACCGTTTAGTGTGTACCTGATCACGAAGTATATGAGACGAATACCAGTGCCGCTCATCGAGGCGGCGAAGATTGACGGAGCCAACGAGTTTCAGGTCTTTACAAAGATATGTATTCCAATCTGTAAGGGCGTGATCACAACCTGTGCGATCCTGGTATTTATGGATTACTGGAATATGGTGGAACAGCCACTGCTGTTTTTTAACGATACAGATAAATACCCGCTGTCGATCTTTTTGTCAAAGATCAATGCGCAGGAAGTGGGACTGGCATTTGCAGTGGCGACTTTTTACATGATCCCAAGCCTTTTGATTTTCTTATACGGTGAGGATCAGCTGGTAGAAGGTATCGCTTATCAGGGCGGTGTCAAAGGATAGAAAATGGAGAGTTAAAAAGATGACAGATAGAAAAGATAAAATAAAGAATATCACAATTATATTTTTACTGGTGATGCTGATACTTACCTTTTTTTCCAATACGATCATGAATTATTCGCTTGTGGAAGTCAGCACACAGCAGGTGACAAGCGGTCAGATCACTTCCAAGGTGCGCGGAAGCGGTTCTGTGGAGGCGAGTGAGAGCTATTCCGTCACGATCGAGGAGACAAGGAAGATTGCAACGGTCAACGTGAAAAAGGATGCGGAAGTAGCAACCGGAGATTTACTGTTTACCTTAGAGGATACAGACAGTGATGAGTTAGATGCTGCAAAGAAGAGTTTAAACGAGGCACAGGCAGCCTATGAATCCGCAGTGCTTACCGCAGGAATCACAGTGGCAGAGCGTCAGAGCATTGAGGCTGGAAAGGGATCTAGCCTCACCCAGAAACAAAATGAGATCGCAGCAGCAAATCAGAGAGTGAAGGATGCGCAGGCTGCAGTGGATGCTGCACAGGCAAGTGTCGATAAGATCAAAGCACAGATCGATGCGGTCAGCAACTCAACAGCAGACACGACTGCAGAGGAAAAGGCAGTGTTAGATGCAGAAAAAAAGAACAGTGAGGCGCAGGACAGCCTGACGAGTGCGGAGAGTGCTTATACACCGGTGAAGAGTGCGTATGATACGGCGCTTTCAGGTCTGCAGAGCGCACAGAGTGCGTATGATGAGGCTGTGGCACTCAAGAACGAAGCACAGCTCAATTGTGATAAAGCAGAGAAAGCTTATAATGATGATAAGACTAACAACGATAAAAAAACTGCATGGGATAATGCTAAAACTGCGTTGGATGGAAGTGTCAGCGCAATGAATAAGGCAAAGCGCCAGTTAGATACTGCCCAGTCCACATTTAACACCTGTCAGGCTAACTTAAACAAAGTTCAGAGTTCCTACGATTCTGCCAAGTCCGCAGCAACCGACAGAAAGAATGCTCTGAGCAATGCAAACTACAATCTCTCCGTGAAAAAACTGACTGGCACGAACACAGCAGAAGCGAACAATCTGCAGGCGCAGTTGAACACGGCAACGGCGGCACTGACCGATGCAAACACAGCATTGACCAGTGCAACCAATGATCAGAAAAAAGTGACCGATAAGATTAGTGGCGAGGTGACGATCGCATCTGCCTATAAAACAATGACAGATCTTCAGGAAGAAGTAGCAAAATTACAGGCGAAATCCATCGGAACAGAGATTACATCACCAATATCAGGAACTGTTACTGATATTGCAGTGACAGCAGGAACTACGGTCAACGCCAACGATGTCATGATGACCATTCAGCCGGAAAACAAAGCGTATGTGTTACAGTTCTCTGTGACTGAAAATCAGGCAAAGAAGGTCAGAGTCGGAGATACGGCGGAAGTACTGAATAACTGGTACGGAAATGATGTTTCCGCAGTCGTGTCAGCCATCCGCAAAGATCCACAGAACCGCTCCAACAGTATTATCATCTGTGAGATGAAAGGGGATGTGTCAGTCGGAGACAGCTATACACTGTCTATCGGGGAACAGAGCTCCAACTATGACACGATCGTACCGACGAGTGCTATCCGGGAAGATTCCAATGGAAAATTCATTCTGATCATAGAGTCAAAGAGTACACCGCTTGGAAACCGTTACTATGCGAGACGTGTGGATGTGGATGTTATCACATCAGACGATACAAAATCAGCAGTGACCGGAGCTTTGGAAGGTTATGAGTATGTGATCACAACGACTACAAAACCGATCAAGGAAAACGAACAGGTACGTCTGGCATCAGAATAAGCAGAAAGGAATGACACATGAAGGTAAAGCAGTACAGAAAAATACTTCTATTAGTGCTGATGATATGTGCTGCCATTCTTTTTGGCTGTGTGGAACGGGCACTCGGCAGACAGCTTTCCACACAGCAGATCGCATCAGAGTGGTCAGCAGAAGACAGTTATGCACAGATTTCCTGCTTTTTTTCCAAAGATGCAGCAGTGACGAAGGACTATGTGATACAGCTGGAACAGAAATTAAAAACTGCATTGCAGGAGGCGTCAGAGGATACATCGGATGTAAACGGAAGAACGCTGGTGGACTGTTACAGTACAAAAGGGGAACTTACCCTTTATTCTGACCGGGCATCCATTACGGCGAGAGCATTCGGTGTTGGAGGAGATTTTTTCACATTTCATCCGCTGAAACTGTTGTCCGGCAGCTATTTTGATGGAGAAGATTTAAACAAAGACGGTGTGGTCATTGATGAAAATGTTGCATGGCAGTTATTTGGTTCCAACAATGTCGCAGGAATGTATGTGGAAATCAACGGAGTACAGTATCCGGTGCGCGGTGTGGTAAAAAGCGATAAGGGATATTTCAGTGATGCGGCGGACGAGGAAGCAGCAACCGTTTATGTCTCTTATGAGATTTTAGAAGGCAGATCAGACAGCAGTACTGGCGGCATGGACAGCGCAGCAACCAGCACACCGGCAGCGGGCACAACGGATTCAAAAGGGGGAAGTTACGGACAGTCAGCAGGAACGACGCTTGACAGCTATGAGCTTCTCATCAAAAATCCGGTGCAGAAGTTCGGATTCAATGCATTAAAAGAAGCATTGGGATTGGATAAAAGCAGTTATGAGATCGTTGAAAATTCTTCCCGTTTTGGATTGATGAATCGTTTTACGGTATTAAGAAATTTTGGAATCCGTTCGATGAATACAAAGAATATTGTTTTCCCATATTGGGAAAACCGGGCGAGAGCTTATGAGGATCTTGCAGCGCTGCTGTTGATTCTGGAATTGTTATGTCTGGTCTATCCGGTCATTTTTGCAGCCGGGAAAATACACTGGCTGTGGAAACACAAGACTGAAATTCGTCAGAAGCTGGTGCAGTGGATCAAGGTGCTTGTGAAAGAGCTGCGGATCTGGATGAAGCATGTGAAAGCACAAGAACGTCCGGTGAAAAAACAGTGACATTGGAAAAAATAAAGGAGTGGCGGTATTCAGGACAGAATACCGCCTTGATGTATTTATGAAAAGAATTGTTTTGTTGGTTGGCGGCGTGGAAACGCTTGCCTACTTTTCCATACAGATGGGAAATGAATGGAAGCGCATGGGCTATAAGGTGTTTTATTTTGACTTGGAGGATGAGATGAACAGCGCCAAAAAGCTGCGCAGATTTATCAAACCGGGGGAGACAGTGCTTGTCACGTTTAACTTTGAAGGTCTGGAAAAAGAGGCAGGCGTTTACCGTGAAGGCATTGGCTATGTATGGGATGAATATGCAGTTCCGTGTTACAACATCGCCGTCGATCATCCGTATTATTACCATGAGAGACTTGCTGATCTTCCGAAAAAATATTACCACATCAGCATCGACCGGCTGCATGAGGATTATTTTAAACATTTCTATCCGGAGTTTACGCACCGTGGATTTCTTCCGCTTGCAGGAAGTAGTTTAGAAGAGTTATGTAAATCGAATAGCGGTAAGGAAGATGGAAAACAATCGGTTGAATATCCGGCAGAAGCAAATAGGAAGCCTGTTGAGAAAAAATACAATGTCATTATGACAGGAAACTTTACCCCGACGTCTTTCTGTGAACCGTATATCCACTGGATCAACGATGAATATGCAGCCTTTTATCAGGGGATCATCGATGACATCATTGCGCATCCGCATCGCACGGTCGAGGAGGTGGCATTGCAACACTGCGAGCGCGAGATGGGGGAGAATACTTATAAGGATCTCCGCATGGCGCTGCACCGCATGATATTTATTGATATCTATGTGCGCAATTACTGGCGCAGGGAGGCAGTAAAAGTGCTGGTGGACTCAGGAATACAGGTGGATGTATTCGGCAAGGGCTGGGATGAACTCACCTGCGGTCACCCGGAAAACATGATCCTGCATCCGCAGACAACCTCAGAGGAGTGTTTAAAAGCAATTGCGGCGTCCAAAATATCATTAAACGTCATGCCATGGTTTAAGGACGGAGCACATGACCGTGTCTTCAATTCAATTTTAAATGGCACTGTCAGCGTGACTGATACGAGCAAATATCTTTGCGGGGAATTAAAAGAAGGACAGGGCGTATGTTATTACGATCTTGCCCATATGGAAAAACTGCCGGAGCTGGTGAGAGATCTGCTGGCGGACGATGCACGCCGGGAGGAGATCGTAAGAGCCGGTATCCCTGTGGTGGAAGAAAAACATACGTGGATCAGGCGAGCACATCAGCTGCTGGAATGGATCGAGGAAGATGCACGCGGGACAGACAGAAAAGATTGAGAGAGAAACGGGAGTAATCGGAGAAAAGCGAAGAATTCCGCATAAAACAGTTGCATTTTGCAGATAATGAGGGTATAATGTCGGAAGAAATTGGCAGTGACGAAAGCTACGACCGCAAAGCTGTTTCAGAGAGCCGGTGGCAGGTGTAAACCGGTGCAGTGAGTAAGGTCTTTCCACTTTCAGAGCCGGTGATGAAAGTCACAAGGTTCGTACCCTGTATCGTACGTTTGAGAGGTCGGAAGAAGATCTGTTCTTTAACATAGAGAAAGAGAGGCAGAGTGTTCCGGCAATATGGGTGGCAACGCGGAAGAGAATACAGCCTTTCGTCCCATGTGTTTTGGCACAGGGGCGGAAGGCTTTTGTGTTATAAAAAAGAAAAAGGAGCTTAGAAAAAATGATCGATTTAAAATTTTTAAGAGAAAATCCGGAAATCGTAAAACAGAACATTAAGAACAAATTCCAGGATCAGAAATTACCGTTAGTAGACGAAGTGATCGAGTTAGATGCGAAGGCAAGAGCAACACAGAAAGAGGCAGATGAGCTTCGTGCAAGCCGTAACACCTTATCCAAACAGATCGGACAGTTAATGGGACAGGGCAAGAAAGAAGAAGCAGAGGCAGTAAAGGCACAGGTAAGTGCCAATGCAGCACGCCTTGCTGAGTTAGAGGAAACAGAGAAAGAGTTGCAGGAAAAAGTAACAAAGATCATGATGGTAATCCCAAACATCATCGATCCGTCTGTTCCAATCGGAAAAGATGACAGCTGCAACGTGGAGATCGAAAAATTCGGCGAACCTGTCGTTCCTGATTTTGAAATCCCATATCACACAGATATCATGGATCGTTTTGATGGTATCGACCTTGACGCAGCAGGAAAAGTTGCAGGAAACGGTTTCTATTATTTAATGGGTGATATCGCAAGAATCCATTCCGCAGTGATCTCCTACGCAAGAGATTTCATGATCGACCGTGGATTTACTTACTGTGTACCACCATTCATGATCCGAAGCAACGTTGTAACAGGTGTTATGAGTTTTGACGAGATGGATGCTATGATGTACAAGATCGAGGGAGAGGATCTTTACCTGATCGGAACTTCCGAACATTCCATGATCGGTAAATTCATTGACACGATCAACGATGAAGAAAAATTACCATACACACTGACTTCTTACTCTCCATGTTTCCGTAAGGAAAAAGGAGCACACGGTATCGAGGAACGTGGTGTATACCGTATCCACCAGTTCGAGAAACAGGAAATGATCGTTGTCTGCAAACCGGAAGAATCCAAAATCTGGTATGATAAATTATGGCAGAACACCGTTGACCTGTTTCGCAGCTTAGATATTCCGGTCCGTACATTAGAGTGCTGCTCCGGCGATCTCGCTGACTTAAAAGTAAAATCCTGCGACGTAGAGGCATGGTCTCCAAGACAGAAGAAATACTTCGAAGTTGGAAGCTGCTCAAACTTAGGAGATGCACAGGCAAGACGTTTAAAGATCAGGGTAAAAGGAAAAGACGGAAACAAATATTTTGCACATACCTTAAATAACACAGTTGTTGCTCCACCACGTATGCTGATCGCATTCTTAGAGAACAACTTAAATGAGGACGGAAGCGTCAACATTCCAAAAGCACTTCAGCCATATATGGGTGGAATTGAGAAGATCGTTCCAAAACACTAAGAAGAAATAGAAAAGTAAGAATAAATAAAAAAGTAAGAACAAATAAAAAAGTAAGAACAAATAAAAAAGAATGTATCCGGAGGAAATTAATCCGGATGCATTCTTTTTTTAAAAAATTATTTCTCATAAATACAGTGTGTTCCCTGATGCTGCATCAGCCCGCCAAGACATTTTTTGTTGCAGCGGACGCAGCGGTGGATCTGGTCTGCATGACCATTTTTCAGCTTGTTTACCCAGTCAGGATCAGCCAGTAACTGGCGGCTCATGGCAGCACACTGGATGCGACCATCGGCAAGCTGTTTTTCCACAAAATCAGGATCGGTAAGTCCGCCGACACCACAGATCGGAAGATTGGTGTACTGTCTTACCTCATCACAGAATTTTAGGAAACATCCCGGTTCACTAAAATACGGATGGTTTTTCGGTGGAATAGTATTTTCAAGATCAGAATGGTTTGCGAGTGTGACATGGAAGCTTGTAACGCCAGCTTTTTCAAGCATTGGAACAAATACCTTCAGCTCATCCTCGATAACACCTGCATTTCCGTAGTGTGGATTCTCCTGACGGACGGCAAGCTTGTAATCGATTGGCATATCCGGCAGTTTTTCGCGGACGGCAGAAACAGCCTCCACTGCAAAACGGGCACGGTTTTCGGCAGTTCCGCCGTATTCATCGGTGCGGTGGTTGTAAATGGAAGAACTGAAACTTCCACACATACGGTCACCGTGGATCTGGATCATATCAAATCCTGCTTTTTTTGCGAGAACAGCGGCAGTGCCGAAAGCAGAGGTGATCTCTTTTACTTTTTTGTGAGGCATATTCGTAATATATGGAGCAACCTCATTATTTAAAAGAGGGCGGAGTTCCTGCATGCTGATCCGTTTTGTGAGCACGCCCGGAACATATTTTAACATGGCTTTGATATTGGAATCGGACTGATGAAGCTGGGCGCATACCTTACAGTCATTGTCATGGGCGATCCCGATCACTTTTTCATAGAATGCAAAGCCTTTTTTGTCAAAAAGTGATTTTCCGAAATGACTTTTTCCAACCGGAACGTCTCCGACAATGATCATAGCGCAGCCGCCAGCTGCGATCCGGCGTATTTTTTCAAAGTAATCTTCATCCGATAAACCGAATGTTGTAGGGGCAAAAATAATGCGGTTTTTTAAGGTTAATCCTCCATAATTGAAGGGAGTCTGAATTGTTTCGTACATAATCTCACACTTTCTGAATTGATATTTTACACAGCAGATTTAAAAGGAGCTGCTGCTCCTCATTGGTAAGACCGGTCAATTTGGTGGCATCCCAGTCGAAAAGTACCTGATGGCAGACATCAAAAGCCTGTTTCCCAAGAGGGGTTAAGGTTAACCGGTAACTGCGGCCGGATTTCTTTTCTTTGATCAGAAAACCATCTTCTGCAAGTTTCGCAACGGAGCGCTGCGAATGTCCCCAGTCCAGTTTTAAGGCGCTGGTCAGTTCTGATGGGGTACACTCAGGATGTTTGCCCACATAAATGATAAAGTACATCTGACCAAAGTTAAGACCTAACTCATGGAGCTTTTCTGTTGTGTAAGCGGCAAATTCTTTATATAGTTCAGTTGTATAGTAGGAAAGAGTTGATATTTGCATAAATCCTCCTTACATCGCAAAGCGAAATCCAATTTTCATATCGAAAACTGAGTATTTCCGTTTCCAACTGCACACAGTATAAAACCTATACTTGACTTTGTCAAGTAAGAAAATAAAAAAAGTTGTATGAGTTTTTGACCGGATGACTTGTGATCTTTTATCATTCGGGTGAAAACCCATACAACCGTTCCTGCTTATTCAGAAATATGATTTTCGCGCATATATTCACCAATTTTTTTATCACAGGCAAGAATGTGGTTTGCAAGCCAGTTCAGTAAAAACTGGATCAGATCAAGAAGATATACCTGCTGGTTGTCATCCAGATCCTCCATTTCATCCAGATCGATATTTACAAGACGGTCTACAAATGCAGCGTGTGCCCGTTTCTGTGAAGGAAGTTCAGGATAATGGATGCGCTCCATCAGAGCCTCTTCCTCGCTGAAATGTAATTCCGTATAATCTCTCAGTTCTGCCAGCAGACGCATGATCTCATCGTATTTATCATGTAAAAGCTGGTCGTGGATGAGGTCATTGGTATCACTGATGATCTCAAACAGCTTGCGGTGCTCATCATCGACAAATGTGATGCCGGTTTTGTATTTGTCCGTGAATGCAAATGGATCCTCTGTAGATTCTTCCGTAGGGATCATTTTCCCGATCATCATATCGCTGCTTAAAATATGATGATAAAGCCAGTGCACGAGGTAAGTAAGAAGTTCATTTAACGATCTCTTGGCATTGCGTGGTGATGTGGTATCCAGTTTAAATTCGTTGATCGTCTTTGCAAATGCAGCATGTTCTGTCTTCTGGAGAGGAAGCTCAGGATCATGGATACTCTCCATATAAGCCTCCTCATGAGCAAGGTGCGTAGCTGCGTAATCTTTCAGGTTTGCGATCAGGCTTTGACCGATGGCTGTCACATCCTCTGTTTTCTCAACTAATTCGAATGCTTCATTTATCATCTGGAACAGACGCTTGTGTTCTTCATCGATTGCATCAATATGAAGCATACAGTCTTCTGTAAATTCGTACATAAAATCCTCCTTCTGTGTGTCATAAATCCGCAGCGCTTACGGAAAAGTGCAGTGGAATGTCTTTCGTGTTGCTACATTTATGTCATCATCATAGCACATGCTGGAAGAAAATTACAGTTGTTTTCGTGGAAATTATGCCATACTTTTACAGGTACTGCGGATGAAATTTGCAATAATCCTTTTCATCGATTCAAATTAATGATATAATTTTTCTAAAATGTTGACAGATATACATTTTATCTTCCTAAAATGTTGATGATTTACATTAAAAAGTGTTATTTATGTTGATCAGAGGTGCCTTATGTTAAAAAGAAAAGCAACAAATTTTATGAAAAACTGGATAAACACAAAGGATAAGAAGTGCCTTGTCGTTCAGGGTGCCAGACAAACAGGAAAGACATATACCGTTGAACGTTTTGCCGAAGAAAATTATGAAGAACTGGTTGAAATTAATTTTAAACAGATGCCTTCTGCGATGGAGATATTTTCTGGAGATCTTACCGTAGATGCTATGGTTATGGGTATGCGGTTCCGCTTCCCTGAAAAGAAAATTATTCCTGGAAAAACATTGATTTTTCTGGATGAAATTCAGGAATGTCAGGAAGCGGTCACATCACTTAAATTTTGGGCGATAGATAATAAATATGATGTAATTGTATCTGGCTCACTTCTTGGAATCGACTACAAACGTGCCTCTTCTTATCCGGTTGGATATGTTGATTATTTGAAAATGTATGGGATTGATTTTGAAGAGTTTCTGTGGGGAATGGGAATATCCGGGGATATGATAGAAAATCTCTGTGGTTATCTGCGTTCTAAAACGATTGTGCCTGAAGCAATTCATTCGCAAATGATGAATTATTACAGACAGTACATTGCAATAGGTGGTATGCCAGAGGCAGTACAGAAATATATAGACACAAAAGATTTTAGGGAAATTGACAGGATACAGCGCAGCCTCTTACAGGGATACCAGTATGACATAGCACATTATGCAACAGCTGAGGAAAAGGTAAAAGCAGAGAAGTGTTATCTTTCTCTTGCAAAACAGTTACTGGATAAGGAAAACCATAAATTTCAATATAAAGAAGTCGAGCATGGTGGTCGGGCACAAAAATATTTTTCAAGTATTGAGTGGTTGCTTCGTGCGGATATGGTGCATTTATGCAAACTGGTAACAGATGTCAGATTTGATCTGGATGACTATGCAAGAGATGACTTTTTCAGGGCATACACAACGGATTTATCTCTTTTGATGGCGATGAAAGATTTTTCATTAAAGCAACATATCGTAGAAAATACGTTATTCGGAAACTCAAAAGGCGGTATATATGAATGTGCCATAGCAGATGCACTTTACAAGAAAGGATATCCGTTATATTTCTATAAAAATGAGACAACCAAGAGAGAAATTGATGTTATGATCCAAAAAGATGGTGTGGTAGTTCCGATTGAGGTTAAAAGTGGAAATACGCGGGCTAATTCCTTAAAATCTATTTTGAAAATGAATGCAGACATTCCTTATGGATACAAGTTTGTTGATGGTAATATAGGTGTAAGTGATGATGGTATCATTACATTACCGTTATATATGATCGCGTTTATTTAAAGTATTATTTTTTTAAAAATATTATCACTGAATTCCCATAATACATTGTAGCTGTAGTTCCCGGTTATTACTTGGTATGTTATAATCCCCGGCGTGCTTTTGAACGCGCGAAAGATGCTGTAGTTCCCGGTTATTACTTGGTATGTTATAATGGGGAAAACGTGCAAGTGAAATTTTTAGTGGCTGTAGTTCCCGGTTATTACTTGGTATGTTATAATATAATATTCTTGTTAATATTGCTGATTAACGCTGTAGTTCCCGGTTATTACTTGGTATGTTATAATAGGGAACGGAAAACCCTGCATAATCCAAATGATTATGCAGGGTTTTAACTTTCAAAAAAAAAATAAAAAATGATTATAGTAGACGGAAAAAACACATTTTAAGAAAAAATCAAGAAATATGAAAAGCATTTTCCACTATATCCCTAAACAAAGCCGTACTTGCCTTACTCGGGCATACGGCTTTTCGCTTTATATCTATGCTACCTATTAAAAGGCCTTATTTTGATACTCGTTTTTAATAGCGGAAATGTTCTAAGCAATTCATTATTGAATATTTTCGATGTGTAACCATAGTTCTAACTTCTGTGGTTTAAATATTTAAATAGCAATTTTTTGTTGATTTAAATTAAAATGTACAAATTATTGGACAGTTAAAGTGCTATATCTTCAGTAATGAAAAATCAGCAGGGAAAACCCTGCTGAAGGAGAACAATATTCTCCATATTATATTTTCAATCCGCGTAGTAAAATACGACAATCTTTATTATAAATAATAACGTATGAATGTCAATTGGTAAAAATATTATTCTATAATATGGATAATATATTGACAAACAGGGTATGAAAGAATAATATGAAGATAGGAGGAAAGAAAAATGTATCTGGCACACAAGGAAAATGAAAAAAAGCAGGAATTAACAGTACATTTACTGGAAGCGGGACAGTATGCACAGAGTGAAGGAGAAAAGATAGGAATAGGAACATTAGCTACACTTTGCCTGCAATTGCATGATGCAGGAAAGTTTAGTACTGAATTTCAGGCATATATCAAGCAAGAAGATGATCTACCCAAAAGGGGAGCAGTAAATCATAGCTCTGCAGGAGCTGAATTATTAATGCAGGAATTTAAGAACGGTCCCTATCATTCAGTTCAAGATATGAGGCTTTTGATAGAGCTTATTTCATATACGATTACGGCACATCATGGAATTTATGACTGCATAGATGAAGATGGCGAAGACAAGTTTGAAGTCAGATTGAATGTGGTTGAAAAAGAAAAACTGGATGAAATTGCAAGACTGTGGTTTGAAGAAATGCATTTTACAAAAGATATGTTATGCAGTCAGATGAGAAAGGCATATGGTGAATTCATAACCGCTTTTTTGAAACCATTAAAACAAATCTGTCAGAATGGACAGACAGAAGGCACAGAGAGATTTTTTTATATGAGCTGTATGGAACGATTGCTTTTGTCTTTGCAAATAGACTCAGACTGGACAGATACAGCAAGAGCAATGGCTGACAGTATGCTTGATGATAATATGGAAACTGCAAACGTATATCAGAAGGCTTTGAAAAATTATCAGCAATATATGGATAAGCTGGAAAAAGAAGCACAGGAGAATCTCAGAACAGAGAAACAAAAACAAATCTTCGAACTGCGAAAAAAGATTAGAGAAGAATGTATGAATTTCTCAGAGACATCATATGGAATATATCGGTTATCACTTCCGACAGGTGCGGGAAAGACGTTAGCATCTTTGGGATATGCACTGAAAGTGGCAGCAAAGAGAAAAACATCGGAAGTTTCTCACATTTTTTACATAAGTCCTTATATATCCATCACAGAACAGAGCACTGAAGTGATAAAAAAAGCAGTCGGAAACGAAGAATGGGTGATGGAACATCACTCAAATGTCAGCAATTCTGATGAACAGGAGAAGCAGATAGATACTGCATGGAAGGAACCGATTATCTGTACAACTATGATTCAATTTTTGTATACGTTGTTTTCACAGAAAAATAAAAGCATCCGCCGTTTTCATCAATTGAAAAATTCAGTGATTATTGTGGATGAAGCGCAGGCACTGCCGGTGCAGACAATACACACATTTAATCTTATGATGAATTTCTTATGTTATGTATGTCATGCGACTATTATTTTGTGTACAGCCACCCAACCGCAATTGGCATCTGGCAATATAAAAAGAAAGATTCTATATACAGCGCCTAAGGATATGGTCACAGGAGTGTGTGATATTTTTCAGCGTTTTCAGCGTACGAACATCTCTTTTGAAATAAATGAGCCAGACACATTTGAATCACTGGGAGAGAGGATAAGCCATGATTTCCAAAAAGAACGGACAATACTTCTAATTTTGAATAAAAAAGAGACGGTTGGAACATTTTTTGATTACATAAAAGCAGAATTGAAAGATGTGAAGATTTTTTATCTGACAACAAACTTATGTCCGGAACATCGGAGTGATCAATTGGAAAGCATAAAAAATTATCTGAAAAATAGTACAGAAAAAGTTTTGATTATAAGTACAAATCTGATAGAAGCGGGAGTGGATCTGTCAGTCAATCATGTCTATCGTTCACTTGCAGGATTGGACAATATCGCACAGGCGGCAGGTCGTTGCAACCGAAACGGGGAAATGGAGCAGGGGAGGGTTACTGTAATTCAATTAGTTGGGGATGAATTTGAGGCGATTCGAACAGCTCAGAAGAAAACGGAAGAAGTCTGTGAAAAATATAATCAGTCCAATAGTACGGAGAGTATTATTTTCCCAGAGTGGATGGATTGGTATTATGAAATTTATTATAAGGAAGTCAGCAATAAAATGGATTATGATATAGGAAAAGGCGAAACAATATATAAATTATTGAGCAGTGGATTTCCGGGAGAACGGAAACATTTCATCAGACAGGCATTTGAAACAGCAGGAGAAAACTACAGACCGATTCAGGAAGAGGGAAAAACAGTGATAGTTCCATATAAAGAGGGAATGGATATCCTTGAAAAACTGGAAACAGCGCAGAATATGTCTGATAAAAAAAGATTATTAAGAAAGATACAGCGTTATACGGTGTCTGTTTATGAAAATAAATTAAAAGAATGCTTACAAAATGGAGTGATAGAAGAAAGCAGGTTTTTACCAGACGTATATGTAGCTAAAAATTATGATATGGAAAAAGGACTGCTCAATGAACTTGTATTACAATATTATTGAAAAAGGGGGAAAGAAGAATGGAAAGAGAAAATGCAATAGAATATAAAGTCTATGGGAAATATGCACTTTTCACCGATCCATTAACGAAAACAGGAGGCGAAAAACTGTCATATCAGGTGCCAACGTATCAAGCATTGAAAGGAATCACAGAAAGTATTTACTGGAAACCTACGTTTACGTGGGTGATTGATGAGTGCAGAGTGATGCATCCAATACGGACAGAGTCAAAGGGAATGCGCCCGATAAAATATCAGGGAGGAAACGATCTGGCATCTTACACATATTTAAAAGATGTAGAATACCGGGTGAAAGCACATTTTGTATGGAATGAAAACAGACCGGATCTTGTAAATGACCGGAATGAGAATAAGCATTATCAAATTGCAAAAAGAATGTTAGAAAGAGGAGGCAGGAGAGATATTTTTCTTGGAACAAGAGAATGTCAGGGATATGTAGAACCCTGTACAGTGATGGAAGGAGAAGGATTCTATGACAATGATGGAAATATTTCTTTTGGAATCATGGTACATGGAATTACATATTCGGATGAAGCAGTCAGGGAGAATGAGAAAAAGCATATGACGATCCGGTTATGGAATGCATACATGAAAGACGGAGTGATTAGATTTCCGGAACCGGAAGAATGTCAGATCAGAAAAGTAGTTGCGGAAATGGAAATGAAAACATTTGACGAAAAAAATTTCTGTGGAATAAGGGAATTTGAAAGGGGGAATCTTTTTGGGCTGGATACAAATGCTTGAAAAAACATATGACGCATGCGAAGCGATTGTGGGGAAAAAGGTAAATGAAGATCCAATCTTACTTCCAATCTCGCATTCTACAGCAAATGCGCAGATAGAAGTGACGATTGACCTAAAAGGTAAATTTATGCCGGCTTTGTCCGGAATCATTCCAAAGGATGGGGAAGATAAAATCACGATTATCCCAGTAACCGAGGATTCGGCTTCGCGAAGTAATGGAAGCTGTCCGCATGCATTATGTGACAAACTTTGCTATGTTGCAGGAGATTATTCGTTATACACAAATGAGGACAAGACAGAATACTATAATGATTACATTAATAGTTTGAGAAAATGGACAAGCTCTGAATTTTCCAATAAGTGGCTGCAATGTGTATATCTTTATTTGAAAAAAGCTACACTGATTCAGGATTTAATAAAAGCAAAATTATTGGTATTGGCTGAAGATGGTTTTCTGTCCGAAAATGAAAATAAAATTCAGTCAGTTGCCCAAAAAGATGCGATGGTAAGATTTGCAGTATGGGATAATGGAGAAAAACATGAATTGTGGAAAGAGCCGGAAATGTATCACTCTTTTATCGAGTATTACAAGACTAATTTGCATAATTGTAATATAGATTATGTGACGGGTGAAAAGATACAATGTTCTGAAAAACATCCATCGAAAATCAGAAATTCCGGGGATAAAGCAAAGATTTTTTCGGCAAATGATACCTCTGGTTTTACTTACCGGGGAAGGTTCGCGAATCGTGAGCAGGCTGCCAGTATTGGATATGAAACTTCGCAGAAAGCACATAATGCTTTGCGCTGGTTGTTAGCAAGGCAGGGAAAATATATAGACGGTGAGATGACTGTGGTGTGGAAGCTTCCACAAAATCTAAAAGAAAAAGATTCTAATCTGGCTTTGGATGTAGTTGATTTATTTGGAGATACACAGGAAACATTTTTGGCAGATTTTGATTGGGCAGCAGAATGCAGGGACGAGGATGACATAGAACTCGACAGAAAATTTGCAGAGAAATTGAATCAGGCGATGGCTGGATACCGGGCAAAACTCCAACCGGATGATGAAGTAATCATTTTGTCGGTTGATGCAGCAACAACAGGAAGGTTAGCTGTTACTTACTATCAGGAAGTTCCGGGAAATGAATTTATAGACAGAGTTCTTCACTGGCATCAGAATTGTACCTGGCCACGATGGATAAAATTACATGAAACAAAAAAATGGGTGTTCATAAATAACACAGCGCCATCACCAAATGAGATAGCACTTGCTGCGTATGGAACAGAACAGGAAAAAGGATATCTGGCATGTAGTGATAAACTGAAAAAAACTACAATCCGAAGAATTTTACCGTGTATTATCGGATTAAGCCCGAAAATACCGGCCGATATTGTGAAAGCTGCTGTAAACAGGGCTTCAAATCCACAGGCATACAGCTCTTTTGTGTGGCAGAACTGTGTGGCGCCGGTGGCTTGTGCAATGATAAAATATAATGAATTTGATGGGAAGGTGAATAGTATGGAGCTAGAGAAAGACAGAAGCTATCTGTTTGGACAATTACTTGCTATCCTTGAAAAAGTCGAGGAGAGAGCACTATATTTACAGGAAAGTAAAACAGATGACAGACTTACCAATGCAAAGAAAATGTGGAATGTGTATACCAGACGTCCGGCAATCACTTATGAAAGACTCTATAGTCATATAGTGAGAGCATATCTGAAACGGTTAAATCCGGGTGCAAGAGCGAAAATAGAAAACGAAATAATGCAGATCATAAATGTTCTTCGGGAAACAGATGGATTCAACAACAATCCTTTGAATGAAAGATATTTACTTGGTTATTACGAGGAAAGAGAAAAATTAATGAAATCAAAAGGCGAAAAGTCGAATGAAGGAGGAGAAGAGTAATGGGAGCATTTACAAACAAAATTGATTTTGAAGTGGTGATTATGGTAAATCATGGAAATCCGAATGGGGATCCATTGAATGGAAATCGTCCAAGAGAAGATTTTGACGGATTCGGAGAGATTTCGGATGTATGTCTGAAAAGAAAAATCAGAAATCGTCTGCAGGATATGGGAGAGAAAATTTTTATACAAAGCGAAGAACGCTGTGATGATGGATGCAAGAGTCTTGCAGACAGGACAAAGACAAATGATGAGATGCAGAAAGCATTGAAAGCAAAGGATAATGAGGCATATGCAAAAGCTGCATGTAAGACGTGGATTGATGTGAGAGCATTTGGACAGGTATTTGCTTTCAAAGGAAATTCCGTATCAGTTGGAGTGAGAGGACCTGTAACAATTCAGTCAGCATTCAGCGTAGATCCTATTGATATTGAAAGCATACAGATCACGAAAAGTGTAAATTCAGAAACAAGCGATAAAAGAGGGGCAGATACGATGGGAATGAAGCATCGTGTTAATTTTGCCATGTATACCGTGAAGGGAAGTATTAATCATCAGCTTGCAGAAAAGACAGGATTTTCAGATGAAGATGCGGAAAAGATAAAAGAAGCGCTCAGGACGCTTTTTGAAAATGATGCATCATCTGCAAGACCGGACGGAAGCATGGAAGTGGTAAGGGTTTACTGGTGGAAACATAATTGCCCGATGGGACAATATTCTTCTGCAAAAGTTCATCGCTTACTGAAAATTGAGAAGAAGACAGAATTTCCAAAAAGTATTGATGATTACGAATTTACATTAAATTCTTTACCAGGATTGGAAGTGGAAATAATTGAAGGAATATAAAGAAGACGATTATCTGATGATCTCCGGGATACAGCATTTTGCGTTTTGTAGAAGACAATGGGCATTGATTCATCTGGAACAGCAATGGACTGAAAACTACAAGACAATGGATGGAAACTTTATGCACAGACAGGCGCATAATGGGGCATCCCACGAGAAAAGAAAAGATATCATCATTTCTCGTGGAATGCCGGTTTTCTCACGAATAATGGGTGTGAGTGGGATTTGTGATATTGTGGAATTTCATGCAGATGAGTCTGGTACTTTGATACGTACATTTGGTGGGAAATATACGCCATTACCGATAGAATATAAAAGAGGAAAACCAAAAGATCATGATGCGGATATCCTGCAGGTAGCTGCACAGGCCATGTGTCTGGAAGAAATGTTGGATTGTACAATTACACAGGGCGCATTGTATTATGGAGAGATAAAGCATCGTGTTAATATTCAGATTACAGAGGGTATCAAGCAGAACGTAAAAGATATGTTTGATGAAATGCATCAATATTATGAAAGAGGTTATACACCAAAAGCAAAAAAGAAGAAAGCATGTTATGTGTGTTCTTTAAAAGATTTGTGTCTGCCGGAACTGGAAAAAACGGGAAATGTTGAAACATACATGAATAATATATTGGCAGAAGATTTGGAGGATAACACATGAAAAAATTGTTGAATACTCTCTATATCACATCCGAGAATAAATATTTATCTCTGGATGGAGAAAATGTGGTGATTAAAGAGGAAGGTACAGAGCTTGGAAGAATGCCACTTCATAATCTTGAAATGATTGTAACGTTTAGCAGAGCAGGAGCCAGTCCGGCGTTGATGGGAAAATGTGCAGATAATAATATTTCAATTGTATTTTTGACACCGTCCGGCTCATTCCTGGCAAGGGTAGAAGGAAAGACAAAAGGAAATGTGCTTCTGAGGAAGAAACAGTATGAAGTTGCAGCAGACGAGCAGGAAAGCCTAAAGATTGCACGCAATACGATTGTCGGAAAAGTTTATAATGGACGATGGGTAATTGAACGTACCATAAGAGATCATTCACTACAGACAGATGCAGATAAATTAAAAATTGTTTCAGAGAGGCTTCGGGATAAAATACCTGATATCAGAATCAGTAACAACAAAGATCAACTCAGGGGAATAGAGGGTGAACTTGCGTCACAGTATTTTTCTGTTTTTGATGAATTGATTTTACAACAAAAAGAAGATTTCTATTTTCATGAGAGAAACAGAAGACCACCTCTGGACAGGGTAAATGCATTATTATCATTTGTATATACACTATTAACAAGCATGATGGCAGCATCGTTAGAAACAGTTGGACTGGATCCATGTGTCGGATTTTTACATGGAGATAGACCTGGAAGATATTCACTGGCATTGGATATGATGGAAGAACTTCGGCCTGCGCTGGCTGATCGTTTTGTTTTGCGCCTTATTAATAAAAGGATGGTGGGCAAAACAGATTTTATAGAAAAAGAAGATGGAGCAATCTTATTGACAGATGATGCCAGAAAGAGAGTGCTTGACGAATGGCAGAAGCGAAAACAGGAACAGATAATACATCCATATTTAAAAGAAAAGATTCAGTGGGGAATGGTTCCTTATATGCAGGCAATGTTTTTGGCAAGATATTTACGTGGAGACATTGATGCATATCCGCCATTTTTGTGGAAATAGAGGTGATATTTTGCTTGTATTGATTACATATGATGTTAATACAGAAAATGAAGCAGGAAAGAGCAGACTTCGTAAAGTAGCAAAACAATGTGTAAACTATGGAGTACGAGTACAAAATTCTGTTTTTGAATGTATTGTAGATGGTGCCCAGTGTCGCATGCTGAAAGGAAAACTACAGGAAATTATAGACGAAGAAAAAGACAGCATTCGTATTTATTATTTAAACGATAAACAAAAACAGAAAATAGAATGTCTGGGTGTAAAAAAAGGAATATCAGTAGAAAATACGCTGATATTTTAAAGTGGTGCGGATCATAAGCGAACATGAAAAAGCGGATGATTCGCACCGGAAAAATGCAATATTTTTTGTGTTGCATAAAATAATTATTGCGGTTTTGATGGAATTATATAGATACTATGCAATAATTATTGCAGAGATGCATAAGGAATATTGTGCATTTTTGCTGTCGCTCCTCTTGTAGGAGCGTGGATTGAAAGTTACAAGCGGCAGGCTAAACGCCTACCTTGCCGACGTCGCTCCTCTTGTAGGAGCGTGGATTGAAAGTTATGGACGATAGCAAGGCTGTGACAGATTTCAAGGTCGCTCCTCTTGTAGGAGCGTGGATTGAAAGTGTTAGGTACACCAACTATTCTTGTAGCGTAGCCGTCGCTCCTCTTGTAGGAGCGTGGATTGAAAGAGACTATGAAGTATATGCTTGCAAAGCATGTACTGTCGCTCCTCTTGTAGGAGCGTGGATTGAAAGAACTGCCATTGAACCGGCAACACTAGCACCACCAGGTCGCTCCTCTTGTAGGAGCGTGGATTGAAAGTAATACAGATGATGTAACGGTTAATAAGAGTGGTGGTCGCTCCTCTTGTAGGAGCGTGGATTGAAAGATTAAGCTTTGTATCTAATCTTAATTTCCATAGTGTCGCTCCTCTTGTAGGAGCGTGGATTGAAAGAACTGCCATTGAACCGGCAACACTAGCACCACCGTCGCTCCTCTTGTAGGAGCGTGGATTGAAAGGGTCAGATTGGCTTTTGTCATAGTCCTGCTACCTGTCGCTCCTCTTGTAGGAGCGTGGATTGAAAGCGGTCAGAGAATTTGCGGAAGAACTGAAACGCCGTCGCTCCTCTTGTAGGAGCGTGGATTGAAAGACTGTGCCGTCTGCGTTGGTTTCCGTGGCACCCTGTCGCTCCTCTTGTAGGAGCGTGGATTGAAAGCTTTTCGCAATGTTCGTGAAAGGAACGCCGCAGGCGTCGCTCCTCTTGTAGGAGCGTGGATTGAAAGACACTGGACAATAAATGCGACCTTGAAACATACAGTCGCTCCTCTTGTAGGAGCGTGGATTGAAAGCAGCAATAGAACGCTACTGCGGCAGCAGTTACCCGTCGCTCCTCTTGTAGGAGCGTGGATTGAAAGCACACCGACGGTCAAAGGGGCTTCCAGAATAGAAGGTCGCTCCTCTTGTAGGAGCGTGGATTGAAAGTTATCGCTTAAAGCATACTGTTTCGCCCATTCTGGTCGCTCCTCTTGTAGGAGCGTGGATTGAAAGTCTGTGAGTGGTGGCTGTTTGCCAGATAGTCAATGTCGCTCCTCTTGTAGGAGCGTGGATTGAAAGTGGTATTTCAAATGCTTTCACAAGATACTGTTATGTCGCTCCTCTTGTAGGAGCGTGGATTGAAAGAAATAATCCGATCATGAAAAATACATTCGACATGGTCGCTCCTCTTGTAGGAGCGTGGATTGAAAGAATATACATATCATATCTCCTTTATGGGGAAACATTGTCGCTCCTCTTGTAGGAGCGTGGATTGAAAGAAGATTTAACACCATCGCAGGCAGAAAATTTAACGTCGCTCCTCTTGTAGGAGCGTGGATTGAAAGAAAAAACAATGCATAACCTTGCTCATTAAGTACTAGTCGCTCCTCTTGTAGGAGCGTGGATTGAAATCACTACACCACCGTCCCTGATGTATACCGCCTTTGTCGCTCCTCTTGTAGGAGCGTGGATTGAAATACAAAAAAAGTGATCACTCCAAGTCCGATCGACATGTCGCTCCTCTTGTAGGAGCGTGGATTGAAATTTTGGATATACGACTTCATCTGGCAATGTAGAATGTCGCTCCTCTTGTAGGAGCGTGGATTGTATTCCTAATAGGAAAGGTAGGACTTTTTCTTATGTTGTTAATTAACATACTTTGACGTTAAAAAATATCTGTCAAATAAAGCTATTTATATGATATCATAGATATTATAAAGAAATCTTATTTGATGCTTTTACATAGTTTTCAGTCAAATGACGTAATTTGTCAGAGACGGTACACATTTACAATTTGGAAGGATGAGTAAGTATTATTCGATAGTTGAGAATAATAGGGCAGTAGCTTGGCGAAAAGATAATAATTATCATTGTTTATAGGAGAATGCCATATATGAAAAAAGTGGGAAGTTATGCATTGCTAATCAGTATGCTATCAGGATGCAGCCAACAAAATACAGTGAATCAAACTGAAAGTGAGGTATCAGAAGCACAAATGCAGGAGAATAGCGAAAATATAGAAACAGAAAAAATGCAGGATACAGAGAAAATCCAAGATACAGAAAAAAATGAAAACACAGAGAAGCTATCTCCTTTTGAAATGCATGGCGCATTGCATGTAGAAAATGGAAAGTTGACCGATCAGCATGGCGATGTAGTGCAGCTTTATGGAATGTCTACGCATGGAATTGCATGGTTTCCGCAGTATGTGAATCCGGATGCTTTTCGCACACTTCGGGATGATTGGAATACAAACTGCATACGTCTGGCAATGTATACGGCGGAAGATGGAGGATATTGTTCTGGCGGAGATAAAGAGCAATTAAAACAGCTTGTTAAGGATGGCGTTTCCTATGCAACAGATTTAGGAATGTATGTGATTGTGGATTGGCACATTTTGAGTGATGGTGATCCAAATCAGAATAAAGATGAGGCAATTGCTTTCTTTAAAGAGATGGCAGAAACTTTTGTTAATAATGACAATGTGCTTTATGAGATTTGTAATGAACCAAATGGTGGTACTTCATGGGAAAGTATCAAAGCATATGCAGAGGAAATAATTCCAGTCATTAGAGAAAAAAAGCCGGATGCGGTAATTCTGGTAGGAACTCCGACATGGAGTCAGGAGATTGATAAAGCAGCAGAGTCGCCATTAGAAGATAAAAATGTTATGTATACGTTACATTTTTATGCAGGAACACATAAGGATGATTTGCGCAATCGGCTGGAAAGCTATGCACAGAATGGTCTGCCGATTTTTGTGAGCGAGTTTGGAATGTGTGATGCTTCGGGAAATGGTGTGAATGACTTTGAATCTACTGCGAAATGGTTGGATTTATTAAACAAGTATCAGATAAGCTTTATGTGTTGGAACTTGGCAAATAAAGATGAGAGCAGCAGTGTGTTCAGAGCAAATAGCACAAAAATTTCTGATTGGACAGAAGAAGATTTAAGCGAAGCAGGACAATGGGTCAAAGCTTACTTCCAAAATAGAAGTTATCAATAAAATTTCATAAAAACACAATACAAAAAGGAGTCCCTCCATGCAATCATACAACGACCTACAATCACAATTAAAAACAATAGACCATAAAAGTTACCCATTATACAAATCCCTGCGCGGAAGTTACCAGTTCCCCAAATACATATTGTCGATTGACCATGTACAGGGAGATCCGTTTGCGGCACCGTCGGATGTGAGGGTGACAGTGGATACGAAGGTAGCCGGATTTCCGGCATTTGCAATGAAAGATAAGCTGACAAGAACCGCATTGGCGGATGAACTGCTTCGCAATTTTGCGGCAAAAGTGAATCAGTTCAACTTTAAAGCGAAGGGATCCGGGAAAAGCGGGCTGATCTCAGTGACACACTGCGGACAGGAAGTGCTGCAGAGGACAGCATGTGAAATCAGTGAAAAAGAGATCACCGCCAGATTTGCAGTCGGGTTTCCTGCAAATGGAAGAACGATTAATGCAAAAGAACTCGAAAAAATCTTATTTGAATATCTGCCACAGTGCGTGGAGCAGTCTTTTTATTATAAAAATCTGAATGCGCAAAAAGTAAAAGAGGCTGTGGAACTGGCAGAAGATCAGCAGGCAATCCGTGAGAAGCTGCCAGAACTTGGGCTGGCTGCGTTTGTGGCGGATGACTCTGTGCTGCCAAGGGAGAGCGGTATCTCTTCCAAGCCAATGAAGCAGTCTGTAAAATTTGTTTCTCCGGAAACAATGCGCGTGACATTAGAACTGCCGCACCGGGGGAAGATTACAGGAATGGGAGTTCCCAAAGGGATCACCCTGATCGTAGGCGGCGGTTATCATGGAAAATCTACACTTTTAAATGCGTTGGAATTAGGCGTATACAATCATATTGCCGGAGATGGCAGGGAATATGTGATCGCAGACGAAACTGCACAAAAGCTCCGCTCTGAGGATGGAAGATTTATCAAAAATGTAGATATTTCCATGTTTATCAATGATCTTCCAAACGGCAGGGATACGAAGGATTTTTCGACTGCTGATGCGAGTGGAAGCACGTCCCAGGCGGCTGGCATCGTGGAAGCGGTTGAGGCCGGCAGCAGACTGCTTTTGCTGGATGAGGATACTTCTGCAACTAATTTTATGGTGAGGGATGCCTTTATGCAGAAAGTAGTAAGTCCGGACAAAGAGCCGATCACACCGTTTTTGTCCAGAGCAAGGGATCTGTATGAAAAAGCAGGAATTTCCACCATTCTGGTTGCGGGAAGTTCAGGGGCATTTTTCCACATTGCAGACACTGTGATCCAGATGGATCAGTACGAACCTGTGGATATCACAGAGAAAGCGAAGGAACTGTGTGGACAATTTCCGATTGCGCAGGAGACAGCAAAACCATTTGTTTTACCGGATAGCCACCGTGTCATGGAAAAAGACAGGAATGGAGCGGTAAAACGCAGGGACTACCGGAGCGGAGAAGTGAAAAAAGGCGAGCCGGAGCACTTGAAGGTAAAGACGCTTGGTGTGGATGGCTTTATGCTTGGAAAACAGAATGTCGACCTGCGCTATATCGAGCAGTTGATCGACAGCGAGCAGACGGCGGCACTGGGACTGCTTTTGAAATATACTGTGGAATATCTGGTGGATGGAAAGCGTACCATTTCAGAAACGGCACAGTGGTTAGAACAAAAGTTAGAGCAGGAAGGAATGGTATTTGCCGCAGAGCATGGCGTTATCTCCGGTGGATACGCAATCCCAAGAATTCAGGAGATTTATTCCTGCCTGAACCGCTATCGGGTGTAAATTATTGTAAAAATGAAACAGAGTATATTTTTATAAAATTCCTGAATATAAAACAATGTAAAGTATTGTGTAAAGGAGTTTCGCAATCATCGGTTAAGGAAGGAAGTTTATTATGCGTCCCAAAATCACAAAACAGAATATAAAAACGCTGTTGGAAACAAAGTTTATCAAAGTATTTGATCTTCAGTATGCCGAGGGCAGACATTACTATAATGCAACAAGACGGAGCGCAGATGATCTTGTGGCAGTGAAGTCTACGGAAGAATTTCAAAATATGCTTCCAGATGCGGTGAGCTGCATCACGATCTGGAATCCATCCAACGGTGAGCCCAAGCTCCTGCTGAATCGTGAATTCCGGTATCCGGCAGGACAATTTCTGTTAAGTGTCCCGGCGGGACTGATCGATCCGGCAGATAAAGAGGAAGACGAACCATTGCTTGTGACTGCAAAAAGAGAACTGAAAGAAGAAACCGGAATTGAGGTTTTGGATACAGATGAACTGGAAGTGATCAATCCATGTCTTTTCAGCACACCGGGAATGACGGATGAGAGCAACGCACTTGTGAAAATCGTGTTGAACCGGGATACTCTGACAGGTATGTCACAGGACGGTGCAGAGGGAAGTGAATGTTTTGACGGCTTTTCTTTTCTGACAAAAGAGCAGGCACAGAAAATTTTAAAGGACGGCGTTGATGAGTACGGCATTTTCTATTCCGTGTATACATGGACAGCATTGACCTATTTTGTGGCAGATATGTGGAATCGAAACCCTATTTACAAATGCATAAAAAAATAGGATAATAGCTGTGAAAATAACAACATATTCTTTATAAGAAGAAACAGCATTCCAAGAATGCAAAGCCATTCGAAAGGTATAAAGTATTTTTGGATTGCAAAGCATCGGAAAGATGTTTTAGAAGGTAATACATATGGAAATTGAGAGATTAGGTGAAAATAAGATCAGATGTGCACTGTCTGAAGAAGAAATCCGTGAAATGGGATACAATATTGATGAGATTATTGGAAATACCGAGGTGACGCAGGAGTTTATGCGTGCGGTGGTGGAACTGGTAGAGGAGCAGGGCAATATCAGTATGCAGAATATTTCACCGGTAGTGAAGGCAGAACTTTTGCAGGATCACAGCATGGCGATCACGTTTGGCGGAGATTCCGAGATGAGTTTTAAGAATCTTGTGGATACGGTCGGACAGCTGATGAACCAGCTCGCACCGGAAAAATTATCAGAATTTCGGCAGATGAATAAAGAGGAAAAACAGAGTGCTATCGATGATTTCCTCGAAAAATATAAGGCAAAGCACAGCCAGGATGCAAAAAAGACAGAGACAGAAGATGCAAATGGTACTGAGCAGAAAGAGGACAATGAAATTTTTGAGACATCGGTTCCGTTTAGTCTGGAGTTTTCCAGTCTGGATGAAATGCTGCGATTGATCCGTCTGGCACCATTTACAGAAAAAATGCCTACAAGCAGTCTTTATAAATTCCAGCAAAAATACTATCTTGTGATGGATCTGATCCATTTTTCAAGGGAAGAATTACGGCCATTTGCGTTTACAATTGTAGAATATAACAATTGCCGTTATGCTGAGGTCGGACAAATTGCATTTATAAAAGAACACGGAAAATGTATTGTAGAAAATGAGGCACTGCAAACGCTGATGCAATTGTAAAAAGTGATGAAAATTTTTCAGGCAATAGACAAATGTGCCAAATGTCAGAAAAAATATTGTTACTTTTGCCGATGAATTTCATGCGCTAAAATCTACCATATATGCTATTATAGTTGAGGCGCACGTACGAGATATAGTGCACTGCAAATGAAAATATGTTATGTGGGAGATTGGTTATGAGCAGAGAGCAGCTTTTAGAACTTGAAGATGTGAAGAGAAGTTTACTGGTACAGGCATACCGTATGAAACAGGAGCATCCGCATATGTCGCCGGTTGGAATTGAGATGGAGATGTATTCTGCTTTGATGGCTGAAGTAAAAGAGATCACAACGAGAATCCAGATGAGCGCAGAGGCATAGGTGACAACCAATAAGTTTTTCGGGCAGGCTTTTTCAGAGATGAAAGAACCTGCCTTTATTATGACAGAAAATACGATTTGAGTTTCTGTCAATAGATGATTGAAAAAAGAGGAGAACAACCATGAATTTTGCAGAGAGAAGAAAACAGGTTTTTGAGAAAATGGAGAGACAGTCAGCGTTGATCTTATTTTCCGGGATTGAGAGCCATGTGAGTGCAGATGAATATGCACCATTTGAGGCAGACAGAAACTTTTTTTATCTGACAGGATTAAGAAGAGACCATATGATTCTTTTGATGAAAAAGACATTGAAAGAGGAGCAGGTGATTCTATTTATCGAAGAAGCAGACCCGACACAGGAGCGCTGGTACGGAAGAAAAGTGACAGTGGATGAGGCAAAAGAGATTTCCGGTATCGATAATGTGATGTTTTTAGATTCTTTTGAGGGCGCTGTTGACCGCATGATGGCAAGGGAAGATATCGACAGCCTGTATTTTGACTGTTACAGATATCAGTTTGAGGACATGCCGGATTACAATATGATCAAAGCAAAAGAATTTGCAGAAAAATATCCGGGACATGCAGTGAAAAATATTTCGCAGGTGATTGCAGAACTGCGTATGCAAAAAGACGGGGATGAAGTAGCACTTGTGCGGGAGGCGATCGGCATTACCGATAAAGCATTGCAGTATGTGATGAAACATTTAGAGCCGGGAATGGCAGAATATCAGGCACAGGCTGATTTTGAATACATGATTCGCTATAACGGAGCGGAGGGAACTGCATTCCCTACCATCGCAGGAAGCGGTGCGAACGGAACCATGCTTCACTACGACACAAACCTTGACATTTGTGAGGATGGTTCTTTACTGCTGATGGATCTCGGGGCAAAATACCGCGGATACTGCGCAGATATCACAAGAACTTATCCGGTAAACGGAACATACACAGAGCGCCAGAGACAGGTTTACGACATTGTTTTAGCTGCAAACCGTGAGGTTGCAAAGACTGCAAAACCGGGCATGACGTTAAAAGAGTTAAATGAGATTGCAAAGAAAGTGCTTGCAGCAGGCTGCATGAAACTCGGTCTGATCGAAAAAGAGGACGAGATTGATACTTATTATATGCATGGCGTATCCCATCATCTTGGAATCGATGTGCATGATGTCACAGCGGCTTGCAATGAAACATTACAACCGGGTGCCATCATTACTGATGAACCGGGACTTTACATTGACGAATGGGAGATCGGAATCCGTATCGAGGATGATCTTCTGATCACAGAGAACGGCTGTGAGTGCCTCTCAGAGGCAATTATCCGTGATCCGGACGAGATTGAGGCATTTATGAAAGACAGATAGAAATGAGGCAGAAATGAGTTGACCATTTCCGGTCACGATTATATAATAGCAATGGAAATTTTTTAGGAGGTGACATTCATGGACAGTTGTGATAGTGCGGGGCGAAAGAACAAAACCGATGGATTTTCTGAATGCTTTGGCACAGGGCAGATGTCTGTGGGCGTCTGACCTCTGTGATAATAGAATATGCCTTCTGAAACCACCGGTTTACATGCCTATACAATAGAGTGCACGCTTCGCGGACAATCTATTGTCATGAACTATAACAGCAGGAACTTACGCATGCTGCTTGGAAGTAAAGCGGTGGTTTTTTATGCCCTTTTTTCAGGGAGAACAGGAGGCAGAAATGCAAAAAGAAGTATTAAAAGAACCGACTTATGTAGAAGAATTATTAACATTATTCCGAAGCAATCTTGGAAAAGAAGAACTGCTCGAAAAAATCTCCGATTATCATGAGAGCGACATTGCGGATGCAATGGAGCAGATGACACCGGAGGAAAGAAAAAAACTCTATCCATTGCTTGGAGAGGAGTATATTGCGGAAATCCTTTCCTATACCGAGGATGCGGCAGAGTATTTGCAGGAGATCAATCTGGAAAATGCCGCCAGGGTCATTTCGGAGATGGATTCCGATGATGCGGTCGATGTTCTGGAGAATCTGGATGCGGACACTAAGACCAGGATCGTTGATCTGCTGGATGATGATGCGGAAAAAGATGTCAAACTGATTTTATCTTATGAAGATGATGAGATCGGTAGCAAAATGACAACGAATTTTATCGTCATAGGAAAGAATCTGAACATCCGTCAGGCTACGCATGAGCTGATCCGTCAGGCGGGAGAGAACGATAATATCTCAACGATCTATGTAGTAGATGAAAATGAGCAGTATTATGGAGCAATCGACTTAAAAGACCTGATCGTGGCAAGAGATTATCAGGATCTAGACAATCTGATCTCGACTTCCTATCCGTATGTGGGAGCACATGAGAAAATCAGTGAGTGTATCGAACGGTTAAAAGACTACGCAGAGGATTCCATTCCGGTATTGTCAGAGGAAGGAAAAATCTTAGGAGTCATCACAGCTTACGACATCGTGGAAGCCGTGGATGAAGAGATGGGAGAGGACTATGCGAAGTTAGCCGGTCTTACTGCAGAAGAAGATTTGGAGGAGACAACGTTTCAGAGTATGAAAAAACGTCTCCCGTGGCTGATCATCCTGCTGTTTTTGGGAATGGTGGTATCTTCGGTTGTCGGAATTTTTGAGACGGTCGTTGCAGTGATCCCGATTGTGATGTGTTTCCAGTCATTGATCTTAGATATGGCAGGAAATGTCGGAACCCAGTCGCTGGCGGTGACGATCCGTGTGCTGATGGATGAGAATTTAAACCGGAAAGATAAGTTTGGACTGATTTTGAAAGAGATGCGCATTGGTTTTGCAAATGGACTGTTTCTTGGAATTATGGCATTTGTATTTATCGGACTCTATGTGTGTTTCATAAAAGGAAATGCGCTTTCCTATTCGTTTTTGATCTCAGGCTGTGTGGGAGTTTCCTTAATGCTTGCGATGGTGATCTCGAGCCTTGTCGGAACAACGATCCCACTGCTTTTCCATAAGATCAAAGTCGATCCGGCAGTCGCGTCAGGACCATTAATTACGACAGTCAACGATTTGGTAGCAGTGGTTACTTATTATGGACTGGTCTGGCTGTTTATGATCGAATTATTGAAGATTTAACATTTTGTATAGGTAATCTTTACCTTTTCTTTAGAATAATCCATGTGTATTTTAAGAATGAACCGTTATACTCGTTAACAGTAAAAATGTTACAGAGTATAGCGGAGGTCATTCCAAATGAAATATATCACATTTACAATCCCATGTTACAATTCAGAAAATTATATGCGAAGATGTGTGGATTCACTTTTGGTGGGCGGCGAGGATGTCGAGATCCTCATTATTGACGATGGTTCTTCCGACCGGACAGGTGCGATCGCAGATGAATACGAAATGCTTTATCCAAACATTGTAAAAGCGGTGCATAAGCCAAACGGCGGTCATGGTTCCGGTGTGAACAAAGGGCTGGAGCTGGCGCATGGACTTTATTATAAAGTCGTGGATTCCGACGATTGGTTCGACCGTGATGCTTATCTGAAAATGTTAGATAAAATAAAAAGTTTTGAAGTCGCACAGTTCCCGGATCTGATCATCTGTAATTATGTGTACGATCATCTGGATGAGGGAATCCAGAAACCGATGAATTACAGAAATGTATTTCCAACTGAAAAAATGTGCAACTGGAACACAATCGGACATTTTCATCCATCGCAGTATTTGATTATGCATGCACTTATGTTTCAGACGAAAGTATTGAGACAGTCGGGGGTAAAACTGCCGGAGCACACGTTTTATGTGGATAACCTGTTTTCCTATCAGCCGCTTCCGTATGCGAAGAATCTCTACTACATGGATATTGACCTGTATCATTACTACCTTGGAAGGGAAGATCAGTCGGTCAACGAGAAAGTCCTGATGAAGCGTATCGACCAGCAGATCCGCGTGACAGAGCTTGTTGCAAAAAGTGTGGATTTAAGAGAAGTGAAAAAAATGTATCCAAAACTGGCCGTTTACATGATGCGCAATATTTCAATCATGTTGTCCATTTCTTCAATCCATCTTCTTCTGATCAAAACAGAGGAGGCGTTCCAGAAACGTAAAAGGATGTGGGAGCAGGTGAAGGATTATGACAGGATGCTTTATTACCGGTTAAGATGTTCTACCTTAAGCGGTCTTACTTATCTGCCGGGAAGATTAGGTGGAAAAATCACAGTCGGCGGCTACCGCATGGCAAGAAAAATTTATCAGTTCCAGTGATAAGAAAAAAGTACAGAGGAATAAAGATATGGCACAGATTTATATTGCATTTGTAGATACACCGGGATTTTTTGCCGGAATGATACGGCAGGTCATCAAACAGAAGTACATTCATGTGGTTCTTTCGATGGATGCGGAACTTGAGGAGGCATACAGTGTGGGACGCAGAAATCCTGCGGTTCCGCTGTTTGCCGGATTTGAAAAAGAGGATAAAAGAAAAATCTTAACGGTGTTTCCAACGGCTGATTATATGGTGTGTAGTATTGAGTGTTCGCTTGTACAAAAGGAGGCAATCCGTCAGGAACTGCATCTGGCTATGCAGGAAAGATTTCATTATCATTATGCAGTTGCAGGATTACTATTTATTTTGTGGAACATTCCATTTTACCAGGAAAACCATTACACCTGTTCTTCCTACGTGGCACGGGTATTAGAGAAGTACGGCGTCTGTCATTGGGAAAAACATTTTTCCCTTGTGACACCAAAGGATTTCATGGAAAAATTTGGACGGAAACGGATTTTTGAAGGAAGTTTGAGAGAATTAGTGGAAATGTCTGTGCAGGAAGAAACGGTTTGTGCTGTTGAAAAAATTGCGTAACAGTTCTGTCCAAAAAAGAGGAAAGGTGGCTACGTGGATATGAAAAAGAAAATCTTGCAGACAGTCTTGTTTCTTGGGATTATGTTTTTGACTTTTTATACGTTACTCCATGGACAGAATCTGTCAGAAATTTATCAGGCAGTAAAAAATATGTCAGTTCCGTACCTGATTGCAGCGGCAGGACTGGCGTTATTTTTTGTCTGCGCAGAGGGCAGCATGATCTGGTATCTGCTCACATCCATGCGAAAAAAAACAGACAGTCAGACAACCGTTCTCTGTGTTGTTGGAAAAGAAAAGGTATGTTCTCTGTGGCGTTGTATCCAATATTCGTTTATTGGATTTTTTTATTCGGGCATCACACCATCCGCAACAGGTGGGCAGCCGGTGCAGCTTTATTATATGAACAAAGATGGAAACAAAGGTTCTGACAGTACCATAGTGCTTATGACGGTGGCAGTAATTTATAAAATTGTGTTGGTAGTTTTAGGTGTCGGAATGTTACTTTTTTGCGGCGGCGCATTGAAAACAGAGCTGCAGTCCTTTTTTCCATTATATTTGCTGGGACTTGCGCTGAACACGGTTGCCGTTGCAGTTGTACTTTCCGCAATGCTTTTTCCACAGTGGATGATTGTCGTTTGGGCGTGGGTGGAAAAGCAGTTTATCCGGCTCGACATCTGGAAAGCAAATCCACAGCGCATGGATAAGGTGCAGACATTTACGGGAAACTATAGAAATGCCGTGGATTGGCTGAAGCAGCATCCGGGAAAATTAATAGTGGTCATCGCCGTGACGTTTTTGCAGAGGTGTAGTGTATTTCTGCTTACTTATATGGTATATCTCGGACTTGGACAGGCGGGGAATTCCATACAGGAGGTAGTTCTATTACAGGCATCGGTCTACATTGCGGTGGATATGCTTCCGCTGCCGGGAGCGCAGGGAATCACCGAACTGATGTATCGGTCAGTCTTTGCACCGGTATTTTCTAAGGGCAGTCTGATCCCATCCATGCTGATCAGCAGGGGACTGAACTTCTATTTTCTTTTGTTGGCAGGAGCCGGGGTTACGGCTGCAAACCATTTTCTTGTAAAAAAGAAGATTTAAACTCTATTTGCAGGACACGGAGCAGCTCTTATGGCGGAAAAATAAAGATTTGGTAAAGAAAGTATAAAAGATTCGGGAATATATTTTTTTCAAAAAAAGAATGTGTTAAAATAGAAAGCAATTTATGGAAAATAATCTATGGAAAAGTTTTTTTGATCGAGAGGAAAAAGAGAAGTTATGAGCAATTTCAGGACAAAATATTTAAAAATTGCATGCAATCTGCTTTGGGCAGTGTTTTTGTTGATTTTTGTGTTCGCATTTCTTCCAAAATTGCTGATCTATTTTATGCCGTTTGTGGTGGGAATGATTTTTGCGATGATTGCAAATCCGATGGTGAAGTTTCTGGAGAAACGGATCAAAATTAAACGGAAATATGGTTCGGTCATCATGATCGTGCTGGTCATCGGACTGGTAGTGCTGGTCTGCTATGGCGCAGGGGCAGTCCTTGCGAAAGGAATCGGAGCATTTATGGCGTATCTGCCAACGATGTCTGCCAATGCCGGAACCGAATTTTCCGAGGCAATCAATCAGCTGCAGCAGCTGCTGGAAAAACTGCCATTTACGCAGAATGTGGATTTAAGCGCCATCGGAACTGCGATTCAGGATTTTTTGACAAATTTTGTGTCCAGCTCAGATTCTGCAACGCTTGGGGCAATCGGAGAATTTGCCAAAAGCCTGCCGGATATGATCGTTGGCATAGTCGTAGGACTGCTTGCAGCATATTTTTTTATTGCAGATAAAGACAAACTGATCACCGGGGTGGAGAAACATTTATCTGCCGGATTCCTTGCAAAAACAGAACGTATCTATAAACAGCTTGTGCATGCGGTAGGAGGCTATTTTAAAGCACAGTTTAAGATCATGGGCGTTATTTATGTCATTCTTCTGATCGGTCTTTTGATCCTCCGGGTAGATTTTGCATGGCTGATCGCCTTTGGCATTGCGTTTCTGGATATGCTTCCGGTGTTTGGAACGGGAACAGTGCTCTGTCCGTGGGCGGTTATCAAACTTTTTACCGGAGATTACAAGATGGCGGTTGGCATGATCGTTTTATATGTGGTCTCTCTTGTCGTGCACCAGATCGTACAGCCGAAGCTGATCGGCGATTCCGTAGGACTTGATCCGTTTGCATCGCTGTTATTCATGTTCATCGGTTACAGGGTTGGCAGTGTTGTGGGGATGATCCTTGCAATCCCGGTCGGTATGATCCTGATCAATCTGTATGAGGCGGGCGCATTCGATACACTGGTCTGGTGTGTCCGGGAAGTCGTGAATGATTTCAATAACTTCCGCAAGGTTGGCGGAGAGAAGAAATAAGAGCAGTGCGATTGGATTTTTTCAATCGCACTGCTCCTATTTTCGATTGAGGTTAAATCTGAAGCCAATACATCCGGTAAAAGTATCAAAAAGTTTAAAGAACTGTTCTCGGATAAAAGGATAGATTTATTGATACCAGAATTATATATGATACGGTAGAAATGGCACATAAGCACAAAAATTATGAACTTCTTTATATGCTTGATGGTTCCTTTAATTTATTTATGGAAGGTACACATTCCGGCGGTACTTGGAAATGATGTATTTGTACATTTTTCGTCCTTAAAAGTGCTACGTAAATACATATTTACGTCCTTAATAATGTTGACACCAGCAGGGTACAATTTTATAATGCAGATATATGGAAATAATTTAATGGATGCTTATAGAATATAGGAGTTGGAGGAAGGCTCATGGAACGATTTGCATTATCACGAATGAAAGAATGGAAAGAAAATGAAAATAGAAAACCATTGATTATCCGCGGGGCAAGACAGGTCGGAAAAACATGGATCATGAAGACATTTGGTCAACAGTATTTTGAGAAGACAGCCTATGTTAATTTTGATAATAACGCCCGTATGAAACAGGTATTCGAAGGAGATTTAGACATTGAAAGACTGGTTTTATCGATCAGTGCTGAGACAGGAGTTTCTATTGAGGCAGAGAATACGCTGATCATTTTCGACGAAGTTCAGGAAGTACCAAAAGCACTTACATCATTAAAGTATTTTTATGAAAATGCACCTCAGTATGCAATTGTTGCAGCAGGATCACTTCTTGGAGTTGCATTACACCAAGGTACGTCATTTCCAGTTGGGAAGGTAGATTTTCTTGATTTGTATCCGCTTAATTTCAGGGAATTTTTGTGCGCAATGGGAGAGAAACAATTTGTTTCCATGTTAGACAGTTGTGATACGCAGATGGTAACAGTGTTCAAAACAAAATATATAGAACGTTTAAGGGAATACTATTTTGTAGGTGGGATGCCAGAGGTGGTAAAAGATTTTTCGGAAAAAAAGGATTATAATCGTGTTCGTGCGATTCAGAAGAATCTTATTAACTATTATCAGCAGGATTTTTCAAAACATGCTGAAATAAAGCTTGTTCCAAGACTGAATCTTGTGTGGAATTCGATTCCGATGCAGCTTGCAAAAGAGAATAAAAAATATATTTATGGACAGGTACGCGAGGGGAGCAGGGCAAAGGATTTTGAGCTGGCTATTCAATGGTTATTGGATTGTGGATTGATTCATAAAGTACAGCGGATTCAAAAACCGGATCTTCCATTGAAAGCATATATTGATTTTGATGCTTTTAAGCTTTTTTTAGTGGATATTGGATTGCTCATAGCGATGACAGATCTGGATGCAAAAGTGATTATAGAAGGAAATAAGATTTTTTCTGAATTTAAGGGAGCACTGACAGAGCAGTATATATTGCAGCAGTTAATATCAGATGTCGGAGTGATACCTTACTATTATTCAACGCAAAATTCCAAGGGAGAGATTGATTTTTTAGTTCAGGGAAAAACATCTGTTATTCCAATTGAAGTAAAGGCGGAAGAAAATCTGAAAGCAAAGAGTTTGAAAGCTTTTTGTGAAAAGTATCAACCATCTTATGCAGTCCGAACATCAATGTCGGATTATAGAGAGCAGGATTGGATGACGAATATTCCTCTTTATGCAGTAAAGTGGATTAAAAATTATGTCAACCAATAAAATAAAAAGAAGATAAAAACCAGGACACATACCAGATAATGCGTAATAGCATCAGAGGTATGTGTCCTTTTTTAGGTAAATATAGTTTTTACAGTAATTCCATATTAATGGATTTTTCCGTAAATCCGTAATTACAGTACATCTCGTAAGCGGCTTGATTTTTAGCATTTACTTGAAGTTCAATGCCATCCAGCCTTTTTTTTGCTTTTATCTCTTTTACTTTTTCAAAGAAAAGATGTCCGACACCCATGCCGCGGTAAGGTTCGTCAACCGCCATTGTGTCGATAAAAACAATGTCCCGTGTCACCTGTGCAGGAGATTCAATATGCCGGAAGATAAGTTCTAAAATTCCGATCACATTTCCTTCATTTTCTGCAATATAGAAAGTATCGCCTTTTACGATTTCCTCAAATACTGCCTTTGGCAGAAGCGCATCATTGGGTTTGTAAATATCGGGACGCCAGTTTATATGAAGCGCCTGCCCCTGATTTAAGATGCGGACGACGGAGTCATAGTCGCTCATTTGTGCATTTCTTATGATACAGTTCATTATTTTACGATTACTTTCACGAATTTCTTTTTACCACGTTTTACAACAAGTCCATCTGCGCCGAAGAAATCTGCATTGTAAGCGGTTTTAATATCGGTTACTTTTTCGTCTGCAACGGAGACACCGCCCTGTTCTACGGCACGTCTTGCGTCAGAACGGGATGGAGCAAGCTCTGTTTTTACGAGAAGAGCTAAGATGTCCATATCCCCGTCTGCAAAATCAGCTGCGGATAATTCTACAGTTGGCATATGTGCGGAATCACCGCCACCGGCAAAAAGTGCGTGGGAAGCTTCTCTTGCTTTTGTTGCTTCCTCTTCCCCGTGAACTAATTTGGTCAGCTCGAATGCAAGGATTTCTTTTGCCTGATTAAGCTGTGCACCTTCCCAGCTTTCCATTGCATCGATTTCCTCTAATGGAAGGAAAGTCAGCATACGGATACATTTTAATACGTCAGAGTCTGCCACGTTTCTCCAGTACTGGAAGAAGTCGAATGGAGAAGTTTTCTCAGGATCAAGCCATACAGCGCCGGACTGGGTTTTTCCCATCTTTTTTCCCTCAGAATTTAAAAGAAGGTTGATGGTCATAGCGTAAGCGTCTTTTCCGAGTTTACGGCGGATCAGCTCGGTACCACCTAACATGTTGCTCCACTGGTCATCGCCGCCGAACTCCATGTTGCAGCCGTATTTCTGGTATAAGGTGTAGAAATCGTAGCTCTGCATGATCATGTAGTTGAACTCCAGGAAACTTAAGCCTTTCTCCATACGCTGTTTGTAGCACTCAGCAGTGAGCATACGGTTTACAGAGAAATGAGCACCAACTTCACGGAGAACGTCGATGTAATTTAAGTCCATGAGCCAGTCAGCGTTATTTACCATTAATGCTTTTCCATCGGAGAAGTCGATGAAACGGCTCATCTGTTTCTTGAAGCAGTCACAGTTGTGCTGGATGGTTTCCGGTGTCATCATCTGACGCATGTCGGTACGTCCGGACGGATCACCGATCATTGCGGTACCGCCACCGATTAAAGCGATTGGTTTGTTTCCAGCCATCTGGAGACGTTTCATGAGGCAGAGTGCCATGAAATGTCCTACGTGAAGGCTGTCTGCTGTCGGATCAAATCCGATATAAAAAGTTGCTTTTCCGTTGTTGATCAAATCTTTGATCTCTTCTTCGTCTGTTACCTGCGCGATAAGACCGCGGGCAACTAATTCGTCGTATAATGTCATTTTATTAGGTTCCTTTCTTTTTTTGAGTGAACGATTAAAATCCGCAGTGCCCACTCGAGAGCGAAGCTCTCTCGTTCGCGGGCTTCGCCCTATCGTCTAAGAAAATCACAAAATGCATTGTGCAAGCACAGCATTTTGTTCTTTCCTCAGACGGCACTGCTCATTTAATACGCGCAAAAACCCCCGTCCTAATAAAAGGACGAGGGTTAAACTCGTGTTACCACCTTAATTCATAAGCAGCTCACACTGCTTACCTTCGTGAGTGTCCGACAACACTCCGGCGCGGTTAACGTGCGCCACTACGTCACAGCCTACTATTGCAAGATTATCAAATATCAAAAACAAATTCGGTGTGAAGCTCGGGGATGTATTCGAATTAAGATTCCGATGCGCCTCTCATCAGCCGGCAGCTTTCTGTATCTTCCGCTTAACTGTACTTCTTCCCGTCAAAGCCTGTGTTCTGCTTCAATTAACGCTATTATAAGCATGAAAAAAATGATTTGTCAAGGAAAAAGAAAATTTTATTGACCTAATAATAAAACAATACAGTCGCAGCTTCCCAATACAAGAGAAGTACTTTCTCTGTTTCCATTTAAAATTTCATCCACAGTTTTTCCGTTGGTCAGAAGTACACGGTCAGCCTGTTTTTCAAGCGGCAGTGTCGCGGTGTCTGTGCCGAAATTTCCGGCAACCAGAATGCGTTGTCCGGTTTCTTCGTTGGTGCGGTAGTAAGCAAACATATGGTCAACATCTTCATAAGCAGCGGCAAACGTTCCGTAAGTGAAAGTTTCCACGTATTCCGGTGCTTTGCGGAGTGCGATCAGTTCTTTGTAAAAAGAAAGAACTGAATCTGACCGGTTCATCTGGTCAGCTACATTGATCTTTGTATAGTTTGGATTCTCCGCAAGCCAGGGGGTTCCGGTGGTGAAACCGCCGTGCAGGGAATTGTCCCACTGCATAGGGGTTCTTGCATTGTCACGGCTGTTTTCATAGCAGGCGTGAAGTGCTGCCTCTTTCGAACATCCGGCATTTAAAGCAGCCTGATACTGATCTTTGGTGCTGATGTCATCGTATTCGGAAATATCGTTTCGGACACAGTTTGTCATGCCGATTTCCTGTCCCTGATAGATAAAAGGAATTCCGCGCAGTAAAAAGTAAGTAGCTGCAAGCATTTTCACACCGGCTTCATTTCTGGCGTGTGCAGGAAGATAGTGTGTAGCACCTCGTGGCTCATCGTGGTTTTCAATAATATTTGCCTCAAAGCCAACGGTAAGGTCTGCTTTCTGGGTGTCAAAAAGGGCAGTGCGCCACCGGTTGAAATCGAGGGCAGGAGCATCATACCAGCCGTGTTCCCCATAGGAGAGCACATGGGCGGAAAAGTCAAATTTTGTGGAAAAATGACCGTCCTCACCGATAAATTCACGCAGTTCATCCTCTTTTAAATGAAATACTTCGCCGACCGTAAAAGCGTCGTATTTGTCAAATGTTTCATGTTTCATTTCCTCTAAAAATGTACCGATTCCATGCGCGGAAGCTAACATTTTATCGCAGGAGACAAGTCCGTCATCGCCGTCCGCCGGGAAGGATGGAAAATCAAGATTTTTCTTGATATTGATGATGGCATCGATACGGAAACCGGAAATGCCTTTTTCAAACCACCAGTTGATCATCTCATAGATTTTTTGGCGGACGACCGGGTTCTCCCAGTTTAAATCGGGCTGCTCCTTAGCGAAGGTGTGGAGATAATATTTATTTGTGCCGGGAACTTTTGTCCATGCAGAGCCACCAAAATTGGAGCGGTAATTGCTTGGTGCCTTGCCGTTTTTTCCCTCGCGGAAATAGAAGTAGCCGGCATAAGGACCGTCCGGATCAGCAAGTGCCTTCTGGAACCATTCGTGCTTGTCGGAGCAGTGATTTACAACGAGATCCATGATCAGATGCATACCGCGTTTTTTCATTTCGGCGACAAGGGTGTCAAAATCATCCATTGTGCCAAACTGTTCTGCAATTTTATAGTAATCGGAAATGTCATAACCCTGATCGACAAAAGGGGATTCGTAAACCGGGGAGAGCCAGATGATGTCGATTCCGAGTTCTTTCAAATAGTCCAGCTTTGAGATGATTCCCTTTAAGTCACCGATTCCATCTCCGTTTGTATCCAAAAACTTTTTGGGTAAATCTGATAAGCTACTTTATCGTGCCACCATTTTCTTTTCATAAATTCTCCTTTTCTTTCATTTGATTCTGGGGTGATTGCGAAACTCATTTAAAGCTGTTTAAAATTGTTCAAAATTAAATTTACACAACTTTGAGTTTCGCAATCTCTACACTTGATTGTATGATACTGTTATAATAGAATAGAAGAAACGAAAAATCTTGTATAAATATAAGAAAGTATTGCACAAAACTGCTATGCTGATGTGGATTAAGACAGCTTAGAAGGTGTTTGCCACCTGTTTCAATGATGTTAAAGAGGAATCAATACAATGAAAGAAAAAATAACCCTATCCTTAGACCAGCATGAGAACGCCAGACACGGCGAAGAAATTTTTCCACTGCAAAAATATGTGACACCGTTATGGAAAGAGTATCCTTATGTCACGGCGCACTGGCATGAGGAGGCAGAATTTACGCGGATTGAGAAGGGAAGCTGCACATATCAGATCCATCTTGAAACTTATGAGGTGGAAGAGGGAGATCTGATTTTTATTCCGCCTGCGGTGCTGCATGCGATTTCCAATGAAAAAGAGGAGTGTATGCAGTCGGAAACGTATGTGTTTCATATGGATTTTCTTGGCGCAAAGGCTGCGGATATCTGTGCCATCCGGTATTTGAATCCACTGATGAACCAGAAATTGATCCCGCCGTTTGTGATCAAAAAAGGACATCCGCTTTACGAAAAGGCAGCAGAACTGTTTGAGAATATAAATGCAGAGTATGACAAAAAAATACCCGGATACGAGATTGTTATCAAGTCATACCTGCTGCAGCTTGTGGCGGCTTTGATTCCATATTGTACCCGGAATACAGAGGCAGATGCGATTTTGACAGAACATGCGAAAAAGTTAAAAGAAGTTTTAAGTTATATCAATGCACACTATATGGAGGAACTGACGATTTCAGGACTTGCCGGAATCTGTTTTTTCAGCGAGTATTATTTTATGCGTTTTTTCAAAAAATACATGGGAATGTCATGCGTGCAGTACGTCAAAAATGTGCGCCTGGAGCGTGCGGCAGACCAGTTTGAAAATGGGGAGACAAATACGCTCGAGGCGGCGCTCTCCTGTGGATTTTCGAATTTGTCTTATTTCCATCGGGAATTTAAAAAGAAATATGGAATGACGCCAAAAAGATTTATCAGTCTGTCTGCCCGGGCGGCAGATTTTCACGAAGAAAGTGAATAATTACCATTTTTATGACTCATAATATCATCGTGAAAAAAATGTGCGGGTTTTAAAATCCGCCGGAAAGAGGTAGAAAGATGATATTGAGCGAAAAAGAGACAACCGTGATCAAAGACTTACAGACACAGGAGCAGTCCTGCGTGGAAAAATACGAGAGATACAGTAAACTTGCCAAAGATCAGGTGCTTATTGACCTGTTCACAGATCTGCATGGAAAAGAGCAGAAACATTTAGAATCCCTGACACAGGTGCTGTCTGGAAAAGTTCCGTCCTGCGACTGCAACGACAGGGATGGAAAAGATTATAACCCGGCTGCTACCTACAGCATGGCACCTTCCGAGGATAAGAAAACGGACTGTTTCCTTGCAACAGACTGTATCGGAACAGAAAAGCTTGTTTCCTCCACCTATAATACGGAAGTGTTTGCATTCGGTGATCCGGGTGTCAGAAAACTTTTGGCTGACATTCAGATCGAAGAACAGAACCATGCGGAGATGCTTTATAAATATAAAACAGTCAATAGCATGGCGTAACCGTAGTTTAACTTGTGAACTGCCGCTTGCAGGTGGTATTACGGATTCCCAGAGCTACTATATTGCATGCATAATAACTATATAAAATAAAAAATAGAACTGTTTGTTTTCAGGAGAGCTTCCGCTTGTTGTCGCTGGCAACGGTACTAAGAAAGTATCCATCGTGATTTTAAAATCCAATTGACATTGTATTTAAAAATCGCAATGTCTACTTTCTAAGGACCGGCCGCTCCCAAAATCCTGAAAACAAATCAGTTCTATTTTTTATTCATCCAAGACTGTGTAGCATGCAATATCCCAGTTATGAAAATCCGTCAATTAAGGTTACGAGCGGCAGAACTCAAAGCTAACCAGAGTTCCATAACTCCGGCTTAATTGAGAAAAATTTATCAAGCCTGTCTAAATATTAGTCAATTAATTCCTTGACTTTCCCCACTTAACCTCTTACAATAAATCTATCTTTTTTTATCAAATCAAAAACATAAAAAATACTACCATAACAAAAATCTAATCACCACATCGGTGAACCATTCAGCAGGAGAAAATGACGACATAGATAAAAAACAGTAACAAAAAAATCCATGCGAACAGTCTTGAAGAATATTGAGGGGTTCTATATAATAAACATAGATCATTCGGAAAACCTGTTTGTATACCATGAAAACGGGAGATCAAATGATAGGGAAAAAACAAAAGACATTGGAAGAAAAGAAAGAACAGGTCAAAAATTTCAGACCTATTGATGATACGTTCTTTGAGGTACTTGCAGATGACATTGGCGTGTGTCAGGAAATGCTGCGTATCATTCTGGAAGATGAGAAACTCATCGTAAAAGACGTTATCGTACAGAGCAGTAAGAGAAACCTGTATGGGCGTTCTGTCCGTCTGGATGCACTCTGTATCCTTGGAGATGAAAGAGAGTGCAATGTAGAGTTACAGCGTTCTAACAAGGATCACCATTTAAAAAGAGTGCGGTTCAATGCATCAAGCATTACAGTGCGGGACTCACAGACGGGTGAGAAATTTGAAAAGACAATCGATTTGATCGTTGTGTATATTTCAGAATTTGACATCTTTAAAGGAGGCAGGGTAATCTATCACGTGGACAGCGTGATCCGGGAAACACAGGAAAAAATAGATGACGGATTGGAACGTGTGTTTGTCAATACCGCAGTAAAAGACGGAACAACCATTTCGGAATACATGGACTGTTTTCTGCAAAAGGAAATAGATAATGCCAAATTTCCAGAATTAACCAACCGTGTGCATTATCTGAAACATGAAGAAGGAGGCGTAAACGCAGTGTGTGAAGTGATGAGAAAATATTCAGAAGAAGTCGCAGAAAAAGCATATCAGCAGGGCGAGGAAGCTGGCAAAGAAATTGGCAAAGAAATTGGCAAAGAAATTGGCAAAGAAATCGGTCAACGGCAAGCCAACATCGCCGCCATCAAAAACATGATCATTCGTTTTCAAGCAACGAAGGAAGTCATTCTTGAAGATTACACCGAGTCCGAATACAACACCGCCATCGCCGAACTCCAATCTAAAGCCCAATAACCCCAGACAAAAATCACCCATTACAGAGCCAGTCCGTCAGGGCTGGCTCTTCCACATCATAAAATCAATGCCAAACCATCTGTCAACAAACCTGCCAATTTCTGCCAATTCCTCCATCCCGATTGCCCTACTTCAAAACACCCCGTATACTGTAACTACCCGCGGATTTCCCCGGAAATCCGTGGACAAAAAATCAAGACAGCATACGAGGAAACGACATGAGAACAATCGACGAAACCACCCTGCAATCATACAAAAATCACATCTATACACAGGAAAAATCCCAAAACACCATCGACAAATACATCCGCGACATCCGCACCTTCACTGCCTGGCTGCAAACGCAGGAACACAAAGACATCACCAAGGACTGTGTGATCCGCTACAAAAAATACCTCGAAGCCCACTACAGACCGAGCAGCACCAACAGCATGCTGACCGCATTAAACGGCTTCTTCGAATACACAGGCTGGCACGACTGCCGCGTCATGACCTTAAAGACCCAGCCAAACCACATCTACGCGCAGGAAAAAGAGATGACGCGCGCCGAATACGAAAAACTCATCAAAACCGCAAAAGAGCAGGACAACCTCCGTCTTGCCATGATCATCGAGACCATCGGAGGCACCGGCATCCGCGTCAGCGAGCTTGCGTCCATCACAGTGGATGCCGTAAAGACCGGAAAAATCAGCATATCCTGCAAAGGAAAACACCGCGAGATCTATTTGATACCGAAACTAAAAAGGAAACTGCTCGACTACTGCAAAAAGAAAAACATCAAAAGCGGAGTGGTATTCATCACAAGAAACGGAAACCCGGTGGACCGCAGCAACATCTGGACGGAAATGAAAAAGGTCGCCGAAAAAGCAGGCGTTGCACTGGAAAAAGCATTCCCGCACAACCTCCGCCACTTCTTCGCGCGCACCTACTACAACATGCATAAAAACATCAGCTACCTTGCCGACATCTTAGGGCACAGCAGCATCAACACCACAAGGATCTATACCGCAACCACAGAGGAAAACCATGTCAAAATGTTAGAGTGTCTGGAGCTTGTCGTCTGAACGACGGAAAGAAAAAAACACCACATAATGTAGATTATGTAGTGAATGCATTCAGTTGAAATATGGTAATAATTACCAATATTTTCCAAGTACTATTTTTCTATCAAAAAATTCGATAAACGTCAATATTTTAAGGCTAAAATTCGACAAAAATCACGCTTTTTGTAAAAGGAGCACTAATAACATAGTACTTCTCTAGGATATCATTGTCATTTCTGCACAAAAATAAGACCGGATATTTGTAAATGCCCGGTTTGTCAGCATTTCATGGCTTTTCAGTAAAGAAAATCAGTTTTTCCTAATCCTACTATATTTGTAGAAAATAAAAATCCATTTTTTTATACAATTTTCAAAAATCCAGAGTAACCGGGAAGGAACGAGGTTCCTCCACACTACATAATCTACATTATGTGGTAATTCTTTCGTTATGTTCACTACATAATCTACATTATGTTGTGAATCTTTCATTATGTGATTAAGGAGGAAACCTATGAGAAGGACGAAAGCAAACCGTGCATTGACGTTTGTGATGGCAGCCGCGCTGCTCATCGGTTCAATCCACGGTGTAGGTGCAAAAGAGCAGAGTAAAGACTATGATGCACCGGAACTGACACTGGTGCAGGGTGCATCAGACTATGACCTGACGGCAGGGATCACGTATGACAGTGAAAAATATATCCTGTCCGTTACCGACACAGGAAACTTTGATATCAATGTGGTCGGGGATTATGAGATTTCTTATACGTTGACAGGAAAAGAAAACAGCGTAAAAGAGACCGAGAGTGTGGAGAGCACAGAGATTACAGAAAATACAGAGGTTACCAAAAGCACCGAAGCAGTGTCGGGAACAGAAACGGTGGCAGATACAGAGACTGGGGAAGACACCGGAACACTGCCGGAAGGAAATGATTCTGTGGATGGTGCAGATGGTGCGGATATATCGGAACCGGACAATGCAGATGAATCAACGGATGTAGAAGAACCAGATGCTGATACTGTAAATATCACAGAAGAGCAAACTCCAAAGGCAGCAAATGCGTCACAGAAAGTGATAAACTTCAGCAGAACTGTAAAAGTAGTTGCAGCGGAAGAACCGGTGGAGACTTATGCAGTAAATGATGGAGTAGCGATCTATGCGAATACGCAGGGAAACTATACTGTGAATTTGGGAACTCCAGTGTGGACGGATGGTACACATCAAAAATTTCAATATACGAATGTAAAGATTAACACAGGCAGTGATGACATAAGCCTGATGACAATAACGTTATCAAACGGAAAACTGCCGGATGATATTTTAAATGATGCTACCATAAGCGATGTTAATGGTAAATCAGCTACATGGATCTTTGGTAATAAAAAATCGAGCCAGGAGATACAGGAAAAAATCCAGAACATGACATTTGATTATGCAGCCAATATGAATTTTTATGTAACTATTAATGGAAATGATAATAAAGGATTTGACACAATTAATAATAATATGAAACTGACACAGTGGTCAGGGAATGGTCATTATTATTTGTATATTAATGAAAAAACTTCATGGTCGAAAGCATATAATAAAGCTATGGATTTTAAACTTGCAGGTCAGCAAGGATATCTGTCTGCGGTAACAAGCATTGAGGAAATAGAGTATCTTTTAAATTTATCTTCAACAGCGACATGGACAGCAGGAACACGATTAGTAAAGACAGACGGATCATTATTGAATAATAAAAAAATAGAAAGAACTGGTTCCGGTGTTCTTAAATATCGAGATAATATACTCCAAACAAATGATGTAAATGTAGCCAGAACACGTTGGTATTGGGCGGCAGGACCGGAGGCAGGACAGACGGTGTCTGCAAATTTGTGGGCTGGACCAGAACCTAATGAAGCTGGAGTTCCACAGTCAATTATGGATAGTTCGTTATCTGATATACAAGGGTACGAATCATGTGCAATGTTGCTGGTTCAGGAGAAAACTTTAAATGATATAAGGGAAGGAAACCTAATAAATGGAGGAAATATAGAAGCACAGGGTTTCTTCGTCGAATTCGGCGGTTACGACGATGGAGCCGATCCGGGAAATCCGGATAACACAAAAGAGGGTGATACCAATGTACTGGTAGAACCGAGGGACGCAGAGGCAATGATCAATGGCGTGAAATATGCCCCTCTTGCCGATGCACTGGATACGGCAAAGGCATATGATGCTGTTGAGATCATTAAGGACAAAGTGACTGCGGTAACCGATGCAACCCTCAAAAAAGACGTGCAGTTAAAGAGCAATGGAAGGACATTTGTCTATAAAGGAAATGTGGATTCCAAAATCGATGTTGCAGAGGATGGAATGGTCACAGTGACAGGCGGAAACGTAAATGTGACAGGCGATACCACATTAAAGGTAAAAAGCCCGGCAGACAGCCAGACCTACCAGATCACGACACCGTCAGGTGCGACGGATGTGATCGTGCCGGATACTCCGGGAGGGGACAAGACACCGTATGTGATGAATAAAAACACGACAGATGCACTCAGCTTAAAGATCGGGGATGTGACATACACCTATACCAACCAGAGCTTTGATAACAGCACCCTGGTCTACATCCCGGATGCCATGTACAAGAATGAACTGGTGACAAAGGCAGAAGTCCCGGCGGATAAGACAGCAGTGATCAAGTTAGACGATAAAAACACCGTTGAGACAAAAGGAGGCGGAAATGCTTCTGATAAAGTGACCGTAGTGCGGAGAGATACAGATAAAAAAGCAGATGTGAAAATTCCAGCCGGTGCAAGTGCGACCGTATTCGGATATGAAGTGGGAGCAGCACCGACAAATGGCGTGACTGTCAGCCAGAGCAGCACGACTAACAGCGGTTATCCGTCGCGTGATTACGTGACACTCACGCCGGTTGAGAGTGTTGTGATTGATGGAGTTACTTATACAGCGGACGACAGCGTGAAGAAATTTTATCTTGGGACATTCAAGACGACGATCACAACCGGGAACAATGCCGAGATTTCCGGCGGGCAACCAAAAGATCCGGGATACTTACAGCAGTACACGGTAAAAATCACTCCTAAGACAAACTTTGACCTGGACAAGGACAATTTTACCGTCACAATGAAAAAAAGTGATACCGGGGTTACAGAGACATTGAAGTTTTCAGATGTATGTACTGTGGATGCGGATGGAAGCATCACAGTGACAATCCCGCAGGTGACAGGTGACATCACCATCAATGCCGCGGCAAAACGCCAGCTCACGACCTTAAATGTGGAAGGTCTCACTGCCGGCGGTGCAAAGGGCAGCTTCAAGGCAGTGGATGCATCCGGTAACACCTATAAGATGGAAGCCGACGGCAGCATCCAGGTAGACCGGAATGAGGAACTGACACTTACATTTACACCAAATGATTTTGAGGATAAATACTATTCAGACCTGACCGGGGAGAAGGGAGAGAGTTTTTCCATCCTGACAGCCCTGGAGGAGACGACAGATAACAATAAGGATCTGTTTACCACAGCAACATTCAACTGGACAGAAAAGAGTTATGAGATAAAATACACGCCGACCAAAGCGGATGTGACATTAAAAGCAACCTTTACACCATCCCATATCGTGCATTTCCATGTGACAGGAGGAACGGCAGAAGTGACGGACCAGAAACTGGTCACAAAGGAGACAGGGGCAGTACAGTTCCAGCATGTCATCGTGGCAGATGGCGAGACTGTGGATGTAAAACTGACCGACACGACAGCAAACGGTCTGGTTCCGATGGCTTACTGGAGTGATGTGTCAGAATCACCGGGGAATGCAGGAGCTGATGTGTCTACACAAATCCAGAATGTCGGTGGACAGACCTATACCTACACGACACAGAATGTAAAACAGCCGAAGGCATTGAACGTGACCTTTGGGGAGGGACAGACCGTGGAGGTGACGGTAAACAACGGAAAGCTGTTAAATGATGACGGCGCATGGAGCGAAAGTTCCGGTACATACACAAGGATCGTAAAGAACAACGGTTCACTGGTGGTTAAGATCAAGCCGAATGACGGCTACGGCTTAAAGAGCATCACAGTCAACGGCTATCCGATCGACATTGAACAAGCGGTGAAAGACAATCTAATCAAATACGACAGTGCGGCAGGCGTCTATACCCATACCACACATGGCATCTATCAGGCATGGAAAGTGGCAGTCGATATGGAAAAACAGCACCAGTTTATCTTTGAAGACCAGAACGGTGCAGAGATCAGCAAAGGGGAGCGCATCACCGTCATTGATGGCGGAACAATCGCTAAGACCGTCTTTGCAAAAATGCAGAAAGAGACAGACAGGTTAAAAGCGGACAATGAGAGCTTCTTTGTCTGGGTGGATAAGGCAAACACCGGAAAAGTTTATAATGAAACAACGGTCATCAGCAGCCAGACGGCAGATAAAGTGACGCTCATCCCGGTATACCGCACAAACGTGATCGAGGGGGCAGACGGAAGCAGCATCGCGGCAGATGATTTCGTCATCCATGTGAACGATGTCGGAAACCTGACAGCGTCTGATGCAATTAAGCGTGCCAATGTGAAGGCATATGATGCAAACGGTAATGATATCACGGCAAACGTGACGGTAGACCAGGACAAATTAGATGAGCTGACTGCAAAAGGGAAGGGCATCTATCCAGCGGCACTGACCTTTAAGGCGGGCACAGGGGTTGCGACAAGCATCACGGTGGAAGTGACGGATGACAATCCGACCGTGATTGGAAAGACAGCCCATACACTCACCTTTATGGGAAGACCAAAAACAGAGTACAACGTGCAAGAGCGGGATACATCCGGAAACCTGACCGGAAACGTACTGACATTTACAACAGACGGGAATGGAAAAAGCTTTGCATATGACCTGAAAAAAGCAACCGAATATCAGATCAGCCACAGCAGTTTCGGTTCCACAGTCGGAAAGACTTCTCTTGTGGACGCAGCGGACATTGCAAGGCAGTTCGAAGACAAAGGCGCAGACGATACGAAGAGCAACAACAAGACAGATGCTTCTGAGGAAGCGGAAAACTCCAACGTGAAAGTCATTGTCGGGGATGACGGAAACTACAAAGTCATCGTGAAAAAGGACATTGACCATACGGTCGAGATTCCGGACACCTGGGGCAATGTGACAATAGACTTAAATGGAAAGACCATCACAGGTGACAATGCAACCGATACCGATGAGGCAAAACCGGGACTGGAATTTGTGAAGGATGGAAGCATAAATGAGCATCCGGGAACAAAGCTGGAGATCGTCAACGGTACCATCAAGGGTGGAGACGGTTCTGAGAAGCACCCGGATGGTGCAGCAGGAATCGGGACAGCAGAAGATCCTGAAAATCCTGAAAACGCAGGCGTTACTGTCGGCAAAGATGGAAACATCATCGGTGGTAACGGAGCAGATACAAGAGATGAGGCAGCCGGAAGTGCCAGCAAAGGCGGTGACGGCGGAGCCGGAATCAAGGGAGACATCACACCGACGGTAAATGGCGGAAGCGTTACCGGAGGCAATGGTGGCAAAGGATCAGACTCTGCGACAGGAAAACCGGGCGACGGCGGAAACGGCGGGGCAGGTATCACGACCGACAACAAAGTGACCATCATCGAAGGAACCGTATCCGGTGGAAATGGCGGAGCCGGAGGCAATGCGACCGGTGACAACAAAAACGATGGCGGAAACGGTGGCAATGGTGGAAGCGGTGTCGATGGAGGTGGAGACATCATCATAGGACCGGGCACAGACAAGCCGGATATCTCCGGTGGTAACGGAGGAAACGGTGGAAACTCCAATAACGGAAACGGCGGAACCGGAGGAAATGGCGGTAACGGAACCGAGACTGACGGAAAGACCGAGAACAACGGTGGCAACATCAGTGGAGGAAACGGCGGTAACGGCGGAAACTCCGAAAACGGAAATGGCGGAACCGGAGGAAACGGTGGAAGCGGAAGCAAAGGTGAGACCGAGAACAACGGCGGCAATACCAGCGGCGGAAGCGGCGGTAACGGCGGAGATTCCAATAACGGAAATGGCGGAACCGGAGGAAACGGTGGAAGCGGAACCGACGGAAAGACCGAGAACAACGGTGGCAACATCACCGGAGGAAATGGCGGTAACGGCGGAAACTCCAACAACGGCACAGGCGGCAATGGAGGAAACGGTGGAACCGGAGAGAACGGCAACGGAGGAAACGGTAACAGCGGAAATACCAATGGTGGCAACAAAGGAAACAACGGCGGCAATAACAACGGCAACAATGGCAACAATGGCGGCAATAACGGTGGAAACAGCAATGGAAATACAAACGGAACCAATACCGGGGTCACAGATGGTAAGACCAATGCCACAGATATCGCCGCAGCGGATGGAAACCATGTGTCCGGCGGAAACAAAAACAACAAACACAACAGGAACAACAGAAACAACAACGGGTCAGATCCGGCAGATGGTGAGGATGTGACAGAAGGCACAGAGACCGGTACAGACACAGGTTCAGATGATACTACAGATGTCGCTGACAGCACAGATACCGGAGCCGGTGCAGACGACAGCATCCCGGCAGACAGCAGTGATGCGGACGGACACATCAGTTTCGCAGACTGCGGATTCCACTGGTATCCGATCATCCTGATCCTTGTGATCGCAGGATACACAGGCGTGCGTATCAAAAAGATCCGCGAGGAACTTGACGAAGAGTACTAAAAACCAATCCCGGGGATATGCCAATATCCCCGGACAACAAACAAAAATGATATATGTAATTTTCCAAAAATACTTACAAATGAAACATCCGGTTCTATAGAGGATATGGGACAGATCCAGGAATGATGTCCAAAAAGATCAGAACCGGAAATACGAAGAACAGGAGGATAAAAACGATGAATCCTGAAAGAAGAAAAGCACTGAAAAAGACGCAGAGGATATGTATCGTGGTGCAGGTGGTGATGTGTGCACTCTATATATCAGCAGGCATCTTACTGGCTGTGACAGGCAGACACTGCGCAGCAGACACACCAATCTATATAGCCGGTGCGGTCATTGTAGCCGGCTGTATGGCAGCTCTTGCAGTGTTTGAATCAAGACTTTCAAAAGAACTTGCAGGATGACTCGATGAGGGCAGCACAAAGCTGCCCTTATCGTGCTTTTAAAAAGGGATTACAAGGAAGTAAGAGATCATGAAAGACAGAAACTTTGTAAAGGAAATAGAAAAGTTAAAGACCGCCGTCTTAGGGTATGACCGTGAGGAAGTCGTGCTCTACATCAAAGAGCTGGTGGATTACTACGAGAAGAAAAATGCGGATGCCGTGAAGGAACTTTATCTGGAAAAGATGCGGCTTACGACAGAGAACTCAGGACTGAAATCACAGGTCTCCACGCAGGAGAAAATCTATGCGGAACTTGCGGCGCGTATGGACCGTATCAACCAGTCGGTGGAGAAAAGGGAGGAGTCTGCAAGGGCGATCGTCAATAATGCAAACATCGAAAAAGAAAGAATCCTTTCGGATGCAGGATTAGAGCGCAGAAAGATATTACAAGAGGCGGACGAGAAACAGAAAGAGATCCTTGCGGAGACAGGAAGACAGATGGATGTCATCCTGGTAAAGACAAGGGAGAAAGTGGAGAAGGAACAGGCACTCTACTATCAGTACCGCAACCGTCTCCAAGTCCTAAAAAACGGTCTGGACAACATCTTTGCCGAATGTCCGCCGGAGGAAAACATCCCGAATCCACAGAAGCAGCCACAACAGCCAGTGATGCAGGAAAAACAGGCATCAGCAGAACAGCAGGAGCAGTCATCCGGCGACAGCGGACAGATACAGACAGGTGACATGGAAGAGATCCAGATAGAAGAGATCAATCTTCAGGAACAGCCATGAAAGAGGGAGAACAGTATGACCTTGACATGATCCTCATGAAGATCCGTGAGAAAAAACGGAAAAGGAAGATACGCTCAGAACGCATCGCCATTCTGTTTGTGGTCTGGCTTTTGGTGTTCAAGGTGTTCGGGATCATGCGCGTGAGTGGAAACTCCATGCGCCCCGGCTGCCATCCGGGGGATATCGTGTTCTTCCTGCGAATCCTCCCGGACGGCGTGGACTACGGCGATGTGGTCATCTTAAAAGATATCTCCGGGGAATACCTGATCAAACGAATCGAGGGACTGCCGGGGGATGTCATTGAGGTGGACTGTGAGGGACACCTGACCAGAAACGGCGAAAAAGTGCAGGAGACGGATGTCGTCTACGGCATGTCGGAAGCAGAAGACAGTGTGGACTATCCGTACACCGTGCCGGAGGGAAGTTATTTCTTCCTCGGGGACAACCGCCCGGTATCATTGGATAGCAGGGCGCTCGGTGCGGCAGACCGGTCAGAGATAAAAGGGAGAGTCACCGGGGTGGTGAGTTTTGGAAAATGAAACAAGAAAAACAGGGTAAGAGGTAAAAGACCATGAGCATTACAGGAGCTTATACGTGGGAAGAGATTTCCCGTCTTGGGATGGAAGCTTATTTCCAGCCCATCTATAACGTGGAAAAGCACAGGATCACCGGACTTGAGGCACTGTTCCGGGCAAAGGACGGACAGGGCGGGTTCCTTGACCCGGAGAGACTTGTGCAGGAAGCGGAGGAAGGCGGCTGGGTGCACAACATCGACCTGTGGATGATCCGGGAGTGCTGCCGGTGGTTCACGAGGTTCGCGGAATACGGCATCACGAGGATCAATGTGAACCTGTCACCGCAGACCTGCATGGAGGAGGATGTCTGGAAGGAGATCAGCAGATGCCTGGACAGGTACGGGCTCCAGCACGGAAAAATCTGGCTGGAGATGACCGAACTCGGAAAGACGGCGGATAACGGGAAGCTGTTAGAAACTGCACACGAGCTTCAGGATAAAAAATTCAACCTTGTCATGGATGATTTCGGCAAGGGCGAATCCAACTTTGTCCGCCTGATGGATTTTGAGTTCCAGAGCATCAAGCTGGACAAGGAACTGGTGTGGGGCATCGGGAGCAGGAAGATGGGGATGCCGATCGTGCAGACACTGCTCGTGTTCGCCCAAAGAAACCACATCTGGGTGACGGCAGAAGGGATCGAGACAAGGGAACAGGCATCACAGCTTGAAAAACTCGGCTGCAACTTTCTACAGGGCTATCTGATCAGCAGGCCGCTCCCGGCAGAGGAGTGTGTCGCATTCATCGCACGGTGGGAGAAGGCGGACATTCTCAGAGAGACAGGGCCAGGACAGGAAAAAAGCATACAAGAGGGAATTCCGGCAGACATCATCACAAGTGCAGGACTGCGCTGAAACAGAAAAGGAGACACATAGATATGGGAAAGACAAAATTTGGAACAAAGATCGTATTCGTTTTCGTGATACTGCTTGGTGCAGGGGCAGTGTTATATGCAAAAAACTGCATGGAACAGATCGCGGCATATGCGGTAAGCCTGACAGACAGTGCAACACAGGCACAGGCACAGAGCCAGCTTGCGGCAATGATCGCATCAGATGTAAAAAAAATGGCAGTCTTTATGGTGATCGGACTCATCATTACGATCGTTGTGGGTGCTGCAGGCATCATCGATTACATCCGAAGCCTTGACCTTGCGTGCAATTATTCGGATACCCTTGCACAGGGCGATTTCACACAGGAAGTGGAACAGAAATATTTAGAGAGAAAAGACAGCATTGGAAACCTTGCGGCAGCTTTCTCTAAGATCCGTGATACATTTGCCGGACACCTCGGAAGTGTGAAGGACAATGCGGTCTCCCTGAGCGACCATGTCTCCTCCATCGAGAAAAACGTGGACGAGATCAACGGCGAGATGGAAGGGATCTCCGCGACCACACAGCAGCTTGCAGCGAGCATGGAGGAATCCGCGGCTTCCGCAACGGAGATGAACACCATGTCCGAGGAGATCAACAAGGCGATCAGAAACATCGCGGAGAGTGCACAGGAGGGTGCGGAGCGTGTCAATGACATCCATACCCGCGCCATCAATGCGAAGAAAGAGACCACGGAAAACCGTGCCAATGCACAGCGCGTGCACCGTGAGATCAAGGCAAGCCTCGACCAGGCACTGCTGGATGTGGAAGTGGTATCCCAGATCGAGGTGCTGGCACAGGCGATCATGGGGATCACCAACCAGACCAATCTGTTATCCTTAAATGCATCCATCGAGGCGGCACATGCCGGGGAGATGGGAAAAGGGTTTGCAGTCGTGGCAGATGAGATCCGGAAACTTGCAACAGAATCCGGTGAGACGGTGGCAACCATCCAGGAGGTCACGGACAGCGTGGTGAAAGCTGTAAACCAGCTCACAAAGGACAGCAAACGCCTGTTGGACTTTGTGGCGACTGACGTGAAATCCAGCTATGACAGCTTTGAAAGCCTTGCGGATGCCTACAACCAGGATTCCGAGTTTGTGGACGGTTTAGTATCGGATTTCAGTGCGACATCCGAGGAACTCCTAGCTTCCATGGATGGCATGATGAACGCGATCGAGGGCGTTGCAAATGCGGCAAACGAGGGCGCAAGCGGAACATCCGACATGGCAGACCGCATCCAGAACATTACCCTGCACTGTTCCGAGGTGGCAGAGACCACGGATAAGGCAGGCGCAGCGGCACAAAAGCTAAAGGCTGATACGGAGATCTTTAGAGTGTGAGAAAAAATATGCAAAACTTGCAGCACAGACAGACCACATCGTCGAATCTATGGAGAAATAGGAGGACAAACATGAGAAATAAAAAGAGAATGCTTGCCGCAGGACTTATATCAGTGGCATTCCTGTCAACTGTGACCGGATGCGGCAGTGCATCCCGGAAGGTGCAGGAACCCCAGAGCATACAGGGAACAGGTGGAACCGCACCAAACAGCAGCACAGCAGATAATACCGCGCAGGCAGGTGTATCACAGCACGCAACAGCAGGTTCTGCCACAATGGTAAACGGCGGCATCACAGAGCAGGAAGCGAAGAGCATCGCAACCGGGAATGCAGGGGTCACCGAAGATGAGATCCAGTACATTACGGTAAAACAGGACTGGGATGACGGAAAGGCCAGATATGAGGTGGAATTTACTGCAGCCGGAGTGGAGTATGATTATGAACTGGATGCATCCGACGGACGCATCCTTTCGGCAGATTCCGAAGTGATCGACAAGGGATACAGTGCATCACAGTATGGCACGGCAGATTCCCAGAACGCGGCCGGCACATCGCAGACAACACAGGGCGGCGTTTCCATCGAGACAGCAAAACAGACCGTCATGGACAAAATCCCTGGCATTGATGCCGGAAACATCTACATCCATCCGGACTATGACGACGGCATATCTCTTTATGAAGGGGAAGCCTACTATGCGGAGGTAAAGTATGAATTTGAGATCAACGCAGAAAACGGAAACATCATCAGCTGGGAAGCAGAATCCATCTACGACTAAGAAAAAGCCACTGAAAGTAAAAGTGGAGACCGTGGTGATCCTGCTCGCAGTGATTGGGATCGTCCTGACCGGTATCACGATTGGGATCAAGACTCACCATCATCTGATGTTGAGGGATATCCGTATCAGATTTGAGCAGTTACATGACCGGATCGAAGATCAGGATACCGATACAAACCATGCCAATACACAGGAAAATGATTGATCAAATGTCAGGAAAAGGAGGACACATTGAGTGAGAGAGTCATGAACTTTATGAAAAAAAGGGCGATCGGGGCAAAAGATGTCACATCGATCCATGCGCAGGACGGAAGGGTGATCCTAAACTGCACGGACGGCAGACAGATACAGGCATTTATCCCGGTGAAAGAGTTCAAGAAGGTGCTCGAACCCTATGGATTTATCAGTGTCAACCGCGGTGTCCTCGTCAACCGGGATGAGATCCGGCATATCGAGCGCAAGGCGTATCATATGAAAGACGGGACGGTGATAGAAGGGCGTGTCCGTTTTCTGGCAGAACACAGGCAGATGCGTGACGAACTGCGCGCCAGAAAAACATACGGCGAGATCCTCGTGGAAGGAAAATATGAACTCTATTCAGTGTTGGACAGCCTGGAAAATGCCTTTGCGCTATTTGAAATCCTTCCGCTTGAGCAGACCGGAAATGTGCGCCAGTTCCAGTTGAAATACTGTAACAAGGCAATGGAGGAACAGACCGGCCTGACCTTTCAGGAGATGATGGAACGCAGGATACCAAAGATCCTGCCACGAACCGCCATGGACTGGATGACGGTCATGGAGGAGGTCGCCATCAGCGGCAGAACCCATTATCTGCGCGGCACGACCAGAAAAAACGGAAAAGGCGGCAGGTTCATCATCCTCTGTTTCCAGCCCCTGGGCGGTTACTGCGGATGTGTATTCCTGCCGGTGAGAAATGAAAGCAAAAAACGCAGGCAGTGATGCCGCGTTTGGGGCATATGAGAGGACAGAATGATGAGAATTTTAATAGCAGATGACATGGAATATGCGCGTGCAAATATCATGGAACTGGTAAAGAACATCTTTCCGGAGGCTGAGATCGATGCCTTTAGCGATGGAACACATGCATGGGAAGCAGTAAAAAAGAAAGAATATGACTTACTTTTTACCGATGTCAGGATGAGCAGAATGCATGGACCGGAACTTGCAGAAAAAGTCGCAGAAAAACATCCCCATACGGAAATCTTTTTTGTGACAGGAGAAGGCAAAGCCGAGCTGGAACAGTTGGGCATCGATCTCAAGCGATGTATCTTCAAACCATACATGATCGAGGATGTGAAAAAATGTCTGAAAGAAAACAAAGTATTTGAATTCGGCAGCTTTGGAAATGAACTCAGACCATAACAGAAATTTTAATGTAGAAGCACTCTAATAGAAAAGCACATATGTTGTTACATACCAATCACAATGCATGGGAGATGCCGGAGTAAAAAAAGGTGAAAGGGATTGCCGGAAATGGCAGTCTCTTTTTGCTTAAAGATGGTAGTAGAACACGTAGATACGTGGTACAATAGAGTGAGAATCGGAAAAAGGAGTTTACATGATGATTTATCCTGCAATCACAGCAGCGATTTTTACGCTTGATTTTTTTCTGAAAAAATATATTGATAAAAAATACGCCAGAAAAGTAAAAAATCCACGTCTTGGTGGAATGATCTGCATAGAGAAGTTCTACAACAAAGGTGCAACGTTAAATCTTCTCGCAAAGCATCCGAAAGCCATGACTGCGATACACAGTGTCATCATGGTTTTTGTGGCGGTCATTTATTATTTTGCAATGCGGATGACTGGAAAAGAGCTCACAAAAACAGGACTTGCCATGTTAGCCGGCGGCGGACTGAGCAATTTATATGACCGCTATACAAAGCACCATGTTGTGGATTATGTGCGGTTCCAGACCGGACCGAAATGGTTTCGGAGGATTATTTTTAATGTGTCTGATTTCTTTATTTTTATAGGGGCAGTGCTTGCAGTAATAGGAAGCGAAGCATAATGTCAGGATAATTTCGGGAATGCATTTATAAAACAATGACGGGGAAGGATATGATTTTTGCCATGACAAAAGAACAGTATATCAAAATTACAGAGCCGCTTCGGAGCAATCCGGAACGGGCGAACCGTGTGACGAGTCTGAACCATGTGCTGACAGCACTTGTATTCTGCGTGTATCCACTCTACCTTTTCATGCTGTTTGCGGACAAAGATCCATGGCTCTGGCGCGCAATACTTGTTCCGGCAGTGTCCTTTGTGGGACTTTCCATTGTCAGGAAAATCATCAATGCGCCCAGGCCGTATGAAAAATTTGAAATGCCGCCGGTGCTGGAAAAAGACACAAAAGGAAAAGCATTTCCAAGCCGGCACGTATTTTCTGTTTTCATTATCGCAATGACGATTTTTTACGAGCATCCGGGAGCAGGGGTAATGCTCGGGATCATCGGTTTGCTTCTTGGCATCGTGCGCGTGCTGGTCGGAGTGCATGAGCCAAAGGATATCGCTGCTGGTGCGCTGGCAGGGATCGTGTGCGGAATTGTTGGCTATTATGTGATAGGATGATCTCAGTTATGGCTGTGCATAGCGCTTCCGGTATTCCCTCGGGGTCTGTTGGAAGCGTTTTTTGAAGGAACGGTTAAAATAGGAAAGATTATCAAATCCCACTTCCGCTGCAATATCCAAAACCGAAGAATCGGAAGAGATCAAAAGTCTGGAAGCCATCGTCAGCCGGTATTCATTCAGATAGTCGATAAAGGACGTTCCCATCGTATTTTTAAAATATTTCATAAAATGTGACTGGCTTAAGCTGACTTCTTTTGCCACATCTTCGATCGTAATTTTTTCCATGTAATTATTTTCCACAAATTTTAAGATCAATTTCATTTTTTCCAGAGACTTGTAATCTTTTTTCTGGGCATTTCTGGAACTGCACTTATTGAAGAGAATATAAAACAGCATGAAAAGCTGGCTTTTGATGAAAAGCTGGTAAGCTGGCGGATTAGTTTTGCTGATCTCATCATTTGCATCGACGCAGGCAGAAATCTCTCCATAATAGGGATCACCGGGCTGATAGAGTACCGGAACTGTGAGTGTTCCGTCCATCAGTGGGGAAAAATAGTCGGTGCTGCAGGTGTCGGTCTGCTTGGATAAAAGAATCTGCGGATGAAAAATAATGTTTTCATATTCCATGCTTTCGTTTTCGTATTGTTCGATCGAGTGTAACTGTCCCGGGATGATGAGTGCAAGCGTTCCGGCGCTGACCTGATATTGTGTGAAGTCCACGGTGATAATACCGTGACCTTTCTTTATATAGATAAGCTCCATTTCATCATGCCAGTGGATCGGCACATACGAAAAATCCAGTGGGATCGAGCACAGATAAGTGATATATGGAAATAAAGGGTTTCCATGGGAGATTTTTTCCTGATAATTTTCGTATTCCAGTATATTCATAAGGTACATACTCCTTTGTGATGATTTTATTGTGCCGAAAACATGCACTTTGCGCTGCAATCTGGAAAATAAAACAACATGATTGAAAAGTGCACAAAAACCAGGTGCTCATTTTGTTATGTTTACACAATTTTAAAGAGGTTAAAACAATACATCATTTATAATATGATAGGATTGTACCACTTTTGTATGGAATATTACAAGAATAAAATGGTGTACCTGAATATAATATTAATCATAAAACATCGGTTTTACGAAAAAACACGAAAACAACTGCGGCAGAAAATGCGGCGGACAATACAATAAGCTTTCGCCAACAGGCGCAAGGAAAGGAGTAAATCATGAATTTACAGGAAATCGTAACAAAAAGAACAGGAAAAGCAATTTCCCAGTGCAGTAACGAAGAATTATATTTCTCTTTGCTTGAAATGACAAAAGGAATGGCAGAGGAGAAAGTCAGCAACGAGGGAAAAAGAAAATTATATTATATTTCAGCAGAATTCCTGATCGGAAAATTATTATCCAACAACCTGATCAATCTTGGAATTTATGAGGATGTAAAAAAATTACTGGCAGACAATGGCAAGAGCCTTGCAGAGATCGAGGAGGTTGAGCCGGAACCATCTTTGGGAAATGGTGGACTTGGACGTCTTGCAGCATGTTTCCTTGACTCTATCGCTACACTTGGTTTAAACGGTGACGGTGTTGGTTTAAATTACCACTACGGATTATTCAAACAGGTATTTGAGAACAATCTCCAGCATGAGACTCCAAACCCATGGATCGAGAAAGAGAGCTGGCTGACAAAGACAGATCGAGCATATACCATTCAGTTCGGTGGATTCAATCTGCAGTCCAGAATGTACGACATCGACGTATTAGGATACAATAACCGTACTACAAAACTTCATTTATTTGATGTAGAAACAGTTGATGAGAGTTTAGTTGGCGAAGGAATTGATTTCGATAAAGAAGATATTAAGAAAAACCTTACATTATTCTTATATCCGGATGATTCTGATGATAAGGGACGTATCCTCCGTGTTTACCAGCAGTACTTCATGGTAAGCAATGCAGCAAGACTGATCATTGATGAGACACTTGCAAGAGGCGGCGATTTACACAAATTAAATGAGTACGCAGTAGTTCAGATCAACGATACACATCCAAGTATGGTAATTCCTGAACTGATCCGTTTATTAATGGAACGTGGAATCTTAATGGATGAGGCAATTGATATTGTATCTAAAACATGTGCTTACACAAACCATACCATTTTAGCAGAGGCTCTGGAAAAATGGCCGATCCATTTCTTAGAGAAGGCTGTTCCACAGTTAATGCCGATCATTTACGAATTAAACAGCCGTGTTGTGAAAAAATTTGACGATAAATCCGTAGCGATCATCGATGATGAGAGACGTGTCCATATGGCACACATGGATATCCATTACGGTTACAGCATCAACGGTGTTGCATACCTTCACACAGAGATCTTAAAGAACTCTGAGCTTAACAACTTCTACAAGATTTATCCTGAGAAGTTCAACAACAAGACAAACGGTATCACATTCCGCCGCTGGTTATTACACTGTGACCCGGAACTCACTGCATTATTTGAATCCCTGATCGGCGACGGCTTCAAGAAAGATGCAACAGAACTTGAAAAATTAGGTGCATTTGTAAATGATGAAGCAGTATTACAGAAGATTCTTGATGTTAAGAATGCAAAGAAAGCAGAATTAAAAGATTATCTTGCAAAAACACAGGGTATCGAGTTAAATGAGAACTCTATTTACGATATCCAGATCAAGAGATTACACGAGTATAAGAGACAGCAGATGAATGCACTCTATGTGATCCACAAATATTTTGAGATCAAAGCAGGCAAAAAACCAGCCCGTCCGATCACTGTTATTTTCGGTGCAAAGGCAGCTCCGGCTTATGTCATTGCAAAAGATATCATTCATCTGATCCTTTGCTTACAGGAACTGATCAGCAAAGATCCGGAGGTTTCTCCATACTTAAAAGTTGTTATGGTAGAAAACTACAATGTAACACTGGCTGAAAAATTAATCCCGGCAGCAGATATCCATGAGCAGATTTCCCTTGCTTCCAAAGAGGCATCCGGAACATCCAACATGAAATTCATGTTAAACGGTGCAGTAGCGATCGGTACTATGGACGGTGCAAACGTTGAGATGCATCAGTTCGTTGGGGACGATAACATTTACATCTTCGGTGAGACTTCTGAGCAGGTGATCGAGCACTATGCAAAAGCAGATTATGTTTCCAGAAGCTACTATGACAATGATGAGAACATCAGACGTGCGATCGACTTTATCGTAAGTGATGAGATGATGGCAGTCGGATGCAGAGAAAACTTAGAGCGTCTCTACAATGAATTATTAAACAAAGACTGGTTCATGACATTACCGGATTTCGAGGAATATGTTGCAGCAAAAGAGCGCATCTTTGCAGATTACGAAGACCGTATGGCATGGGCGAAAAAAATGCTCGTAAACATGAGCCAGGCAGGTTTCTTCTCATCTGACAGAACCATTGCACAGTACAATGAAGATATCTGGCATCTGTAAAATTCAGCATCAGAACACTTGCTGTTCTGGTGCGTAAGAAAATGATTCAGGTGTGAGCAGCTCTCCTTTTGCGAAGCAAAACTATTCATGAGAGCTGCGAACGTTACATTCGCAGAGCATCTGTGAATGTAACGATATCTGGCATCTGTAAAATTCAGCACTAGAACACTTGCTGTTCTGGTGCGTAAGAAAATGATTCAGGTGTTCGCAGAACATCTGTAAAATTAGGGGAGTATATGATCTATATACAAAGTGGCGTGCGCCGTATGTAAAGTGCGGTGTGCGCCTCTTTTTTGTGTGTTGTAAAATCTGCCAACAACACATATAATGGGAGTAGGCAGTGAAACAGTGCCAGATACTGCGGAAGGAGAAAACTATGCACAGTAACGCTGGCAGGGGAATGAAGGAATCTGTTTTATAAATTGCTTGGAATATTTGGGCGTATGATTTATAATGTGCATAAAGCAATGAGCAGTGTCAGGAGGAAAAAATATCAAATGCAGTGCTTGCACGATGTATTTGATATTTTTGATGACTGATAGGGCGAATGCCCGTGAGCCCATGAAATCTTTGATTTCATGGGCGTGCACTGTGGACAAAATTAACAGAGGACTTAATTTCATGAATAAAAATAAATTTACATATATCACAGCGCTTACCCTGTTAAGCTTTACACTTATGACAGGCTGTACCAATGAGCGCAAAGAAAACCAGACTGCTTACCGTCAGATTGGAATCAATGCAATGGAAAGCGGCGATTACGCAGGAGCCGTGGATGCGTTTAACAGTGCTTTGGGACAGTGCATTGGGAAAATCACAGAGAACGAATTAGATATCTGTTACTATAAGGCAGCGGCACAGTATGCCGGTGGTGATCCGGCAGGGGCAGTGGACACTTACACAGCAATCATTGATTATGACAAAAAGGCAGCAGACGCTTATTATCTGCGCGGCTGTGTTTATCTGAAACAGGGGGATACCGAGAGCGCTGTTTCGGATTTTGATAAGGCAGTAAAAAATAACAGCAGCGATTACGAACTTTATGTCAACATTTACGAGAACCTTTCTGCTTATGATATGACGGAAAAAGGGGAAGAATACTTAAATAAAGCGTTTGATATCAAAGGCAACAGTGCTGAGGATTATGCATGGCGCGGAAGAATTTACTATGATCTTGGACAGTATGATAATGCCCAGACAGAGTTGAAGTCGGCTTTAGATAAGGAGAGCGTCATCGCAAATCTTTACATTGCGCAGGTGTATGAGGCGCAGGGCGATTCCGAAAACGCAGAGACCTATTATCAGAATTATGTAAACTCGGGAACTGCAGATTCCGAGGCAATGAATGCACTCGGAGAAATTGAGATGGCAAAAGGAAATTATTCCGGTGCACTCACTTATTTACAACAGGGCATTGCAATGGAAAATGTGACAAACAAAAGAGAACTGATGCAGAATCTCATCATTTGTTATGAATACACATCCGATTTTAATTCGGCATGGAACATGGTACAGGAGTATGTGCAGGCTTATCCGGAGGATGCGAGCGCACAGCGTGAATATATTTTCCTGAAAAACCGTATGGAACAGACAGCACCTGCGGAGAATACAGAGGAAGCCGTGACGGAGGATACACAGGCAGTGGAAGATACACAGACACCGGAAGAAGCACAGACACTGGAAGATACCCCAGCACAGTAAAAGAGGACAACCACAGGAAGCAATAACGGAGAATAGAATGGCAGAAGCATTTAAAATAGAAGAGATAGAAGAAAAAGTAATTCTTGTAGGCGTGAGTGAGCAGGATGGAGATGACGCAGAGGATTCTGTTGCAGAGCTTGCAGAACTGGTAAAAACAGCAGGAGCAACGGTGGTCGGAACTATGATCCAGAAGCGGGAACTCATTCATCCGGGAACTTATATCGGTTCTGGAAAGGTGGCGGAATTAAAGTTACTTGTGGAGGAACTTGGTGCAACCGGCATTGTGTGTGACGATGAACTTTCCCCAGCGCAGCTTCGCAATCTGGAAGACATGCTGGATACAAAAGTGATGGATCGTACTTTGATCATTCTGGATATTTTTGCGGCAAGAGCAACTACCAGTGAGGGAAAAATCCAGGTGGAACTGGCACAGTTAAAATACCGTCTGAGCAGGCTGACCGGACTTGGGCGCTCCATGTCAAGACTTGGAGGCGGAATCGGTACGAGAGGTCCGGGTGAGAAAAAGCTGGAAATTGACAGACGTCTTATCAAAGACCGGATCGCACAGCTGAACCGGGAATTGAAAGAAGTACGGCAGCACCGTGATATCACCCGTGCACAGCGGGAAAAAAATCAGATGCCGGTGGCTGCGATCGTGGGATACACAAATGCAGGAAAATCAACACTTATCAATACACTGACCAATGCCGGAGTTCTGGAGGAGGACAAGCTGTTTGCAACGCTTGATCCTACCACAAGAGTGCTGGAACTGTCGGGACAGCAGCAGATATTGGTGACAGATACCGTCGGATTTATCCGCAAACTGCCGCATCATCTGATCGAGGCATTTAAAAGCACGCTGGAGGAGGCAAAATACGCAGACTATATTTTACATGTGGTAGATGCTTCCAATCCGCAGCATGAGAAGCAGATGCTGATCGTATATGAGACACTGGCAAATCTGGATGTGAAAGACAAGACGGTGATCACGCTGTTCAACAAGCAGGATGCAAGGATGGACAGCGAGCCGCTGCATGATTTTAAAGCAGATCATACGCTGCCGATCTCAGCGAAAAATGGAACCGGGTTAGAGGAATTAAAGAATCTTTTATCCGAGCTCCTGCGTGAAAATAAAATCCTCGTGGAGCGGACAGTGCCGTATGCAAATGCAGGCGTGATCCAGCTTGTCCGCAAATCCGGTGAACTGTTGGAAGAAGAATACCGTGAGGATGGAATCTATATCCGTGCTTACGTGCCAATGGAAATTTATGCAAAATTATAAAAATGACAAATGTAGTTTATCTGGGAAGAAAGGAACAATAAAAATGATATTATTGATTAAAAACGGACATGTCATCAATCCGGCGACAGAGACAGACGAAGTGGCAGACATTCTCGCCGAGGATGGAAAAGTCGTAAAAATGGAAAAAAACATCAAGGCAAAGGCAGACCGTGTGATCGATGCAAAAGGCTGCTATGTTATGCCGGGATTTATTGATATGCATGTGCATTTGAGAGATCCGGGACAGGAGCAGAAAGAGACGATCGAGACAGGCTGTAATGCGGCGGCACACGGCGGATACACAACTATCCTTGCAATGCCGAACACAAAGCCGGTGGTAGATAATCCGGATGTTGTGAAATACGTGCAAAATAAAGCAAAAACAGTTGGTGTCGTGAATGTTTTACAGGTGGGAGCCATCACAAAAGGACAGCAGGGAAAAGAATTAGCAGACATCCGCGGCATGTACGAAGCGGGAATTCCGGCGATCAGTGAAGATGGCAGATCCGTTATGAATTCCGAACTTTACCGTGAGGCGATGGAGATTGCGGCAGAACTCGATATCCCGGTACTTGCCCACTGTGAGGACATCAACCTTGTAAACGGCGGCGTTATGAATGAGGATGCGCATTCCAAAGAACTTGGGTTAAAGGGAATCACCAATTCAGTAGAAGATATCATTGTAGCAAGAGATATTATGTTAAGCAGGGATACCGGTGCAAAATTACATTTGTGTCACTGCTCAACAAGAGATTCAGTAAAAATGGTACAACATGCGAAGATGGAAAAGACAAAGGTGACAGCAGAAGTATGCCCACATCATTTTACACTGACCTCGGATGATATCCATAAAATTGAACCATCCATCGATCAGGAGAAAAAACTTGCGATCGACGCGGATGCGGATACAAACTTTAAAATGAATCCGCCACTTCGTTCCAGAGAAGATGTGCAGGCATTAAAAGAAGGGCTGCGTGACAACATTATGGATGTGATCTCCACAGACCATGCACCGCATACATTTGAGGAGAAAAACACCTCCATGAAAAAAGCGCCGTTTGGAATCGTTGGACTTGAGACAGCTGCATGCCTCACTTACTCAGAACTTGTGTTGCAGGGCTATCTCACACCGATGCAGATGGCAGAGAAGATGAGCTATAACCCGGCAAAGATTGTTGGAATTGACAAGGGCGATATCCAGCCGGGCAAAATTGCTGACATCGTGATTTTTGATCCGGAAAAAACATATAAGATTGACAAAACGAAATTTGCAAGTAAAGGACGCAACACACCGTTTGACGGAAGAGAAGTAACCGGAAAAGTGATGGCAACCATCGTGGATGGACGTGTTGTTTACGAGGCAGAAGCATAGGAACACACCATATTAAGAGCTACAGAGGCAAACATTTGAAGTAAGAATGTAAAGTAGTTGAGAGAGTGAAAAAGCGAGGAAGTACAAAGATGGCAGAAAAATTTGAAGAGACAGCGATCATCATCCGTCAGGAAGAAATCGCAGATGATATTTACAGTATGTGGCTGCACACTGACCAGATTGCAGCACATGCGAAAGCAGGACAGTTTGTTTCTGTTTATTGTAATGATGGAAGCAGACTGCTTCCAAGACCGATCAGTATTTGTGAGATTGATAAAAAGGATGGTGCGATCCGTCTGGTGTATCGTGTAGCAGGGAAAGGAACAGCAGAATTTTCTGGCATGCATACAGGCGCACAGCTTCGCATTGTAGGGCCTCTTGGAAATGGATTCCCAAAGAAAGAGAAAAAAGCCTTTTTGATCGGAGGCGGAATAGGAATACCTCCAATGTTACAGCTTGCAAAAGAGTTAAACTGTGAGAAACAGATTGTGTTAGGATTCCGCGATGAGCTGTTTTTGATGGATGAGTTTAAAAAGCAGGGCAAAGTTTACGTGGCAACCGAGGATGGAAGCGCAGGAACTGAGGGAAATGTTTTGGATGCGATCCGTGAAAATGGACTGGACGCAGAGATTATTTATGCCTGCGGACCAATGCCAATGCTTCGTGCCTTAAAAGAATATGCAGAGAAAAATCACATCGAGTGCTGGATCTCCATGGAGGAGCGTATGGCATGCGGTATTGGTGCGTGCCTTGCCTGTGTATGTCAGTCAAAAGAAAAAGACGCACACAGCAACGTGAAGAACAAACGAATCTGTAAAGAAGGACCTGTATTCCGTGCAGAGGAGGTAGAATTCTAATGAACATGAAAGTAGATTTATGTGGAGTAACCTTAAACAATCCTGTCATGACTGCTTCCGGTACATTTGGTTCCGGCGCAGAGTATGCAGAGTTTGTGGATCTGAATAAATTGGGAGCTGTTGTGACAAAAGGTGTTGCAAATGTTCCATGGCCGGGAAATCCGACACCTCGTGTCGCAGAAGTATATGGCGGTATGTTAAATGCAGTAGGACTTCAGAACCCTGGAATTGATCTTTTTGTGGAGCGCGACATTCCTTTTTTAAAACAGTTTGATACAAAAATCATGGTGAATGTATGTGGACATTCCACAGAGGAATATATTGAAGTAGTGGAACGGTTGAGAGACCAGCCGGTAGACCTTTTAGAAATCAACATTTCCTGCCCGAATGTCAAAGAGGGTGGAATTGCATTTGGTCAGGATCCAAAAGCAGTAGAAGCTATCACAAAGGAAATGAAAAAACATGCTGCACAGCCGGTCATCATGAAGCTTTCCCCGAATGTGACAGATATTACAGAGATGGCGAGGGCGGCAGAGGCAGGAGGCGCAGACGGACTGTCGCTGATCAACACCATCACAGGCATGAAGATCGATATCAACCGCCAGAAGTTTGTGCTTGCCAATAAGACAGGCGGCATGTCAGGTCCGGCCATTCACCCGGTCGCTGTCCGCATGGTTTATCAGACTGCCCAGGCAGTCAGCATTCCTATCGTTGGAATGGGTGGAATCATGAATGCAGAGGATGCGATTGAAATGATCCTTGCGGGAGCCACCGCAGTATCAGTAGGTACCGCAAATTTCACAAATCCGCATGTGACAGAGGAGATCGTCGCAGGAATCAGAGATTATATGGAGCGTTATCAGGTTGCCGATATCAAAGATCTGGTTGGCGCAGTGCATGAATAAGAAACAAATGCCAAAGAGAAAATAATGGATTACAGGAAATAAAGATCAGGAGGTAAAGATCATATGGAAACATATAAGCAGGAATTTATCGATTTTATGGTAGAGAGTGATGTTTTAAAATTTGGAGATTTTACGTTGAAAAGTGGACGTAAATCCCCATTTTTCATGAATGCAGGAGCCTATGTGACAGGTTCCCAGTTAAAGAGACTTGGAGAGTACTATGCAAAGGCGATCCATGACAACTATGGAGATGATTTCGATGTGCTGTTCGGACCGGCATATAAGGGAATCCCGCTTGCAGTTGTCACAGCGATCGCATACAGTGAATTATATGGAAAAGAAGTCCGTTACTGCTCAGACAGAAAAGAAGCAAAAGACCACGGAGCTGACAAGGGAGGTTTTCTCGGAAGCAGCTTAAAAGACGGTGACAGAGTTGTCATGATCGAGGATGTGACCACTTCCGGAAAATCCATGGAAGAGACTGTCCCAAAAGTAAGAGGAGCAGCAGACGTTGAGATCGTTGGTCTTATGGTAAGTTTAAACCGTATGGAAGTCGGACAGGGCGGAAAAGTAAGTGCGCTGGATGAGATCAAAGAAAAATACGGTTTTGAAGGAAAAGCAATTGTCACAATGGCAGAGGTGACAGAGTACCTTTACAACAGAGAACACAATGGCAGAGTCGTGATCAACGATGAGATCAAAGCCGCTATTGACAAATACTACGAAGAATATGGATGCAAATAAGAAAGGCAGCGAGCGCTGCCCGTTGATACGGAAAGGTAAGCACCGGGTACTGGCATTCGTGTTTTTTCTGATTTATTTCGCTGTGCTGTTCTATTTCCTCTTTTTTTCCGAGGAGATGGGGCGGACTTATTCAGAGAGAGCGTATCATTACAATTTGATTCCGTTTCATGAGATCATGCGGTTTGTCAAATATCGGCATGTGCTTGGATGGCAGGCTGTAGTGCTCAATATCTGGGGAAATATCATTGCATTTATGCCTTTTGGTTCATTTTTGCCGATCTATTCAAAAAGATGCAGAAATGTGTGGATGACGGTGCTATACAGTTTTGAACTGAGTCTGCTTGTGGAACTGCTTCAGCTTGTGTTTAAGGTGGGTAGTTTTGATGTGGATGATCTGTTTTTGAACACGATCGGTGGACTGCTTGGTTATCTGGTGTACAAAGGATTGCTTTATTTGTGGAAAAGATATGAAAAAGCAAGGCATATAGTGAATAAGTAAGAAGCAGATTTTTATGGATCTGCGAATCGTACATGGAAAAGTAAGAAAAAGAATATGAGTGGCAGGGTATCATTATGGCACAGAGAAGACGTAGAAAATACGGATATAAGTTTACAGAGAAGACACAGTCAAAAAAGGGAATTGCAGCTTTTATTCTGGCTGTGCTTTCGATTGCAATTTTTATTTATGTAATTGTAAATTCATTTCATCATGGCGGAAATGGAAGCATGTACCTTGGAAGTGCAGGAGTGTCCTCTATGCTGGTAGCACTGGTCGCTGTGGTACTGGCAGTGATGAGCCTTCGGGAGGAGGAGTCTTTTAAGCTGTTTCCATATATGTCGACTGTGCTGTCGTTTCTTGCAGCCGGTATGTGGATTGCAATTTATGTAATTGGATTTATGATATAATAAAGACTGCCGAGCGAAGCGAGTGTAGATCACGATCATGAACTGCAAGTTCATGATATAATAAAGACTACCGAGCAAAGTGAGTGTAGATAATGATTATGAAGCATAGCTTCATAATATAGTAATAAGGGAGATCAGGATGGGATACAGAGATATTTATAAAGAGTTAAATGAACAGGCCGAGGAGCGTTTTTCTCTTGTGATGGAGCGCATTGCAGAGATTGCAAAAGAAACGGACGTGCCGGAGAAATTTGACGATTATTTTAAAAAGACCGCAGCATTTTTGTTACAGTTAAAGAATGTGTCAGAGAAAGCGGAGAAAGATACATTAAAAGATGCTTCTCTTACAGAGTGCGAAAAACAGAATGCAGGTTTTTATGATGACATCAAAGCGGAAAATTATGGAAAAAGTTATGGAAATCCGACTTATGCAGTAGAAAAACTGGGAGAAGAGTACGGACAGATTTTATCTGCACTGTATGCAGAGTGTCGTAAACGTATTACGGATGCCTATGCTGCAAAAAAAATGAACGTGACGATCACCGCAGAATTATTTGTTGAGATCTATAATTATTTTGAAGACAAAGAGGGGATTGATAAAACTGCAATTGAGCAGGCGGTTTACTGGTATTTCCATGATTACAGTGAAATCTTTATCGGAGATTCTGTGCGTGAACTTGTGGATTCCGAAGAAGATTTCTTATATCAGATCGTGATGAACTCAGATTTGAACGACTTGCGTTATCTCTACCAGTATGGTCAGCACATCGGAAAAAATGAGACCGGAATCGCGGCATTTTTAAATGGCATGTCTGACGAAGAGATTCAGGCAATGGCAGATACTTACACAGAAGGATACCGCATTGGTTTTGCGGCAACTGGAAAAGATTTGTCAAAGAAAACAACGGCACAGGTGCGTTACCCGATCGGTTTTGAGCGCATGGTGCGTGCCGCAGTAAAAAATCTGGAAAAATTAAATTTAAAAGTAACAATGCGGGCATGTTCCTCCGCAGCAAATAAACAGTATGATTATGACCACAAAGAGGACAAAGCATTATATTATGATAAGGCATATGTGGAGAGACGTCTGGAAGTAATGAAAACTTCTTTTGAAGAGATGAAAAAACTTGCAAACGGTCAGGCTGGTCCTGCTGTTATCGAAGTGTTTGGCGAGATTCCATTTTCTCCGGAGACCAAAAAAGAGGTATTAAAGCTGGATGAAAAACAGCAGCAGTTAAGTGTTTACGATATGAGCATGTCGGGACAGATCACAAATCAGTATATTATCGGTGAGGAGCGCAGCTTTACGATTATTGCATATCCGGTGCCTGAGATCGGTGAGAAGTTTGAAGAAATTTTTGCCGAGACAGTCAAGATCAATACATTGGATTATACTTTATACCAGAATATGCAGCAGAAGATCATTGATGTATTAGATCAGGCTGAAAAAGTGCATATCACCGGTAAAAATGGTAATAAGACAGACCTCTATGTTTCTATCTGGCCATTAAAAGATGCCACAAAGGAATCTGCATTTGAAAACTGTGTGGCAGATGTCAACATCCCGGTAGGTGAAGTGTTTACTTCCCCGGTATTAAAAGGAACAACCGGAAAATTGTTTGTCAGTCAGGTTTATCTGAATGAACTGAAATACCTCAATCTCGAAATTGATTTTGAGGACGGAGTGATTAAAGATTACACCTGCACAAACTTTGAAAAAGAGGAAGAGTGCAGAAAATATATCAAAGAGAATGTCTTAATGAATCATGAGACACTGCCAATGGGTGAGTTTGCGATCGGAACCAACACCACAGCTTACCGCATGGCAAGAGATTTTGATATTGCAGATAAATTGCCAATCCTGATCGCAGAAAAGACAGGACCTCACTTTGCAGTGGGAGATACCTGCTATTCCCACGAGGAGGACATGGTGACTTATAACCCGGATGGAAAACAGATCGTTGCAAGAGAAAACGATTTTTCAAAACTCCGCAGCGAGGATATGAGCAAGGCATATTTCAACTGTCATACAGATATTACCATTCCTTATGATGAGCTTGACAAGATTACAGTCATCCGTAAGGATGGTACGACAGAAGATATTATTTCCGATGGACGTTTTGTGCTCGCAGGAATCGAAGAACTGAATAAGCCGCTGGACCGCTAAACGGGAAAAATATAAAATTCTGGATACTGCCAAAATAATAGGATTATTTGACGGTGTCCGGAATTTTTGTATTTGATAAACGGTGAAGTGATTGAGTAATAAAATTGCAACAATATATAAATATATTTAATAAAACAAATAACAATTATTAATTGGACTTCTTAATTGAGATATATTATAATGAGCGCAAGAGAGGAAAATACAAATTTATTTGTATTTGACGAACAACGAACAGAAAAGGAGACGAATATCATGGCAAAAGTTGGTATTGTAATGGGCAGTGACTCAGATATGCCGGTGATGGCAAAAGCAGCAGATATATTAGAAAAATTAGGAATCGATTACGAGATGACGATCATCTCAGCACACCGTGAACCGGATGTTTTCTTTGAGTATGCAAAATCGGCTGAGAGCAAAGGTTTTAAAGTCATCATTGCCGGAGCAGGAATGGCGGCGCATCTTCCAGGTATGTGCGCAGCAATTTTCCCAATGCCAGTCATTGGTATTCCGATGCATACCACTTCCTTAGGAGGAAGAGATTCCTTATATTCCATCGTGCAGATGCCATCCGGTATTCCGGTAGCAACTGTAGCAATCAACGGTGGAGCAAATGCAGGACTTCTCGCAGCTAAAATCCTTGCAACTTCAGACGAAGCTTTGTTAGAGAGACTGAAAGCTTACTCCAAAGATCTGAAGGAGCAGGTTCAGGCAAAAGATGCAAGATTACAGGAAGTTGGATACAAGAACTATTAAATGTTTACGAAACTCCTGCTAGTCATCCTTAAATTGTTCAAAATTAACAAAATTCTCGAAAACACGCTCCCGCTACGTGTCGCTGGTAACGGTACTAAGAAGCCAGTTGCGACTTGCGTTGCACCTGCCTTCTAAGAACCGACCGCTCCCCAGTGTTTTCTCAAGCTTTTGTTAATTTTTCACAATTCAATTTAGGTTTTCATGAGTTTCGCAATTATTTAAATAAGAACTACTAAAAAGGAGAGAAAAATGGATTATAAGAACGCAGGTGTAGATATTGAGGCTGGATATGAATCAGTGGAATTAATGAAAAAATATGTAAAGGAAACCATGCGTCCGGAAGTGTTAGGCGGACTCGGTGGATTTTCCGGTGCTTTTTCCATGGAAGCAATCAAGGGAATGGAGGAGCCGGTACTTTTATCCGGTACAGACGGATGTGGAACAAAAGTAAAACTGGCATTTCTTCTGGACAAGCATGATACGATTGGTATTGACTGTGTTGCAATGTGTGTCAATGATGTTGCCTGCGCAGGTGGTGAACCATTATTTTTCTTAGATTATATCGCATGTGGCAAAAACTACCCGGAAAAAATCGCAACGATCGTAAGCGGTGTCGCAGAGGGATGTAAACAGTCCGGCTGTGCGCTGATTGGTGGAGAAACCGCAGAACATCCGGGACTGATGCCGGAAGATGAATACGATCTTGCCGGATTTACTGTAGGTGTGGTAGATAAAAAAGACATCATTACAGGAGAGAACTTAAAGGCTGGTGATGTGCTGATCGGTATGGCTTCCACAGGTGTACATTCCAACGGATTTTCCCTTGTCAGAAAGATCTTTAAAATGGACAAAGAGACATTAAATACATACCATGAGGAACTTGGCAGGACATTAGGCGAAGCATTGCTTGCACCGACAAGAATTTATGTCAAAGCTTTGAAAAACGTGAAAGAAGCAGGCGTTCGGGTCAAGGCGTGCAGCCATATCACAGGTGGCGGTTTCTATGAGAACGTTCCTAGAATGTTACCGGAAGGCAAACATGCAGTCATCAAAAAAGACAGCTATGAAGTACCGGCTATCTTTAAAATGATGGAGAGAGAGGGAAATGTTGAGGAGCACATGATGTACAATACTTACAACATGGGCATTGGAATGATCGTTGCGGTTGATCCTGCGGATGTGGAGAAAACTATGGAAGCAATGCGTGCAGCCGGAGACACCCCATATGTGATCGGTGAGATCAAAGACGGCGAAAAAGGAGTAACTTTATGCTAAAAGTTGCAGTTTTAGTATCCGGCGGTGGTACGAACCTTCAGGCAATTTTAGATGCAATAGACAATGGAACGATCACCAATGCAAAAGTGGAAGTTGTGATCAGCAACAACAAAAATGCATACGCTTTAGAACGTGCGAAAAATCATGGGATCGAGGCTCTTTGCATTTCTCCGAAGGACTACGGGACAAGAGATGCGTTCAACAAAGCATTTCTGGAAAAATTAGATGACTGCCAACCGGATTTAATAGTTCTTGCGGGATTTTTGGTTGTGATCCCGAAGCAGATGATCGAAAAATACAGAAACCGTATCATCAATATCCATCCATCCCTGATCCCATCTTTCTGCGGAACCGGTTATTACGGACTGAAAGTCCATGAGGGTGTGCTATCCCGCGGTGTAAAAGTGACCGGAGCAACGGTACACTTTGTAGATGAGGGAACAGACACAGGTCCTATCATTTTACAGAAGGCAGTGGAAGTAGAGCAGGATGATACACCGGAAATCCTGCAGAGACGTGTCATGGAGCAGGCGGAGTGGATCATCATGCCGAAGGCGATCGACCTGATCGCAAACGGAAAAGTCTCTGTCGTAGATGGCAGAGTCCGAATTGACGAGAATAAGTAATAGCGAAACCGAAAGAAGAGTTTCGCCAATATTTCATAGAGAAGGAGAATCCGCATGAAAGTATTAGTAGTAGGAAGTGGCGGCCGTGAACATGCGATCTGCACCAGCGTTGCAAAAAGTCCGCGTGTAGATAAAATCTACTGTGCACCGGGTAATGCCGGAATCGCAGCACTTGCAGAGTGTGTGCCGATCGGTGCGATGGAATTTGATAAATTAGTTGCTTTTGCAAAAGAAAAAGAGATTGATTTCACAATCGTTGGAATGGATGATCCGTTAGTTGGCGGAATTGTGGACGTATTTGAGGCAGAGGGACTTAAAGTATTCGGTCCAAGAAAAAATGCGGCAATCTTAGAGGGCTCCAAGGCATTTTCAAAAGACCTTATGAAAAAATACAACATACCGACCGCAGCATACGAGAACTTTACTGATCCGCAGGAGGCACTTGCTTATCTGGAGACAGCAAAAATGCCGATCGTTTTAAAAGCGGACGGACTGGCGCTCGGAAAAGGCGTTTTAATTTGCAATACATTAGAGGAAGCAAAAGCCGGTGTCAAAGAGATCATGGAAGATAAGAAGTTCGGAACAGCCGGAAATACCATGGTCATCGAAGAGTTTATGACCGGCCGTGAAGTGTCCGTTTTATCTTTTGTGGATGGAAAGACCATTAAGATCATGTCCTCCGCACAGGATCACAAACGTGCAAAAGACGGCGATCAGGGCTTAAATACCGGAGGAATGGGAAACTTTTCTCCAAGCCCATTCTATACAAAAGAAGTGGATGAGTTCTGTAAAAAATACATTTATCAGGCAACAGTCGATGCGATGGCGGCAGAAGGAAGACCATTTACTGGTGTTATTTTCTTTGGTCTGATGCTGACGGCAGACGGACCGAGAGTGTTAGAGTATAATGCCAGATTTGGCGATCCGGAAGCACAGGTTGTTCTTCCAAGAATGAAAAATGACATCATTGATGTGATGGAAGCCTGTGTAGATGGCAAATTAGATACGATCGATCTTCAGTTTGAAGATAATGCGGCAGTCTGCGTTGTGCTTGCATCTGACGGTTATCCGGTGGCTTATGAAAAAGGATTTGAGATCACCGGACTTGAGAAGTTTGAGGGAAAAGAGGATTACTTCTGTTTCCATGCCGGAACAAAATTCAATGAGGCAGGAAAAATTGTGACGAACGGCGGCCGTGTTCTTGGAATCACAGCGACGGGAGTCGATTTAAAAGAGGCGAGAAAAAAAGCCTACGAGGCAACCGAGTGGGTAAACTTCGCCAATAAATACATGCGCCATGATATTGGAAAAGCAATTGACGAGGCGTAATATTTTTTGAATTTAAAATCGTTCAGACCGGATGCATCGGTTTTCGGAAAGCCAGACAGAGTTCATGTGATCCGAAAACGGTGGAAACGGTCTGAACTTTTTTTGCTTAAAGTAATGAAAATTCCGTGAAGTTGGAATTCTATTGTATTCAGAAAAGAAAGACATGGAATAATTGTGAAAAAACATTGCATATTTGCTCCAATCGGGTATAATTACAGTTGGTACATTCCAGCTTTGGAATGAATTTCAGGAAAAACGGACTGGGAAAATAATTCCGGAAACAGTTTTTCCAAAAAGCAGGGAGAATTACATGTCACAATCTGTAATGATTAAAAGCAACAAATATGGTATTAATCTGGTGCTGGATCCGAATATACCGTTTGTGGAATTATTAAAGGATGTTATTGAGAAGTTCAAGGCATCGGAAAAATTCTTTAAAAATGCTGAATTAGCCATTTCTTTTGAGGGAAGGAAGCTTTCGGAAGAGGAAGAAAACCGTATTATCGAGGCAATCACAGAGAATACGACGATTCAGATTTTATGCATCGTACAAAATGGCAGTGAACAGGAAGCAGTCATGAAACAGCAGATTGAGTACTATCAGGCAGTACAACAGCAGTTTATGAATGCAAACACCGGTTCCGGAGATTTTTACAGAGGAACTTTGCGTTCCGGACAGGTTATCGAAAGTGAATCCAGCGTAACCATTATCGGGGATGTGAATCCTGGCGCGAAGATTATCTCGCAGGGGAATATCGTCATTCTTGGAGCGTTGAAAGGAAATGCACATGCGGGCAGCGCTGGCGACCGCAATTGTTTTATTTTTGCGCTTGATATGAACCCAATCCAGATTCAGATCGGTGATCTGATCGCCAAGAGCCCGGATAAAGAAAAAACGAGAAAACATCTGTTGAGACGTGAAAAAGTTCAGACCGCAGAGTCCCAGATCGCAGTGGCGAGGGATGGCAATATTTATATTGAGCCGGTCACAAAAGATATTTTAAACAGAATGTAAAATGCGAAATGCACAGGAGGAAATCATGAGCGAAGTTATTGTAATCACATCCGGAAAGGGTGGAGTAGGTAAGACAACTACAACAGCAAATGTAGGAACAGGTCTTGCACAGTTAAATAAAAAGGTAGTAATGATCGATACCGATATCGGTCTTCGTAACTTAGACGTTGTCATGGGATTAGAGAACCGTATTGTATACAATCTGGTTGATGTTATTGAGGGCAAGTGTCGTTTGAAACAGGCGCTCATCAAGGATAAAAAGTATCCTGAATTATGTCTGTTACCATCTGCGCAGACAAGAGATAAGGATGCCGTGACACCGGAGCAGATGGTAGAACTGATCGATGAACTGAGAAAAGAATTTGATTACATTTTACTTGACTGCCCGGCTGGAATCGAGCAGGGATTCAAGAATGCCATTGCAGGCGCAGACAGAGCACTGGTTGTCACAACACCTGAGGTATCTGCAATCCGTGATGCAGACAGAATCGTTGGCTTGCTGGAAGCAAATGAGATGAAACGTATCGACCTTATCGTAAACCGTCTGAGAATGGATATGGTAAAACGTGGAGATATGATGAAGGTAGAAGATGTTACGGATATCCTTGCAGTCAATCTGATCGGTGCAGTGCCGGATGATGAACATATCGTTGTTTCTACAAACCAGGGCGAACCATTGGTTGGTTCTGACTGTCTTGCAGGAAAAGCATATGCCAATATCAGCAGACGTATTACAGGAGAAGATGTTCCATTTTTAGACTTGGAAGTAAAACAGGGTGTATTTGGAAAATTAATGGATTTATTTAAGAAAAACTAAGGGGGAGAAGCCACATGGGTTTAATGGATTTATTCAAAAAGAAAAGTTCTGGTGATGTTGCAAAGGATCGTTTGAAACTTTTACTTGTATCTGACCGTGCCAACTGCTCTCCTGAGATGATGGAAATGATCAAACGGGATATTATCCAGGTAATTTCCAAGTACATGGATATTGATGCAGATGCGTTGGATGTGAAGATCACAGAGACAGAATCTGACTCCAATAATGGTATGGTTCCAGCATTATTTGCAAATATCCCGATCAAGGATATGAAACATAAACCGGATAAACGCTAAGATTTATAACCGGAGTTTAAATGACGTAGTGTTGCAGATTCTGTGTTGCTTTCGTAGGTTGTGAAAGGCAACTATAAGCGACATTTTACAAGTCAATATTATACGATAATTATAAAGAAAAATTGTACAAACGAAATATTATGTTTCTGTTCGCTGAACATTCCGATGGGCTTCTGAACAACAATCATGTTCAGCAAAGGCTTCCATGATTGTTAGAATCCCATCTCCATAGCTCACGAAGAAAAAAATATTTGTTTGCACGATTTTTTTTATTTACGTTATGGATGACTTGTGAGAGGACGCTTATACATGCCAAATCAATGCTACGAAGCACACCACAAAATCTGCAAGTTGCGTTATGGAACTCACGGTTATGGTAAAAATCATGGTATTGATCAATAGGGTAATTCGAAAGGTGTTAATTTTTAAATAATAGCAGGAGAAATAAAATGAGTACAAAAAAAGCAATTGGCATATCTTTTGTTGCCATATTTATTTTAATAATTGCGCAGATTATTGCACAAGTCATTGCAAGTGTGTTTGTTATTATAAAGATTCCATATGGAATTTGTAATATTATCGCTGGAATTATATATGTTGGCTTAACATATCTTATTTTGAAAATGTTTATTAGCAAGATTGTTAAGTTACCTGTTTCGGATTTCGGAATGCCTAAATTTGAAATTAAAATAAGATGGATTTTAATAGCTATATTATTGCCATGCATTATAAAAGGAATTTATGTTTTAATATTCAATGGTGAGTATGTCTCCTCAAATATGAATGGAAATGAGATATTCAATACTTTAAGTGCAGGGGTTGCGTTCACCGGGATAGCGGCTGGATTTGTTGAAGAAATGGTGTTTAGAGGAGTTATACTCAATGCATTGAAGAAAAGATGGAATATGAAGGTGGCTGTAATTGTTCCATCAATGTTATTTGGTATTGTACATGTTCTGGGACAGGATTTTTCGATAGGCAGTTGTTTATTAGTCATTATCGCTGGAACTATGGTAGGCGTTATGTTTTCAATGATTGCAATAGAGAGTGGTTCGGTTTGGAATAGTGGAATAGTGCATGCTATCTGGAACATTGTGATCATTGGTGGCGGATTAGCCATTGGGGAAAAAATGGATCCATATTCTGTAATGACATATGTTCTTGATTCAAAAGTTTTTGCAATTACAGGTGGTGAGTTTGGAATTGAATCGTCTGTTATTTCGTTAATAGGATACATAATAGTTGCCGGCATAGCATTTATTATGATTAAATCGAACAGGAAAAATTGATATGACGGTTTGAAAATGTGAAGCTATAAGGAACTTGTCCATTTTTAGTTTGTAGAAGTTTATTATAAAATAAGAGTTTCATAACGTAAATTGCAGATTTTGTGATGTAATTCATAGTGTTGGCAGGGCATGTATAAGCGGCATTTCACAAGTCATTCACAGTGTAAATGAAAAGAAAAATCGTACAGACAAATATTATTTTCTTTGTGAGCTATGGAGATAAGACTCTTTAGAGGCTTATCGGAATGCCGAGCGAACAGAAACATAATATTTGTCTGTACGATTTTTTTTATCAACATATATAATAATGACTTGTGAGAGGGCGCTTATATCTGCCCTTTACATCCTAAGAAAGCACCACAAAATCTGCAATTTGCGTTATGGAATTCACGGTTATGGGATGAGTGCCTATAAAGGAGGTGTCGACTAAATGCAGTCATTTTCAATGTCTTGTGATTCGTCGATGATAAGGGCACACCTCCCGGAGTTTAAGCTTTGTTTACTGCCGCTCGTAACATGGATTAACGGATTCTCACAACCTGGATATTGCATGCCACACAGTCTGGGATCAATAAAAAATAGAACTGATTTGTTTTCAGAATTTTGGGAACGGCCGGTCCTTAGAAAGCAGACATTGCGATTTCAAAAGACAATGCCAATTGGATTTTGAAATCGCAATGTCTGCTTTCTAAGGAACGCTACCAGCGACAACAAGCGGAAGCGTTCCTGAAAACAAACAGTTCTATTTTTTATATTTCTATACACTTTGTTGGCATGCAATTAACATAACCTGCGAAAATCCGTAACGCCACTCACAAGTGGCAGTTCATACGTTAAACTTCAGTAAAATTTCAATTTTGAAAAAATGTATTGACAATAAAGTACTGTAGTGATATGGTTAATCACATAAGTAATGAACCACGCAACAAGCAAACAAAAAAAAGAGGACAGGCAAGCGCATTTGAAACGCTGTCAGCAACAGAACAATTACTGGAAACAATTGCGAAACTCATGAAAATCTAAATTGAATTGTGAAAAATTAACAAAAGACATGAAAGACATTGGGGAACCGCCGGTTCTTAGAAGGCAGGTACAACTGTAAGTTGTGCATGACTTCTTAGTACCGCTGCGAGTGACACATAGCGAGAGCGTGTCTTGAATGTTTTTGTTGATTTTGAACAATTGAAAGAAGAGTATGAGGAGTTTCGCAAACGCCTAAATAATTACTGGAAAGAAAGGAGTATATCATGCATGAATGAGATTTTGACGCAGGAGAAATCCATATATCTGCAGATTGCAGAGATGATCGAGACAGATATTTTAAGGGATATTCTTCTGGAAGAGGAACGCGTGCCGAGCACGAATGAACTGGCGAAGCTATATGCCATTAATCCGGCGACGGCAGCCAAAGGAGTGAATATTTTGGTGGATGAAGGTGTTCTGTATAAGAAAAGAGGGATTGGAATGTTTGTGTCAGCAGGTGCGAAAGAGGCAATCTTAAGCCGGAGAAAGAATGAATTTTATGATAACTATGTAAAAAAACTGTTAGAGGAAGCAGCGAGCATCGGACTTGGAAAAGAAGAAGTCATTCAGTTGATACAATCCGGCAATGAAGAGTAAGGAGCTGTCCGGATGGAAAACAGTGATACCGGAAGCATGGAATCATGCAAATAAGAGGAATGATACAGGAAAATGTATTTTAAAGTTGTGAAAAGAAAGGCAGGAAGATGATTCATGGAATCAATCGTATGTAATGGTATTGGTAAAATTTATGGAAAAAAACAGGTGTTAAAGAATATCAATCTCACATTGGAGAAAGGAAAGATTTATGGACTGATCGGAAGAAACGGTGCCGGAAAGACGACATTGTTATCCATTATGTCCGCACAGAATCCGGCATCCGAAGGAACTGTGACATGGAATGGTGAAAATGTATGGGAGAACCGCAAGGCGTTAGATCACATTTGCTTTTCCAGAGAGTTGTCCATCAATCTCTATGGAAGCGGCGTGAGCGGCATGAAAGTAAAAGATTATCTGAAAACTGCGTCCTATTATTATCCAAACTGGGATCAGGCACTTGCGGAGGAACTGATCAAAAAGTTTGAACTGAATACAAAGCAACGTATCAATAAAATGTCCAAAGGTATGCTGTCCATGGTGACGATCATCGTGGCGCTTGCAAGCAAAGCCGATTTTACGTTTATGGATGAACCGGTGGCAGGCCTTGATGTTGTAATGCGTGATTATTTTTACCATAAACTGATGGAGGAATATACAGAGACCGGACGTACCTTCGTTATTTCCACACATATTATCGAGGAAGCAACAGACCTGATGGAAGAAGTGGTCATGATCAAAAATGGCGAGGTGCTGCTGAAAGAAAATACGCAGGAACTTCTGGAGAGAAGCTACCATGTAAGTGGTCTTGCAGAAGTTGTGGATCAGGCAACGGAAGGCTATGAGAGACATCATGAAGAGAAGATGGGAAGAAGCAAGAGTGTGACGATCCTTTTGGAGGAAGGACAGAAGCTGCCGGAAGGCTATGATGTGACCATACAGGCACTCAATCTGGAAAAATTGTTTGTATCCCTTTGCGGAATGGAGGAGTAGACATGGCAGAGAGCAGGATTATTAAGAGAAATGTTCGATTCTGGGGAAAATCAGGATTGCAGCTGACCGGCATGATGTTGATTTTTATGGTTGTATATGGATTCTTGTTTAATATGGGAAGCAGCAGGGTATTTGGGGATTTCTGGAAAACAGCCTATTTTTATGGCGGGATCATAAGCGTTTTATTTGCCATGATCGGACCGGTTTCTTATGTGGGATCTTATCTTCCGCTGACATTGTCTTTTGGCTCCGGAAGAAGGGAGGCAGTCTTTGGCGCACAGATTTTCTGTGTGGTCTATGTAGTAAGCGCCTATATCATTCTGGTATTTGCAGGGATTATGAGCAGTGGAAAGTTCAATGGAAAGCTGAATGCTTTGATCGCAGTTCTGTTTATATTCATGACAGCGATCGGGCAGCTTGTCTCGGTTGCACAGATGCATTTCGGAATGAAAGGAATGATTATAGGAATCGTCATGGTGGTATTAGGTATAGTCATCGGTATTGTGGCAGGAATTGGATTTATTGACCAGATCATGGCGTGGATCAACAGAATACAGACAAATGTAGTAAGGACATTGCTTGCGATAGCAGCGATTGTCAGCATTGCGTTGTATGCAGTCAGTGTCATGGCACTTTTCCGTGAAATGAGACATTACGAAGTGAAAGCATAAGTTTGGAGGCGGAAAGAATGAACAGTTTTTTGATTCAGTGTAAGGTGCGGAAAGCAGAGCTTTTGCAATTTCTTGGAATTACTGCTGTGGGATACTTAATTGGTCTGATCGTTGTATTTATTGTGATGAACGTGGCAAAAGAGAATACCTGTGCAACAGCCGGAACCATGCTGGCGGTCATCGCCTTTGCTTTTATACATTTATTTGGGATAACTCTTTCTTTTATGGGGGATTTTAACATGGCAATTTCCCTGGGTGCGACCAGAAAAAGCTTTGTCTCAGGCTATGTACTTTTTAATCTGTTGGAGATCGCAGTGCTGGAACTTGAGATCGTTGTGTTTGGTGTAGTTGAGAAGTTTTTGCTGGAAAATGCATTTCCACAGGCGGTTATGGAAATTGACCTGACAAACTTTTTTACATGGAACTATCTGTCAGGTGTCCTGGTCGTATTTACAGCAGTGGAAATGTTTTTCGGCGCAGTTATTTTAAGATATGGCATGAAAGTGTTATGGATTTTATGGGCGGTCTGGATGATAATCTGTCTGGTTCCCATGAATATTGCAAAGAATGAAAAGCTTTCCGGTGAACTGGCAAAGCTCGGACTGTTTCTGGGTGGAACACTTACACCACAGGGAATGGTTGTTCTGGTGATTGTCTTAACAATTGTTGTAGCTGCGATCACATGGAACATTCTTCGGAAACAGCGAGTGACAGCATAAATATTTTGTGATAAGATAAAACCATGTGGGCGAAAAATACCTGCATGGTTTTTGTTATGACGACCACTAATCAGATAACAGGATTACGGAAAAATATAAGGGGATTATGATGAACGATAAGTTAGAACAGTTACAGAAATACTTAGAGAAAATGGAACAGTTCAACCATGTAAATACATTATTGTATTGGGATATGAGAACCAACACACCAAAGGAAGGATTTGCGGGACACAGCGATGCACTCACTTATTTTTCTACGGAGCAGTTTTCCATGTCGACCTCGGATGAACTGAAAACGTTATTGGATACACTGGCAGAGCCGGAAGAGTTTGAAAAGCTTGACGATAAGTGGAAGTTTGTTGTAAATAAAATGAAAACAGATATGGACAGAAATCGCAGAATTCCAAAAGAATTTTATGAAAGCTTCGTGAAAGCACAGTCGGAATCGGAGAATGCGTGGGAGGAAGCGAAGGAAAAAGCAGACTTTTCTATTTTTGCCCCGCATTTGCAGAAAATGATCGATATGACAGCGGAGATGACCGGTTACACAGATCCGGAAAAAGAAGTTTACGACGCACTGTTAGACCAGTATGAAAAAGGAATGGATTCCGCTACGATGGACCGCCTGTTTGAAGATTTAAAAGCAGAGCTGATTCCTCTGGTGCAGAAAGTGCTTGCAGCGAAACAGCCGGATGACAGCAAGTTTCATGTTTCATTTGACAAGAATGCGCAGAAGGAAGTGGAGAAGCTTTTGCTGAGTTATATCGGATTTGACTGGAACAGAGGAACAACCGGGGAATCTACACATCCGTTTACACTGAATTTTTCGTCAAAGGATGTGCGTGTGACCAATCATTTTTATGAACATGATCCGCTCAGTGCGATGTATTCGGCAATCCATGAGGGTGGTCATGCGATTTTTGAGCAGAATGTGAATCCGGATTATGACGGAACGGTAGCGGGAAGCTGCAGTTATATGGGAATCCATGAGAGCCAGTCCCGTTTTTATGAGAACATTCTTGGAAGAAATAAGAATTTCTGGATTCCGGTTTATGCAAAAGTGCAGGAAAAAATGCCACAGCTTCAGGACGTTTCGTTGGATGAATTTTATAAGGAAGTCAATCATGTGAGAAACAGTTTTATCCGCACAGAGGCAGATGAACTGACTTACTGTTTCCATATTATTTTAAGATATGAGATCGAGAAGGCAATTTTCCGCGACCATGTGAAAGTGGAGGAACTTCCGGCACTCTGGAATCAGAAAATGCAGGAATATTTACAGATTACTCCGGCAGATGATGCGGAAGGAATTTTGCAGGATATGCACTGGTCTGACGGTTCTTTTGGTTACTTTCCATCCTATCTGCTTGGCAGTATTTATGACGGCATGTATTTAGATCGTCTGGAGGAAGAACTTGGCTCTGTGGATGCGCTGCTCGCGGAGGGAAGAATCAGTGAGATTACAAAATGGCTGAATGAGAAGATTCATCAGTATGGTTCTACCAGAAGCCCGAAAGAAGTGATCAGATACGTCTGCGGCAAAGAAGTTTCAGCAGAACCGCTGATTCGTTATTTCAAAGAAAAATATACAAAAGTTTATAATCTTGGTTAAAAAAGAAATTTTTGTGGATAATGGATAGAAAAGGAGAAGTATGAAAAAAGGAATTATTTTTGACATGGACGGAACGCTGTGGGACTCGGCAGCGAACGTTGCAGAATCATGGAATCTTGCCATAAAACAGGATGGCTCTGTCGATAAAAAACTGACGGAGCAGGATATTCAGGGGGTTATGGGAAAGACCATGGATGTGATCGCCGACATCTTTTTCCCGGAACTGGAAAAAGAGGTGCGCATGAAATTGTTGGATCGGTGCTGCTCCATGGAAAATGACTACCTGAGAGAGCATGGTGGAGTTTTGTATCCCAAATTGGAGGAGACACTTTCTGCACTGAAAGAAAAGTATCCGCTCTACATCGTGAGCAACTGTCAGAGTGGTTATATCGAGGCATTTTTAGATCATTACGGATTTGGAAAATACTTTGAAGATATAGAGTGTTATGGAAACAATCTGAAACAGAAGGGCGATAATATCAGATTATTAGCAGACCGGAACGGGTTGACGGAGGCAGTGTATGTCGGCGATATCCAGGGGGATTATGATGCCAGCTGCCACGCAGGTGTCGGGTTCATCCACGCAGCATATGGGTTTGGAACAATTGCAGCGGACGTGCCAGAAATCCATACATTTGAGGAACTTACAGAGGCAGCAGACCAATATTTTGCTCTGCGGTAAGAAATTATAAGGGTTTATCATATGACAAAATTAGATGAGTTAGTAACACAGATCAACAGAGAACATGTTTATATCCAGACACATAATTTTCCGGATCCGGATGCCATCGCAAGTGCGTTCGGCCTGCAGGAACTGTTAAAGCTTCGTGGGATCCATGCAACGATCTGCTATAAGGGAAAAATCGACCGTTACAGTACCGACAAGCTGAGAGAGATTTTGGACATCAGACTGGTAAATATTGAGAATATTGACAGTGAACTCACGGAGGACGACGAGGTTATCCTGGTAGATGCGCAGAAGGGCAATTCCAATATTATCGATATGACCGGGGATGAGATCATCTGCATCGACCATCATCCGGTTTATGAGAAAACGGAGTACCGGTTTACGGATATCCGGCCGGGTGTCGGGGCTTGCGCATCAATCATAGCACAATATTTTTTTGAAAATGAAATACCGATGGATCAAAGAATTGCAACAGCGCTGACGTTTGGAATCCGTATGGATACACAGAAATTGTCGAGAGGCGTATGCAAAATGGATATGGAAATGATCTGGCGCATGTTTGACCTGTGTGATCAGGATATGATTTATCTCTTAGAGAACAGCACACTCTATTTTGAAGATCTGATGGCGTATTCCAAGGCAATCTCAAGCATTGAGGTGTTTGAGAATATCAGTTTTGCAGATACCGGAAGGGATTGCCCGGAGGCTCTGATCGCCAGTGTGTCAGATTTTATGCTTGCATTGGTGGAAGTCTCTTTTTCAGTGGTCTATTCCAGAAAAAAAGAAGGAATCAAAATTTCTGTGCGGAGTGAGCGTCCCACATTAGATGCCGGAAAAATTATAAGCAAGGCGTTAAAAGGCATCGGAAGCGGTGGCGGGCATGCTACGATGGCAGGCGGTTTTGTGCCGTTTGACGGAAATGACCGGGAGGAAGATCTGATGATCCAGAACATCCGCGAAAGATTTATAGATGTGATCAGCAGGACGAAACGAAAGTCATTAAGATAGGTGGAAAATCTTGACTTTTCGGGGAAATCTCTGTATAATCACAGAAGATTGAAAGCAATGGCTGGTTCATTGTGAAAAAGAAAAGACGATGACGAAGACAGTAGTTGTTAAGAGAAAGGCAAAGAGAGCCGGGAATGGTGTGAACCGGTGCGAGTATCTTAGGAATGAACATCACTTCCCAGTCGCAGTCCAAAATGTTTTTACAGAGTAGGCACTGACGTTTTTCCTACGTTACAGGGAACGGGTATATGATTTTTATAAAATCTGTACATTGTAATTAGGTGGTACAACGATCATTTAAGGCTCTCGTCCTATTTACAGGATGAGAGCCTTTTTGCACGCTAAGCATGAGCCGTGCGGCTGCAAAGAAAAAACAAACTGATGTACATCAGTAAAAATGAAGAAAGAGGAAAGATCACATGTATAACAAAGTTGAAACAAATATGAACTTCGTTGACAGAGAAAAGCAGACAGAGAAGTTCTGGGAAGATCATGACATCTTCAAAAAATCCATGGAACAGCGCAAACAGGGAGAGACCTACACATTCTATGACGGACCTCCGACTGCAAACGGAAAACCACATATCGGACACGTATTGACACGTGTTATCAAAGATATGATCCCAAGATACCAGACTATGAAGGGAAAATATGTTCCGCGTAAAGCCGGATGGGATACACACGGACTTCCGGTCGAGTTAGAGGTAGAGAAGATGCTCGGCTTAAACGGAAAAGAGCAGATTGAAGAGTACGGTATGGAACCTTTCATCAAAAAATGTAAGGAATCTGTATGGAAATACAAGGGAATGTGGGAAGATTTCTCAGGAACCGTTGGTTTCTGGGCAGATATGGAAAACCCATATGTCACCTATGATGACAACTTTATTGAGTCCGAATGGTGGGCATTAAAACAGATCTGGGACAAAGGATTGTTATACAAAGGCTTCAAGATCGTTCCTTACTGCCCTCGTTGTGGTACACCACTTTCTTCGCAGGAAGTTGCACAGGGTTACAAGACCGTGAAAGAGCGTTCCGCAGTGGTACGTTTCAAAGTTGTCGGAGAGGATGCTTATTTCCTTGCATGGACCACAACTCCGTGGACACTTCCATCCAACGTTGCACTCTGTGTGAACCCGGATGAGACTTACTGCAAAGTAAAAGCAGCAGACGGATACACCTACTACATGGCAGAGGCGCTTCTTGACAAAGTGTTAGGAAAGCTTGGAAATGAAGAGGAAGGTGTCAAAGCATATGAAGTATTAGAGACTTACACCGGAAAAGATTTAGAGTACAAAGAATATGAGCCGTTATATGCATGTGCAGCAGAAGTGGCAGCAAAACAGCACAAAAAAGGACATTTTGTTACCTGTGATACTTATGTAACGATGTCTGATGGTACCGGTATCGTTCATATTGCTCCTGCATTCGGTGAAGATGATGCGAATGTTGGACGTAAGTACGATCTTCCGTTTGTACAGTTTGTAAACGGAAAAGGTGAGATGACAGAAGAGACACCTTATGCCGGATTATTTGTAAAGAAAGCCGACCCTGAAGTATTAAAAGATCTGGATGCGCAGGGCAAATTATTTGACGCACCAAAATTCGAACATGAATATCCACACTGTTGGAGATGTGATACACCGCTTATTTACTATGCAAGAGAGTCATGGTTCATCAAGATGACAGCAGTCAAAGATGACCTGATCCGTAATAATAATACTGTAAACTGGATCCCGGAATCCATCGGTAAAGGACGTTTCGGTGACTGGCTTGAGAACATTCAGGACTGGGGAATCTCCCGTAACCGTTACTGGGGAACTCCTTTAAATGTATGGGAATGTGAAGGCTGCGGACATCAGGAGTCCATCGGAAGCCGCGCTGAATTAGCAGAGAAAAGCGGAAACCCGGATGATGCCAAAGTGGAATTACACAGACCGTATATCGACGCTGTGACCTTCAAATGCCCTGACTGTGGCAAGACCATGCACAGAGTGCCGGAAGTGATCGACTGCTGGTTCGACTCAGGAGCAATGCCGTTTGCACAGCACCATTATCCATTTGAAAATCAGGATTTGTTCAAACAGCAGTTCCCGGCTCAGTTCATTTCCGAGGCGGTAGACCAGACACGCGGATGGTTCTATTCCCTGATGGCAGAGTCCACTTTACTGTTTAATAAAGCTCCTTATGAAAACGTTATCGTTTTAGGACATGTACAGGATGAGAACGGACAGAAAATGTCCAAATCCAAAGGAAATGCAGTCGATCCGTTCGATGCATTAGAGACTTACGGAGCAGATGCGATCCGCTGGTATTTCTATATCAACAGCGCTCCATGGCTTCCAAACCGTTTCCATGGAAAAGCAGTGCAGGAGGGACAGCGTAAGTTCTTAAGCACCTTATGGAACACTTATGCATTCTTTGTACTGTATGCAAACATTGACGGATTTGACGCAACAAAATATAAACTGGAATATGATAAATTATCCGTGATGGATAAATGGTTACTGTCCAAATTAAATACCGTGATCGGCGCTGTGGATGATAACCTTGGCAGTTACAAGATCCCAGAAGCTGCAAGAGCACTCGATGAGTTTGTGGACGATATGAGTAACTGGTACGTAAGACGCTCCCGTGAACGTTTCTGGGCAAAAGGAATGGAGCAGGATAAGATCAATGCCTACATGACACTTTACACAGCGTTAGTAGAGATCTGTAAATGTGCAGCACCAATGATCCCGTTCATGACAGAGGAAATCTATCAGAATCTTGTGTGCAGCATTGATAAAAATGCGCCGGAAAGTATTCATTTATGTGACTTCCCAACCGTTAATGAAGCATACATTGACAAAGAGTTAGAGAAAAATATGGATGAGGTATTAAAGATCGTGGTTATGGGCCGTGCGTGCCGTAATGCAGCAAACATCAAAAACCGTCAGCCGATCGGAAATATGTTTGTCAAAGCTCCGTTTGAACTTTCAGAGTACTTCAAAGAGATCATCGAAGATGAGCTGAATGTGAAGAAAGTTTCCTTTACCGATGACGTAAGCTCCTACACAAGCTATACGTTCAAACCACAGCTGCGTACCGTAGGACCAAAATACGGAAAATATTTAGGTCAGATCCAGAAAGCTTTAGCAGAGCTTGACGGAAACGCTGCCATGGCAGAGTTAAAGGAAAATGGATTTATCACTTTGAAGTCTGTCAGTGATGATGTAAAATTAGCAGAGGAAGATCTGTTAATTACAATGACACAGATGGAAGGTTATGTAACGGAGGGGGACAATACAGTAACCGTTGTCCTTGATACCAACTTAACACCGGAGTTAATTGAAGAAGGATTTGTGCGTGAGATCATCAGCAAGATCCAGACCATGAGAAAAGAAGCAGGATTCGAAGTGATGGATAAGATCATGATCTCTTATCAGGCAGATGACAAAGTGGCTGCCATCTTTGACAAATATGGTGATACGATCAAAGCAGATGTACTCGGACTTGATGTTGTAGCTGGCAGTGTGGATGGATACCAGAAAGAATGGAATATTAATGGGGAAACCGTTCTTTTAGGTGTAAAAAAAGGAGAATAAGGAAATGTCTAAAACAGCAGCAGTCTTCAATAAGAAAAAATTTATCAATGAGGTAACAGAGACAGTCCGTCATATGTACCGCAAACAGTTAAAAGAGGCAAGCCAGCAGGAGATTTTCCAGGCAGTATCCTATGTCGTAAAAGACGTTGTGATTGATGACTGGCTGGCAACCCAGCAGGCATTTGACGATCAGGATCCAAAGATTGTCTATTATATGTCAATGGAATTTCTGATGGGCCGTGCGCTTGGAAATAACCTGATCAATTTAAAAGCTTACAAAGAAGTGAAAGAAGCTCTGGAAGAAATCGGACTGAATCTTGACGTGATCGAAGATCAGGAGCCGGATCCGGCACTCGGAAACGGTGGTCTTGGACGTCTTGCAGCATGCTTTATGGAATCACTGGCAACACTTGGATACGCAGCTTACGGCTGCGGTATCCGTTACCGTTATGGTATGTTCAAACAGCAGATTTCGGATGGTTTTCAGGTAGAAGTACCGGATAACTGGTTAAAGAATGGCTACCCATTCGAACTTCGCAGACCGGAGTATTCCTACGAGATCAAATTCGGTGGCTATGTCCGTACCGAAGACATGGGAAACGGCAACACGAAGTTTATTCATGAAGGCTATCAGTCCGTTATGGCGATCCCATACGATATGCCGATCGTAGGCTATGACAATCATATGGTAAATACGCTGATGATCTGGGATGCAGAGCCTAAGGAAGGTTTCCAGTTAGATTCCTTTGATAAAGGAGATTATAACAAAGCGGTAGAGCAGGAAAACCTTGCTCGTAATCTGGTGGAAGTCCTTTATCCGAATGACAATCATATTCAGGGAAAAGAACTTCGTTTAAAACAGCAGTATTTCTTCGTATCTGCAAGTTTACAGCGTGCGATCGCCAGATTTAAAAAGCATCATGACGACATTCATAAGCTGCCGGAGAAAGCAGTATTCCAGATGAATGATACACATCCGACGGTTGCAGTTGCAGAGTTAATGCGTATCTTACTGGATGAGGAAGGCTTAAGCTGGGAGGATGCGTGGGATATCACAACCCACTGTGTTGCTTATACCAACCATACCATTATGGCTGAGGCTCTTGAAAAATGGCCGATCGAGATTTTCCAGAGACTGCTTCCGCGTGTATATCAGATCGTGGAAGAGATCAACCGCCGTTTTGTTTTACAGATCCAGGAGCAGTATCCGGGCAACAATGAAAAAATTGCAAAAATGGCAATTTTATATGATGGTCAGGTAAAAATGGCGCATCTTGCGATCGTTGCAGGTTATTCTGTCAACGGTGTTGCCAGACTGCACACAGAGATTTTGAAAAAAGAGCAGTTAAAAGATTTCTATGAGATGATGCCGCAGAAGTTCAATAACAAAACCAATGGTATCACACAGAGACGTTTCTTAGCACATGCGAACCCGCTTCTGGCTGACTGGGTGACAGCACATGTGGGAGAAGGCTGGATCACAGACCTTTCCCAGATCAGGAAACTTGCGCCTTATGCAGATGATAAAAAAGCACAGCAGGAGTTTCTTGAGATCAAACACCAGAATAAAGTACGTCTTGCAAAATATATCAAAGAGCACAATGGAATTGATGTTGATCCGGATTCCATCTTTGATGTACAGGTAAAACGTCTTCATGAGTACAAACGTCAGCTGTTGAATATCCTTCATGTTATGTATCTCTATAATGAGATCAAAGAGCATCCGGATATGGAATTTGTTCCAAGAACATTCATTTTTGGTGCAAAGGCAGCAGCCGGTTATAAAAATGCAAAACTTACCATTAAACTGATCAACAGCGTTGCAGAAGTGATCAACAATGATAAGAGTATCAATAATAAGATCAAAGTGGTATTTATCGAGGACTACAAAGTTTCCAATGCAGAGTGGATCTTTGCAGCAGCAGATGTCAGCGAGCAGATCTCAACTGCAAGTAAAGAGGCATCCGGTACCGGTAATATGAAGTTCATGTTAAACGGTGCCCTGACACTTGGAACGATGGACGGTGCGAATGTTGAGATGTACGAGGAAGTCGGACCGGATAATATGTTTATTTTCGGTATGACCTCTGACGAAGTGATCGCACATGAGCATAACCGTGATTATGATCCGATGCAGATTTTCAACACGGATCAGGATATCCGCAAAGTTCTGACACAGTTAGTGAACGGATTCTACTCACCGAACGACTCCGAACTTTTCCGTGACCTGTACAATTCACTGCTGAATACGCACAGCACACAGTATGCGGATACGTACTTCATTCTTGCAGACTTCCGTTCTTATGCAGAAGCGCAGAAGAAGATCATGGAGTATTACAAGAACAAGAGCGCCTGGGCAAAGAGCGCTATCTTAAACACTGCACATTCCGGCAAGTTCTCATCCGACAGAACGATTCAGGAATATGTGGATGATATCTGGCATTTACCGAAGGTGAAGGTTGATGTGGAATAAAGAATAGATGTTTTAATCAGAAGGCAGTTCTGTGATAGGTATATAGTCATTGCTTGGGAAACGTATCTATCATGGAACTGCATTTTTGAAATCTAAAAGTATTTTCAGCAAGCTGATTTGAAAGGCACTAAATCATTATGAAAAATATAACTTTTTTAGACAGCATTAAATGTGCTGTAAAGGGAATGAAGTATGCTTTTAAAACAGAAAAAAATTTTAAATATTATTTCTTTATTGCCTTATTTTTTCTGATTTTAAATATTTTATTAAAATCAACAAAACTGGATTACATTTTATACATAATTGTAACAAGTGGAGTTTTGATGGCTGAATTAGCGAATACAGCTATTGAACATGTTGCAAATGCTATATCAGGTGAATACAATGAGGAGATTCGATTAGCAAAAGATATTGGTTCCGGTATTGTTTTAATGCAGGGATTTGCTTTTTTTATTGTAGAGGGAATAGTTTTTATCACTAAATTTGTGTAAACAAGAGAGGAAAGACCCGGCAGGCAATCCTATTTGGGATGCGCTGGATCATAGCAGAAAATATATGATAATTTTAGATATGTATTTAACGATGTTATCCGTTATATTGGGTGGTATATTGAACATGCTTTTTGTAAAAACAAATTTTTATAAAAAGTATAAATATCCGATTGACTGTAACAGAAAATTCAGGGACGGGAAAAGGATATTTGGAGACAATAAAACATGGATAGGTATTGTGTCCATGATTGTCTGTTGCATCTTATCTCAGGTATTTATAGGTTTTATCTGTAATGCTTTCAATATCAATAATCATAACCAAATCTATCGTTTTTATGAAAATAAGGTAGGGGTTAATGTTTTGACAGGATTTTTGTTCGGCTTTATGTACATGTTGTTTGAACTGCCAAATTCATTTATAAAAAGAAGATTGGATATTGAATGTGGAAAAACAAATACAAATATAATAGGAAAATTATTCTTTGTCATAGATCAGATCGATTCCCTCATAGGAGTCATGCTGATTTTAGTGATATTTGCTAAAATCTCCTGGAAACAATACTTTGCGTATATTTTCATTGGTGGATTCACTCATATTATGGTAAACTTATTTTTATACAAAATCAAAGTCAGGAGAAATGTATGAAAAGGGAAAAGAAGTTATTCATCGGATGCTTTAATAAATCGGTTATTTTAACGTACATTGGAGTTATTTTTGCCCTTGCAGGCATTTTTATATTAATAGATTTACAGGAAGCGGAGCAAATGAACCTTGTGATGTTTTGTCTGATCATTTCTGGTCTGTGTGATTTGTTTGATGGCTTTATTGCCAGAAAATGCGACAGAAATGAAACACAAAAAGCTTTTGGAGTTCAGATCGATACATTATGCGATATTATCTCATTTGTTATATTTCCGTCGATTCTTTTGTATAAAATGGCATTTCAGCATCATTCTCAGATGGTATTTGCGGTTTCTATCGTGATGATTATTTTATATGTTTTGTGTGGTATTACCCGGCTGGCATGGTTTAATATATTAGCCAATGCCGGAAGTAAAACAACTTATTATCAGGGTGTACCAGTTACATACATTTCGTTTGTTGTCCCTGTTTTTTATGTGGGCATTCAAAGAATTCCCTTCCTGATACGTAATATAAATGATATATTTGTGATCCTATATGGTGTTATGGGATTTTTGTTTGTGGCGAATTTGAAAATAAAAAAACCAACAGGAAAATGGTATGTATTTTTTTCGGTCGCTGCGATTGTCACAGTGGTATTACTTTTTATTTAGTGGTGGTTATGGTTAAAATTTATCATAGAGACAGTAAAAAACTGATAGAAGAAAAAGAATATCAGGAAGAGTTATTGATTTTTTTATATAAAACAGTGATAGGAAGAAGCTTATTAAAGTTATTTGTTGCCAGACCATGGTTCAGCAATTTAAGAGCAAGATATCAGAAGAGCCCTGAATCAAAAAAAGATATTTTGCCGTTTGTAAAAGAATATCATGTAGATATCTCCGATTATAATATCGATCACTTTGACAGTTTTAATGATTTTTTTACAAGGAAAAGAATGTATGGAACGACAACCCGGTCAAATGAATTGATGGCAATTGCTGACAGCAAATTATCTGTTTATAGAGTTGATGAAAAACTGAAATTGAATATAAAAAATTCTATTTATGAATTAAAAGATATTATTCAACAGAAAGAAATTGCTGATTTATATAAAAACGGATATGCTCTTGTGTTCAGGCTAGCGGTGAATGACTATCATCGTTATGTATTTTTTGATGATGGTGAATTAATTTCTTCTGAATTTATAAAAGGTGAATTGCATACCATAAGGCCTGTTTCTGAAAAATATAAAGTGTATGCCAGAAACAGCAGGGTTGTGAATGTCATGGATTCAAAATCGTTTGGTATCATTACGCAGGTTGAAATAGGTGCTTTACTTGTGGGGAAAATTGTCAATTATAATACTCATATGTTCAGCAGGCTGGAAGAAAAAGGTTATTTTGAATATGGTGGTTCTACTATTGTAATGTTTTTTCCACCCAATATCATGATAGATGAAGATATATTAAGACAATCTCAGGCGGGATATGAAACTCAGGTTTTCATAGGTGATAAAATCGGACAAAGAAAGGAATAAAGAGCCATGTTTGCTGCATTAAAAAGGTTAAATATTTATCAAAAAGAAATGTATCCAATCATTTCAAGATTATTATTAGGATATTTGGTGTTTGGTGAAATTTATTTTATCATTCTGTTAAATCATGGAATTATAGATGTGAAGTTTGGGATACAGGAACTGGTTTGTGGATTTACTGTATTTAGTTTTCTGTTCTGGCTTAGGATCGCAGATGATTTTAAGGATTATGAACTTGATTGCAGATTATTTAAAGAGCGGCCATTGCCTTCTGGAAGAGTGACGAAAAAGGATTTGGGTATTTTTATAACAATATTAATCGCTATTACTCTGGTCTTAAATTTTATTTACATGAATAATTTTTTGTTTTGTGTTTTATTATATACCTACGGCTCCTTCATGGCGGTATGGTTTTTCCAAAAACATAAAATTGCGAAATCATTACCTCTGGCTTTAGTTACGCATAATCCTGTTCAGATATTTATCAATCTTTACATAGTATCATTTACAGTTATTAAATATCAGCTGCCATTTTTTGATCTGACGAATATGCTGGCATTGCTGACTTTGTATTTTCCAGCTTTGATCTGGGAAGTTTCAAGAAAAATAAAAGCTCCTGAGGAGGAGACGGAATATGTAACATACAGCAAACTTTTTGGATACAAAAAAGCAGTTAATTTCGTATTTATTGTTACATGGATTGATATTTTTACAAATTTTGTTTTAGTCTGGAATTTAAATAAATGGTCCGTGCTCGCATTGTTACTCAATGTGTTATGGTGCAGCTGGAAATTTGTTGAATTTAAAAAGAATCCTACCAAATACAAAATTGTAACAAAAGTAGAAATGTATACGTATATTCAGGAATCACTGATGATTCTAACCATTATCCTGTACATTATCATGCATAGATAAACTTGGAGAAAAAATGAAACACAGAAATTTGGAAATTTTGAGAGAACATTATATCAACGTTCCTGATTTTATTGTTGTTGACGGTAAAGAGGAATTGGATCTTAGTTTTTCAAAAGAGGAATTGTTTGCAGTCCGCTCCTCTTTTGAGGTGGAAGATAATGATGAGAACAGTTTTGCAGGACAGTTTGATACTTTTTTAAATATAAACAGAAGGGATGTTTCTTTTTATATTGATAAAGTAAAAGAGAGTTATAAAAAATTAAATATCACAAATACGGCATCAAAAGTAATTGTCCAGGAAATGATACAGTCAGATTATTCAGGTGTTATTTTCACAGCAAATCCAACTGGAATTTTAAATGAAATGGTCATTGTAGCTGGGGAAGGATTAGGGTGCAATATCGTTGAAGATAAAATTTCCACAACAACTTATTATTACAATGTGGATGACAAAAACTATTACTTTGAAAATGAAAACATATTAAATAAAAATATATTAAATGACTTAATTGAAATTGCTGTCAAAATAAAAAAAATTTTTCAGAAAGATATGGATATTGAGTATGCAGTTAAAGATGATAATGTCTACATTTTACAGGCAAGACCAATTACAACTTTAAAATACAGTAAGACGGTCATTTTAGATAATAGTAATATTGTTGAGAGTTATCCGGGAATCTCGCTGCCGTTGACTCAGAGTTTTGCAAAGCAGATTTATGCAGATGTTTTTAAACATTGTATTTATCACTTATCCCAAAAGGATAAAAATTTAGTGGACGGTATGTCAGATCATTTAGATCATATGCTGGCATGCACAAATGGAAGAATTTATTATAATATCAATAATTGGTATCTGATCATCAAGTTATTACCATGCTCAGACAAATTAATTAAAATATGGCAGGAAATGTTAGGGGTTGAGAATAAATATGTAAATGATGAAAAGATACCTGTTACATTTTTAACGAAAATAAAAATTGTGATTTCATTCTTGCACTTTTTAAAATCAACTCCCAGATCAATGGAAAAATTGAACAGAAAATTTGAGGCTGATTTAATAATTTTTAAGGAGCAGGTTCAATCTCAAAATTCGCTTCAAGATTTATTAGATACCTATAAAGTGATAGAAGCGGCAATTTCCAGTGACTGGTATATTACACTGATCAATGATATGTATACTTTTATTTATACAGGACTTTTATCGAAAAAAGAGAAGGAGCAATTAAATGATATTAAGAACCTTGAGAGCATGAAGCCGGTCATGGCTCTTAATATGCTGATTCATGTTTATAAAAAAGAAAAAAAATCGAATCGGTTTAATAAATTATTTGAGCAATATATCGAATTGTATGGCGACAGATGTCTGGGCGAATTAAAGCTTGAAACACAGACTTACAGAGTGAATCCGGATTTGTTATTGGAGTATATTCAAACACATAATGAGACCAGTCTGGACAAGACAAGTGAAAATATGAAAGAAAATAGAAAGTTAAAGAAAGCAAAACTTGGCATTTATAACAGGGAAATCTCAAGATTAAACAGAACCCGGATTTTTGGGCTGGCAAGAAGTATTTTCCTGAAAATTGGTGAAATTCTGACCGCAGAGGGAAAATTAGAACATAGAGAAGACATTTTTTATCTGTTTTTGGATGAGATTAACGAAAAGGATTCTTATATTGAACTGGTAAAGGCGAGAAAAATTGAATATAGAAAAAATGAAAATATTCCAGCTTATAGCAGGCTGGTTTACGCAGATGAAATCGTTGAAAAACATTTTGAAAATATCAGTATGATAAACAATCATGACAATTTATTTGGAATAGGTTCTTCGATGGGAATCGTGGAAGGGGAAGTGATTGTTGTAAAAGAACCTGATTCCAACCTAAGCGTTAAAAATAAAATTATAGTCGCAGAATCGACAGACCCGGGATGGGTATTGCTGATCAAGGATGCGAAAGGGATTATTGTAGAGAGAGGTTCTATTTTAAGCCATACGGCGATCATTACAAGAGAACTGAAAAAGCCTTCTATTGTAAATGTTAAAAATGCAACAGGGCTGCTCAAGAACGGAGACAGAGTGCAGTTAGATGCATACAAGGGAATTGTAAGAAGAATAGATGGAACTTTATAAATGGAGAAGCATATGAACTATAAAGTGATTTATGGAAAAAACGATCTGGTATATACAGGTTTTTTGGCATTACCCGGCAAATTATATCAAAAGAATGAGCTGACACAGGATTATGATACAGAATATAAACTATTACATGAAAAACACACCTTAAGTAAATATTTTAACATTACACCTTTTGTTGTAATTGATAAAAACAGCCAGATGCCTGTTGCACGATGTATGTTGACATATTATCCGGAGGATGATGTCGCATATTTTGGCTTTTTTGAATGTATCGGACAGCAGGAAATAGCAGAACAATTGTTAGATACTGTTTCAAAAAAAGCCAAAAAGGATGGAAAAACGAAATTGTCAGGTCCTGTGGATGCTTCTTTTTGGATAAAATACAGATTGAAAATTAATTTGTTTGATAGAATTCCGTATACAGGGGAACCGTATAATAAAAATTATTATTATAAATTACTCTCGGATTGCGGGTTTGTAGTACAAAATCATTATACATCTAATATTTATCCTATTATAGATATGGATTATTATAACGAGAAATTTGAGAAACGTTATGAACAATTTCTGAATAAGGGTTATGAGATCAAAAGCCCTGCGAAGAAGAACTATCCATATATCATGGAAAAAGTGTATGAACTGATCATGGATTTATACAGTGATTTTCCGGCTTTTAAGTATATTGAAAAAGAAGATTTTATGGATATTTTCGGCTCTTATAAATACATATTAGACTATGATATGGTTAAAATTGCTTTCTATAGAGAAGAAGTTGTTGGATTCTTTATAAGTGTTCCGAATTATGCTAATTTGCCTTATAAATTAAATGTCAGAAATTTTTTTAAAATTCTTCAAATAAAAAATAAACCCGATGAATATGTGATGCTTTATATGGGAGTAGATAGAAGACATCTGGGATTAGGGAATGCATTATCTAATGTTATTACAATGGAATTAAAGAATAAACATGTTCCGAGTATTGGTGCATTAGTAAGAGATGGTAAAATCACACAGAGTTATGCAAGTGAATTAATTCGGGACAGATATGAATATGTATTATTGGAAAAGAAGCTGTAAGGAGAAAAAGGTATGGTCAGTGTATTTCAGGAAACATGGAATGAAGGAGAGGCAGCTATGGCAGAATTTATAAAATTACCTGTTGGAATTGACAATTTTGAAAAAATCCGCAGAGATGGTTTTTATTATGTTGATAAAACCGGTCTGATCGAGCAGCTTTTAAATAACTGGGGAGAGGTTAATCTGTTCACGCGTCCACGTCGGTTTGGTAAGACATTGAATGCTTCATTATTACGGTCAGGATACACACTATGAAACGGTAAAAGAGTGGTATGACGGATACCGCTTTGGAAATGCAGATGTTTATTGCCCGTGGGATGTCATTAATTATTGCGATGCACACAGAAGGAATCCGATGCTTCCACCGGAGAATTATTGGACCAATACCAGTGGAAACGATGTGCTGAAACATTTTATAGAAAGTGCAGGAGCAGCAAAGGGGCTGGCAAAAACAGACTTAGAGAGACTTGTAAATGGTGAAATCGTAGAAAAAGATATACGTGAAGATCTGACTTATAATGAACTGTATGCATCCATGGATAACCTTTTGAGTACACTTTTCATGGCGGGATATCTTACACATAAAGGCAGAGTTGATACAAAAAGATTCAGACTTGCAGTGCCAAACAGAGAAATCCGGAACATTATCACGGAGCAGGTTCTGGCTTTGTTTAAGCAGAATGTGGAAAAAGACGGACAGCGTCCGTGATACTTAATGTAAGGTTATGTTAGAAGAAAACTAATTTCAAGAAAGATGTGACATGTAAAAATGTTGCATCTTTCTTTTTTATTGTTGCAGTCTGCGGTCAATTGGTTGCAATGTAAAAACGAACATGATAATGTGATAGTAACAGGAAACGGAAGATGCGCAGAAGCGCAAAACAAGGAGGATTTTATGATCTGGGAAGATGTATTAGCAAAATTTAAAGAGTTATTTGGGGATGAGGGTGAAATCGGTGTTTATTTTGCACCGGGACGTGTGAACATGATCGGTGAGCATACCGATTACAACGGAGGACACGTTTTCCCTTGTGCACTCACTATTGGTACATATGGTGTGGCAAGAAAAAGAGATGATAAGAAACTTCGTTTCTATTCCATGAATTTTGAGCAGCTCGGTGTGATCGAGTCCTCAGTAGAGGGTTTAAAGCCGGAAAAAGAAGCTGACTGGACGAACTATCCAAAGGGAGTTATGTGGGCGTTTGGCGAGAAGGGAATGAAAGTAGAGCAGGGCATGGATCTTGTTTTATTTGGCAATATTCCAAACGGCTCCGGACTTTCTTCTTCTGCATCCGTTGAAGTTCTGACCGGATATATTTTAAAAGATATGTTTGGATTCGACGTGACAAATCAGGATCTTGCGCTGATCGGACAGTTCTCTGAAAATAAATTCAACGGCGTAAACTGTGGTATCATGGATCAGTTTGCGATCGCAATGGGAAAAGCTGGTCATGCGATTTTCCTTGACACGGCAACTTTAAAATATGAGTATGCACCGATCAAGCTGGAGAATGCAAAGATCGTGATCTCCTGCAGCAACAAAAAACGTGGTCTTGGAGATTCCAAATACAATGAGAGAAGAAGTGAGTGCGAGACTGCACTGGCAGAACTCCAGAAAGTTGTTAAAATTGATTCCCTTGGTGAACTCACGGAGGAACAGTTTGAACAGTACAAAGATGCGATCAAAGATCCTGTCAGGGTAAAACGTGCAAAACATGCGGTTTATGAGAATCAAAGAACCATCAAGGCAGTGGAAGCATTAAAGAATAACAATGTTGCTCTGTTTGGTGAGTTAATGAACGCCTCCCATGTTTCCCTTCGTGATGATTACGAAGTAACCGGTATCGAGCTTGACACATTGGTGGAAGAAGCATGGAAAGTAGACGGAGTGATCGGTTCCCGCATGACAGGTGCAGGATTTGGCGGATGTACCGTCAGCATCGTAAAAGATGAGGCAGTGGATTCCTTTATTGAAAAAGTAGGTGCTGCTTACAAAGATAAAATCGGTTACGCTGCTGATTTCTATGTAGTTGAGATCGGTGACGGTCCAGTAAAATTGGATTAATAATTCTTATAGATAATTGCGAAACTCATAAATAAGTAGATTTAAATTGTGAAAAATTGACAAAAGCTTGAGAAGACACTGGGGAGCCGCCGGTTCTTAGAAGTCAGATTCTGTATTTCATTCTGATTTATCAGAATTGAAATACAGGAGATGAGTTCTTAGTACCGTTGCGAGCGACACGTAGCGGAAGCGTGTCTTCGAAAATTTTGTTAATTCTTCACAATTGTTACAACCTAAATCAGAGTTTCGCAATTATCTAAATAATTCTTAAATAAAGAGGATAACACAATGATTCAGGAAAGAATTTTAGAATTGACAGAATATGGTCTTGTGACCGGACTGGTGGAGCCGGAAGACAGGAGATTTACCATTAACCGCCTGTTAGAACTTTTTCATCTGGATGAATTAGACGATGAGGTGGCAGCAGCCTATGCAAAGAGAGCACCGATGACACAGGAGAGTGCAGAGGCAGCATTGGAAGGCATCTTAAATGAGATGCTCGATTATGCGGCAGAAGATGGACTGATGCCGGAAGATACGATCACATACAGAGACTTATTTGATACAAAGATCATGGGCATGCTTGTGCCAAGACCAAGTGAAGTGATCAAAAAATTCCAGGCACTCTATCAGATCAGCCCAAAGGAGGCAACTGACTATTTTTACAAATTAAGCAGGGATACAAACTACATTCGTAGATATCGTATCAAAAAAGACCAGAAATGGACTGCAGATACCGAGTTTGGAACATTGGATATCACCATCAATCTCTCCAAACCGGAAAAAGATCCGAAGGCGATCGCAGCAGCCAAGCTTGCAAAACAGAGCGGTTATCCAAAATGCCTTCTGTGCAAAGAAAACGAGGGATATGCAGGACGTGTGAACCATCCGGCAAGACAGAACCACAGGATCATTCCGGTAACGATCAACCACAGTGACTGGTTTTTCCAGTATTCACCATATGTTTACTACAATGAGCACTGTATCGTTTTTAACGCAGAGCATACACCGATGAAAATCGAGAAAGCAACCTTTGGAAAACTGTTGGATTTTGTAGAGCAGTTCCCACATTACTTTGTCGGATCGAATGCTGACCTTCCGATCGTTGGTGGATCTATTTTGAGCCACGATCATTTTCAGGGTGGACATTATGAGTTCGCTATGGCAAAAGCACCGGTGGAAAAAGAGCTGGTCTTCAAGGGATTTGAGGATGTGAAAGCCGGAATCGTAAAATGGCCAATGTCCGTGATCCGTATCAGCGCACCACAAAAAGAGCGCCTGATCGAGCTCGCAGATAAGATTTTACTTGCATGGAGAGGTTATACGGATGAAGATGCATTTATTTTTGCAGAGACAGAGGGCGAACCACATAACACGATCACTCCTATCGCAAGAAAACGCGGCAATGATTATGAGTTAGATCTTGTACTCCGCAATAATATCACGACAGAGGAGCATCCGCTGGGTGTTTACCATCCACATGCAAAACTTCATCATATCAAAAAAGAAAACATTGGTCTGATCGAGGTTATGGGACTTGCAGTGCTTCCAGCCAGATTAAAAGATGAGATGGCAGCATTAGAACAGGCAATCTTAGACGGCGCAGAAATCCGTGAGGATGAAGTGCTTGCAAAACATGCAGACTGGGTGGAGGAATTTCTGCCTAAGTATGGATTTACAGCAGGAAGTGGTCTGGAAGGTGAGATTACACCGGAAAAATTACATGAGATCATTCAGACAGAAATCGGTCTTGTGTTCAAGGAAGTTTTATTGGACGCAGGTGTTTACAAGTGCACAGAGGAAGGCAGAAAGGCATTCCGTAAGTTTGTAGATACCGTTAATGCATAAAAATACAGGGGAGTATTTTTAAATAGAAGAGAAACTGTCCGGGCAGTATCCGTAAGGAAAATGTCCAGTGGCAGTTTTCTTTTTTTGTCTATTTACTTTCGTACAGTATTGTTGTAAAGTAATAATTGTTCCGTAGATCTGTACATATATGGTGCAGACAGCAGGAAAATCATTTGAGAGTAAGAAAACAGCGAGGAAGAGAATATGATTTCACAGAAAATACAGAAGGCATTGCAGGGAAGTTCTGCGATCCGTGCAATGTTTGTAGAGGGAAATGAACTTGCCGCCAGGGTGGGAAGAGAGAACGTGTATGATTTTTCATTGGGGAATCCTGCAACACCGGCTCCGGCAGCATTGAACGAGGCAATCAGACAGCTGGTGGATGAGACCGATCCGCTGGTTTTACATGGATATATGGACAATGCCGGTTACCCGGATGTCCGTCAGGCGGTCGCAGAGAACTTAAACAGGCGTTTTGGTACTGCATTTACGTCCCATAATATTGTGATGACAGTGGGAGCAGCGGGAGGATTGAACATTATTTTTAAAACAATCTTAGATCCGGGTGACGAGGTGATCGTGTTTGCCCCATATTTCGGAGAGTACAAGAGTTATGCAGCCAATTTTGATGCGGAAGTCGTGGAAGTGGCACCGGATTTTGAAACATTCCAGCCAGATCTGATGGCATTTGAAAAAGCGATCAATGAAAAGACCAAGGCAGTGATCGTGAACACACCAAACAATCCGACAGGTGTGATCTATCATGAAGAAACCATGAAAAAGATGGCTGAGATTCTGGAAAAGAAGGAAAAAGAGATTGGACACGAAATTTATCTGATTTCCGATGAGCCTTACCGTGAACTTGTCTACGATGGAAATCAAGAGGATTTCCTGACGAAATACTATAGGAATACAATTGTAGGTTATTCCTTCAGCAAATCCCTTTCCCTTCCGGGTGAGCGTATTGGATATGTGGTTGTTCCGGATGAGGTGGAAAATGCAGATCAGGTCATTGACGGCATTGTTGTATCCAACCGTACCCTTGGTTTTGTAAATGCACCGTCTCTGCTTCAGAAAGCGGTAGCAAAATGTCTGGATGAGAAAACCAATCTGGCATTTTATGATGAAAACAGAAAGATGTTATACGAGGGACTGCAAAAGCTCGGTTTCCATTGCATCAAACCGGAAGGTGCTTTTTATATGTGGGTAAAATCTCCGGAAACGGACGAAGAAAAATTTGTTGCAGCAGGTAAAAAATACAATATCATCATGGTAAAGGGCAGCGCATTCGGATGTGCAGGCTATGTCCGTCTTGCTTACTGTGTTTCCCATGAGACGGTAAAAAATGCCCTGACTGCGTTTGAAAAACTGGCAGAAGATTACGGATTGTATACTGAATGAAATGACTCGGAAATGAGCAGATTGTAATGAATTTGTGAAATATATCAGGAAAATTGAGAGAGTGGAGAGCGTAAAATTTATGAGTAACTGGGAAGAGTATGTAAGAACGGTGGAACCGTATGTTCCGGGAGAACAACCAAACCAGCCGGACATGATCAAATTGAATACCAACGAAAATCCATATCCGCCCGCACCGGGAGTGGTAGAGGCTCTGAAGAACTTTGATACGGACAAATTGAGACTTTATCCGGAACCGACCTGTAAAGTGTTAGTCGATGCGATCGCAGATTATTATGGAATCAGGAGCAGTCAGGTGTTTACCGGTGTCGGTTCGGATGATGTGCTTGCCATGATATTTATGACATTTTTTAACAGCAAAAAGCCGATCCTGTTTCCGGATATCACCTATTCTTTTTATGATGTGTGGGCAAATATGCTTCGGATTCCGTTTGAGACAAAAGCGTTGGATGATGATTTCCAGATCAAAAAAGAGGACTATTATGGGGAAAACGGCGGCGTGGTGTTCCCAAATCCGAATGCACCGACCGGAATCCTCATGCCGCTTTCAGAGATCGAGGATATCATTGCACACAACCGCGATGTGATCGTAGTTGTGGATGAGGCATACATTGATTTTGGCGGGGAGTCTGCGCTGCCTCTGATCGAAAAATATGACAATCTTCTCGTGGTACAGACCTTTTCAAAATCGCGTTCCCTGGCAGGTATGCGGCTTGGGTTTGCGATGGGAAATGAAAAGCTGATCCGGTATATCAATGATGTGAAATATTCTTTCAATTCCTACACGCTCAATCAGACAGCGCTTGTACTTGGTGTGCAGGCGATCAGGGACAGGGAGTATTTTGAGGAAACCTGTGCAAAAGTCATCGCTACAAGGGAATGGACGAAGTGCGAACTGAAAAAGCTTGGATTTTCCTTTGGGGATTCCATGAGCAACTTTATTTTTGCAACACATGAAAGAGTTCCTGCAAAAGAAATATTTGAAGCACTCCGGGAGCATAACATTTTCGTGCGCTATTTTTCCAAGCCGAGAATTAGCAATTATCTGCGTATCAGCATCGGAACCCAGCAGGAGATGGAGCGTCTGACCGCTTTTCTGGCTGTTTTTCTGGGAGAATAACAGGATGCCGTCAGGTATAAATTAAAGTTATAGTTAATATGAAAATAAGTGTTGCTTTTTCGACTGGATTCGACTATTATAGAATTTGCATCTGTAACACTTTAGTGTGTAAAACAGATATTTACTTTAAAACTTTACTATGATAAAATGTGCGTAGATTGGAAGTTTCTGATTATAGTAAAAGATGATATCATTTTGATTTATGAGAAGGAGAAGGTAAAATGAGCAAGAAACTAAGGACCGAGGCAGTAGACCATCTTTTTGATGCGATTTTAAGCCTGGAAAACAGAGAAGAATGTTATACTTTTTTTGAAGATGTCTGCACTGTGAATGAACTGCTTTCCTTATCACAGAGATTTGAGGTTGCCAAGATGTTACGTGACCAGAAAACATATCTTGATATTGCAGAGAAAACAGGTGCTTCCACAGCGACCATCAGCCGTGTAAACCGTTCTTTAAATTATGGAAATGACGGATATGACATGGTATTTGCCAGAATGGCAAAATCAGAGACAAACGAAGCGTAAAAACGGAGCAGAAAGAAAAACCCGAAGTTGTACGAACAATGTCCTCTATAGACAATGTATCATACAACTTCGGGTTTTATTTTTCTTTTTTGGAAGAATCTTTTTCTTCGTGCAGCATCTGATCGACAATGCGCTCAATAATTGTTTTTTTCAGGTAGACATCATAGCTTAACATGCAGATAAAACTGAATGTCCGTAAAAGCTCTGCATCCTCACCTTCCATTCCCTCAAAAGTTTTCATGGAGGTGTTAAATTTCTTCGCAAGGTCTTTCATGATATTTAAGGTTTCCTGATGCTCCAGACCGAACACTTCCTTATAGATATCCTCAAGACTCATCTCGGAGCTGCCTTTTCCAAAATATCTGTCCGTGATCGGATTTAAGATACTTTGGATGTCACTGATGCTTAAGATACTTTTAAAATAGTAGATAAAGATCAAAGTCAGCACATGTTCTTTGGAATATTTTTTCTTTTCCGGTGGAGGAAGAAGATCGTTTTTTGCATAATTGTTGATCATGGTCTTAGTCAGAATCTTATCGTCCTCATGCCGCTTGGATGTGGCAAGCTGGGAATCCATAAATGTTGTCACCTGATCCATGTAAAGATCAATATTCGGGATATCTTCCGGTTTTACATAGTCGATTTTGTTAAATTCATCTAATATATCACTTAAAAATTGTTTTGTATTCATTTTTTTACCTGCTTTTACTCTTACTGGTTCAATCGTATTCTCTACATCAGATTATATAGTATTGAAAACTAGATGACAAGATACAATTGAATTTAATTGTATGAATTTGAATATGGACGGTCGTAGATTTTTTCTGACGCAAAGGACGGTTATTTTTTATTATTAAAAAAGAAAATATGTTCGATTTTACTGTTCATAAGCAGGGATAATGTGTTACAATAGATGGGAATATGATATTGTAATAAAAAAGGGATTGAATATTACAAACAACAACGGAAATGGAGATGTCTATGAGCATTTATGATACATTGAACGAACAGCAGAGAGAAGCGGTATTTCACACGGAGGGACCGGTTCTGATCTTAGCGGGTGCGGGTTCCGGAAAAACGCGTGTCCTGACACATCGCACCGCCTATCTGATCGAAGAAAAGGGCGTGAATCCATACAATATTATGGCGATCACCTTTACGAACAAAGCGGCAGGTGAGATGCGTGAGAGGATCGACCAGCTTGTGGGATATGGCTCTGAGAGCATCTGGGTATCAACGTTTCATTCTACCTGTGTGCGCATTTTAAGACGTCATATTGACCGCATCGGGTTTGACACTAATTTTACAATCTATGATTCCGATGATCAGAAGACACTGATGAAGGATATCTGTAAACGTCTGAATGTGGATACTAAGATTTACAAAGAGCGGAGTCTGCTTGCTGCGATTTCCAAAGCAAAAGATGAACTGGTAGATCCACAGGAATTTTCTCTCCGTGCGGCTGCTTCCGGGGATTTTGCGAAACGGAAACAGGCAGAGATCTACAGAGAGTATCAGGATGCACTGCGGCGGAATAATGCACTTGATTTTGACGATCTGATCGTAAAGACGGTTGAATTGTTTAAAACGGATGATCAGGTGTTAGACTACTATCAGGAACGCTTCCGCTATATTATGGTGGACGAGTATCAGGATACGAATACGGCACAGTTTGAACTGATCAGTATTCTTGCCAGAAAGTATAAGAACCTGTGTGTCGTTGGTGATGATGACCAGTCTATCTATAAGTTCCGCGGTGCGAATATTTATAATATCCTGAACTTTGAAAAACATTTTCCGGAGGCAGTGACGATAAAACTGGAACAGAATTACCGTTCTACGCAGAATATTTTAAATGCTGCAAACGGAGTGATCTCCAACAATATGGGACGAAAAAGAAAGACACTCTGGACAGACAATGAAGAGGGGAAAAAGATCGGTTTCAAGCAGTTTGAGACAGGCTATGAAGAGGCAGAGTATGTCGCAAAGGACATCAATGCCTGTGTGAAGGACGGCAGATATCATTACGGTGACTGCGCTGTTCTCTACCGCACAAACGCACAGTCCCGTCTTTTTGAGGAAAAATTTATCGTATCCAATATTCCATATAAGATTGTCGGCGGCGTGAACTTCTATGCAAGAAAAGAGATCAAAGACCTGCTTGCCTATTTGAAAACGATCGATAATGCAAGAGATGATCTTGCTGTCCGCAGGATCATCAACGTGCCAAAACGTGGAATCGGTGCAACAACCTTAAATCGTGTGGCAGATTATGCGGCTGCGGCAGATATCAGTTTTTATAATGCATTGAAAATGGCAGACGATATTCCGACACTCGGCAAGAGTGCAGCAAAGATCAAGCCATTTGTGAATTTTATTCAGGTGATGCGCAGTAAAGTAGAGATTATCAGCGTTTCTGAACTTTTGCAGGAGATTATAGACGAAACCGGATATGTGAAAGAATTGGAAGCGGAAGATACCGAGGAGGCAAAGGCGCGTATTGAGAATATCGATGAGTTGATCAGCAAAGTGGTTGCTTACGAGGAAGGCGAGGAACATCCGACACTCAGTGGTTTTTTAGAGGAAGTGGCACTGGTTGCAGACATCGACAGTCTCGATGAGGGCAGTGATTATGTTGTTTTAATGACATTACATAGTGCAAAAGGTCTGGAGTTCCCGAAAGTTTACCTTGCCGGAATGGAGGATGGATTGTTCCCAAGTTATATGTCCATCACTTCGGACAGTTCTTCTGAGGATCTCGAGGAGGAGCGACGCCTGGCTTATGTGGGGATCACGAGAGCCAAAGAAGAACTTACAATTACCTGTGCAAGACAACGTATGATTCGTGGCGAAACGCAATATAATAAAGTATCGCGGTTTGTTCGGGAGATTCCGTCTGAACTGTTGGACAGTGAACTGAGAAAGCCGGCATCTGCAAGAGAATCTTCTTTTGGAAAAGAGAGCAGTTTCCCATCTTTTTTACAGAACCAGACAACAGCAAGACCGAAAAGAACAACACTGCGCCAGCAGCCTTCCGGACAGAGCATGCAGGCAAAGGCACTTGTCACAAAGGGTGTTGTAAAGTCAGAGCTTGACTATGGTGTCGGGGACACCGTATCGCATATCAAGTTTGGCAGAGGAGTTGTGAAAAACATCATGGATGGCGGAAGAGATTACGAGGTGACCGTGGATTTCGAAGGATATGGTGTGAAAAAAATGTTTGCTTCTTTTGCAAAATTAAAGCGTATCTGATTCTATTTGGGAGCATGGAGGTTTGTGTATCCAAAACTCTAAAAAATATATAAAATTTTTGAAAAATGTAAATTTTTTATATTCGAAAAGTAAAGGATATGGTATAATGGGCGTAAGCAATGAGCGGTGCACGTAGATTTTTCTGGTGTGTATTGTGTTTAGGTTTTGCATATCCTAAAAAGTATAAATAAAAGAAGGAGCGGAACACTATGAACAAGGTGGAAGATTTCATCAATGCGACAAAGTTAAACGACTTACTCAATAAGAAAGAGGACCTGATTAATATGACAAAGTTAAATGAATTATTGAACAAAAAAGAAGCAGAAGAAAAGAAAACATCAAAGGTTGTATGGATTTTTGCAATCATCGGTATTATTGCAGCAGTTGCAGCAGCAGTATATGGCGTATATCGTTTCTTTACACCAGATTATCTGGAAGATTTTGAAGACGATTTTGAAGATGATTATGATGACGATTTCTTCGAAGATGAAGAGGACGAAGAAGAGCCGGCAAAACCAGCAGAGAAAAAAGAAGAAGAATAAAAATAATCTGGAGGGCTGCGGATGCAGCCCTTTTTTCTTGTGTAACAGATAAAAGAAATAGAAAACTGTGAAGTTAATAAAATGTCAATGGAATCATGGGCAATTTTATAGTTGATGAAATAAAAATGCGAGGAATTTATGAAAAAAGGACAAATCATAGAAGGCGTAATCGAGCGCGTAGACTTTCCAAACAAGGGAATTATCAGAACAGAGGATGGCAGACAGGTTATTGTAAAAAATACGATACAGGGACAGAAAGTGTCTGCTTCCATCAATAAAATCCGCAAAGGAAAGGCAGAGGGCAGACTTTTAGAGGTATTGGAAAAGTCACCGCTAGAAGGGGACAAAACAGGATGTGTCCATGCCGGGGAATGTGGAGGATGTACTTACCAGACACTTCCATACGACAGGCAGCTTGAGATGAAAGCAGAACAGGTAAAAAAATTAATGGATGATGTGATCGATCAGGAAAACCGGGATTACCAGTTTCTGGGAATCAAGGAAAGTCCAAGGCAGACCGGATACCGCAATAAAATGGAATTTTCCTTTGGGGATGAATTTAAGGATGGACCGTTAGCACTTGGCATGCATAAGCGTGGAAGCTTTTATGATATTGTGACGGTGGAAAACTGCCAGATCGTGGATGAGGATTTCAGAAAGATCCTGTCTGTCACACTTGCTTATTTTCGTGAAAAAAATATCACCTATTACCATAAACTGCGTCACACCGGATATTTGAGACATCTGCTTGTCCGTAAGGCAGTCAAAACAGGGGAAATATTAGTAGATCTGGTGACTACAACGCAGACGGATTTTCCGGGAATTGCCGCAGCACAGATGGATGAAGTTGAAAGTACGTTGAACAATGCACAGGAAAACGCATTTGCAGGAACGGAAGAGGAATTATTAGAGGGCTGGAAAGCTGCTCTTCTTGCAGCAGATTACAAAGGTATCATGACAGGTATTCTGCATACGAGAAATGACAATGTGGCAGATACCGTGACGAATGAAGGCACGGATGTTTTATATGGACAGGATTTCTTTTACGAGGAATTGTTAGGGCTTCGCTTTAAGATTACACCATTTTCCTTTTTCCAGACAAATTCTCTGGGTGCAGAGGTGCTATATCAGACTGCCAGAGAGTTTATCGGAGATGCACTTCCAAGCGGAACAGACGCAGATATTGCGGAACATGGTAAAATTGTATTTGATCTGTATTCCGGAACTGGAACGATCGCACAAATGCTTTCTCCGGTAGCTAAAAAAGTGATCGGTGTGGAGATCATTGAGGAAGCAGTGGAAGCTGCCAAGGAGAATGCACAGTTAAATGGTTTACATAACTGCGAGTTTATCGCAGGGGATGTGCTCAAAGTCATTGACAGCATTGAAGAAAAGCCGGATTATATTGTACTTGATCCACCAAGGGACGGAATCAATCCAAAAGCTTTGGAAAAAATCATTCGTTACAATGTGCCTCAGATGGTTTATATTTCCTGCAAGCCGACCAGTCTGGCAAGAGATCTGGAAGTTTTACAGGCGAGAGGATATGAAGTGAAAAAGGTCTGTTGTGTCGATATGTTTCCTTCGACGTTTCATGTTGAGACGGTTGTTCTTTTGTCCCAACAAAAACCAGATGACACGATAGAGATCGACTTAGACCTGGACGAGTTGGATGCCACCAGTGCCGAGTTGAAAGCAACCTATCAGGAAATCAAAGATTATGTGCTGAAAGAATTTGGCTTGAAGGTTTCAAGTTTATATATTTCTCAGGTAAAACGCAAATGTGGAATTGAAGTGGGAGAAAACTATAATCTTCCAAAATCAGAAAATGCAAGAGTTCCACAATGCCCGAAAGAGAAAGAAGATGCTATCAAGGCTGCCCTGAAATATTTTGCGATGATCTAAGGACATCGCTGATTTCAAGGAGGAATAACACATGAAAAGCACATTTGAAAAAATGGGTGGAACCTACACACTTGGCACAGACGGAATTTACTATCCGAATCTTGTCAGTACAGATGAAGAACCGCATTATGGGAAATATGGAATGATGCGGAAAACATATCTGAAAGAGCATCGTCCGGCAATGTATTCACTGTATATGTTGGAAGACAGATTGACAGAACATCTGAATACTGTGGACGATGAAGCACAGGAGAGAATGGATATTCTGGTGCGTCAGATGATGGAGCAGCAGGGCATTACGGAAGAATTGAAAGCTCGTGATCAGATGGAATGGGTCAGAGCGGTAAACAATATCCGGAATGCTGCAGAAGAGATTGTGTTAAAAGAATTAGTGTATATTTAAGGTAATGGAAAGCTCCTTCGGGAGCTTTTCGCTGTTTGGAAGAGATTATATAGAAAATGGGTTAAGAAGATGGTATTATTAAAGCAACGGGATTTTTTTATTATAGTATCTAAAATGTTTTATTCATTACAAGGAAATGGAATTGATGAATGCCATTAAACTTCCTAATAGAAATAGAATCGTTCGATATTCTGAATTGGAAAATTTGATAAGTACAGATTAGAGCACGTGTAGATGTAATAAGAGAACGAAAGGAAAAATATGGGAAAAAGCACAAAGAAGAAAAACAAAAAGATTACAGCTCCAAAAGCAAATATTCAGGAATTAAGTATTTCTAGGGATGGCGGACAAATTGCACTCAGGGGGTATTCATATCAATTTTTGTATTCGTGTTATTTAATTCTTTCGTCATCAAATCCAAGCAATTTTTTCCAGCTTGAGGGGATTGAAGATATTGATTGTATCATGCAGAAAAATGGTAGTAATGATATTACTCATATACAGTTGAAATATTCTGTCAACAAACAGGATGCCAGCTTTTTAACTGATGTGCTCAAAAATTTTCTTGAAGCATATTTGCTGGATCAAAATAGATTTTTTAAGCTTGTTTACGATTTCCCTGTTGCAAAAGGCCATCTAAGTAAGATATTTGCATCTAAGTTAGACGAAAAATCACGCACCCATTGGGCTGGCGTGATTTCAAATATCAAGAAAAACAATCCTTCTTGGAATTGGTCTGTTTATGATTTCGATAAATTTATTTCACATCTGTCATTTGAGAAGATTGAAAAATCTATACTTGCTACTGAAATTGAAAAAACCTTAATTAGAATTTATGAGATTAACACAGACAATGTTTCATTATTTGCAAATAGCATAAAAATTCTTTGCTTTGAAAAAATGGAGCAGCGGGCCTATGTGACAAAAGCAGAATTAGATTCCAAAATCCAATCTGTCAAAATAGATATCAGTAAGGGTCCTCAAAATCCAGCTCATAGTTGGATTCGTAAACTGGACTACTCTAAGCCTAGCATTGATGAAGGGTGTAGTTTTTACGAAGGGAAAAAAGCAACACCAGCAGATATAGTAAGTGGGTTTCCAATCAAACGACCGAGTTTAGAAAAAGATGTTATTAATTCTATTTGCGAAAACATGGTTACTGTAATTAAAGCTTCTAGTGGGCAAGGAAAAACCACGCTGGCTTTGCGGGCAGCTTATATTCTCCAAAATGAATATATACCATATCAGTTACTATGGTGTGATGAGATAAAAGAAATTGGGAATATTGTCCAATATTTCAAAGCAAGAATTCAGCTTGGTGAAAAGATTCTTATCTTAATTGACAATCTGGATAACCATCTCAGCAAATGGAATTATCTTGTTCAGCTCTTACAATCCGAATTGCATTGTCATTATAAGTTGCTCATCACATCGCGAGAGATGGATTGGTATAATTATAGTGGTGACTTGAGCAATATCCAGTCTTTGAAAGTAATTAAGCCGGTTTTAGAAGAAAAGGAAGCAATAGAGATATTCAATCTATTCAGAGAGGCTAAGCAACTTCACCCAAGCATAACAAGCTGGCAAAGAGCATGGAATAAGATTGCAGAAAGGCAACTACTTATAGAGTATGTCTACTTGCTTACTCATGGTGAGATGTTATCAGAAAGAATAGCCTCACAAATATCCGAAATAGGACAATCATCTTCTGGCAAAGCAAAATGTGAAATCTTACGCAAAGTATGTTTTGCAGATCTTTGCGGAGTCAGGCTTTCTGCTATCAAACTTTCTGCGAGTCAATCAGAAGACTCTGGCTCGGATTTTGGGGAGCTTTTAAAAGGTATGGAATCGGAGTTCCTTGTGCATGTAAATGAAGAGAGTGGGTATATTGAGGGGCTACATCCCATTCGGTCAAAGCACGTTGTTAAGAGGCTGCATGAATTCCTGCCAATTGACAATACCGCCATTTCAGTTATGAAAATGGCGGACAAAGCGGACCTATCGATACTGTTTTCTCATCTGCCGGAGTTTACCCTGAACAAAGAAACGTTTTTCCGCGATGCGGTCGAGAGTCTATGGGATGAAAAAGACCTTTCAAACTATACTTCTGCAATACAGGGGCTTTTTTCAGGGAGTGTGATGCAGTATTTCCTTTCTAACCGGGCTGCGTTTGACGATGCAGATGCCCACGGCGGTCTTTTTCTTCTATCGACCGAAATGTGCCCCTTTGCTGTATTCGAGGATTTCGGTGTGTCGATGGATACGCTGGACAAAATGCGGGAAACATTTCCGGATAATAAGAATATAGAATATCTTTGCCGATTACGGGAGCGTATTCCCACCTGCTGTTTGCAGGAAACGTATGTCTATATTTTCTGCGATTGTTTATATAGGAAAATGCGCACCTTTCGTTTTGACGGAATAAAGGACATCACGTCCTATACCTCCATTTCTGAGTGGATCTATAACATCAATCCAGAGTGGAATGTATCGGCCGGATTTTCTCTGGACGATCTTTGGAGCAAGCCAGAAAAATTGACGCTGGAGTGCGTTTCTACGCTGATGTATCTCTCCTACTGCGGGAACAGAGAGAAATATATGGAATTTGTGGAACGAAATCTTAAGAGTATTCTTACGTACCTTAAGCAGTGGACCAGATCACATAGGGTATTTATTGATTCCGAAAAAAAAGCGATTCACATTGAATATATCCTTCGATTGCACAATATTAAAACGGGAAATGAGCAGAGCGTCTCAAGGCTGAAATTCCTTTGTAAAGCCTTGCCTATTTTTGATTTGTATTGCGCGGATGCTCTCAAGCCGACAGTTGATTTGCTCTCGGCTTATCCTGTTCCCGACGATGCACATAAAGAAATGCCCATTAAAAATATTGTAATCATGTTCCATCAGAATCTTACGTCGCTATGGAACAAGACCATTATGAGCAATTACGAATTTGATACCGCGACAGAATGGTTAAATTACTGGTTTGATGTGAGAGAACATATATGTTTGCTTGCAGATAAGTGCTGTGCCTGTATTTACAAACTCCTTGGCGGAAAACCATTAGGGAGTTTGGCCGGGGAGGTAGATCAACTTCGTGAAGAATTTGCCCTAATTACTACTGGTGAAAAGCGATATCCTAAAGAAGATCGTCCTTTTGAAGAAAAAGCTACAGTGCCCGAGAGGTTAGGAAAAATAAAGAGTAAATACTTTCAAAGCATACAAAACTTTATGAATCAGTTTGCAGGGTTCCTCATTAAGAATGAACAAAAACAAAGATTGGCTATGGTTAACCTCACAATAGCTCAAAGTGCTCTTGTGACAATGCAGAATTACTTTGCAGAAATTGCAATTGATTTTAGCTTTCAGGAAAGACAGTTGACTCTTTGTGTTATGGAAACACAAAACATAGAGCGACTAATAATGTGCTGTAGCTACTACCAGACACATTCGCCAAATAAGTATTTTAATAAATATCAAATTAGCAATTGGTATGACGGGCATTGTCGGGATGAGAGAAAGATAGTAGAAGACGGATTGTCGGAATTAGAATCAAAGTATTCGATTCATTTTCCTGATCAGATTTACACCATTGACATGTTGAGCTATTATCCCATCATAGTTGGTAATTTTGATATGGCATCGGAAAGCAATTTAACCGAATGGCTTCTGGGCTGTATCGCATTTGCTGATGCTCCCTTTGATTACCTAGTCATATTATCTGCAAACGAGTCCAAAGAAATAGATTCTACTGCTTTACAGTTCCCTCGACGGATGCTCGTTGACGTCAAGAAGGCAATCGAATCAGAAAATCATTCATTGCTTGATAAACTGGTGCCTCCATATCCTGTGAATGTGACAGCACAAATGCTTGACTGCTTTAGTGAAAAATATGATTTGCCTGAAAAAAAAGTCACCGATGTCGATGAACTTCCAATAGGATATATTGCAGAAGAACTATGGATATATTCTAAATCTGTGGAGTTGTTGACGGAACCAGAAGATGCGTGTTATCTTGCAGCTCAAACGCAAGATATTCAGCTCAACATTACGGAAATGCTTTGTTTATTGAAGAACAAGCTTCCGGTCAAAGATGTCGATTGGTTAATAGAAATTTGTGATAACGTATTTTCAGGAGAAAAATTTGATGACATTATGTTCAATAATGTTATTGAACATTTCATACAGAAAAAGATTGAACAGTAAAATCGTTGTAGCTTGATTGTTTTAGCAGACAGTGTCTATTTAATCGAAGAAAAAGAATGTTGATAGTATAGGCATTGAAAATGCTAGACTATGACTTAGATTTCAAATAAAAGTAAATAGTTGGAATATTAAAATAATAATGTGTGAATATTATTCATTGTCTCGGCACCATTTATGGTGCCAGGACAATACTTTAGATGATTACAATTCCATATCATGTGACCTTTTCTTAGTCCGAGCAGACTGATTTCGCCGCATTTCCTGTTCTCTCTGATATTTAAGTTCCCATGCACGATGGGAGAAAACATCAGGGTCTTCCACATTGAGATAATCCACCTCATCGGCTGCAATATCACGACGGTGATAGTCATAATACTTACCAAAAGTACCTTTGAGCTGCTCGATCAGCTTATCCCGGAAATCAGGACGTATCTGGATTCTGGTATCCAGTAACTCGGTATATTGTCCTGGTTCAGGATGAAATTTTTCTTCCCGGAAAGCGGCGGCATCTTTTTCAAGCTGTTTTTTGAGCGAGATGTCCTGAGAATCTAGGATATCAAGATTGTTATTCATTTGGTCATATTTCTTGGATAGATTTGTCATATCTTTATCGGTAGAGCATTGTGCCTGGAAGATTAGCTGCTCTTTCCTTGATTTCAGTTCTTCAA